>Ga0209636_10000090_pt1 | contig 69771 bp, 66 predicted proteins | sample DeeMarSWOR152_54_FD_187464 | JGI IMG/M metagenome (GOLD analysis project Ga0209636, IMG submission 187464) | Marine sediment microbial communities from White Oak River estuary, North Carolina - WOR-1-52-54 (SPAdes) (version 2) | ecosystem: Environmental > Aquatic > Marine > Intertidal zone >...
GGGGGCTAACATCTTTTCTTCCTCCTTTGTTGGCACTTTCTTTTTTATGTCTTCTATTTTTTTGAATAGGGGTTTTGGCTTGTTTATTTTGTGTCTGCTTTTAATTGTTATTTGTAATGTTGAATCCCAATCTTGTTTGTGAACGGAATTTTCTAAGTTTAACTGATGCCAAAGGTTTTCAGCCGAAGATGGAAGATAAGGCTCAAGCAAAACGGCCAAGTTCCTGACGGCGTTTGCACAAAGAAACAAACATGTCTTAGCCTTCTCCTCTCTAGCCCAAGGCTGCTTCTGCTGAAAATACCGATTACAAAAACTTGAGAACTCTAAAATTTTGTTTAACCCTCTATCCAACCTTATGTTCTCTAGCTCCCTAGAAACCGCCGAGCAAACATCCTTAATCCGCTTTTCAAATTCTCTGTCCAGCGCGTCATATTTTTCTGCTTCAGGTACTTTTCCGTTGAACCTAGTCCAGATAAAAGTTAGAGTTCTGTGAATGAAGTTTCCGATGTTGGCAACTAACTCGTTATTGAAACGCCTCTTTAAATTCTCCTCAGAAAAGTCGCCGTCCTCCCCGAAGGCGGTTTCCTTAAACAGAAAATACCTGAGGGCGTCCACAGAATACTTTTCAGTCAAATACAGGGGATCTATCGCGTTACCTAAACTCTTACTTATTTTCTGACCGTTGACGGTTAAAAATCCATGAGCGAAAACCGTTTTAGGCAGATCATAACCAGCACTAAACAGCATCCCCGGCCATATAACTGCGTGAAACCTCAAAATGTCTTTGGCGATAAGTTGCACCTTCGCTGGCCAATATTCCTCAGCAACCAGATAATTTATTAGCGCATCAAACCAAACCCAAAAACGGTGTTTACTATCAATAGGTAATTTAATTCCCCATTCAAGGTTAGGTCTGGAAACACTGATGTCTTTGAGGCCTTCTTTAATGAAGCTAACAACCTCTCTTCTTCGAGATTTCGGTTGAATAAAATCAGGGTTTTCCTCAATGTATTTCAACAGTTTTTCCTGATACTTAGATAACCTGAAAAAATAGTTTTCCTCCTTTATGACCCTAGGAGTCGTCCTATGTAAAGCGCATTTACCGTCCACCAAGTCGCTCTCAGTTAGAAAAGCTTCGCATCCTTCACAATACAATCCCTCGTACTTTCCTTTGTAGATGTCGCCCTTCTCGTAGACACGAATAAAGAATTTCCTAACGTTCTCAGCATGCCGATTCTCAGTTGTTCTGATAAAATCGTCATTGCTTATGTCTAAGGTTTTCCAAGCTTTTTTCCACTTTTCAGCCATAGAATCCGCATATTCTTGAATATCCTCGATCCCTCGTTCTTTGGCTGCCTGCACCGTCTTTGCTGAGTTTTCATCCAGACCTGTGAGGAAGAACACATCATCTCCCCTAAGTCTGTACCATCTAGCTAAAACATCCGCAGCCACAGTTGTGTAAGTATGCCCAATATGAGGTACATCATTCACGTAATAAATCGGCGTAGTTACAAGCACTTTATCCTTCAACTCAACCGCCTCCCGAGCAAGGTCTTCGCATTGAATGGAGCGCCATAATTGCCAAAACCGCAGGCAGCAACCTCAAGATTCTGGTTAGCGCAATACACCTCTAAACCTCAATTTTTGTAATAATGACTTCGCCTCTTGTACTTAAAGCCAACGCAAACAAAAAGCAGGTGACTTTCAGCAGGTGAGGTGAAGCGCGGCGATGACCTTTCTGGATTCAGCCAGTTGGTTGTATGTTTCGCAGGCTTTTCGCGTTTTTTCCGCTACTAGCCCTATCTCGTTAGATTCGAGGTGCTTCTTGGTTTCTGGCAGAACCTTCATTAACCCCATGTAGCCGGTGCCAACCACAACCACCTCAGGCTTCCCCTTAACGACGAGTTCAAGATCCTCAACGGATAATCGGTGCCCTTCCTGTCTCCGCCATTTGTCTTTAACTCGACTTGGAAAAACAATTACGTCGCTGGTGTATTCTTTTCCGTCGATGATGATTCTACCGAAACTATAAGACTCAATCAAACCCTCTCGTCCCTCTAAACATACTGATAGCCAGCGTAGAATTTATGTTTTCAGAACCGACAGCTCACATTCACTTCAGAAATATTGACTGAAGATACAGAAAACTTCGTAAACCAATGAAAAGGGACCCTGAAACTTAAAGAATTTTCTTTTAGTCTCCGAAACCTTTTTTTGGACTTTTTCAGCCGTTTTTTCGTCGCCATCTTGTTATTCTGCGGTTTTTTTCAATGAAAAGTTGCAAAAAGCTTTTATTTGCAGCCCGTATAAAAAGTAGTACTAAGTTATAGTATACAATTATATATATCGGGCGTAAGAAATATGCCTAAAGCCAAAATAAGCGTGTCCATGGACGTGGACATTATCCTTTGGGTGGACAAACAAGTGGAGAAAGGCAAATTTGATAGTCGAAGCCAAGGCATCGAGCGTTGCATAAAAGAGAAAATGAGGGAAAACAGATGAGAACGAATTATACGTTAATTCCTGTGAAAATATTGGAAAACATCCGAAGGAAAGCCCTGCGGCAAAGGGCATGGTTCAAAGTTTTGAACAGAACGGAGCGAGCTATCATCAGCCTTACCATAAGATGCGTAGAAAGAGTCAAAAGCCCAAAGCTAGCCCGCATAATAACGGCCATAATAGCTAAGCTCAAAGAAGCCATGGAAAGCAAGGTGAAAAGGCTGATGGAAACAGTCGGCTGCGCTCTAGCTCAAAAAATAAGCAGAATCGCCCAAAAATGGGGCAACATCCTCGCCTTCCGATGGGCGAGGGACAGCGGCTTCATCCAGTATCTAACCGTAATGCAAGTAAACACGCCTAGGATGTTCCAAGTATAATTGTGTAAAATGAAAGTGTTCTCATCACTGATTTCCAAAGGATGTACAAGACAAGGGATCGTAAGGAAAAGCCTTGATCGCACTCTTTGATTTTGTTAGGTCGCCTAAATTTCCGTATTTGTGTGTTTTTCTAGTGGCTGTGATTCTCAGAGGGATACCGGAGTTGATGGTGCCTTCGTATCCGATTGGTTTCGAGACTATCACGCATTATGCTCCTGTTATGATGACCTTCTATGGACGAAGCTTAATTGATGTCTTTGCGAGTGCCTTCAGAGGTGGGCCGCTTTTCTACGTTTTGATGTGGTTCGTGGCTAATATTAGTGGGGCACATGCCTTCGTTATCTTGAAAGCGGCTGCACCTGTACTCTATGGCGGTTTGGTTGTTTCCTTTTTGATTTTCTTGAAGCGTGGATTGAAGTTGGATGGGAAAATGGCGTTTGTAGCTGCTTTGTTATTGGTTTTTCAGGTGGCTGCTCTGAGGCTTTCTTGGGATAGGTCTAGAAACATTTTGGGCCTGATTTTTGTTTTTGCCACGTTAACTGCGCTGAAAAGTGATCATAAGTATAAATGGCCACTTGTGACTTGTTTTGCGGTTTTGGCGGCTCTTTCGCGTGATTATATTGCATTGGTTTTGTTTGTTACTGTTTTGGGCTTTGCATTTTCAGAAAGAAAGGATAGGATGATGTCGTTGGTTGCCTTGGTCCCTGCGCTTGCGATTTTTGCTGTTATGATTTATCCTGCGCGCGCGCAGCTCTGGTGGAATTACTTCGAGGAAGGCTCTCCTCCATTTTATTCAAAAACCTATTTGTCAGCGTTGCAGGATGTTTTCTCGATTTTTGCGGTTTGTTATCTTTCTCTTCTGCCCTTTGTAGTGAAGGGCTTTAAGAGAGACAAGTTACTCGATTCAATGATTTGCCTACTTCTTCTCGGTTCCTTTAGTGTTATCGTGATCCCTTGGTTTGCTGTTCCGGGTTATCAAAGATGGCTAGTTTTGCTTGTTTTCCCGTTCACTATTTATGCAGTTATAGGGTTTAATCGTTTTCGTCTCTTTAATAAGGATAATTTGAGGAAGTTAGTGGCGATTTTTTTGTTTTTTGTGGTGATTGGAGTAGGATACTCTTCTGGTGCGTTTTCATATGTGGTGTTACCTAATAGTTGGGTTCCAACCAATTTGATGCAGTCTTCTATAGGTTGGGATCAAATTGAGGATGTTAAGGGAGTTTTAAGATGGTTTGATGAAAACGCTACGTCTAATTCGTCTGTTCTTGTTGAGGAGAGGTTCTATGGGTGGGTCTTAATCTATTTGAAGCGTGCAAATAATGATGTTAAGGTTGTCCTGTATGGTGCTAATTCCTCGCCGACATCGGCTTTGGAGAAGACTCTAGGCGATGGTTTTAGTTGGGTTTATCTAATATGGTACACTGATTCCAACTTGAGGGATTTTGAGATCATCCATTCCCAGAATAGTATTTCTATTTTTCATTTTCATCACAACCTGCCTTGATCCAAGTCGGAATGCCTAAGAAAACATTAATTTTGACCGCATGTTCCGCTGAAACATAAGGTGCATCTGTGTTTTCTATGAAACAAATTCTTCCGAGGGTTAAAAGATATTTCAAAGAGAATCTTGGAGTCCCGTTCATTATCGTGTTTCAAGTGCTTCTTTTGATTTGCGCGGGTTTGTTGATTATAGGGAACGCAGAACTGGCGAATGGAGTTGCGACAGGTGCCTATTTCTTGCTAGTCATTGGAGTTTTTCTGCAATTGGTTTCCTTTATAAGACTAGGAAAAGAGGGTGACTGTGACTGAAGGCGGATGAGATAAAGGTATCTATCGTAGTGCCAGCTTATAATGAGGCTAATGTGCTCAGGCATAATGTAGGGCTCATAGAAAAAAGTATTTCGCAAATAACTGATTCATATGAAATAATCATCACTGAAGACGGATGTTCTGATGAAACGGCAAAAGTAGCTACCGCTTTGTCAAATGGCTGTTCAAATGTGGTGCACATTCACTCGGACCATCGGCTTGGGAAGGGTTTAGCGATAAAAAGGGCATTAAATACATCCAAAGGGCGGGCAGTTATATTTATGGATGCAGATTTGTCAACAAATCTAAGCCAGCTGTATGATGTACTGGAATTGCTCGATAACGGTTACGATGCTGTAATAGGGTCAAGATATGTTAAGGGGTCCTACGTAAGCCGCTCTCTTCTGAGATATATAGCGAGTAGAGCGTATAATCTTCTAGTGAAACTCTTATTTTGGGATAACGTTTTGGACCATCAATGTGGTTTTAAGGGTTTCAGTCGCCGAGCGTTGAAAAGTGTAATTGAAGGGATTACGGAAAACGGTTTCCTTTTCGATACGGAGTTAATAGTGAAGATGACGCGAAAGGAGTTGCGGAAAATTGAGATTCCAGTGAAATGGACGGAACCTGAAGATAGAATCTCAAAGTTTAATCTACTTGTTGATGGAATAGAAATGGGGCTTGCCCTAGTCAAATTGAGGTTAAAGTTATGGGCTTATGGGAGGCCAAAAAGTGCTTAGTCTGTTTAGCATGGGTTTTCCTTGACTCGCGGTGATATTCGAATAAACTCTAGAAGTAGAAGATCCATAATAACAAAGGAAGAACCGAGAATCTCAATAATAATTCCGTGTAGAGCTATTGATGCTTACACTAAAGAATGCATTGATAATTGTTTGAAAATAGAATACTCTAATTATGAAATACTTGTGCTACCCGATTACTATGATAACTCAGAGGTTGCAGATAAGCTGGTTCGCATAATTCCCACAGGGCCTATGAGACCGATGGCAAAAAGGCTTCTTGGTGGTTCTATGTCAAAGGGCGCTCTTTGTGCTTTTATTGATTCGGATGCTTTTCCAGCGAAGAACTGGATTAGAAATGCCATTCACCATTTCAAAGACTCTGAGGTTGCAGCAGTAGTAGGGCCATCCCTAACTCCTGATGCTGATAACCTTCTGGCGAAGGCAAGTGGATTTGTGTTAGCTTCGCCTCTTGGGAGTGGTTCGGAGTCAATACGGTACAGTCAGACACACTCGCGTATACGGTATGTTCTTGAAGCGCCGGCATGCAACTTCATAATTAGCAAGTCGGATTTGAAAGCTGTCAATGATTTTGTTAGTGATGTTTGGCCTGGGGAAGAGATTGTGCTGTGTGGAGTAGTGACGAAGAATCTGAAGAAGAGGATTATTTATGACAATCAAGTGGTGGTTTATCATCATCGGAGACCGCTTTTTATTCCACATCTTAAGCAAGTATGGAAATATGGGCTTGTCAAAGGGTTCTTGTTAAAATCTTGTCGCGAATACATTAGGTTGAGGTTCTTTGCTCCCTCTCTTTTGTTACTCGGCATTATCGTTGGATTTTTTCCAGCGATTATAAATCCGATAATAGCGTATGCGTACATATTATCAATCTCTGGCTACGTGCTCGTCTCACTGTTTAATGCTGTATTGATTGGCATGCGGCAGAAGAACTTGAGGGTGATATTCTTAACTTTTGTAGGGGTTATTGCAACGCACATTTGTTATGGACTTGCCTTCATTAAAGGTGTGCTCTCAAGAAAACTATGAGTTCCCTAAAATGCGAGTAATGATTTGCTATCCACCTCTGCCTAAGGCTAAGGGAGTTCCGCAGTGGGGTCAGAATCGTCAATTTCAGTACTTTTCCCACCCTACCTACATTTATCCCATGGTACCTGCGTCGGCTGCGACGTTATTGAAAAACGATGGTTTTGAGGTTTATTGGTCTGATGGGGTTGCGCAAAATTGGTCGTACGAATTTTTCTTGAATCATTTCAAAAGAGTGAAACCCGAACTAGTGGTTGTTGAGGGAAAAACGCCTATCATAAAACAGGTTTGGAGCATTATTGATCATCTAAAGGATGAAAAGCCTGATGCCAAATTCGTGCTAACTGGGGATCATGTTAGCGCGTTACCTAAAGAATCACTAGAGAGGAGCAAAGTAGACTATGTGTTGACTGGTGGTGATTGGGATTTTTCGTTATTGAAGTTGGCTCAGCACTTACGTGATAATTCTCCCTTACCTAAGGGATTATGGTATCGAAGTAGTAAGGATATAAAAACTACTGGACAATTTGAGCTTATGAAGAATCTGGATGAACTACCGTTCATAGATAGGGATTTGACGAAATGGTGGCTATATTACGAGAATTGGTTTAAGCGTAAGCCGTTCACGTACATGATGGCTGGTAGGGACTGCTGGTGGCGAAGGAATGGAGGTTGTACCTTCTGTGCATGGACAGTGCTGTATCCAGAGTTTAGAGCAAGAAGCGTTGAAAGGCATTTAGATGAGGTAGGCTATTTAATCGAAAAATATCGTATACGTGAGATTTTTGATGATACTGGAACCTTTCCGCCGGGTAGGTGGCTTGAAAACTTCTGTAAAGGCATGGTCAAGAGACGTTACGATGAGGAAGTGTTGTTCTCATGCAATTTCCGGTATGATCAGATTAACAGAGATATTTGCAGGTTGATGAAGAAGGCGGGATTTCGTTTATTGAAGGTTGGGCTTGAATCTGCTAGCCAAGAAACGTTGGAAAGGATAAACAAGGGCATTAGGGTTCAGCAGATCATAGATGGATCCAGAATTGCCAAGAAGGAAGGATTGGAGATACACTTAACAATGATGGTGGGTTACCCGTGGGAGACTAAGGAAGATGCGTTGAGAACACTAGCATTAGCTAAGAGGTTGATGGAGGATGGAATGGCGGATGTGCTTCAAAGCACGATAGTTACGCCGTATTTTGGCACGAGGTTGCATCATCAAGCCCTTGAGCTCAATTGGTTTAGAAAGGATCCAGAGGACTATGAAAGGTATGATATGACCGAGCCTGTTTTGCGAACGCCGGATATGACTCCGGAGGATGTTATGAAGATCTGCGATGAGATCTACAAAATATATCTTTCGCCCAAGTACGTTTTTCGTCGATTTTTAAAACCATTGTCATCAAAGGATGATTTGATGCTTAATATACGGGGTATCAAAGCAGTCATGGGGCACGTCAAAGACTTTATGACGGCAAGAACTTAGGAACTAACAATGAAGCAAATAGATCTTTATTTAATAGGAAAGCACAACATAATGGAGGCTGTTCTAGATCTCTATGACCCTGATTCTAACAAAGCGCAACCGCTTATTTTAGACTGCGGTTGTGGGATGGGGACGTATGCCTCTGAACTAAGTAATGAGTCTTATGTTGGGTTAGATGTAAACTTTTCCTCAATCAAATTAGCTCATAATATTCACCACAATAATATGTTTATTGTTGGCGATGCTACGGAGCTTCCATTTAAGGATCAGATTTTTGATTATGTCATTTGTAGCGAGGTACTGGAGCATATCCCTAATGACGTGGTCGTATTGGCTGAGTTGGCCAGGGTGACTAAGGTCTCGGGAAGATTGATTGTGTCGGTGCCTAACATGGGGTGTCGCAATGTTTTCGTTGATTGGCAGAGAAGTCTAATAGACGAAGAAGTTGGTCACTATAGGAGGGGGTATAGGTTTTCAGACATCTCAAGGATTTTAGCGAGATCTGGTTTCAGGATAAGAAAGAACAGATATAATTGCGGTCCGGTGACGGCAATCATGGAATGTTTTGTGATTATTCTTGGAGGTTTCTTCGGATACACACCATCAAGTTTAAATCGGTTATTCGACGATTGGAAGTCAAACCTGGAGAAAATCTCTTTGAGGATTTACACATTCCTGTTTCCACTCATTATCTCACTTACATACTTGGACAGATTGCTACCTAAACGTTTTAGAAGCAATATTGTTATTATGGCAGAAAAGTAGCTCCGGGAGTAAAGCATATGGAGAAGAAAGGATGGGTATCCGCAATCATTCCAACCCGTAATGCTGCTGGCATTCTTGAAGCTTGTCTAAAATCGATAAGAATGCAAAGCTATCCAAACGTGGAGATGATAATTGCTGATAATTATAGTAAAGATAAAACGAGGGAAATAGGCAGAGAGTATGGCGCAAAAGTAATACTTTGTGGTCCAAGACCGCCGTATAATGATTTTTTTACAGCCCCAGTACAAAGGAGAATAGGAGCTTTACATGCTACAGGCGACCTTTTGTTCTTTATCGATGCAGATATGACGCTGAAGCCTAGATTAATTGAGGGATGCGTGGAGAAATTCTCCGAAGGTGCTGACGCCATAGCAATACCTGAAGTCTCATTTGGAGAAGGTTTTTGGTCAGACTGTAGAGTTGTTGAACGGAGATGTTATTTTGAACCTCAATTCAGCGATTGGACTATTCAAGCATGCAGAGTCTTTAAAAGATCTGTATACGAATCAGTTGGCGGTTGGAGTGAAGGTGTTTTTGACGATTGGGACATAACCGCAAAATTACAGAATCACGGTTTTAGGATCGCTCGGAGCAGCAATTATATATTTCACAATGAAGGCCGATTGACATTGAGGAAAATAATACGACATTGGTACGAGATGGGCAAAGGTACTTATCTCCTTAAGTACTTGTCTTCGAGTCATAAATCGCTTACTACTATTTCTAATCAGTTAACTCCACTAAGAATAATAACACTTGCTTTGAGGCTTCCCAAAGTAACTGCGAGAATACCTCTAATATTTGGAGTTATTTTCTTGAAGACGGTTCAAGGAGTGGCATTTGCCATAGGTCTTATTGTGGAACGGTTAACAACTTTCTATCCTAGACGACGATAGGATTCATGTATTTGAAAGACAGAACTGGACAAATGTAATATTAAGAAGCCTGTTTTTGTATGAATCAAAGCGATGTAAAATTATTGAGCATATATCTGGGCGTTGATCCACTCTATGCAGGTTATGTGAGTGGTGGGGAGCTACACCATATTGAGCTACTAAAGCGATACCCTTTCAAGTGCGCTTTGGTCACTTCCAAGACTGGAGAGGAGATTCTTAGACTTCATGGCATAAATGCAGACTTCCACATTGTTTCGGTTTCAATAGAGGGTGTATTACGCAACTCGAAGTTTGGGCTGATTATTCTTTTTCTTTTGAGGATGATAAAATCGATTCCCGTAGTTCTAAGACTTCAAAAAACATATCGAATAGTCTGTGCATCGTCTCACTTTATATGTGATGTGTTTCCTGCGGTAGTGGCGCATATTAGACAAACGAGCTCTGTTCTAGTAATATACATTCATCATTTGGAGCCTCCCCCATTAGTAAGAGCAAGGTATCACCCTTTATTTCCTAGTTTGCTCGCATGGTTTTCTCAGGTCATTGTATTAAAATTATTACGAGGTTTTGCTCCTCTTCTATTCACAAATCCTCGAGATGCTGAGCTTTTAGCAAGAAAGTTTCCAGGGCTAGTAGAAACTATGCATCAAGGCCTAGATCTCTCCGCTATAGAGAAAATCGAACCATGCCAGGACCGATTTGATGCGTGCTTTTTAGGCAGGCTCGACCCGCTTAAGGGTATTTTTGATATGGTCGAAATTTGGGAAATTGTAATTCACGAGTTTCCAGACGCGAAGCTTGCTGTAATTGGGAGCTTAGATGAAGCATACGTCCCTAAGTTGAGGAAGACGATCGAATCAAAAGGACTTAAAAAAAATGTTCTACTATTGGGAACATTGCCCTCAACAAAATACGCAGTCATGAAATCTTCTAACGTTTTCGTTTTCCCCAGCTACGAAGAAGGGTGGGGTATAGCGATTTGGGAAGCACTTGCTTGTGGGCTTCCAGTCGTGGCTTACAAACTACCAGCATATAAAGTCTTAGGGAACACGATTATCCAAGTACCAGTAGGCGATAAGAAAGCGTTTGCAATCGAAGTGACTAAACTAATTCGAAACAGCGAATATCGTGAGGAAATGGCTAAAGTGGGAATTAAGTTAGTTGCCGATTTTACTTGGGATAAAGTACTGAGTGAAGAGCTTGAACATATGGCTCTGATATCTTAGCTAGAGTAATAGTGAGTTGGGATCAGATCAAGAACAATTTATAAGCTGTAGTGGTTGTAGCTATGCTCAAAAATCTCAAGTGTAGCGCTAAAATCATAAGGAAGTGAGTACAAATAAAGGAGTCTAGACAGGCACGGTCCCATTGGCTTTACCGAAGTATAGCGAAAGTTTTCGAGTTTAGGGGTGATTATGATCAATGGAAGACATGGGTACTGAACCAGCCTCCATTCATAAACGAACGCGCGCTCCTAAGTTGCACCGACGCAACTTCGATTCCCACTTACTATAGAGTATACAGAATTCTAGAACACGTAATTCTGTTTGCCAAGAAAGAATATGCAAGTGACGGCCCACTTAGGATACTCGATATCGGGTGCGGAAGCGGTGGTGTGGCTATTCCATTAGCAAGTATGGGTTGGAACGTTGTAGGTGTAGATATAGATAGGCAAGCCCTCAATGAGGCCACAAAAAAGGCTCATCAAAAACACGTTTCTGAACGATGCACGTTTGTTTGTTGCGATGCAGTCGACTTCATTGCAACAACAAAAGAAGTCTTTGATATAGTAATATGCGCTGAGGTATTGGAACATCTTTCATCTCCATCAAAACTCCTAGCAGGTTGCTATCGAGTTCTTGTTGATAACGGAATCTTGATCGTTACGGTGCCGAATGGACTCGGCCTTACTGAGTTTCTGATAATCAAGCCAGCAAGGATATTCCGGAATATTCTCGGGTTGTCGTCCAAAATCGGCGAGGTACACCAGCAATCATTTAGAGTAGGGCAAATTAGGCGAATGCTTCATTTGAAATTCGAAATACAATACTTTAAATGCATTAGCAATCTATCGTCATTTCTACCTTTTTTGGTGCGAAATAGGTATGCTTTATGGGCAGTGAGGATTATGACTTACATTCCCGTGCATGCTGGTAACGGATGGCTAATCGTGGCTCGTAAAAAGGAACACTATACGTAAAATCATAGGATTTATCCAACAAAACCAAAAATACTGACCGATTTTGACTAGCATACCAAACTACATCGGGTGCCTAGCATGCTAAACCTACTGAGATTATGATTCTATCTAAAAATCAGAAGGTGAAAGTTCCCGAACATGCGTATACTGATAGTGAATAGCGACCCTCCGACCACGGCTGTGAGTGCCTACACCTTATCCCTATACTCAGCATTAAAGAGGCTAACTGTGACTAACAAACACGCGGGAGAATTTAGTGTAGGTCTATATAGTCACAAAGAGAGATTCTATGACAGAATGCTTCATAGCAAGAGTCTTTCACTGGACTCTCTCGGGATGGCTTTACGTATAATGGGTCAATCTGTTTTTTTCGCTGGAATACCTAGGGATCCTGATCTCTATCATATTGCTAAACAGACGGTCGGTATTACAGCTAGGCTGTTGAGCCCTTGCGTTTTTACTGTCCACGACCCAATAGATATAGCCTTTCCACCACCCAAAAGCTATGTGCTCTTATCGCGCTTGCTCACTAGAAGTATGGAGAACCTAATGTATGCTAGTCGAATCATATGCATTTCTAAGTCCACAAAAGATGCTCTTATGAATTTCTGTAATGTTAATTCTAACATCCTTAGAGTCATATATTACGGTTTAGACCACGAATTGTTTAAGATTAGGCCCAAGGATGACGCTCGAAGGATGCTGGGATTGTCTCCGGATAAGTTTTATGTTTTGAGTGTGGGATCTGAGAGTGAGAGGAAGAATATGCCGACGCTGATTAAAGCTTTTCACAAGTTACAGAAAGAGGTAGGCGATGTAATACTGATAAGAGTTGGCCCGAAAACGATTGAGACACAGAAATTAGTTAAGGAATATGGACTGAATAGTAAGGTGCTGCACTTTGGTAGGGTTAATTATGAGAGAGTCCCGTATTTCTACAATGCTGCAGATGTGTTGTGCTTTCCTTCATACTATGAAGGATTTGGGTTTCCACCGCTTGAAGCTATGGCTTCCGGCTGCGCGGTGGTTGCAAGCAACAAAACCTCCATTCCTGAAGTCGTAGGTGAAGGTGGGATTTTATTGGATCCTTTTAACGCTGATGACTTCGCGTATTGGATGGGCGAAGTAATTACTAACGCAGATCTCCGGGCGGAATTAGTCTCAAAGGGTCTAAAAAGAAGCAAAATGTTCAGCTGGGAGAAATGCGCCAAGGAGACTTTAGAGGTCTATGAAGCGGTCTTGAGCTAGCTTGGATAGATAAAGAAGGATATATAAGCCAGCGCGCGCTCAAAGGAATTGGTTACGAAGTAGGTATCTTTTATATGGCCAAATGGACCAAAATTACTTTTGGTAGTTTCTGGAAAAGATTCCTATTAAACGATGGTTTAATTAGTCACATGGCTGCATTACTCCTATTTCTTGCCATTACATTTCTCGTCTTTCGCAATGTAGTATTCTCGCCAGGTGTAATCGGCATGGAGGGCGAATGGGGTATTCCTCCGTTTTCCAGCCAGTACAAGCTTAATTTTTTGTACCCTTGGACATCTAATGAGTATGGAAGCCCATCATACTCACCAGGAATACACTACAAGATTTTTCTATTCATACTTGCTTCGATAGGAATGAATGGTGAAGCTATTTCAAAAGTTGTTATCATTATGGTGATGTCTTTAGCAGGTTATTCAGGTTTTTATCTAGCTAGACGATTGAATTTGAAAAAAAGTTCTTCAGTATTCGCAGGTTTTCTATATATGATGTCACCTGTGATGTATGACCGGCTTTGCTATGGTCAGCTACCTATTCAATTAGATTACGCATTATTTCCTTTTCTTGTTGCGTTCTTCTTGAAATCTATTTATTATGATCAGAAGAATTGGCTGAGAAATCTGGTTGTGACTGGTTTATTACTCGGCTTGATGACCCAACCGACAGACATTGCTTTGGGATTTATTATGCTATTTCTCGTTTCCATAGTATATTTAGGCAAAAGAGATGTGAGCTTCCGGACTTGCTTAAGAGCTCTTCTTGTTGTCACGTTTATTACATGTTTAATCAACGCATACTTGCTAATTCCATGGTTTTCAGATATAAAAGAAATGGGTTTGACTGGCTTAATCTATACTACAGCGGGAAGACGTTCTCCAGAATTAATCGCGGCACCCGGGGCTCCTCTGATTGATGCTTTTAGATCAGGCGTGCATGGCGGCTTTCCTTATTTCGATAATGCACTATATTCTTTAGGAAATGGAATCCAAGTGTGGGAACCTATAAGCTTTTTACTTGTGATTTTAGCATTCTGTGCACTATTATTCGAAAAGAGGAAGAGAATAGCTCTCTTTTCATCACTATGGGTTGTGGTAGCTGTTACATTAGCAGCTGCTAACGAGGGGCCTCTTGGATCCGCGTATTTCGCAATGGTGAAACTGTTTCCACCTCTAATATTCTTCAGAACCACTACACGATGGTACCCTATGTTGATACTAGGATACTCCCTTCTACTAGGAGTTTTCTTTGAATGCATGAATCGTAAATTAGGCTTTTTAAGTTCTAAGGTTCATGAGCCCAGGAAATCTCAGCTACTGCCGACTTCCCTCTCTGTGTGGTGCATATCATTAATCATGATAGTGTATCTAATCTTCTTCGGAACGTTGGCTTCATATTTATATCCGTTTTACGGCAGTGGTAACTTTAATGGTAGCCTGCACACATATGTCTATGATAAAGAGTACTATGATCTATTTAATTGGCTAAATAATCAACCTGAAGATTTTAGGGTCTTTATGTTGCCTGCACCCTATCCTACACTTTACGACGGTGCAACGTATAGTCTTTCCCCTGGTTACGACATGATGACGCAGTACGCAGGTAAACCCACTATTTACACTGGCCTCCCCTACTATCCACCAATGGAGTCATTCCTAATCAAGAGTATGTATGAAAACCGTAGTCAGTACTTATCGAAACTTCTTGGTTTAAGCAGTATCAAATACATAATTTTCGATACTAATAAACAAACACTAAGCACGAGACTTAGTCCTGGGGCAGGAGGATACCCCGAAATGGAATTCACCAATGAGAAAATAATGAATACACTAAATCAACAACTCGACTTACAGTTGATGGACACTAGAGATGTTAATGGTAACCCAATTTATATCTTTAGAAATAATGATTATTTACCTCATCTGCAGTCAGTCGGTAGCATAGGGCTTTTCGCGGGAGACTTAACAGGACTTGTTAGTATAAGCTATATGCAAGATTTGAAGTTGGAAGAGAACGCATTAGTTTTTGTCGATCAGCTATCGCCAGAAGATCTTGTTTATCTCGCAAACCTTTCTAATGTGAAGTTTATTATCCAGGACGGCTACTTTTCTGACTTGGTATTTGCACTTGTTCCACAAGAATATAAATTAGACCCAATTGAATATAGAACTTCTTCTTCTCCGACAGATGGCTGGGCGCTATACGAATGTATTTGGTATAACTGGTATTATCAGGGCTCTCTTGAACGGCTTCTTTGGACACAAAAAGATGGTTCTGAATTTTCGGTTCCCTTTACTGCTAAAACAGAAGGTGAATATGACATTTATTTGAAAGCATACCAAGGTCCCAAAGGAGCTGCTTTGGACGTGTACCTAGATCAAGCACAGTTGGAGCGTCTTTATACCAACGCTCCGAGCGAAATTGGTTTTAGATGGTTCAGCATCTCGGCATACCTCGAACCCGGAAGCCATGAACTGAGCATCAAAAACTACGGTGAAAACCTTATTTCCGGTATCGTTATAGTTCCAAAGAATATTGTGCAAAGGGCATCGGATGAAGTCAATGATCTAATGAAGGATAAACAAGTAATCTTGTTTTCGGAAGCAAAGTTACAAGAAGTCTCAGCTGAAACAGCGATGGCTTTTGGGAATGACTCTTTAGGTTCATGGACCGCTAACTATCTCGGAGAGGGTGAAATGCCCATTGTTTCTAGGGAAACAGGGATTATAGAACAGGGAAATAACTCATTAGAAGCACCGGCTGGAAATAGCTCATTAAGGTTCGAAGTACCGGTAAATGAATTTGCATACATAGATCACGTCTTTGACATCTCACAAGACTGGAGCAAATACGATAGTTTGTCTTTCTGGTGGTACGACAAGGCTGGAGGGGAACTCTCGGTGAGACTTGAGGACTCTAACCAAAATCCCAGAGAATGGAGACCCCGATGTCTGCTTGGTTGGACTCATTTTTATTTTCCACTACAACAACCAGAATTCACTTGGGGAAGACCAGCAAATCTCTCGGACATAGTAAAAATACGTATAGCTAAAGAAGGAGTAGGCTTATATTACTTGACCAATTTTGAGTTGGTGAACCAGATTGCTGAAGTTAAAGAAATCGGCGTATCTGCTAGCGAAGGTGAGGCAATTCGTATTAAAAGGGGGTCTCAGCTAAATCAATCGCTTTGTGTTCCCAAATCAGGGCTCTATAAACTTTACATTAGAGCTGGAAGCGACATTCCCAACTCAAGCCTCTCTCTTAAGGTAAATAGACAAGAGTATAATGTTTCATTGTCCACAGGATTTGAATGGATTGAAGCCGGGGACCCTTACTTAGATGAAAATTCAACGAATATCTCATTTTTGCAAGATATGAGGGGAAATGTTTACCTTGACCAGATTCTACTTCTTAGTCCTCAAGGTTCCATCATAACACCCCACATTGAATTAAATTATGAACAAAATAACCCAGTAAGTTATCGGTTATCTGGTGATTCCAATGAACCATTTTATATCTTTTTCTCAGAGTGTTTCTCTCAGTTTTGGAAAATTACTCTTGACGATGGAACAGTTATCAGAAGTTTTCGTGGATACTCGTTTGGGAATTTGTTTTATATAAATCGTACAGGCCAGTTCTCTGGGAAACTAGAATTTGAAAGGACGAAGGAATTTGACATAGGAAAATTTATCTCATTCACGACTTTCGGTGTACTCATAACAACTATAACAGTTTCTAGAGTTCGTTCTAAAAAGGCAAATAATCAAGTGGAAAAGCTTAAGAACTTTACGAAGAGTCAAAAAAAGGTTGAATTTTGATAAAGGGATCATCCTAAACTACCTGAAAAGATATAGCAACTTAACTCATATGAAAAAGAACGCAACTTTTACTAAATAGAGGAATGAAGGCAAGGTATATCTGCTCCTGTTCTTTTTTCAATGCTAAGAAAGGCTAAGTTATATGAAATTAAGTAACTTTCAACTCCCTTATGACGTAAAATACGCCCATAACATATTCTCAAGTATATCAAAAGACAACTGCCCCGTAACACTCGATGTAGGTTGTGGTTATGGGGAAAAAACTTTGCTCTTCAAGGCACTGAGTTGTGATATAGTCGGCTTAGATGTATCTATTGAGAAAGCAAAGAAAGCGAAAGAGAAGGGGATAGAAGTGCTTGTAGGAGACGCTGAGCATTTACCCTTTAAAAATGAAATCTTTGGAGCGGTGACTGTTTTCCATGTAATAGAACACATCAACGATGCTGCGAAGATGTTGAATGAGACATATAGGGTGCTTCAAGAGGGTGGTTTTAGCATATTTGTCACACCAAATAAGAGAAGGTTAACTTTTATCATATCATTATTCATAAGAATCTTAAAGCCTAAAATGAAATACCCTTTAAACCCAGACCATGTTTTCGAATATTCAAAAAAAGACCTATGGGTCCTTCTCTTAAGAAGCAAGTTCAGAAGCTACTATCTTAGCCCTCTGGTTTTTGGCGTGATTAGTAGTAGGCATACATTCGGACTCAAACGCCCACCAAAAATCCTCTCAAATTTCTGTAGTCAATGGTTTGTTTACGCGAAAAAATAGCCGATACAGGAATCTAGACATGAGAAATTTCAACGGCTTCGTTTATCTATTGAAACAGAGCTTAGTTAACTCAATACTCAAAACATAATTCATCTAACTTCAGGACGAATGGCTAAGGAGTAGTCTCGACATGCTTAAGATGCTTTGCATAATCTCTAACCCTACTGGATGGAGTGGTGAGGGGGGACTAGGTGGCGGTGAGATTAGAGCAGTGGAGATTCTGAAACGATGGCACTCTTGGGGTGTTTACGTAGAAACCTTGGAAACTTGTCCTTCGCCTTCTATGTTGATGGGGGCAGATTACAAGATTCACGCTTTTAGACCGCTATTGAAAGGGGAAAACTCTGTTATTGCTCTTGTGAATACATTAATGCTATTCTTAGCTTGTCTTCGGAATTTGCTTCTTACCCGAGAACGCTTTGATGTTGTCATATCGTCCAATAGCAGCCTTAGTGATGTGGCTCCAGCATGGATTATTAGCAGAATCCGCAAAATACCGCTAATCATAGTTTTCCAGATAACCCGCTACGCTTCTTCTCTCAAGGGCATCTACCGATTGATAAAGGAAGAGGAAGAATACGGATCGTTAGGTCTCATTTTAAATGCATGTTCAGCTTATGTGTCCCTCAAACTTGCAACGACGGCTTCGGCCATAATCTGTCTGTCAAGCAATATAGCGGATATGCTTCAAAAGATAGGCTTCTCTGCGGAAAAGCTTCATGTTAATGGAATGGGTATAAACCTTATTGATATAGAAGAAACAGAAGCAGGAGAATCACTTTATGATGGAGTCTTCTTAGGGCGCGCTGAAAGAAGTAAAGGGTTAAAAGACGTCATTGAAGCATGGAAGATAATCGCTTACAAAAAGCCAAATGCGAAAATTCTGATAATAGGATCTGGAAGTTTTCTTAATGATGCTAAGAAACTCGTTGAAGAAAAGGGAATAAAAGATAATGTTGAATTCACCGGATTCATAAGTGGAAACAAGAAATTTCAATACTTAAAAAAGAGCAAAATCTTTGTTTCTCCTTCTAAGGTTAAAGAAGGATGGGGATTATCCATAGGTGAGGCTTTGGCATGCGGATTACCAGTAGTCTGCTATGATAACCCGGTATTTATGAGCGTTTTCGGCTTATGTAAAAGTGTTTTTTCAGTTAGAACAGGAAACATAAAAGAACTCGCTAATATGATATTGAATTTGCTTAGTGATGAAGAGAAATTAAGAAGGTACAGCGAGGTCTCTAAAGCATTCGTAAAAGAATACACTTGGGAGTCGGTAGCAAAACTTGAGTTGGAGACGATAAAGGCCCAAACATTGATGTCTACGCAAAACATTTTCAAGATTGCTTAAGTGATATCAAAGTTAAAGGAAGGAATATAACGATGAGCATTCAAGCACTTACGTATTTTAGCCTTATCAGATACCCATCAGTCGTAATCAATTATGCACGAATGAGGTGGAGGTTATATAACAGTCGTAGACATCATCAAAGTCGAATTCGTGAATACGCGAAGTATGAGATGTCTCCTAAAGAAGGAATTACATGTTTGACGGATCAACTAGGACTAGCGAATTCTATAATGACTACGGATCCAGTTTTCATAGAATGGGCGCATCGGGTTGAACTAATCGCAGGCGGAAATCTTACATTTGAGTTTGCTCTTTGTCTTTACAATTTAGTCCGTGCTTTAAAGCCTACGAAGGTTGTAGAAACAGGGGTTGCGAATGGGTTTTCGAGTAGCTTTTTGTTACGTGGTCTTCATGACAATGGTTTAGGGGAACTTTATAGCTTGGATTTTCCGAATCCAACATTAATAATGATGAATAAAAAGTCAGGATGGCTGATTCCCGACGACCTCAGATATCGATGGCATTTAGTATACGGTTCTACATTTGAGAACCTCTTGCCTTTATGTCGTAAGCTAGGTCAAATCGACCTTTTTTTCCATGATAGCGAGCATACTTATCAAACTATGACTTTTGAGTTCACCACAATTTGGCCCTTTCTTAAAAAAGGTGGCTTACTAGTAGCCGATGATGTTGATGACAACGATGCTTTTTTGGAATATTGCGAAAGAGTTAATCGCATTCCTCTAGTTATTAAAAGCAAAAGTAATACGCATGGCCTAATTATAAAATGAAAATGCTATTGGTATGCGAGACGCTGCTTCTACAAGTATGTCTTTTAAAATAGAAGGCGAAATGCTTGAACATTGCCATATTTGTGCCTAAGTTCCTTATACCTAAGCCCAATGCAGGCCTTGATCTAATCTTGCTTCGAGCTCAAATAGAAGCATGGGCAAACATGGGCCATAAAATCAAAATATTGACTGAAGGAATAGACTCCGTAGAGTTTAAGGAGAATTTCACGGTATGCTTTTTGCAAGGAATATTTACACCATTTACTTCTAAGTTTTCTTCAACTAGGAGAGCCATACCAATTTATAATGACCTTTTTTCGCCTGATATTGTAGTTAAGGCCGCCAGGACTTTAAATAAAGAATTAGACGCAGATGTGATTTATTCATGTGGTCCATCCTTTTCCAGCATCTTATCCGCTATTATAGGACGTATGGCAAGCATCCCTACAGTTCATTATGTCACAGATTATACTGGTCCATGGAGATGGTGGGGCATAGAAGACGTCGAAGTACTGAGAGGATATTATGTGCCTCCAAGTTACCTCTTCTCGTTATTCATGAAGAATACCTTTCGCGAGCTACCTAGAAGACAATTCATTCATAAATGGGGGTTAAAGAACATTACTCAGATAATTGCATCATCGAATTTGGTAAAAGGACAAATAACCGATTTAATAGGTGCTAAGGATCTTCCAGTTATTTATCCTGGGGTCAAAGTTCCATTATTGACCACGGTACCTTCAAAATATGAAGGACCTATCATAACGTATTTGGGCCACCTATGGCAAGGAAGAGGTATACTCGATCTAGTAGTAGCCTTCTCCCGAATAATTAAAAAACATCCAGAAGCAAAGATGGTAGTAGCGGCGAGCAATATTCATAAACTAACACGAAATCACTTTTCGAAGCTTGTTGCCGATCTGCAATTATGCTCTAGAATAATAGAGGAAGGAGTAGTATCTAACGTGTACTCCGAAGTGATGGCTCCTGCCACTGTTATTGTTTTACCTTACCGCGACTCACCATCGATAAAGTTATTGGAGTCCATGGTTATGGCAAAGCCGGTGATCACGACGAAGGTTGGATGGGCACCAGAACTCGTAATCGATGGTGAGAATGGCTTACTTGTAATGCCTGGGGACATAGAGCGCTTGGCAGAGAAAATAGATATAGTTCTCGACAACCCTGAGCTATCCGTGGAAATCGGCAAAAAAGCCAGAGAGACCATCGAAAGCAAGTGTGACATCGTAAAACATGCCTCATCCATATTAAGCGTGCTTGAGGAAACGGTCAGACGTACTTGAGAATGAAACTTTTAGTTACTAGATGTTTCTCCTTCAATTTAATTATGAAAAACAAGATCAATATAGAAATTATGGCGATATAAAAAAATATGATGAGGCAATAGACTATCGGGATTCTATTTATTTATTCTCTTTCTTTACTGATCTGAAACCTACCTCATTGGTTAGTTAGAGGTCGGAGCTTGTATAGTGGAAAAAGTGTTTTACCGTTGAGCTTGGTCTTGTACTTCGTTGACGGAGAATTTGCTGCAACTCACCCCGATATTGCGAATGAAATCTTGAACGAGGATCAAATTAGTTTAATTAGGATACTCAATCTATCCAGACGAAATAAGATTGCTTTCTCTTTCTGCAAGGGATTTCTAGAACAGACATCTAAACCTATTCTAGAGATTTCAAGAACTTTTGAAAAAGAAAAGATTAGGATTGAAAATTTGAAAAGAACCCTTGAGATAATTTGCCCGCTTCTTATGGATCACGGAATTGATTTCCGAGTAATAAAAACTTTCAAAGTAATACCCTACGGGACTGATGATATAGACTTACTATTGAGAAAAGAAGACTTTTTCTATGCGATCTCAGTGCTCAAAGGCTCAGGCCTTCTAGATACCTCATCTGGCTTCTTCAAAGCTCTTATTTCATTAAAGTTGGCACATCCTCATTATAAGAGAGATGATCTATTAGTTATTGATATTTATCAAGGCATTCCCTGGGGTGTAGAGGACCCTATAGTTGTAGATGCAAGTTTTTTGTGGAGAAATCCAAGACTAGTTGATGTCTGTGGAGTAAAATGCAAGATTCCAAGCCGTGAAGCGGATTTCTTGTCATTAATTGCTGATTCCTTTTTCGGAGATGGGAATATTACACTTCTGGATTTTCTCTATACTAGGAAATTGATTAATTCAGGACTACAGTTCAATGAGATACTAAGGCACGTAGATGAGTATGGTTGGAAATATCCATTACTTGAAATAATCTCATTGCTTCGCAACTTGGAGGAGAAGATCTATAACAAAGATCGTCTTCCTTCTGATATCGATTTTCCATACATGATCCCACTGCATATTTTTATCAAAGCTGTATATGGTCGGTTTTTTTATGCATCTGACAGAAAACCGTTTTCTTCGCTATTGTTTTTGGAAAATGCTGTCTATAATAGATTTCTTAGTAGAGTTTACCCCTTTATCGGAAAATTGCGTAGTGCAAGAAAATAGTTATGAACCTTACGAATAAATAGAATTTGCAATTATCGGATTAAATATCTTAGGATTGAGACATTGGCAGCAAATAGAGGCTTTATGATATGCTTTATAGGAATAGACGGAAGCGGTAAGACTACTCATGCAAATAATTTATGCAGAGAGCTTCAATTGATAGGAATAAAATGTATTTACATTCGGCCTGAAAGCCTAATAGCTAAGGCCTTCTCAGGCAAGTATGCGGGATTAATGAGTAGTCACAAAAATGCACTACGTACCGATCATACTGATACTTCTTTGAGGTCTCTTCTAAGCGTCTTCTTCAAGTTGCTGTTTGTTATACTGCTGATAATAGATTCATATATAGTTTACATTGCACGCGTGATTCCACATCTTAGACGAGGAACAATCATAATATATGATCGTTATTCTTATGACTCGCTAAGTCTATGGGATAGTCCGTTGACAAAGCTTTTCATTAAATCTGCACCCAAACCAGACGTGACTTTTCTGCTTGATCTTCCGGAAACAACAGCCTTTATCAGAATGCATGATACAGCAGATAGGGAGATACCGATCAAGTATTACAAGAGGTTAAGGGAGTGGTATCTCAGCCTTGCTCGTAGAAGTGGCTTCATTGTAATCGATACAAGTATCGAGTTTAGGAGATCTGCAGCTCTTATCCTGAATTATATAATAAACAACCTACAACTGAGCCACCTGAATATCGGAATTCAAGAGATATGTGGGATAGAGAGGCTTCGTGAAGGAATGCAAGATTGAAGGCGCTGAGTCCGCATGTAAAAATAATGAAGAACATCGAATACTTTGAGAAACTAAAGCGGCACTATGAGCGGAGGGACGTTATTGAGTACTTCAACGACTTTCTCATCTTCTCAAGAACCAATAGCTTGTTGATTTTGGATTGTGGATCAGGAATCGGCTATCTCTCTAAAACATTAACGCTGTGCGGAAAGCAGGTGATTAGTATTGACATCAACAGCTACATGCTTCGTTATGCGAAGAAAGAGTTGAGGCTAAGCGACGTAATCTGTGGAAGCGCCTGCAATGTACCTATCAGGGATGCGGTGGTCGATGCCATCTTTTTCATAGACGTCATAGAGCATTTAGATGAACCCCTCGAGGGGTTGAAGGAGTTGAAGAGGGTGCTCAAACCAGAGGGATCTTTTTTTCTAGTAACTCCAAATGGCCTCTACCGAAAGATTACGTCTAGACTATTGATGCAGTTATTAGGTCCTACCCATGTCCACGAATTTACTTGGAAAGAAATATGTGAACTGGTAAGAAAAGCAGGTTTACGGATCTCTAGAAGCAGATCGGCGGGAATTCCCTTATTGAACAAGCTGAGTTTCAAAGCCTCAAGGAGAGTCGCAAAGTACCTCTTCTTCTTATTACCGTTGTCCAGTCCTTCCTTCTGGATTGAGCTAAGGAAAGAGAAGAAGCGAGAAGGATGGTTCGGATGAAAGTCGCCATTTTGGTCGATAAGCTGATTCCAGCTTCTGCTCCGAAAGTCGTATGCGAGGAAGCTCGTTATCTTAGCGAGTTTGGTCACAGGGCCGAGGTCGCCGTTATCAGTAAAGGCGGGATGCCGAAGAAAGGTTACAGTTTCGAAGATTTCCTCGCAGGGGTGCCCATAAGGTACTTCTCTGACCAGATGCCTCTCATAAAATCTTTCGATTTTAAACTACCCTTCTTCGCCTTCTTGTCAGGCTATCATGTCGCAGCACCCTTTTTGGTGCCATGGATCGTTAAAGAAAAAGATTACGACGTATGTATCTCCCATTATGCAGGCACATGGTTTACGGCCTATCAGTTGTGGCGAAGTAGGAAAATACCATGCGTAAATTATCATTGGGATCCTTTATCATATTTAATCCCTAAAGTGTACTCGAATCAATTACCTAAGAGGGTTCTTTCAGCAGCCGTTTCGCTTGCCTCCTACCTTGATAGGTTTATGGTTAAGAACTCTCTTGTTACTGTAACTGGTTCACAACTTCATGCAAATTTCCTTAAAAAATTGACGGGTGAGAATGTTGAAGTAATCTACCCGGGTTGCTTTCCCATTAATCGCATACCTGGGACACGTGGAGACTACTTACTCGCGGTTGACAGATGGGATCTAGGAAATATGCCTCACATCCTTTTAGATGTTATGAAAAGACTAAAAAGAAAAGCTCAGCTTTTGATCGCAGGATTTTGGCACCCCTCATTTCTTGAAACATCATTTGTAAAACTGATTGAAAAGAAGGACTTAACAAAATGGGTGAGAGTACTCGGTCCTGTAAGTGAGATAGAATTAACAAAGTTATACCTGAATGCACGAGCCTTAGTTCACCCAATCGAGGAAAGCTCTGTCAGTATGCCTGCACTTGAGGCCGCAGCTCATGGCTGTCCAATAATTATACCAAGAGGCACCACTGAGCCTTTCATGCACGGGGTTCATGGTTTCTTCCCAAAAGCTGGAAACCTTGTCGAATACATAGAATATACGGATAGAGTTATCTGCAACGAGCGTTTAGCTTGGGGGATGGGCTATGAGGCTTGGAATGTAGCGAAGAAGCATAGTTGGGAACATCACGCTAAACGATTAGAAGAAACTATCATGAAATATATTTAACATATAAAGACTATAGAAGTCACCATATATCAGACAATATGAAGACAACTCCGCCAACACAGTAAGGAGTGATGTGAATACTTCAAATGGCGTACTGTGTGGCTATGCATATAGAAGGCTTAGCCACCATCTTAAGTTGCAAGGGTTGAAGGACTTGAGGACTGCCAGTTTTGTGGTTTAGGCTCAGGTTGAAGACAAAATTTGCTAATCCCCATAAGTCGAAATTCTAATATACTCAATTCATAAAAAGGATAAAGATAGATTTCATAATTAGAGGTTTAACTTAATGAAGTCTATAATTCCAATCGCTGTTCCCAGTCTAGGAACTAAGGAATTAGAGTACGTTTCAGAATGCATCAAGTCAACATGGATCTCTTCAAAAGGAAAATTCATAACAAATTTCGAAGAAAAATTTGCATACTACATAAATGCGAAGTACGGAATTGCCGTTACTAATGGCACAGTAGCCCTTCATCTGGCCCTCGCGACTCTAGGTGTGGGCCCACAAGATGAAGTGATCGTTCCGGCTTTTGACATGATAGCGGCTTCTAATGCCGTGTTATACACTGGTGCCAAGCCAGTATTGGCGGACTCAGAACCAAATACTTGGAATATAGACACTGATGAAATAGCTAAAAAAATTACAAAAAAAACAAAGGCAATAATCGTTGTTCACCTTTATGGTCATCCTGCTAACATGGATCCAATAATGAAAATCGCGGAAGATTATGACATTTACTTGATAGAGGACGCGGCGGAGGCGCATGGCGCGGAATACAAAGGAAGGAAAGTTGGATCCATAGGCGATATAGGATGCTTTAGCTTCTATGCAAACAAGATAATAACCACTGGCGAGGGGGGAATGTTAACAACCAATAATGCAGAGGTGGCGGAAAGGGCAAGAAAACTTCGTGATCAATCGTATAATATGAAACTGCGTAATTGGTTGGTGCACGATGAAATAGGATATAATTACCGCATGACTAGCCTTCAAGCAGCTGTAGGCTTGGCTCAATTAGAAAGGATAGAAGATTTCATAAAGATTCATCGAGAAAACGCTCGTTTGTACAATTCGCTCCTTAAGAAAGTCAACGGAATCAATCTCCCTCCAGAGGAGCCCTGGGCCAAAAATGTGTATTGGATGTACACCGTACTTGTTGATGAGAAAGGGTTCGGAATCTCTAGGGATGAACTTATGATTGAACTTGAAAAGACTGGAATAGACTGCCGATCAGTGTTCTATCCCGTTCACAAGCAACCTGCTTATAAAGACATGTTTAAGGGTGAAACGTATCCAATAGCGGAGGACCTTTCCAAAAAAGGTGTAAATTTACCTTCTGGAAATACAACTACAAAGGAACAGATAAAATATGTCACAGAATCAATTATTTCCATAAAGGAAGGTGTGAAGAAATAATGAAACTAGGATTTGTAGTTGTTGGTTGCGGAAGAATGGGAAAAAGAAGAGCCAAAGCTGTTACCAAAAATCATAATAGTGAACTACTATGCGTAGTCGACAACGACTTAACCCAAGCAAGATCCCTCGCTGAAGAATTAAACTGCCAATTCTACACTCATTTAGACGAAGCCATCAAAAGAGATGATGTCGATGCCGTAGTAGTTTCAGTACCGAATAAATACCACTTAGAAGCCTCATTGAAGAGCCTGAAGCTTGGCAAGCACGTATTTTGCGAAAAACCATTAGCAATAACGCCCAAAGAAGCAAAACTCATGGTCGAAACCGCATTAAATGAAGGCGTATTTCTGAAAGCTGGATCAAACGTGAGATTCTTCCATAACATACTTAAGGCAAAGGAACTAGTTGATGATAGAACCATAGGAAAACTGCTCTTCGCAAGAGGTTGGATTGGACATGAAGGATGGAATCTTAAACAAGATTCATGGTTCATCGATCCTCAACTGATTGGCAGAGGAACAATGCTAGACAATGGTTGTCATCTTATAGACATAATAAGATGGTTCATGGCTGAAATAAAAGAATGCTTTGGATGTTGTTCAACGTTATTACATAAACTGCCAAATGATATAGAAGACAATTCCATGGGAATTCTAATAGGATTAAATGGTGAACTCGCAATGATCCAATCTTCATGGACCGATTGGAACGGGTACTTTTACTTAGAATTTTACGGAGAAAATGGTGCATTATACATTGATAATCGTGGAAATGAAGCTAAAACGATAATCAAGACAAAAAACAATGAACTCAGAGTTTTTGACTACTCAAAAGAACCAAAAATATCGTTCCAAATGGAAATAGATGATTTCATATCATCAATCTTAGCTGGAAAGCATCCTCTTCCAAGTGGCTACGATGGAATGAGAGTTATACAGATAATTAATGGTATCTATGAATCTTCCAGCCAAGGTCAAAAAATTTGTGTTTACGGTGCTGAGGAGCAAACGCTTGAAAAAAGGCTGATGGAAAAATATGGACAAAGTTTTCAATGAATATGCAAAGTATTACGATCTTTTTTATGCAGATAAGAATTATGAAAAAGAATGCGACTTCCTAGAGGAAATTTTTAGAAACTATTCAAAATTCATGCCGGAGTCAATACTTGATGTTGGATGTGGCACAGGAGGTCACGCTATTCCATTGGCTAAAAGAGGTTATGAAGTAACCGGAATAGATCAATCAGAGGAAATGATTAGTATTGCCAAAGAAAAAGCGAGAAAAAGCGAGATTAACATAAATCTTAAGGTTATGGATTTACGTAAGCTATGGTTGAATAAAAAATTTGATGCAGGCATCTGTATGTTCGCTGTTATCGATTATCTAACTAGCAACAAAGATCTTGTGAAGAGTCTATCCAATATCAGAAAGCACCTAAAAGATGACTCTTTGTTTGTTTTCGATTTTTGGTATGGCCCAGCCGTTTTAACTATACTTCCATCTACGAGAATGAAAATTGTTGAAAAAGAGGGCGTAAAAGTGATTAGGTTTGCTGAACCGTATTTGGATTCCTTCCATCATATATGTAAGGTAAATTACTACTCTATAGTTAAGAAAGAGAATTTAGTTATGTATGAAGGAAAAGAAAAACATACCGTTAGATTTTACTTTCCAGAAGAAATCAAACACTACATTGAAGAAAATGGCTTTCAACTCTTAAAGTTCTGTCCATTTCTTGATTTAGATACTAAACCAGATGAAAAAACTTGGAATGTAACAGCAATTGCTCAAGCAACCTAAAATAATAACGGTTAATTTTGTCAGGTTATGTTGTTCCTAGTCATAGAAAGTGATGTATATGAAGGCTAAAAGAGTTGAGAAAATTCTAGTAACTGGTGGAGCAGGCTTCATAGGCTCACATGTAGCAGAGTTTTACGCTAGGAAGGGGGTGTACGTAACAGTCTTTGATAACATTTCAAGAGCACAGCTTTTAGGAAAAGGTTATAAAAATGCCTTGTATAACTGGAACTACATTACGAAGCACGAGAACATAAAGCTTGTTAAGGGAGACGTAACTATTTTCGAGCAAATTAAGCAAGTGTGTAAAGACGCTGATTTAATAATACATACGGCTGCACAGACAGCTGTTACAACATCATTGATAGAACCAAAAAACGATTTTTTAATTAACGCCCTGGGAACCTTTAATGTCTTGGAAGCAGCGAGAAAATCCGGCAACACCCCAGCCATCATATACCTGTCTACAAATAAATGCTACGGAGATAACGTAAATGAAATATCTGTTAAGCAAAATGGGAAAAGATACCATTTTGCCGACGAAAAATACAGAAATGGAATACCTGAACATTTTCCCATGGACCTATGCGGACACAGCCCCTACGGTTGCTCAAAGCTAGCAGGAGACCTTTATGCCCAAGACTACGCCCATACATATGGCCTCAAAACAGGCATATTCAGAATGAGCTGCATTTATGGGCCTAGACAGTTCGGCGTCGAAGACCAAGGATGGGTCGCTTGGTTCGCCATAGCAACCATAACCGGGAAGTCAATCACAATATACGGCGACGGAAAACAAGTCCGCGATGTCCTATACATTAATGATTTAATAAATGCATTTGACGCCTTCCTCCAAAGGAAAAACCAGCTCTCAGGTGAAGTATTCAACATGGGAGGAGGCCCAGAAAACACCATATCCCTACTAGAACTCCTAGACCTACTCAAACAACTAACCGGAAAAAGAAGCAAAGTAAACTTCAGCAACTGGCGCCCATCCGACCAGAAAGTCTACATTTCAAACATATCAAAAGCCAAAGAAAAGTTAGGATGGAACCCTAAAGTATGTCCCAAAGAAGGAGTTGAGAAGCTCGTAAATTGGGTTTCAGAAAACAAGAATCTGTTCAAATAAAGAGCGACGTATATGAACGCTATATTGAATATCAACACCAAACTTATTTCCATCACCAAAATATTCTATGATTTTTTCCCTTAAATACGCAACACCTAAGACGACCTGTCTAATTCCGTTATCCCGTAGCCACTCGATTATCCACTGTAAGAGCAGTTTCCCATCAACCTTAATCATACCTTTGGAGCGTCATTTGTTAAAGGCCTTAGGCGAGTCCCCGGACCGCCAGATAACACGACCGCCACATCTATCTTCATAACACGCTTCCCCTCCGGCTGACACACTCAGCACTTTGCGAACAGTAATCAGGTCTAACCATAAACATTCTTTATCATCCAGCTAGCTTTCTTTCCTCAAGCTCTCTTAACGCTTTCTCAAATAGGTCTATGGCACCCCACTTGTGATCTTTAGCCCATCCGGCAAGTTCCATTAACGCTTCTTTAATGTTCATTGAAGGTTTATAGTCCAGAAGCTCACGAGCTCTTTTTATGTCCGCGTAGCAGTGCCTAATGTCTCCCTTCCTGTACCTTTGGGAAACATATGGTTTAGTTTCTGTTTCATAGACTTCTGTGAGTAGGTCGGCTAACTTTGTTATTGAAATGCTCTTTCCGCTTCCTATGTTTACTGCCATGTAATCGGCTGAACTTTTCTCTAGAGCTAGCAAATTTGCTTTAGCTATGTCCTTCACATGGACAAAGTCTCTTAGTTGTTCTCCGTCCTCGAATACGTATGGTGGTTTGCCGTTTAGGATTCTGCTTGAAAATATGGCTACGCATCCAGTGTAGGGGTTTGACAGGGCTTGTCTAGGGCCGTAAACGTTGAAGTATCGTAAAGCCACGGTGGGTATTCCATAGGTCTTTCCAATTAAGAGACACATTTCCTCTTGGTGGCTCTTGCTCATTGCATAAATGGATGTCGGCATCAAAGGCTTATCTTCATCCGTAGGCAAATGCTTTAGGGGTATATTACATTTTGGACATAGGGGTTCCCAGACTTTTTTCCCAAGTTGTTCATCGCCCCTGTGCTCCGGATATCGGTTTTCACCACACTTTTCACAGCGATATTTTCCCTCTCCATATATCGACATGCTTGACGCCACGACAAGCTTTCTAACATCATTTTTCTCGTTAACCAAAACATCTAGCAATGCCGCCGTTCCATTCGTGTTATAGTTCACATACTTCTCCACCTGATACATAGACTGGCCTACGCCCACAGCCGCAGCCAAATGTATCACAGCATCAACTTCCTTCACTAGTCGGGTAAGGAGTTTTCTATCCCTCACGTCCCCTTTGACAAACCTAGCTTCCTTGTTTAGATATTCAGGCGTATTCCCTTGATGCACCTGAAGCTCTAAAACGTCAAGTATAGTTACCTCATAATCTCTTTCAATAAGTAGGTCGGTGGTCCAGCTGCCGATAAATCCGGCACCCCCTGTCACTAAAACTTTACTTATTGTTCCCAAGTTTCCTCCCTCAAGCTAAACTCGACTTCGAAACCGAGTGATGGTTCTCTAGAGCCCGTGCGCGGATACGCCACACCTCTACAGCATGTTGGTAGGAAAGACTTAAGGCTTCCCAGCAGGATTCAGGGTTTCCTATGTCAAGCTTAACCTCGTCTTCCTCTAACTTTACTGCCATCACCTTATGACCCCAATCAATTAACATTTGAATCCCGTCGGTAAGTTGTATCTCGTCACCTCTCCCGGGTTGAGTTACCTCTAGCGCCTTGAATATCACTGGATTAAAAACGTAAATCGGCATTATTGCAAGATTGGTAAGAGGGTTATCCGGTTTTTCTGTCACGGACCCAACTGTGTAAACATTTCTGTCGGTTTCCTTTCCCTCCATGACTCCATATTGTCTCGGATTTTCCACCTCTTGCACAAGGAATGTGGCATCTGCCATGTGGCTTTGATGTATGTTAACTAAGCGGCTTAAGTGGCGACGTTTTGGGGAAATAATACATGTGTCACCCGCGTGGACAAGGAAGTCCTCCCCTACGAAAGGTTTAGCCCTTAACACTGAGTCCCCAAAGCCCTTGGGCTCCGGCTGATTTACAAAAACAATGGATGAATCACCTATCTTTTCGTAAAATTCCTCTAATTCAATGGCTAAGTCATCCTTATTACCCTTCTTCAGGATCTTCACAAAACCATTATCTGACGCGAAATGATCGCCGATGGCCCTTTTCCCTCGCCCTACAATGAAGCAGAACTCCCTAAGGCCGTTATCGTACAACTGCTCGAAAACCGCCTGTAATATTGGCTTTAGGCAAACTTTGCCGTTGTTTCCCTTGGTGAATATTGGAAGCATCTCTTTAGGCATTTCCTTTGTCGCTGGCAAAAGACGAGTGCCTATTCCCGCTGCTGGAATAACAACCTTTCGGATCATGTAACTCGCCTCTGTAACTTACTTCCAGAAAACTGTTATATAATTAACGGTTTTAGAACATAACTCCCTATGAATTTAAATCCTGAGGAGTTTAGATTTTGGTGAAGGCAATCATATCAGCGCCTGGTAGAGTGTGCCTCTTCGGTGAACACATGGATTGGTGCGGCTTCTACGTACTTACCGCTGCTGTTAATATGAGGAGTTTCTTGGAAGCTGGCCCTAACAATAAGTCAGGCTCAGTTGAGGTTTATTCATACAAACCCTTTGACACCTATGCTTCTTACAACCTGTCAGACTTATCCATAGATGTTGGATCCGACTTGAGCTACGTAGGCGGAGTTCTGAAAGCCATGTTTATGAATGATCCTATGAAAGTCTTCAAAGACGGCCTAAAGCTCAGGTTTTTGAAGGCTGAGGATGTTCAGAGCTTAACAGACGCCGATGGGCTTACAGATTTGCCCGTTAGTAAGGGATTATCGTCCTCAGCAGCCATATCTGTGGCTATAGCGGCGGGTATAGAAATGATATTGAAGAATCCCAGTAGCTTAGGGGAGGTTGAAGACATCCTGTCCAAAGAGGAGAATCTAGCGAGATATGCGAGCTTAGCGTACACTAGCGAGAGGAAAGTATTAGGTATAGAATGTGGACAGATGGACCAGTTCGCCTCAGCCTACGGCGGAATCCTATACATCGATTGCAGATTTGAACCTGCCAAGGTCGAACGTCTAAACCCCAAAATTGAAATACCCCTAGTGATAGGGGATACCGGACAGGGAAAGGATACCCCCAGGATCCTAGCGTGGCTCAACAAGCGGTATAGGCTCAAAGAACCCGAGTTCATGGAAGGTGTCAAAGAAATTGCAGATGTTGTTCTCGAAGCTAAGCGTGAACTCGGCAAGGACAAACCAGACTTACACAAAATAGGAGAACTTATGAATACTAATCAGCAGTACCTGGCTCGAAACCTCAAGGTTTCAGGAAACTGCCCAATATCGCCTTCTAAACTTAACGTCTTAGTAGAAGCCGCCATAAGGGCTGGAGCCCTCGGAGCCAAACTTTCCGGATCCGGCGGCGGAGGCTGTATGGTAGCCTTATGTCTTCCAGGAGACGTAGAGAAAGTAGCTAAAGCCATAGAGGAAGCTGACGGTAAGGCATACATTACCCGTTTGGCTAACAGAGGCGTGAGGTTAGAGTTCTTCGACCTAGCTGGCGAAGGTATACGAGACGGTGAGGGCCTCACAGAACCGCTGCCCGCGCGATCCCCTCTACCCTAAGATCATACATTCCTTGAAGCTGCACAGGCTAAAAGTCAAATGTGAAACTGCCCCACGGGCCATTGAGCGCCCACTTCAAATACGGATCCAGCTTTTCCTTGTCAAACTCTTCTGGTCTAAGCCATTTAAAGTCTGAATGCCCTTGATTGAGCTGCACTTCAGACTTTGACACTTTCTTCAATAGAAAGTTTATGTTAACCGTATGACGACTCTTGAATATGTTCGAGTCGACACTCGCCACTTTAATAACTCTCAGATCAGACCATTCAAGGCCCGTTTCCTCCTTAATCTGCTCCTTCAAAGCCTCTTCAAGAGATTGCCCTAACTTGATTCTCCCACCAGGATACCAGTATAGACCCTTAGCAGGTTCATTATTCCTCTTCATCACAAGAACTCGCCCTTCACCGTCAACTATGATCGCATTGAAAGACGCTAACGGCACCAACCTTTCAATTTCTCTAAACTTCTCCTCAGGAACATACACAACAAACCACACCTATGCGCGCGCTCAAGTCAAACTTGACCTCGAAACCAAGTGATAGTTTTCTGGAGTCCGTGCTTCAAACTGATGTTTGGGCTCCATCGCAGTACCCTCTCCGCTTTGTTGATGTCGGGGCATCTTCGTTTAGGATCGTCCGCTGGTAGCGGGTGAAAACTCAGCGGAGAAGAGCTTCCTGTCAGTTGCTTAATTGTTTGTGCCAATTCTAAAATGGTCATTTCCTTCGGATTCCCTATGTTCACGATCTCTCCCTTAGCGTTCTCGCTTGTTAAGAGCTTTAGTAGACCTGTTGCAGTGTCAGTTGCGTAGCAAAAGGGCCTAGTTTGGGTTCCATCGCCGTACACAGTTATAGGCTTGTCGGTTAAGGCTTGACTTATGAAACGGGGAACCGCCCGGCCGTAGGCTCCGTCGGCTCTTATTCGTGGACCATAAGTATTGAAGATTCTTGCAATCCTCACATTCAATCCGTATTCTTTATGGTACGCCATGAACAGAGCTTCAGCGAAACGCTTTCCCTCATCATAACACGATCTAACCCCTACTGGATTCACGTTGCCCCAGTAGGTTTCAGGCGTAGGCACGACTTGAGCGTCTCCGTACACCTCTGAAGTCGACGTGAACAATATTGTGGAGTCGTTTTTTCTAGCTAACTCAAGCATTTTGTAGCTTCCAAGTGAGTTTGCCCGTAACGTTTCAATTGGGTGCTTCTGATACTCCTCTGGCGAGGCGCGGCTGGCCAAGTGAAGAACGTAGTCAAATTTTATTTTGCTCTTGAAGTTGCAAACATCTTTACTGACAAAATTAAACCCCGGCTTTCCCGAAAGATGATCTATATTCTTCAGCCTTCCGGTCGACATGTTGTCTAAACATGTGATTTCAACGTTGAAACTTCTAAAAAAGTCGCACAGCCAACTGCCGATAAAGCCGGCACCGCCAGTGACTAAGATAAGTTTTCCATCAAACTCCTCTCTTTTAAAGTCGCCTTTGAGGTTTTCTATGTCTTCACAGATTATTCGATCCATCAACCTTCTGCGCCTCGCGTGCCTTTATAACATCTAGAAAAATGTTATATAATTAACGGTCTTCTAGATCATAACTAATCAGAACCTTCCGTTTCAGCTTAAGGAGATTATTGCCTGTGACTTCATATAGCATCTCCATCGTTGGGACAGGTTACGTAGGCCTGTGCACAGCAGTAGGGTTCGCCGATAAAGGCTACAAAGTTATAGCATCCACTAATAACCCCCAGAAGGCCAAACTAATTAACAGAGGAATTCCTCCCTTCTTTGAACCTGGTTTGGAGGAATTGACGAAAAAAGCCGTGAAAAACGGTTATCTAAAATGTATACTAGACCGAGAGGAAGCCGTCATAAACACTGACATAAGTTTCATTGCTGTGGGCACTCCAAGTCAGCTTGACGGAAGCATTGATCTGCAACAGATTGAAGGTGTTGCTCGCGAAATTGGGGAAGCCATAAAGAAAAAGAAGGCTTATCACTTGGTGGTGGTTAAGAGCACTGTGGTCTCCGGTACAACGCAAAACGTGGTCAAACCGATAATTGAACAATACTCAAACAAGCAATGCGGCGTTGACTTTGGTTTATGCATGAACCCCGAATTTCTGCGCGAAGGCTCTGCTGTGCAGGACACTTTTCATCCTGACCGCGTTGTCATCGGTGAAATTGATAGAAAGTCCGGAGGAATCTTAGAAAGACTTTATCGAGAGTTCTATAGCGAGGATATTCCACCTATTATCCGAACTAACTTGCCAACCGCCGAGCTAATCAAATACGCCAGCAACAGCTTCCTCGCCACCAAAATCAGCTTCATCAATGAGATCGCTAACATCTGTCAAAGAATTCCAGGCACCGACGTGAAGACCGTAGCCAAAGGCATAGGTCTAGATAAACGCATCTCACCCCTATTCCTTAACGCTGGCTTAGGCTACGGGGGAAGCTGCTTCCCAAAAGATGTCAAAGCATTAATCGCCTTCTCCAAAAGCCTAGGCTATGATCCAACACTGCTCGAGGCAATTGAACAAGTAAACAATGCACAACCACAGCAAGCCGTAGAATCAGCCAAAAAACATCTAGGCAACTTGAAGGGGAAAGAGATAGCCATCCTAGGTTTAGCCTTCAAACCAAACACAGACGATATGAGAGAAGCCCGATCCATACCCGTCATAAACCAATTCCTGAACGAAGGCGCCAACGTCACAGCCTACGATCCTGTTGCTATCTCAAACGCTAAATCGATCTTCGGAGACAAAATTAAGTATGCCTCCTCAGCTGTTGAATGCCTGAAAAACGCAGACTGCTGCATAATCGTAACCGAGTGGGACGAATTCAAAAAACTTACACCAAAAGATTTCGAAAACATGCAACAGCCTGTCCTCATTGACGGAAGAAGAATCTACGATCCAAAACAATTCAGCGGAAAACTCAAATTCGCAGCCACAGGACTTGGACAGTAAACAAGAGGATTCAAGCTTTGTAGCTTGCACGTGTATACACTAAGCGGAAGTTCATGTCGGACATTAGGAAAGCATGAGAGTATCGAAGGAATAAGTTATATTTCGGATCAATACATTGAAAGGCGTTCTATTAGGAGAAACATTGGATGAGTGAAGCGATTAGGGCGGGGAGGATTTCAGCTAAGGGCAGTTTTAATCTTTTTCTAGGGGTGGCTGTTTCAAGCGTCATATTGGCTGTGGGCACCGTAATTATCGGATCGTCCGCGTTTTTAGGTACACACAATTACAATATATACGCTAAAGCGTTTATGCCTCTCTCGATTTTCATTTTGTTCCGAGATTTTGGAATAAATGGCGCGATGATAAAGTACGTAGCTCAATATCGGTCGGAGAATAGAACAGCCGAGTTAAGAAACATCCTAGCTTCAGGAATGCTGTTTGAACTCATTTCCGGTGTACTATTTTCCATTATCTGCTATTCATTAGCAGACTTTTTAGCCGTTAGTTATCGCCAACCGGAAATAAAAAGTCTAATCGAAATTGCATCCATCACCATTCTCATGGGATCACTTGTTACAGTGGCTCAATCAGCAGTTACAGGTTTTGAGAGAATGGAATTCAGCAGTCTCATTTTGATTTGTCAGTCTGCCATCAAAAGTCTCTTAGCCATTCTTCTCGTGTTCCTTGGATACAGCACATTCGGCGCAGTTCTCGGTCACACTATAGCTTTTGTTGCCACTGGCATCCTCGCAGCCTTAATCTTCCTTCTCTTCTTTTATAGAGGCCCAAAAAGAGCAAATAACGGCGGACTAGAACTCAGCAGATCGCTGATACTCATGCTTAAGTATGGGTTGCCCCTCTATGTTGCTGCCCTTTTATCTGGTTTTCTTGCCGCATTCCTTGGCTTCATAGCGCCTATTTACTGCACGGGAGACTCCTTGATTGGCAACTACCAGATGGCTATAAACTTCAACGTGATAATCACCTTTTTCACAGCGCCAATAGCCACTGTCCTTTTTCCAGCCTTCTCGAAATTCAGTTCAGAGAAGGCAATGGAAACTCTGAAAATTATGTTTAAATCGTCAATCAAATATACAGCTTTAATCACCGTTCCTGTAACAACCGCCATCATGGCTCTGTCGGAGCCCTTCGTGTTCACGCTGCTTCCAGAATTCAGCAGTACTCCTCTGTTCCTAACCGTATCCGCTATTAACTTTTTGTACACAGGATTAGGAAGCTTAAGTCTAGGAAATTTTCTAAGTGGACAAGGAAAAACCAAAATCATTATGTTACTAAATTTGATTTCGGTTGGGGTCGGGGTGCCCTTAGGCTTGTTTTTAACATCAAATTTCAGGATTGTAGGCTTAATAGTTACTACATTAGTTGCTGGAGTACCAAGCTTAATCATAGGGCTGGAATGGATAAAGAAGCACTTTGATGTCTCAGTTGATTGGGCATCATCGGCCAAAATTTTCTTAGCTTCAGGAGTTGCGGGTGTCATAGCCTACCTGGTTGTATTTTGGCTGCACTATTCTAACTTGATAGAACTTGTAGTCGGAGGCGTGGTCTTCTTAGGCATCTACATGATAGCCATCCTTTTGATTGGAGCGATTGATAGGGATGACGTGAGTAATCTGAGGGAAATGTTGAGCGAGCTTGGTCCCGTCTTCTATTTGATTAAGCCTTTTCTGAGGCTTATCGAGAAACTGTTAGCTGTTTTCTCGTCTTCCAGCGCGGAGTAGCCCTTTTCATAGGGTTATTTTCGATCGTTCGCCCATGACAAATCGGTATCCTTTTGGTTTGCCGCGCTTGTTCGTCGCTATTGTTGAGTGGGGCCCTATGAGGCTGTCTGTGATCTTTTCGTCTACGTTTATGGTGCAATAGTCCATTATGATGCTGTTTTCGATTTCGCCTTTTTCTATTGTGACGTTGTTGCCGATGCTGGTGTAGGGTCCGATGTAGACTTCACTTTCCACCAGCGTGTTTTTTCCGATCGATACGGGCCCTCTAATGATGCTTCCTTTTTCATTGTCTCTAGAGCGTGGTTAAGTCTTAACGGTTTTGTGTTTAGTAGGGTTCTAGCTTTACTTATGTTCAGTGATGAATCTTTGGGTCTTTTTGCTTTCCAGGGCATTTCATCCGTCTTAGCTGGTTTAATCAGATCCCTATTTAGGTTGAAAACTTGAGCAAGTTTTAGTGCGAATTCGCGTCTGCTGACTCGGGTGGATCCAGCCGTGTGTAGGGTTCCGGTTATCTTCCTTTCTGCGATTTCTAGGAGCATTTCGGCTAGGTTTGTGTTTAGTGTAGGTGAGACGTATTGATCTGTGAGGATTTTTACTTCTTTTCCTTGGCTTATGTTGTTTATTAGCCATGTTGCGAAGTTGAGTTTTGGGGTTGGTCCCCAGCCGTATATTACGCTTGTTCTAGCGATGCACCATTCCTTAGTCTGCTTTTTGACGAGTTCTTCGCCCTTTAGTTTTGTGTAGCCGTAGTAGCTTATGGGGTTGGGCGGGTCTTCTTCTGAGTAGAGTCCCTTTTCGCCGTCGAAGACGTAATCCGTGGAGATGTAGGTTAGGTGGGAGTTTATGCTGGCGGATGCCATGGCGATGTGTTTGGTTGCCTCTGCGTTTGCTTTCCAAGCTAGGTCTCGGTTGATCTCGCAACCGTCAACGTCAGTGTAGGCTGCCGTGTGGATAACTGCTTCAGGCTTTAACCTAGAAATAGCCTTGAAGACTGCGTTTTGGTCGATTAAATCCAACTTAATTGCGGTTCCTAAGTTTATTGCATGTTCTTTGTATATGGAGTGGACATCGTGTCCCTTCTTTAGGGCGAGTTGTGCTACCTTGTGGCCGAGTAGCCCGCTTGCCCCAGTTATTAAGAGTTTCAATGTTTACCACTGTAGCTTCCAAGGAGTTGAATGTAGCGTTTTTTTTGTGGCGAGGGGCTTCCACCACCACTCGTTTTTGACGTACCAATCAACGGTTTGTTTGAGGGCTTCTTCAAAGCTGTGCTTGGGTTTCCAACCTAGTTCGGTTCTGATTTTTGAAGAGTCTAGGCTGTATCTTACGTCGTGCCCGGGTCTATCTTCCACAGACTGTATCATTTCTTTCGGTTTTCCCAAAAGATTGAGGATTAGCTCTGCGACCTTTATGTTTTCTATTTCATTTCCAGCCGAGATGTTGTATATTTCTCCGGCTGATCCTTTTTTGAGTGCTAGGTCGATGGCTTCGCAGTGGTCGGTTACGTAGATCCAGTCTCGGATTTGTTTTCCTGAGCCGTAAACTGGGATTGTCTGGTTTAATAATGCCCGGATGATTGCTTTTGGTATGAGCTTTTCCGGGAATTGGTAGGGTCCGAAGTTGTTGGTGCATCTTGTGATGATGGTTTTTAGACTGTAGGTTTCGTGGTAGGCGATGACGAACATGTCAGCGGCTGCTTTTGAGGCTGAGTATGGATTGGAGGGGTTTAGCGTATCAGATTCTTTGAAAGAAGTGACTTGTGGTGTTGCGCCGTAGATTTCGTCAGTGCTAACGTGAACAAAATCCTCAATGTTGGCTTTTCGAGCGGCGTCAAGCAGGTTAAAGGTTCCACGTGTGTTGCTTTCGAAGAAGGGTCCTGGGTTTGAGATGCTCCTATCCACGTGGGTTTCAGCTGCAATATTTACAATAACATCCACTTTGTTCACAAGGTTTTTGACAAGCTTCCTTTCGGCTATGTCTCCTTTAACGAACCTGTACCTCTTGTCTGTTTCAAAATCTTTCAAATTTGCTGGATTGGAACCTATGGAAAGTTTGTCGAGGTTTGTTATTTGAATATCATCGGGTCTAGATAGCATATACCGTATGAAGTTGCTGCCGATGAAGCCAAGCCCTCCTGTAACTAAGAATTTCATATAGGTTCCTTCATCTTTTGGGTGGAAGTGTCCAGTCCAGGGTTCGCCAAGCCTCTTTCATCAGATCTGCGCTTGAGTTGTTGGCTTTGGATTCCTTCAAGCATTTGTATCACAGCTCAACGTGAGACCTCTCGCCTAAAACAAATCTCCTTCCACGAGGCTTGATGCTATTGCTTGAAATGATTTTGGAGTGGGGTGCAATTAGGCTGTCGGTTATTTTTTTGTTTACATCGATTAAACAATTGTCCATAATTATGGAGTTTTCGATTTCTCCGCGCTTAATTGTTACTTCGTTTCCGATGCTTGTGTAGGGTCCAATGTAGACGTCGCTTTCTATGGTTGAGTTTTCTCCTATTATGGCTGGGCCTCGTATTAGAGCTCCTTGTTTGATAACAGTGTTTTCTCCGACGGATACTCTTCCTTGTATGGAGTTGTTGGCTTTGATTATTCCTTTTGTTTGTGGTTTTAGTTCGTCAAGGACGAGTCTGTTGGCTTCAAGGATGTCTTCTGGGGCTCCTGTATCCTTCCACCACCCCTTAACGATTTCATAGCCTATGTTGTGTCCACTGTCTAATAGAATCTGGATGGCTTCTGTTATTTCCAGTTCGCCTCGCCAAGATGGCTTCAACTTCTTAATCATTTTGAAGATTGCTGGTTTAAAGAAGTAGATGCCTGTTAGGGCGTATTTGCTTGGTGGTTGCTTTGGTTTCTCCACTAAGCCCGTAAGTTTTCCTTTTTCGTCGAGCTTCGCGACTCCGAAGCGTTGAGGGCCCTCAACTTCACACAAGAGTACCATTGCATCGTAGTTTGAAGTTCTGAAAGTTTCAGTGAAGTTTTTGATGCCGCCTTTTATCAAGTTGTCGCCTAAGTAGACAACGAAGGGTTCGTTTTGCATGTGTTGCTCGCATAGGCCGATGGCGTGAGCTATACCTTTGGGTTCACCTTGATGGATATAGCTTATTTTTGCGTTGAATGAACTCCCGTCGCCGTATTGTTGTTTTACTTTTTCGGGGTATGTGTTGCCTAGTATGATAACTATTTCGTTTATTCCAGCTTCAATTAGGTCTTCTAGAACATATTGGGAAATTGGCTTATTGGCAACTGGAATTAACTGTTTCGGACCTGTATGGGTTAATGGTCTAAGCCTTGTGCCTCGTCCTCCATGTAGGATTACGCCCTTCATTTTGTACACCACTGAACGAAATAAGACTAGGCATGCTGATTTAATTATTTTTAGTAACAGTTGACTAGGATTACATTCCACTTTCTCTTTGTTTCTTCATTTTCTTTAAGCCCTCTTCGGGGGTTAGAAACTTAATCTTCAGGTCTCTTTCTGCTTTGCTTACGTCTAGGCAGCAACGCATAGGCCGCTCAGCTACTTGCTTGAACCTGTCGCTGGTTACGGGTTTTATGAGGCTATCGTCAAGCTCGAAGATTTTGGCTATTTTCTTTGTGAAGTCGAATCGGTTTATGCATCCTTTGCCTGCTGTATGGTAAATTCCAGTCTTGTCTGTTTTGGCGAGGGCTAATAGGGCTTCAGCGAGGTTGTCAGCTAACGTTGGTGAGCTGTATTGATCTGTGACTATGCTGATCTCTTCACCGTTCTGCAGTTTCTTAAGGACCCAAATGACGAAGTTCATGGATTTCCCTGAGCTTGACTTTAGGCCCTTCAGTTCGCTCGGGTTCCACCCGTAAATCACGCTGGTTCTCGCAACGGCGTAGTCTGTTCCAGCCGCAGCTACTTCTCTTTCCCCTTCCAGTTTTGTCACTGCGTAATAACTGAGTGGATTCGGTGTGTCTTTCTCAGCATAATAGCCTTTTTTGCCGTCGAAAACGTAGTCTGTTGACACAAAAATCATTTTGGCGCCAATTTTCCGGCAGGCCTCAGCCACGTTTCGCGTTCCCTCTACATTGACCTTGTGAGCTTCATCGCGGTGAGTTTCACAGTAGTTGACATCGTGCAGTGCAGCCGTGTCAATCACTGCGTCCGGTTTTATTCTCTCCATGAGGGAGAAAACAGCATCCCTATTGGTTTTATCCAGTCGACAGAATTCGCAATCTTCTGATTCCATTTCACGGGCATTGTATGTGGCAAAAACTTCAAAGTCTTTAGCGGCTTCTTTTATGCATTTGAATCCTAAAAGACCGCTTCCCCCGATTATCAGCAATCTACTCAAATTCTTCATCTCGCGCGATGTTGTATATAATAAATGTTTTAACTTATCTCGGATAATAAAACTACCTCAACAGGAGTAAATATTGGGGAGATAGTAGATGGAAGTAAAAGTAAGACCGCTAAAAAAGTTTGTTGATGCAAGGGGCTTCTTCTCCGAGGCTGTTCGAGAAGACTGGAAAGACTTCCTAGAGGGCGAAAGCATCGTTCAAGTCAACGTGAGTATGAGTTATCCGGGCATCATCCGAGCTTGGCATCATCACCTTCGCGGACAGGTGGATTGTTTTCTCGTTGTGAAGGGAGCCATGAAGATTGTGGCGTATGATGAGGAAAATGACAAGGTTTACGAGAACGTGTCCAGCGAGGAGCAACTTCAGGTTGTTCGAGTTCCGGGAATCTTTTGGCATGGAACCCAGACGATAGGGACCAAGCCCAGCCTGCTGGTCTACTTTGTGAATCGCCTGTACGACCACAAGAACCCTGACGAAGAACGCAGACCCTGGAACGACCCGAAGATTCCCTATGACTGGAATAAACCGCCTCACAAGTGATTTTCATGTCTGTTCTAGTTACGGGGGGAGCCGGCTACATCGGTTCTCAACTCATCAGAGACCTTCCATTTAGCAGAGACTTTGAAGGGAGAACCGTAAAGATTCTCGACAACATGTTCAGAGAACGCTACGTTTCGATAATGAACCTCCCAGCAGGCGTAAAATACGAGTTCATCGAAGGCGACATTAGAAAAGACGAGGATCTAAAAGCGGCTTTCAAAGACGTCGAGGTTGTTTTCGATCTCGCCGGCATCACCAATGCGCCCCTGTCCTTTGAAAGAAAAGAACTGACCATGGATGTCAATTACGAAGGTTGGAAAAAAATCTTAACTTACGCCATAAGAAATGGAGTTAAGTTTGTATACGCCTCCAGCGCCAGCGTTTACGGTCCCACGGAAGGAATGGTGGACGAGAACTTTGACTGTAAACCAGCTAGCCCCTACGGAGAAACGAAGCTCATGGCTGAGCGGGAGTGCATTAAAGCCTGCGAGGAAAGCGGTCTAAATGTTACTATACTAAGACTTGGAACGGTTTACGGATACTCCATCGGCATGAGGTTTGATACTGTTGTGGATAGGTTTACATACTTGGCGTGCATAGGGATGCCGCTGACCGTGTGGGTTGGAGCTGAAGACGCTAAGAGGCCCTACCTTCATGTGAAGGATGCCGTTAGGGGGCTTTTGTTCGTTGTTACCGACAAAAGAACGAAGGGGAAAGTCTACAATGTGGTTGGCCAGAACGCCTCCTTAGGCGAGATCATCAAAATCATAAAGAAGCAGATTCCCAAAGTAAAAATAAAAAAGGTTAAGGTAAAGCATCTGCACTCGCTGTCATACATGCTTGACAACTCAAAAATAAGGAAACTAGGCTTCGAAACCTGTTATACCTTAGAAGAAGGCATCAAGGGAATCATCGACAAGTTCAAAACCCTGCTATAAATCGTGAGCAGAGCCTAACTGGATGAGAGAAATGAAGGTTCTGATTATCGGCTTAGACGGTGCGAGTCCTCGGCTTCTGGACAAATGGATTAAGGAACTTCCTACATTCAGGCAGTTTAAGGAAGAAGGATTATGGGGGATTTCTGTTCCTCCGGTTCCCGCCCAGACGCCCGTGGCTTGGACAACCTTCATGACCGGGAAGAACCCTGGGAAACACGGCATATTCAGTTTCGCCATGAGAAAGCCCGGAACCTACGAGAGGAGGATAATAAATCCCAGCATGATCAGGTCGAAGACTTTATGGCGGATTTTAAGCGAAAACGGGAAACGAGTCGGCGTTTTGAACGTGCCTATGGCGGATTTCGAGGAAGTTAACGGTTTCATGATTCCAGGCTTCCTTTCTAGGCTTGAGGGTGTTCCCTGTCCGCCGGAGGTGAAAAGGAAGCTTGAGAGGAGGTTTGGAGCAATAGAAAGAGTTGCGGGGGATGTGGAGACCAGCGTCCTTCAGAAGGTTAAGAATGATCCGGACTCTTTTTTCGCGAGAGTAAATGAAATAACGGATAATCTTGCTGAGGTCAGTCTCTATCTGTTGGAGGAGGAAAAATGGGATTTTTTCATGTGTGTTTTTATGGGCACCGACAGAATCCAACACTTCTTCTGGAAATATTTGGATGAGAAGCATCCGGAGTATGCAGAGGGCGAGTTCAGCGTAAAGTCTAAACAGTTCTACGTGAAGATGGATCGAATCATAGCGCGGTTTTTGGACGCTGCGCCAAAGGATACTGTGACGATTCTGTTGTCCGATCACGGATTCTGCCCCGTGTGGAAATCGGTTATACTGAACAATTATCTTCAGGAGTACGGGATGCTGAAAACTAAGGCTGGAAAAATAGACTTAGAGAAGAGCAAAGCGGTTTCATACGGCTACGGCGACATATGGCTCAACGTGAAAGGCAGGGAACCAAAGGGCGTGCTCAAACAAGGCAGAGAATACGAAGAAACGCGGGAGGAGATTATCCGGACCCTCGAGAACTTGCAGATTGACGGAGAGAACCCTATAAAGAGGGTGAAGAAACGGGAGGAAGTCTATTGGGGCTCTCGGATCGGTGAGGGCCCTGATCTTATGGTTTTCTTTCACCACGGGTGGCAGGCGGCTAGACGCCCAGAAATAACCGCGGAGAGAGCGGATAAGAGGTACGTGAACGACGCGCCGATGTGGAGTGGTGGACATGATGGAACCCATGATCCGGAGGATGTTCCCGGGTTTTTAGCAATAAAGGGACCCCATGTTGAGGGAAAACGGGCTGTTAGGGCTAATTTGTATGATTTGGCGCCAACCGTTCTATCGGTTTTTGGAGTTTCCGTTCCGAAGGATATGGATGGTGTGCCTATTCCGGTTTTAGCTGGAGGGTCAGGGCGTAAATCTGGGTTTAGGGGTTTGTTCAGGCGTTAAATGCTTGCTCAGGTCATGGGATGTAGCCCAGTGCCTTGAGCCTTCTCTTGGTTTCTTCAGACTCTAGGTCGGGCAGTTTGCTCCTTATTAGGTATATTACGTATTCTGTTGGGCTGCGGTAGCTTGTTCCTTCCAGTGTCTTCACTAAGCGGTTGTATAGGAGCTTCGGTATGGGAATGTTCACGTACTTAACCATGATGCATCATTGAATATTCTGTTGTCGTTTTTATATAAATTATGCCTTATTGAGGCTTAAATGAAGCCTCGTCGAAGGAAAGTTTATATGTAACTTAGACCTAAATTACATCTCGTAAAAAAGTTTAAAGAGGCTTGTATCTTGGGCAGTAAAAGCGATGATTCCGTTAGTGTAGACATACCGAAGAAGCTATACGACAAAATAAGCAACAAAATTAAGAACACAAGTTTCCCCTCAGTCTCCAAATACATAACCTACCTTATAGAAAAGGAACTCGCCGAAGAAGGCGAAAGCGAGGAGGAAGTTTTCAGCAAAGAAGACGAGGAGAAAATCAAGGACAGACTCAGGAAACTAGGCTACATTTAAGGCTGTCAATCAGGTGATTCTATTTTGCCAAGACCCCACGGTGGAAAGCTGATCGACAGAGTTCTCGACAAAAAAACACGAGAGAAGGCACTAGAAGGGGCTGAAGAACTCCCCAAAATCGAGGTCTCATCTGAACTGACAAAAGACATTGAGAACATCACCTACGGCATATTCAGCCCCCTAGAAGGCTTCCTCAGGCAAGAAGATTACTCAAGTGTTCTCCACAAGAAGCGATTAGCAAACGATCTCCCCTGGACGATTCCCATTTTACTCGATGTCTCCAAGGACAAAGCTGGGGGGCTAACTGCGGGGGACGATGCAGCATTAGTCAACAAGTCTGGGCAATATATTGCAATTCTGCATGTGGAGGAAAAGTACGGGTTTGACAAGAAGGAGCTTGCACAGCAGGTGTTCAAAACAACCGAGGTTGCGCATCCCGGCGTGGCCAAAGCTTTCAACATGAAGGACGTTTTGCTCGGCGGGAAAATAGACTTGGTTAATGCGTCTAGGGACCCGTTTTCTAGATATCGGTTGAAGCCTGTTGAAACTAGGGTTTTATTCAGGGAGAAGGGGTGGAGGACAGTTGCCGGTTTTCAGACGAGGAACGTGCCTCACCTTGGACATGAGTTCGTGCAGAAGACTGCCTTAAGCTTCGTTGACGGAGTTTTCGTAAATCCGGTTATTGGGCGGAAGAAGAAGGGGGACTTCAAGGACGATTTAATACTGAAAGCCTACGACGCTTTGATTGAGAATTATTATTTGAAGGATAACGCGGTTTTGGCGGTTCTTGAAACGGAAATGCGGTATGCTGGTCCCCGTGAAGCCATATTTCACGCCATAGTCCGGAAGAACTTCGGCTGCACCCACCTGATAGTTGGGCGGGATCACGCCGGTGTCGGAAAATACTACGGACCATACGAGGCGCAGGAAATATTCGACGAGTTTCCGGATTTGGACATCACCCCTATCTTCTTCAAAACGTTTTTTCACTGTAAGAAGTGCGGCGGAGTCGTGAGCGAGAGGACGTGCCCCCACGGCGGCGATTACCGAGCCTACTTTAGTGGAACCAAGATCAGGGACATGTTTATGCGTGGTGAGAAACCGCCTCCTGAGTTCATGAGACCGGAAGTGGCTGACATAGTGCTCAAATGGGAAAGTCCCTTCGTCGAATAGTCGGAGTTAAGATGGCATGAGAAATAAGCGGGTTTTGGTCATTGGGTTGGACTGTGCGCCTCCGGAGCTTGCCTTCGGCAGGTTTCTAGAGGTAATGCCAAACATGCGGATGATGATGAAAAAGGGCGTCTACGGAAGATTGAGGAGTTCCGACCCGCCGATAACCATTCCCGCTTGGATGGTGATGATGACCGGAAAAACCCCGGGGAAACTCGGCGCTTACGGCTTCAGACACCGCAAAGAAAATTCTTACACTGAAATTTGGCTCGCCTCCTCGAGGACCATAAAGGAGCCGGCGGTTTGGGACATCCTCGGCGAAAAGGGCAAAAAAGCCTGCTTAATCGGCATTCCTCCGAGTTATCCTCCTAAGCCGATCAACGGGTGGCTGATCTCCTGTTTCATCACGCCTGACACTGATCACGACTTCACTTATCCGGAGGAGTTGAAGGCGGAGATTCAGGACTTAGTGGGCGACTACATGATTGACGTGGAGTTTCGAACTGACAAAAAGGAGGATTTGCTTAAGGAAATTTATGAGATGACTGAGAAGCGGTTCAAGGTCATAAAGCACCTCATGGAGACCCGCGACTGGGGCTTCTTTATGTTTGTGGAAATCGGGTTAGACAGAATCCACCACGCCTTCTGGAAGTTCTTCGACGAGGAGCATCACCTTCACGTGCCGGGAAACAAGTTTCAAGACGCCATAAAAAACTACTATCAGCACATGGATAGGGAGATGGGTGAACTGCTGGCCCTAGCCGGCGAAGACACGCTTATCGTGGTTGTTTCCGACCATGGAGCGAAGAGAATGAAGGGCGCCTTCTGCACAAACGAGTGGTTCATCAAAGAAGGCTACTTAAAGCTCAAGAAATACCCTGAGAAAGTCACGCGGCTCGAAGACGCTGACGTAGACTGGAGTAAAACCACAGCGTGGGGGTGGGGCGGCTACTACGCAAGGGTTTTTCTGAACGTGAAAGGGCGGGAGAGTCAAGGCGTCATTGAGCCTGAGGATTATGAAAAGTTTCGGGACAAGCTCGCGGATAGGATTAAGCAGATTAGAGATCCCAACGGCGAAAAGTGGAAAACCAAGGTGTTCAAGCCTGAGGAGCTCTTTGTGGAGTGCAGGGGCGACCCGCCTGACCTCATGGTGTACTTCGACGACCTTTATTGGCGGTCTGCCGGAACCATAGGGCACGGCACGCTTTATCTGCCGGAGAACGACACGGGTCCTGATGATGCTGTTCACGCTCAGGATGGAATCTTCTTGTTTTACGATCCGAAGAAGCAAATCGGAAAAGAAGCGAACGCGAACATACTGGACATTGCGCCTACAATTCTGCATTTTATGGATTTACCGGTTCCAAAAGACATGGAAGGCAAAGTCATCTGGGAGGATTTGTGAATTGAAGAAAGGATTTGCAGTTTGGTTCACGGGGCTACCCGCCTCAGGAAAAACCGCCATAGCGACGAAACTAGGTGAGATGCTACAAGAAAGGGGACACCGCGTTGAAATTATGGACGGCGACGATCTGCGCAAGAAGCTGGATCCCGAGGTTGGCTTCAGCAAAGAAGACCGTGAGGTCCACATTCGACGAGTGGCGTATGTTAGCCATCTGTTGGCGAGAAACGGTGTGGCAGTGCTGGTTTGCCTCGTGTCTCCGTACCGGCATGTGAGGGCTTACGCTCGGGAGATGATCGGTGACTTCGTTGAAGTTTGGACGAAATGTTCCCTTGAAACCTGCATCAAAAGGGACCCTAAGGGGCTTTATGAGAAGGCGCTTGCTGGCGAAATCAAGGACATGACTGGGATTCAAGACCCGTATGAGGAGCCGTTGAACCCTGAGGTTATCGTGGAAACAGAGGGAAGAACCGCTGAAGAAAATGCCCGAATAGTGCTCGAGAAACTGAAGGAACTTGGCTATGTGACGAATGAGCTGAGTGAGTAGGCGTGAACAAAAAGCTTCTTGCTATAGTCATAGTCGCCATAGCGGTTGTAACCGCTTCTGTCGTATACAGTTATTTCTCTGCTCACGAAACGATAAAAGTTTCTGGAGCATGGGCTCTCTATCCGATGATGATTAAGTGGACAGAAGAGTATCAGAAAATTCATCCAGAAATCAGGTTTGACGTGTCTGCTGGCGGCGCAGGTAAGGGTATGCTGGACGCTCTTAACGGTTTAGTTGACATTGGCATGGTCTCTAGGGAGATCTATCCTCAAGAGGAGGAGCAGGGGGCTTTTTGGGTTTCTGTTTGCAAGGACGCGGTGGTTCCAACCGCAAGTACAGATAACCCGGTGCTGGAAGACCTTCTAACCAAGGGAATAAGGAAACAAGTTTTCGTGAACATCTGGATCAACGGAAATATAACAACTTGGGGAGAAGCGGTGGGTAAACCCGAAACAACGGACACTATTAACATCTACACGAGGTCAGATGCCTGCGGTGCCGCTGAGACTTGGGCTAAATACTTAGGATATAGACAAGAAGACCTTTCAGGAACAGGCGTTTATGGCGATCCGGGGCTCGCACAAGCTGTGAAAGCTGATCATTCGGGAATAGGCTACAATAATCTAAACTACGCCTATGACGCGGACACAGGAGAGCCAATCGCAGGATTAGTGGTAATCCCGATAGATCTGAATGGAAACGGGCAAATTGACGAGGAAGAAAACTTCTATGCCACAAAGACTGAACTTGTAAATGCAATCGCTACAGGGGTTTATCCGTCTCCGCCGGCGAGAGACCTAAATCTCGTAACCAAAAATGCGTTTACAGGCATAACAAAGGAATTTGTAAGGTGGATACTGACTGATGGACAGCAGTACGTCTCCGAAACAGGATACATCCCGTTGCCCGCTGAAAAAATTACAGAGGAGTTGAACAAGCTAGGTTAGGACCACCACGTCAGCTGCCTTATTTGGAAGGGGACAGAGGATGAATCGAAAGTTAACGGAGCTCATCGCCAGCAAGCTTATGCTGGTAGTCACGGTTTTTTCAGTCTCGATTGTCTTCATCATGGCATTCGCTCTATTCCAAAAGGGAAGCAAGGTTTTGATGCAAGAGCCTCTATCTAATCTGCTTTTTTCGTCTGAATGGTACCCCAGCCAAGGAAGATTCGGTTTTTACCCCTTTATTATGGGCACCCTTTGGGTAACTGCCCTGGCTATGATCATAGCAATTCCTATTTGCCTTTTAAGCTCGATTTATCTTGCCGAATATGCGCCAAGCAAAGTTCGGGGGATAATAAAGCCTTTAGTTGACCTCCTTGCAGGTATTCCTTCGGTGGTTTACGGATTATGGGGTGTTTTAGTGGTTGTGCCGTTTATTAGAGATTACTTGGCTCCGCTTGTAGGAGCCACAACCAATGGCTACTGCATACTTGCGGGAGGCATAGTTTTAGCGATAATGGTTTTTCCCATAATAATCTCGGTTTCCGAGGAAGTTTTCAGAACTGTCTCCAATGAATTGCGAGAGGCTTCCTTCGCCGTTGGTGCCACGAAATGGCAGACAGTTAAGCACGTGGTTATGCGAAAAGCGTTTCCAGGTTTTATTGCTGCCGTAATTTTAGGTTTCTCTAGGGCTTTCGGAGAGACCATGGCGGTGCTCATGGTAGTCGGCAATGTGCCTCAAGTTCCATCATCAATTTTTGACCAAGGTTATCCTTTGCCCGCGTTAATAGCGAACAGTTACGGCGAGATGATGTCTATTCCTCTGGTTGATTCGGCGCTGATGTTAGCGGCATTAATCTTGATCCTTGTCGTGTTTCTCTTCAGCGTTGTGGCGCGGATTGTTTTGCTGAGAATTGAGAGGAGGGCGATGTGATTGGACAGACGGAAGCTGGAGGAGGCAATTTTTAAGGGTCTAATGTTTTGCTCTATCTTCCTAGTTGTCGGCAGCCTCCTAACCATAATCGGCGTTGTACTGATAAAGGGTTTACCTGCCTTAAGCATTCAGATGCTCACCCAAATACCGCAAGGCGGATACTATCTTGGGAAAGAAGGCGGGATCCTGAACGCCATCGTAGGGTCCTTATACTTGGCTGGGGGAGCAACCGCATTAGCCTTTGTCATCAGCCTACCCATTGCGCTGTACATTGAGGAATATGCAGGAAGATCCAAACTAGCAGATTTTGCGAGGCTCTCTCTGGATGTTTTATGGAGCGTGCCTTCCATAGTGTTCGGCGCATTCGGCTTCACAATCATGGCATTTCTGGGAATGCCCGCGTCACTAATAGGCGGCATAGTCACAGTTGCGCTCCTCATACTGCCCATTATGGTCAGAGGCATGGACGAAGTTGTGAGAATGGTCTCATTTGAATTGAAGGAATCTTCCTATGCTCTGGGGGCAACAAAATTTGAAACAGTGGTTAAAGTTGTTGTCAGACAAGCTTTGCCGGGAATACTGACAGCGGTTTTATTGGCTTTCGGTAGAGGAATCGGAGATGCCGCCTCGGTTCTATTCACTGCGGGTTACACCGACCGCATTCCCTCGTCGCTGTTTGATCCGGTTGCCACGTTACCTCTAGCAATTCTTTTCCAGCTTGGAACACCTTTTCCGGAGGTTCAGAACAGGGCCTACGCCTCCGCGGTTGTGCTTACAGTCATTGTTTTAGCGCTTAGCGTAGCCTCGAGGTTCCTAACAAAAAGACTAACAAGATACGTAGTGAGGTAGGTGAAGAGATGCCTAAACCGTATATAAGTGTTCAAAACCTAAGTGTCTCATACGGAGACCACCAATCTTTAAAAGACGTTACTGTCGACATTCCGGAGAAACAGATCACTGCGATTATTGGTCCTTCTGGCTGTGGAAAGACGACTCTGCTGAAAAGTTTCAATAGACTAATAGACCTAGTGGAAGGAGTCAAAATTTCAGGCACAATATTAGTCGACGGCGTCAACATCTATAATGCTGACGTTGATGTCACCGAGGTAAGGAAGAAAATGGGTTTACTCGCCCAGAAACCTTGTCCGCTACCGATGGACATTTATGATAATGTGGCTTATGGCCCGAAAATTCATGGAATGAAAAAGCGGGAAGAACTAGATCAAATAGTTCAGCGTTGTTTGCACAGCGCGGGTCTATGGGAGGAAGTGAAGGACAGGCTTAATGCGCCTGCTTCAGGGCTTTCTGTGGGGCAGCAACAGAGACTTTGTTTGGCTAGGGCGCTCGCGGTGGAGCCAGATGTTTTGCTGTGTGATGAGGCTACGTCTGCTCTTGATCCGGTGTCTGCGCAACGTGTAGAAAAGCTGCTTCTCAGCCTTAAAGGAGACTATACGGTGGTGATGGTCACTCACGTACTTCGTCAAGCGCGAAGGCTTGCTGACTACATAATTTTCCTCTACATGGGAGAACTGGTTGAGTGTGGACCGGCGAAAGAAATCTTCAAAAATCCGAAGAACACCAGAACGCAAGCATACATAAAAGGCGTTTTCAGTTAGAAGATTCCTTGATTTCTAGTATCTTCTTTAGGAGGTTGTAAACTGAAAGTGCGGCTTCCCTGTCTTCTCTGAGGTTGGAGGTTGCGCCTAGGAGGCATATGCCCTTAAGCCCGCGGTTTTTCGCGAAACCGAGCAGAAGACCGGTTGCCCCTAGGATTCTGCCGTGCCCATAAACTTCGGCGCCTTTCTCTGCGACTTCGCTGGCTAGTTTTGGAGAGGTGGCGGCAACGTAGACCTTGCCTTCAGGTCTGGGTGTTGGCACTCCGTCCAAGGTTAGGAGGAACTTGCATCCGTGTTGTTCCGCGAAAGTTAGGATTGTGTCGCAAAGCTCATAGTGGGCCTTTATGTCTTCTGATGGTGGTTGAGCGTTTCCCGTTAAGATTATTAAGTGCGGTTTCTTCTTGTTGGCGGCGTAAAACTCGTAGTGGGGAACGTTGCAGATTCCGTCTTTTCCCACGGTCACGTAGTCAGGAAACCAAGGAGTGTACAGCTCAGCGAAAAGCTCAGCGTGACTGGAATCAATCAACAGGCGGGACGCAATTTTGCCTACGCCTCCGAAGCCGGGAAGCCCCTCAACGAAAACCGGCTCCTCCAACTTCGGAGAAAACAAAAGGCGGAAATAGGGCTCGTCCATTAACTACACCAACCACGAAAGAATACTGCGGAATATAAAAACATTTAAACAACGCTTTCCCACAATTGAACGTGGCGGGGCACATCCGTAGCGTGAGGGACCCTATAGCGGTTCCTCCTACAAGGGTGGGGTAGCCAGGTTAACCCGCTGGGCTCATAACCCAGAGATCGGTTGTTCAAATCGACCCCCCGCTACCACCAATGATTCTGCTTCAGCATATTTGTAGCCTATTTGACTGCAAATAAAACTATAGGGTCTAGTTACGCCATCAGTGCACTTCAAAAAGAGCCACTTTTCATCATGTTTATTTAGTTCTCTTAGGTTCTGTTGGTCTTGAGGAAGCGGGCTTAACGCTTAGGGGTTTTAGGCGTGGTTGCTGCACGCGTTGTGTTGCATGTGGACTTGGACTATTTCTACGCGCAGTGCGAGGAGAGGGAGGACCCTTCGATTGGGGGTAAGCCCGTTGTTGTTTGCGTTTATTCTGGGCGGACGGCGGACAGCGGCGCAGTCAGCACAGCGAACTACGTGGCGAGACAGTTCGGCGTAAAATCTGGCATCCCCATCGTGTTGGCTAAAAGAATGTTGAAGGACGAGGACGCAGTTTTTCTACCCGTCAACCGCAAGTTTTACGAGAAAGTTTCCAACAGCATAATGAACCTCCTCAGGGGACACGCAGACAGTTTCGAACAGGTCAGCATAGACGAGGCTTTTCTGGACGTAACTAAGCGGATTAACAGTAACTTCGAAGAAGCCAGAAAACTCGCTCAAAGAATTAAGGAGGAAATAATGGCGAAGGAAAAGCTTACCTGCTCTGTCGGAATTGGACCTAACAAACTCGTATCGAAGATCGCCGCGGGCTTCAGAAAACCTGACGGCTTAACGGTGGTGAAACCCGAAGAGGTGGAGGCTTTCTTGGCGCCCCTGCCTGTTGGTAAGCTTTATGGTGTAGGGAAAAAGACTGAGAAGGTGATGGAGAAGTTTGGAATTAAGACGGTCGGCGACTTGGCGAAGTACAACACGGAAAAGCTGATCGAAATTTTTGGAAAGACTTTAGGCGTCTATTTTCATAATGCGGCGAAGGGCATAGACGAGGAGCCTGTTCAAGAAAGGGGAAGGGCTGAATCGCTGAGCAGAATTAAAACGCTGAAAGAGGACACGCGGGACTTGAAGGTCATCCTCGAGGAAGTTGACCGGTTGTGCAGTGAAGTTCACAGCAGAGTCGTGCAGCAGGGGCTTAACTTCAGGTCGGTTGGTATAATGGCGGTAATGACAGACATGAGCGTTCACAGTCGAACCAAAACTTTCGAGAACTCAACAAATGAGCTGGAAGTCTTAAGGAGCACAGCGAAGGAACTTTTCGAGCGGTTTCTACGTCAACAGCCGGAACTTGAAGTTAGAAGGGTCGGAGTGAAAGCTTCAAACTTTGAGGAAAGCCAAAAGAAGCAAACACGCCTAATTGATTTTGCGAACAAGACCTGACCTTTCAGATAAAAGCCCAAAATGTGTTCTTTTCACTCAAAGGACCCCTGTTTATGTCTTATTCTTTAAGAAGGAAAGAGATAGATTATTTTTAGTTTTTAAAGTTATTGTATAATGCGCTAAATCCATATTATATATCCATCCTGCTTACTGTTTAAATATCGCTTAAAACATCGAGTAAACTGTTAGGGTTTGTAAAAAACGCGGGGCACAATCCATGGCGCGGGGAAGGAGAAAGGCCGTTACAGGAATAGTTGGAGTTTTTCTGGCTGCGTTAATGGCTGCAGGGGTAGTTCTTGCGCCGATTGTGCCCCTTGCTACTCTTGCGTCTGTTGCGCCTCTCGCCGGGAAACCCGATTCACCTGCGGTAAACTTGAGACGCGCCAGGATTGTTACTGTGCCCCTTAATTACAGCTTCATTATAGACACCTTAGCTGAGGCTCTACAGGAACACAACAAAACTGCCGCTCTCGGTCTCCTCGAAGACCTAAAGGAAGCCATTTCTAATGAAACTTTAAAGAACTCGAATGCTACCGAGGGGCAGATAAATGCATTGCTCAACAAGATTAAAGCCATGATTCATCAGGTTAACGCTGGAGCGTTCAGGGGCGCCTTAAACAAGCTGAAAAACGACGTTAAGGACAAAATTGAGAAGTGGATTGTCTGCCCACCGAAAGATTGGTTCCTAACCCTTGAGGTTTGGAGAAACATTGAGGCACCGGAGTATGATGAGCCTGTGACGGTTACAGCGAACGTCACGGCGAGTAACGGAATAGACGTGGTTATCCTTAGTTACTCCGTTGGCGAGAATAACTGGGTTAACGAGACCATGAATCTAAAAGAGGGTCTTTATCAATTCACTATAGACGCCCAACCCTACAATATAACAGTTCACTACAAAGTTTACGCCATCGATGTAAAGGGTAATTGGGTCTCCTCAGCAGCCTCTTACACTGTAATTGACACACGCCCTCCCCAGATTCTAAGCGTGAAACAAACTCCAGCAGCGCCAAACTACGCTCAAACGGCCACGGTTTTTGCCAACGTAACTGAACCCGCAGCTGCAAGCGGCGTTGAACTAGTAGTTCTGACCTACTGGAACGGTTCAGTTTGGACAGAGATTCCTATGACCTTGGAGAATGAAAATTACAAAGCGGCGATTCCGAGTTTCCCGTGGGGGACAACGGTTCAGTACAAGATTTATGCCAGAGATTACGCGCGAAATCGTATTGACACGGACCTGTATGGTTACACCGTCTCCGACAGCTCTTCACCCAATGTTTCAGATGTTGAACGCACACCCACAGACCCGGAATACGATGAAACAACCGTTGTGACAGCCAGCGTCGCTGAACCGGTCAGCGCCAGCGGCGTAAAAACCGTGATTCTAAGCTACTTCGACGGTTCAAAATGGATAAACGTCACAATGGCGTCAGGAAGCGACTGGTACACCGCGACAATCCCTGAATTGCCCTATGCAACATCAGTCCAATACAAGATTTACGCGTTTGACAATGCAGGAAACTTTAGGGTGACGGATGTACGGTCCTACATCGTAACGGATAAAACCGTTCCAGAAATCGGAATCATCAATTGGAGCCCAGAAGAGCCTAATGCCACTGAGGAGGTAAACGTTAATGTATCTGTCAGTGAACCTGCCTACGCCAGCGGCGTTAAAAACGTCACTTTATGGTACAGCGCAAACGGTGGCGAGTGGGCTTTTGCACAAATGACGTTGAAAGACGGAAATTGGACAGCTAAAATACCTAGCTTTGAAGGCGGTACGAACGTTGAATTTTATGTTGATGCTTATGATAACGCTGGAAACCTGGCTACTACGGAGGTTGAGAGCTACACTGTTAAGCCTTCACCAACACCCTTGCCTGGATTGCCGCTAGAAGCACTCATTGGAATAGTTTTAGGCATTTTAACCCTAGCTGCCTTAACGGGCTATTTATTATTCAGAAGAAAAAAGCGGAAGCGAACTTGGCCTTATTATTAAAAAGTTTTAATTGAAAAATTGAGGAAGATTGCTATCTTTTCCGCCTGAATTTTCGAAGGGATATTCTGGCTGTTACAACCCTCTCCGTGGTGAAGATCTTTGCTGCCACGTAAAGCAGTACGACTGTGAATGCGGATATGTAGAGTAGGCTCCAACTCACAGTGAGGTAGTCGCCGATTAGCGCTGCTTTGGTTGCCACTATGGAGTGGGTGTAAGGTATCACGTAGAGCACTATCTGAGCGGCTGTTGGAAGTATGTTAATGTCCGCGAACATCAGAATCATCGTCGGGACTACTATGGGTATAATTAAGTATCCGATGAGGGACTGGGCACTCCTAACGTCCCCCGCGAAAACTGCGATGCAAATCGCCAACGCTAACGCCGAAACTATAGTCACAAAGACCGTTAGACCCACAAGCAGCAATGACACCGGAGAAGGAACGAGGCCTAGTGTCTGCAGAGCTTCAGGGGAGATTCCGCTGGTAATTGCGCCACCGAATATTGTGCTTGCATATAAGGATGCTCCTATCATGGCTGCTATGGCGCCTGCAGTGGCAACTACAACCGATCCTCCAAGCTTTCCCGTCAATATGGTTAGCCTTCCAACGGGTAGTGTAAGAAGGGTTTCAAGGGTTTTCTCCTCTTTCTCTATAGCGATAGATGTTGCCGCGACCTGCATGCCGGTGATCAGCAACAGCATTATGGCCAACGGAAAAACCATGGACTGCGAAACAGCTATTACGGTAAGGGCGCTGGGAGGCACTTCAACGGATTCACCCCTAAATATCGTAAAGTAGTCTATGCTCATTGGGTCTAACAGTTTTTCTGGATTTTGCCCGGTTGCGTTGACAGCTTGCCTTACCAGAAATTCTTCATAAACTCTCAACAGTTCTTCCGGTATTGCAGATTTTCCAGCCTCGGCTATACTTAGACTTTTGACGAGTACATGAAGCTCCACGGCTCCCTTTCGATCAGGATCTGTCATGTTTTGGCTGAAACCGAGGGGAATTACTATTAGCGCTGTGATGTTTGTTCCTTGAAGGCTTTCCAAGGCTTCAGTTACGTTGTTGGCGGTTAATGGGGTTACTTTGCCGGCGAGCTCTAGAAATGTTGTGAGGTTTTGGGCTGCTGTTCCGTTATCTAGGTCTAAAACGGCTGTTGTGGTGGATTCTATGGATTTTTCAACCGCTCTCTGCGATACGTTGATGGCAGCCCCCAATATTGGAAAGATCAGCAGGGGCATCAACACCATTCCCAAGAGGATTTTTGGGTCTCTGAGGAGTTCCTTGATTTCTTTAATCATGAGGGTTGTCAGTCCGCTACGCACGGCTGGTTGCCTCCATGAACACCTCTTCTAAATTTAGAGCCTTGTATTTGGACTTAAGCTCCTGAGGGGTTCCTTCACCTATTAGCTGTCCTTCGTTTATGAGGGCTACGCGGTCACAGAGAAACTCTACTTCCAGCATGTTGTGGCTTGAAAGAAGAACCGTGACATCGTGTTTCTCAGCGTACTCCTTGATGATCCGCCTAACGTGGTAGGCGTGCACAACATCCAAGCCGCTGGTAGGCTCATCCAATATCGCTAGTTTAGGCTTTATCATCAGTGCTCTAGCGATTAGGAGCCTTCTGTTCATGCCTTTGCTGTAGGTTTTAACTTTGTCTCGAAGCCGATTTCCTAACCCTGAAATTGCAGACGCCTCTCCGATCATGCTACGGTTTTGCTCTTCGCTTTTGGCGTAGAAGGCAGCCATGAAATTGAGGTATTCAAGTCCCGAGAGGGTCTTGTAGGCTCCGGCTTCTTCAGGCAAGTAACTGATGAGCTCTCGGACTTTAGAGGCGTCTTTGATAACGTCGAAACCGCAAACCCTTGCTGTTCCTGAGGTGGGCATTATCAGGGTGGCTATTATCCTTAGGGTTGTGGTCTTTCCCGCGCCGTTCGGACCTATTAGTCCATATATTTCCCCTTGGTTAACTTTGAAGGAGAAATCGTTTAGCGCCGTTATGTTCCCGTAGGTTTTAACCAAGCTATCGGATTCCACGGTAACTTCCATTGTTTTCCGCTCCGCCTCCTTTAACAGCCTTGTAAATGTTTCTACTTTAACGTTACCTTAGAGGATTCTTTAGAATGTTCACTAGGAAATAGGTTTTCTGGTACACTCCCTTTAGAGACTAGCGGTTATTTGCGTGTTATGGTATTATTTCGCAGCTGTTGTATTTAGTGTACTCGAAGTCTTCGAGGCGGATTTTGTGTTCGGCGATTAGTTGTTGGACTTTCGGCAGAACCGCCTTTAACGAGTCAACGAGGTTTTCAACCGTTCTGCAGACCAGTTTGAATCCTTCTCCTCCCCAAAGCTTAGTGACGTTCGCGTAAAGGCAACGCCCGCCGCAAAGTCTATAGATTTCGCATTCGGTGCACGGTTCAGATACGAAGACGGAGTTTTTCAGATCCTGCGGCTTCACGTCTGCGATGTTACCCAAGTAGTAGTCCTTCATTCCCGCCATAACGGGGCACGGGGTGATGTTGCCGTCTGTTTGGATGTTGAATTCTGTCCAGCCTGCCCCGCATCTCAGCCAACTCGGCTCGTTCAACAGCAGCGACTGCATTAAACCCACGAAGGGGTAAATCCGCAGGACCTCGCCTTGTTTTTCAATGTGAGACACCCACGAGTTTACGAGTTTTCTGATTTGAGGGTTGTATTTCTCCTTTATCCACTCGGAGAACCTCGCCTTGTCATAGTCGCTCTTCCAGAACAAAGCGTCCAGCTGCCAATGCACAGAAGAGAAGGCGCATTCGCTGTTGGACATTAGCCACGTTACCTGCTTGAAGATGTCGGTCTGCTCCATAACGGTCATTCTGGCGATGATTTCGCCTGTGAATCCGCGTTGACGCAGCAACCTAACGTTGTCGACGACCTTTCTGTACGTTCCTTTACCTCGATAGATGTCCGTCAGTTCTTCGTTCCCGTCTATTGAAACTAAGATTGTGTGAAACTTGTTAGCGTATTCTGGGTCTAACTTGTTGAGGAGGACGCCGTTTGTCTGCATCATGAAACGTTTTGCCTTAATTTTATCCATGATTTCCTTGATTTTGTCTATGCGCAGTAGAGGTTCGCCGCCGTAGAAAATCAAGGTTAAATCCGGGTCTTCCTCGCAGAACCGCTTAAGCACTTCAACATCGTGACTGAGCGAAATCGGAAGAGAATAGTCAACGTCAAAGTCGAAGTTGCTGTCAAAGTCTTCGCAGCACTTGCCGTAACAATATCGACATTCGAGATTGCAGTTCAATGTCAACGTAACGTAAAAGTGCATAGCAAAAACTAGGAAAACCGCATGTTTATAAACACTTTGAAAAAGAAAGGGGAGGAATTTTCGTGGTTATTTGCAGCAGCATTTGGCGCAGATGGCTGTTTTGGTGCAGCAGACGCTTGGTATGCTGTGTATTCCCTTGCACACGAGTTTGCCTACGTCCGCTATGTTTTCAACTTCGAAGGTGGCGATTATGTCGTAGTCGCCTGTCACCGCGCAAGCACAGTTAACGCCCTTAACCTTCAATACTTCTTCAGCAGCTTCTAAGGCCTTGCCTTTATCCACGTTTATCAGAACATAGCCAGAAACCAACTCTCAGACCTCCATTAGTCCTTATTGCCAAAATCCTATTTAAATCAAACTTTGCTGGAAGACGAGGATGAAACAAAGAGTATGACTCTGGAGGAAACGAGGAAATACTTAGACTTATTAGATAAACTGATATGATAGACCTAGAAATAGGAAATGGATTACAAAAAGTTTGATGCACGCGCATTCCTAGCCATCATTTTTAGTCTTTAAGTTGTTTAAGGAGTAGAGGCGTGCTTATGTCTATATTATGCTCTTTGCATGTTTCCAAAACTCTTCGGTGGAGTTCTGCATCTATCTCTGGCAGCCCTTTTATGTCGTTTATGAACGCATAAAGGGCGTATTCAACGGCATAATTTTGAAACTTTGTTATCCACACGTAAGGTTTAGGTTCCTTCAAGACCCCCTTAACCTTGCCTGCAGCCTCTAGCAAGGCTTTTTCCACATCTTGGCTGTCATACTCAAACCCAGGCGTAACCGTCACATGTCTTCTAACTACTTTCTTCTTTCCAAAATTATCGATCTCCGCCTTTAGTAATTCTTGATTTGGAACGGAGACTAAAACATTGTCAAGAGTTAGCATCTTGGTATAGATTAATTCAATTGCTACGATGTCCGCGAATTGGCCGTTAAAGAAGATTCTGTCTCCAACCCTGAAGGGTCTGCTGATCATCACAATCAAGCCCGCGATGGCGTTTCCAATAGTGTTTATGGCTGCAAAACCTATGATAGTACCGCCGAGAAGAGTTAAGAGTCCAGATATTACACCGATTGTAACTCCAAACTGCGCCAAAATGACTGATACAATTGCAATAATGATGACCCACTTGACGACCCTATTCAAAGTGTAAGCAAGGTGTTCCTCCAGCTTTTTCTGGTTCTTCAGCTTTATGACTTCTCTGGCAACAAGTTTATAGAGAACATATCCCACAATTACGGCGACAACCGACAACAAGACCTTGTCAAAGTTGGATGAAATCCATTCGCCTATAGCTTCAATAAAATCTAATAGGCTCATGTGGAAGAATCCCCTTCTGATATATACACACGCCGTCTTTTAAAATATTTTATAACCCATACTTGGATCCTGTTTGCATAGATGACTCTGGTTGAACTCTCTAAAACTCATAGCCTTCCCTTGTGAGTGCCTTTCCCAATCCATAACGAAGGTTCTGTTAATGTATTATTGCTAAGACAGAGGAGACATAGAATTATTTTTTGCTTTCTAGAAATTCTTTCCTCATAAGCCCGGGGATCGGTGGTAATATTTTTTCTTCCTCAAATTTCTTTTTTATCAATTCTGTGATCTTGGACTTGATGAATTCCTCGTTTTCGGGGTCATTTATCCAGAACAGAGACTCTATCTCTGTGGTCCATTCTTTACTCCGTACGATAAACCTTATTTCTCGTCTTTTCTTTTCGTCCACCACAGCGTTTGGGTGATCTCTGAGAACGCTCTCGATAGCCTTTTTAGCTTTTTCAATGTTAAAAACATAGTCGATGTAAAAAGTGATGGATGCTACGGTTTCTTTCTTGCCACCAGTGAGATTAATTATGTTCTGTTTTAACAGCGTGGAATTTGGGATGATGATCTCGTTTCTATCGTATGTCTTAAGTTTAGTCGTTCTCAGGCTTATGTCCGTAACTACACCAGTCAGATCCCCAACTTTTATCACATCACCGCTTTTGTAGGTTTTACCTGAGATTATAAGAAGCCCCGAAACCCAATTTTCAATTATATCCTTCAACGCAAAGCCAATCACTAGAGCGCCAATGCCTAGACCAGCAATTAACCCCGTCACATCAAGCTCAAAAGTCCATAAAATCAAAATGACCGCTATAGAATAGACAATGAGCTGAAAGAATCTCCGAATGTGAACAAGGCGGCCCTTCTTAACCTTAATTCTCTCTTCAGCAACCCTTACTACTAATCTATTGAAAATCGTTACTAATATAAAGCTGGCTATGGTTATCGCGACGGCTTGCACGATTAAAGAGATGAGATGTGAATCTACTACCAAATCTGCCATGGGCTAGCCACCATATCATACTTCTTTGCCTTTACAAGATAAGTCTTTGTTCTAAACTTGCAGGAGCTACTAACCGTACGCCTGTTATGCCTGAGACAATTCTCGCTATACCATTCAACAGGAAAACAATAGAGAGTATGAAGACCAAGGTTAGGAAACCGAATGCTGGAGATATAAAAACCACAAAAGACAAAATGATAGTTAATAAGCCGACCCCTAGGAGTAAACCTCGAAGCCAGCTTGGAAAGACTTTGCTGAATCCACCGATTACAACTCTTGCGATTCCTATAATTAGTAGAGCGGTCGAAAGTATGAAGATTAGTGTCAAGATAGCAAGTTCAGGATACGCTAGAACCACAATTGATAATACGATAGCGATCAGGCCGAAGATGATGCCCAAAATACGTAACCAACCCGGGGCTTTCCTTTCACTCATGTTAAACCCCTAAGAGAATACTATGTTTCCCTCACGGCATTTATAAGTTTTAGTGGAGAGAACGAAAAAGTCACAATCACTTAGCTATCAAACAAAAACATAACTGAAAAAAGAGGGGAGGTTAGCGTGCGTACTCGCTATTCGATTCCCCATCGTTTGGTGACCTTCACTAGGATGAAGATTACGAAGGCTACGATGATAAAGGTTATCAAAGCCACTAGGAAGTCTCCTATGCCGAATAATTGCTGGTTGAACTCAAATGTGTAGGTCGCTAAATCGCCAAGTCCGGGAACGGCAAGGCCTATTAGCGGCATTACTAGGTCTTTGACGAGCGCCTGTACTAGAGCGCCTAGATAAAGGCCTATGATGAAGGCGACAGCGAGCCCCATGACCTTGTATTTTGAAATGAAGTCCATGAACTCTTTCCACAGTCCTTTCGGTGGCGGCGGAGCGGGCTTAGGTTCAAGCAGCTCTCTGATTCGCTTCAGTTCCTCTAACATTTTATCCTCTTTTGACATTTACATCACATATTGACATTACTACTCTTCTGCTTTTAGATTTTATGCGCGCGCAACCATAACCTATGCATAATGCGTAGAGAAAATAGATAACAATTACATAAAGGCAAAAAGTGGACCGGGCGGGATTTGAACCCGCGGCCTCCTGAGTGCAAGTCAGGCATTCATACCGAACTGAACTACCGGCCCACGCTTTAACTTAAGACTGATAGCCTGCCTATAAAAATTCTTTCAGGAGAAAAGCACTAAAAAGAGACTATGATTTAAAGCGAGTTCGCCCTAGTTCAGACTGACAGGATAGAGTTTAGTTCGCGGTATTCGTGGAGATATTTCAATCCTTTTTTCGTCACGCGGAAAAGCCTCTTCCTTCGCACACTCGTAACCTCCAGCATGTCCCTCTCCAGCAGATAGTCCAGAAACCTTTCAGCCTGCGTGAAGTTCAAGTTGGCCTTTAACAGTATCCGATTCTTAACCACACCGTTAACCGCAGCTTCAAGTATACATGCATATATATCCGGCTTACCCCTGCGCGAAAAACAAGATTCGCTAAACCCCATCCGAAGCAATCCCCGACAATGTAATTGCCCCCAAACAACATTTAAAACTCGTTTCCAAATCCGACATAAAAAATAGATTATGCATCCCTGAAGTTGGAGGGCCGGGACCGGGATTTGAACCCGGGCACCAGGCTCCACAGGCCTATAGGCTACCAGGCTACCTCATCCCGGCCACTTTTGTATGACCCCGACTATTGAAACAATCCTTATTTACGTTTTCTGGAGAACAGTAGGTTGTCCTTTTGGCTGACGTATTCGATGCGTGCTGTTGGCTCTATTAGCATATTTTTATTGGAGGCTCCAATTATAGGACCATAGGGGACCGAGATGGTTGACATAGAAAAGTTTGCTGACGAATGGGGACCTGAGAAAGTTTTACAGGTTTATGATCCTCACGCTGGAATGAAGGGAATCTTGGTAATTGACAATACTGCGTTAGGCCCAGGCAAAGGTGGAATAAGAATGACGCCCACAGTAAGCGTCGAAGAAGTTTTCAGACTTGCAAGAACCATGACTTGGAAATGCGCTCTGGCAGAACTTCCATTCGGAGGAGCAAAATCAGGCATAATAGCAGATGCCAAGAAAATCTCGAAAAAGGAAAAAATTGATTTGATTAAAGCCTATGCCGTAGCGTTGAAGCCCATGTCTCCAAGTCAATACATCGCAGCTCCGGACATCAACACAGGTGAAGAAGAGATGGCGGCTTATGCCCTCGCAAACGGCTCTTTAAGGTCTTGTACTGGAAAGCCCGCGAACATGTGTGTTAAGCCGGGCGAGAAGTGCGGCATTCCCCACGAGTACGGGTCAACTGGATATGGTGTTTTTCACACAGCAAGAGTAGCAGCAGAACATATAGGCGAAAACCTAAAAGAAGCGGTAATAGCCATTGACGGCTTCGGCAACGTAGGCTCCTTCTTGGCAAAGTACCTCAGCGAATTTGGAGCAAAAATTGTGGCAGTAAGCGACAGTAAAGGGTGCATATACAATCAAGATGGATTAGATTATGAAAAACTGAAGAAAGTGAAGGAAGAGACCAAATCTGTAATTAACTATGAAAGCGGCCAAGTTCTAAAGCATGAAGAACTCTTCGAGTTGCCTGTTGACATACTTGTCCCTGCGTCCGTTCCAGACGTGATTAATGAGAGAAACGTGAATAAGATTCAAGCGAAACTTGTTGTAGAAGCAGCCAACATTCCGGCTACATATAAAATTGAAAAACGGCTCCATGAAAAGGGCGTGTTGGTTGTTCCAGACATTATTGCAAATGCTGGCGGCGTGATATCATCCTACGCTGAATACATAGGCGAAAACCCGCATAAAATGTTCGAGACGGTAAAAAGAAAAATCGTTAGAAACGTAAGATTGGTTTTAAAGAAGGTCGAAGAAGAAAAGATAACTTCTAGAGATGCTGCACTAAAAATCGCACAAAAAAGGGTTAAAGAAGCGATGGAAAAGAGAAAAAAGGGCAGTTTACAGGAGATATCTCCACTTAACCTCTGAAATACCTAATCCCAGCTACAGTTTTCGTCTTGTTGGCTAGTTGCGCTGGTTCATTTAAGAATTTCTGATTTAGGCTTTAATACGTGTTATCCGATATTGTATTTTCAGGCGAGGTTTCATGTCGGATGTTTCTCCTCCGGATTCGGCGGTGGTTGAGTCTGAGCTTAAGGGAAAAACGCTGCTTGTTTATTGGTATCTGCTTGGCACTTCGGGCACAAACGTGGGAGTCCGTGAAATTCAGCGTTCCTTGGGTTTTTCAAGTCCGAGCGTTGCCGCTTACCATCTGGATAAGCTCTGCTCTTTAGGTCTGGTTGAAAAAAGCAGGTTAGGCGAGTATTTCTTAGTGCAGGAGGTTAAGGTCGGGATTCTGCGGTTCTTCACTCGGTTGGGGCGGTTCCTCGTTCCGCGCTACCTGTTCTACTCTGTGCTGTTTACAACCATGCTGGCTTTTTACCTAATGCTCTATGCGCCCATGCAAACAGGTGGCATCCATGGCATAATAGCCCTCCTCTTCGGATTTCTCGCCTGCCTCATCCTCTGGCTCGAAACCGTCAGATTGTGGAGGAAGAAACCGTTCTAAAATGTAGTCTTAAATATCTCTCTTAACTTCAAAAATGATAGGGATGGACTGAGAAACCATGAAAAAATCCTTGGCGTACGTGATGACGGCGGTTCTGTTAGGCGCAGTGATAATGATTCTTCCTTGGGCTTCCGTCAACAGAACTCTTACAATGTCCGGCATCAACGGTTTCTCTGAAGACAAAGGCCCACCATTACCTCGGGCTGCTTTCGGAGGCGTAATAACTCCATTAGGTTTCGTCGGGTTAATGCTTGCAGTCAGCCTCATTCTCGCCTTGGGCGTTTACCTTTTCTCTAAAAGACGGATGCCGCTTTAGGCTCGCCGCGGCGTATCATAAGCAATTTATAGAAAGACGTATACCTTACATCGTGGTGTTTACCGCTAATGCTGACGGGCATTGTGGGGAAGCCTAACACCGGAAAGTCCACTTTTTTCAGCGCTGCAACACTGATTCCGGTGGAAATCGCGAGCTATCCCTTTACAACCATAAAGCCCAACCGAGGGATAGCGTACATCCGAACCCCGTGCGTATGCAAAGAATTCAACGTGGAAGACACGCCAGTTAACTCAGTTTGCCTAAACGGTGTGCGTCTCGTCCCCGTGGAGCTGATTGACTGCGCTGGGCTTGTTCCCGGAGCTTGGAAGGGACGCGGATTAGGAAACCAGTTTCTAGATGAAATTAGGAAGGCAGACGCGCTCATTCACATCGTTGACGCCGCTGGAGCAACCGATTCAGAGGGAAAACCGTGCAAGCCGGGCGCTCACGACCCCCTTGAAGACGTTAAGTTCCTAGAGGTGGAGATGACCATGTGGCTGGTTCAGATAATGAAGAAAAACTGGCCCAAGCTTGCACGAACCGTTGAATCTAGCGGAAAGGACTTGGTCACTCCCCTTGAAGAAATGCTAAGCGGATTAACCATAAGAAAACCTCACATCATCGAGGCGTTACGGAAAATTGGGCTGAACGCGGATAAACCAACTGAATGGAGCGAAGAAGACTTTACTGCGTTTGTGGACGCCCTGATAAAAATTGCTAAGCCTATGCTGATCGCCGCCAACAAGATGGACCTTCCGCCAGCGGAAGAGAATCTTGAGAGACTGAAGAAAACAGGTTACACAGTTATTCCATGCTCTGCAGAGGCAGAACTGGCGCTAAGGAGAGCCGCAGAAAAGGAACTAATTGATTACCGCCCGGGAGACTGCAACTTCAAGGTTCTGAAACCTGAAAAATTAACGGAAGCCCAAAAGAAGGCGTTGAAGGCAATTCGAGAGAGAATACTGCTAAGGTTCGGATCAGCTGGCGTTCAAGACGCCATTAACGCAGCGTTCTTAAGGCTTCTAGGCATGATCGTTGTTTACCCGGTTGAAGACCTTGAACATCTCAGCGACCACAAGGGCAGGATACTCCCGGACGCCTACATGGTTCCCTACGGCACAACCGCTCGTCAACTTGCCTACATAATCCACACGGAGCTTGGGGAAACTTTCATCTACGCGGTTGAGGCTCGAGAGAAGAGAAGAATCGGAGAAAACCACGTGTTGAAAGACAGAGACGTAGTCTCCATAGTCAGCGCAAGAAAAAGAGCATAAACCAGCAAAAAGGCATATTTGTAGCCTATTTGACGGCAAATAAAACTATAGGGGTCTATTTTTCGAAGTCTACTGTCCGAAACGCCTCTTCCGGTTCTGATAGGTTCGAACCGCCCTCAGAAGATCGATACGCCTGAAGTCAGGCCAATAAACATCTAAAAAGCACAGTTCACTGTAAGCGCATTGCCATAAGAGGAAGCCGCTGAGCCGCTCTTCACCTGAAGTCCGAATGATCAAGTCGGGGTCCTGCTTAGGCATGTGCGCCGTGTACAAGTGCTGCTCAAAAATTCCTTCATTAATCTCCTTAGGGGTTAAGTCTCCGTTCTCCACTCTTTGAGCGATTTCCTTAGCGGCATCCACGATTTCCGCCCTTCCGCCGTAGGCGATTGCAACGTTTAGAAAGTGTTCATCGTAGTTTTTCGTTGCCCCCTCCGCCTCCTTGATCGCTTTTTGAAGGCTGTCCGGCAGCAGGTTGATCCGCCCGATAACCTTGACGTGAACTTCATGCTTGTGAACATCCTCGTTTGTAAGAACCTCCACGAGCTTTTCCTCAGCAATGCTCAAAATTTCCTTAACTTCCTCTGGAGGTCGCTGGAAGTTCTCGGTGGAAAACGCATAAAGCGTAATCGACCTCACATCCAAATCCAAACACCACCTCAGCAGGTCCTCGATTTTCTTAGCGCCGTGATGGTGGCCACTCCAGGCATTCAGTAGCCGTTCCGAAGCCCAACGCCGGTTTCCGTCTAGAATGATGGCGATGTGCTCCGGTTTCTCTCCGTCTTTTATTTGATGCCAAAGCCATTTGTCGTACATGCGGTAAACGCCGAGTATTCGTGCCAAAGTTCTGAGCATTTCTTGGACTTCACCTTAAAGAGGTGGTTCAGCCCTTAAACCTCGCGTCCTCCAGTGCATGTGCACAGGGGCAGTTACGGTTCTCTGGTAGGTTTTGAATCGTTTCTCTTAAAGCTTTCTTAATAACCGTCATTTTTTCCTCCGCCACTTTAACCACCTCTCGAGCAGTTAATCTTTTTTGTATCCCAGCCGCCATGTTTGAAACAAAACAGAGATTCGAATAACAAATTTCAAGCTCCCGAGCTAAAACCGCCTCAGGCACACCTGTCATACCCACAATGTCACCGCCCAATCGCCTGAACATTTCGATCTCCGCGGGGGTCTCATAGCGAGGGCCTTCCGTGCAAACGAGAACCGCCCGGTCCCTCACGCGTTTGGCATATTTCTTCGCTGATTTAATTAGAAGTGCACGGATTTCGGGACAGTACGGCTGAGAAACGTCAATATGGGTTACCGGAGTCTCATCATAGAAGGTGGGCTGTCGAAGTTTAGTGAAGTCAATGAAATCGTGTGGAATCAAGAGGTCTCCAGGCTTAAGGTTAACGTCTATGGCACCCACAGCATTAATTGCAATTATGCGTTCAATACCGAGTTCAAACAGGGCGTAAATGTTAGCCCTATAATTTATCTTGTGGGGAGGCAGAGAATGATGAACTCCGTGGCGAAGGAGAAAAACAACTGGTTTTCCTTCAACTGAGCCGACAGAAATCGGGGGAGGAATCCCGTGGGGAGTTCCTATGCGAATCTGTTCGGTAGCGCTTAAGAGGACGTCTAAACCGGTGCCTCCGATTATCGCCACTTTAACCTTCTTTAAGCTCTTCAATTTCCTCTTCCTCTTTGAAGAAATCGGAATATTTTCGGTGCAACAGGAAGACTGTTAAAGAAGAGGCTATAGCTAAAAGGATGCCCACGATAATGGCTGCCAAAAATTTGTCGTAAGCTATTTCGGGGGTAATGATGATCTGTGATACATCATAAAAGATTTGCTGTGACCACGCTGTAACAACCACGAAGACTATGGAACGCCACAACCTAGAATCGCGCTCCAAGAAAAATCGGATCGTTCCGCCGATGAGCATAACACAAAGCCCGATCACGACAGGTGTTATTGCCACTTCGATGAACCACCCTATCATCTTAGGGAGCACTGCAATCCATTGACCGAGGTTTGCCGGAGGAGGCTGAACTCCAGCCAGCTGATTTGCGACATATACTGCGGCTATGTAACAGCCGATCCCAATCAATAACACTCCAGCAGCCGCAGAAAGCCCTGTTACCTGTCTCGGAAGCGGAGGAGGAGAATAACTTCGAATCCACCTGTAGAAGCCAGCAGCCTTTCTGTCGACGCCAAAGCCCTTTATCAAAAAGACCGTGCCTAAAATTAGCAAGAAGGTTAACCCAGCATAGTAAAGCCCAGGCTCTTTGAAGGCCGCATACAAGACCATTAGGAGGATTATTAGGATCCCTGGCAATCCGAAAACATATCTGGAATAACGGGGATTCTGCCATAGCATTTTGATGTATCTGGAAAACACTGCCCATGTCTCTTCAATTGATTCACTATGCTTTATGACTATTCTCCGCACAGAGTTCACGGGCACTCTGGATTCGATAAGCGGCAAGACCGCTTCATCCGTGAAGCCGTCGGTGACGAGGATTACGCCGTTCGCTGGGAAAGCCTCCATCACTGAGGTGAGTTCGGATACAAGTTCTCTGTCTGCCTCCACACCGACCAGCTCCGAACCAGCAATAGTGGCAACCTGATGTTCTTCGTTGGGTTCTGCCTTCTGCTTTAGGCGGTCGTAAATTCGGACTGCTTCGAACATGGCGTTGGCGTCAGGTTCCTCCGGGTCTGCTAGGGC
>Ga0209636_10000091_pt1 | contig 69009 bp, 79 predicted proteins | sample DeeMarSWOR152_54_FD_187464 | JGI IMG/M metagenome (GOLD analysis project Ga0209636, IMG submission 187464) | Marine sediment microbial communities from White Oak River estuary, North Carolina - WOR-1-52-54 (SPAdes) (version 2) | ecosystem: Environmental > Aquatic > Marine > Intertidal zone >...
TACGTAAAGAGTTAGCCATTATTTTGCTGGAAGACGCCTTATTACTACAGGGGATGGCTCTTCAAGATTTGACGGCTATCGAGATGATTGTTTTTTCACTTGTAACGATGATTTACATCCCTTGTATAGCCACTATTGCTGCGTGTGTAAGAGAATTTGGATGGAGAAAAGCCTTGGCAATAACGGTTATCGATGTAGCACTTGCCCTGTTCTTAGGCGGACTAGCCTACAGACTGTTACCATTAGTAATGGTAACATAACAGAAAACATCCACACGCTGCAAAACATCTTTCGCACGAGTCACATTGACAGGTACTTCGACCATGCGTCTTGGCATTCACTGGGCTGCCTGAACATGATAGAAATATGCACTGAAGTTTTCACTCTTGTTGTTCTTGGATGCTCTTCCGCATTAAATCCTGAACAGCCTCGCTGTGTCCACCAGGATAAAATGGTTTAACTATCTTCTCGTCAAAATCTTTAAGCAGCTCAGCAGGAATGTCCCGGATCAACATAAACTCGAACCCCTGCTCATATCTCTCAAAAAGCTCCAAAACCAATCTAGCTAAAACATCGAGAATTTCTAATGTTTCTTCACTAACTTGTACATGAGTCGTAGTCTCTGCATCCGGCTTCATATCTACCTAATCCTTTTTCACTCGTTCCCGCTATTCCCTTCTCCTATCTCCTCTTGTAGGGAATCCAACCCCAAAATATGATAGACGCTATCATAGCCCAAAAAAACAATGTAAGCATCCTAGCTGCTTCAACTGCGATTTCTTCAAACATTTTAAACAATATTGGTTTCTTTCGGTTACCTAAAAGCGAAGTTTCCACAGTTGAAATGAGCATCCCAAAAATATATTTCTGAAGCTGATATAACTTACGAGCGGGCGCGAACGTCAGACGTTCAGTTGAAATTTGCGGGATTCTAACCTTTATCGGGATTATTCACTCGTCAACATATTCTGGTTGTCTTGTTCCGCAGTCTTGGCATTCTTGAGAAGCTATCGGAATCATTTTACCACAATTGACACATTTTTTGAGAAAGCTTCTCGGGGTTTCTCCTGTTACTTCAGGCAATGCTTCGTAGTTTTGATACCAAACAATGGCAACGGGAACCGTCAATACTGTTCCAACTAGCCAGCCTACAAAGACGTTTTGACCTGTTGTTGGAGTCGATGAGGATGTTAAGAGGGCCGCGATGGTAGGAACCAATATCAATGTGGATACCAGGCTTAAGGTTGTTGTCCACTTCATCCACTTCTTTCTGTCTGCATAGAAGAGCCACACAAAGTACATTGGATTGAACCAGAAATGCATCTCCTTCACGTCCTTTACCCATGGATTCATGTCCAACCTAAATGCGGTTAAACCATAATCCAAACCGAATAATGCAAAAAAACAAACGACGGAGCTCAAGAAGAACGCTAAAGAGAACACAGCCGATGTGTACACGTATATTTTTCCACTTCCTGTGCAGGTTGGACAAGTGCGGTACCCCGTAACCCAAGTATTGATTTCAAAGTCGTACCATTTGTCCCAAATCTGTCCTGTTCCGCCGCATATAAGACAATCCACATCATATGTGAAGCCGAAAAAGTAGAATTCAAGGACGAAGATGAAAACCAGAAAGATAATCAGCAATTTGAAACTTCGTTTCAACCAGACTTCTTCCTTCATACACTGAGACGTCTTTCATCTTCCTTAACCTCTTTGTATAACCTTAAGTATTTAGCAATTTTACCGAGTCACTCAACACCTTCTAGAAACCAATAGTATTTGCGCTCAATTTGATTCGGCATTTCCTCTCTTCTTCCTAAAACATTTTCTACATCTAACACTAATTATATCAATTAGTTATCTGGTAAAAAAACTTTCAGTTAGATGATTTTATAACAGAGAGAATGAAACATCTAGCTAAAGGAGCGGAGTTTGCGGAAACCATAGGTTTCTCCGAGTTAACCAAAGAAGGAGAGAGATCATAGATGAAGATTTAAGCATGCAACTAAACATGGACATTTATCCTCTGATGCATCCATGTCAATTTGTTCCAAGTACTGATGTAAATGAAGACGGAACAGTAAACATTATTGACGTTAGCATAGTGACAGAGGCCTTCCACACCACGCCTGGAGATGATGATTGAACTCAATAGCTGACTTGAACAAGAATGGAGTCATAAACATCGTTGGTGTGAGTATGGTAGCAGTAGACTTCGGAAGAGAAGTGTAGTTTGAGAGAGAATAGAAAAATTAATTCTAAACTACAGCACAGAAATGGTGTGTTAACAGGAAAGGGTTGTTGAGGGAACTATGTGGATGTAGAAAAAGAAGTTGTGTTGTACTTACACGAATATGGAAACACAAGGGAAAGTGACATAATCAACTACGGCGTAAAACAATTCAACTACTCTTCAAGAAGAATGAAGAAAGTCATAAAGCGAATGGTCATAAAAGGCAAAATCCACTTCATTGTTCACAGCAAACTTGACCCACCAGCAGTTTATGTCAGCTTGAAAGAACCTTTGCCTCCCGAAATTGCGAAGATCCTCCTTGAAGCGTTCTTCCAAATGAAAACAGCCGAAGAGGACACGCAGAAAATTCTTGAAGAAGCAGCGGCACTTGCGGAGCAAAAATCAGAGAGAGGCACTCACGGGCATCTTAGGTGAGGGCCAAGTTATTCTATACGTCATTAACTTCCTAGTTATAGAAGCGTTAAGAACATCATATGTTACATTCAGCTTGAATGCCTTTTTTGGAGAAGACGGAGAGGTTCCTCTGAAAAGTCGCAAAGAATGTTTAGGAACAAGTTGTAGAAAACGTAAATAAGTACCCAATAAACATCAAAAGCGGTTGGAGTGACACAAAAAGTGGCCGAGGTGAGGTAGCTTGGTAGCCTACGGGCCTGTGGAGCCCGGCGCCCGGGTTCAAATCCCGGCCTCGGCCCTCACATTTCTGAAATAGGGATGAAAGAGCATGACAAAAGACAAGAGAAGCGGAAAAGTTGCTTTGGTGGCTCATTGCATTTTAAATCAAAATTCCCGTGTTTTAGGCCTAGCGAAGAGATCAAGTGTAATAACGGAAATTGTGGAATTTTTGATGCAAAATGAAATAGGTATTATCCAGATGCCGTGTCCAGAATTCACCCATGCTGGGATATTAAGACAACCTCAAACTAAAGATCAGTATGATAACGTTGCATTTAGAAAGCACTGCAGAAAAATTGCAAGAGAGATTGTTGACCAGATTCAAGAGTATGCAAAATCTGGAACAAAAACAAAAATAATCATAGGTGTTGATGGAAGCCCAAGCTGTGGTGTGAACAGAATTTCAACGGCGAAGACCTGCAGAAACATGGCAGAACAGTTAAGAGTAAAGGACTCGGGAATTCTTATCGAGGAACTACATCTTGCATTGACGAAAAAGAATAGTTCGATTCCATTTCATGGGATACTATATGAACGATTGCCCAAAGATCTAGTTATAATGGAAAGACTGCTTAAAGACTAATTGGAGGCTTGACATGTTTTTTAGTAGCTTTGTTTTTCCGCATCCACTGTTCAAACTCTTTTGATGGAGGATTGTCGATAAAGAGCCGTTTTCTCTTGGCTTCCAGCAAGAAGTTTTTCTTTGTTAAGAATTCGGCGGCTGTCAAAATTTTGTGTTTATGTCTGTGCGCTTTCTCAAAAACGTTTTTTGCTTTTTCTCGCCATTTCTCGTCCCTCAAAATATGATGCTCCAAGATTGTGCAGGGCACGGTCTCAACAATTTTTTCCAAGTTTTTTAGTCCAGTTTGAATATATTTTTCGTTAACTTTGAATCCAGCTAAATATAGAGGCGGTCCACCTATCATTATTAGCTGCGGTTTTTCCGTGATGATCAATCCAAGCGTGTCAAGGCACATTGGGCCCTGAACGTCAGGTGCAAACATGAATTTCTCGTCTTGGCATTCAAATACTGTCATTAGAACCCATCCTAGAGCGGAGTTTTCAGGACCATGAAAGACAGGCTTCGAAAATCTAACTATTGTGGATCTTCCGAAGATAAAGGTTTTTTCGTCCGCAATCACGAGTTTTTTCGCAAATTTTCCACCTGTTTTCCTGAACATCCATCCTCTTCGTCTCTGGCTATAATTGATTTTTTCTTTAGGATTTTTCATCAAGACTGTTTTTTCCTCGTAGATTTGCCTCGCCGTTTCTGTTTCTGCTGTCCAATTGCATAACCAATCTTCAAAAGAAGGTGTATGATGATCGAAGTGATAATGGCTCAATGTTACAATCTCAGCTTTTTCAGCAGCTTCTACGATTTTTCTGCGACAGCGAATTATAGCTCTAATTTCTTCCGGGTGCGGGGGCAAACCAAAACGGTTTGGACAAAGGGAAACTCCAGAATCCAGAAGTACTCTTACATCTGGGGTTTCAACGTAAGTGCACATTGACCTTACACCAAGACTTTCTGCAGCCAACGGAACGACGTGAATATGTTTGAGCATACATACAAATCCTATAGCTTCGCTATGTTTTCATTAGAATTAATTTATTTCCTTTTCCTAAAGCTTTGCTGCCGCTCTGTCAATCCATATATTGGGCTAGTCACAAACCAACGGAGGTCTAAACTTCACCTATCTGACCTTTCGTGAAAAACGTCATAATAGTGTAAACTTTTAAATACTATTAATGATAGAAACGGCTTGCATGAGTGTTGTTGACGCTTGGCTTGAAAATATAGCTTTTTCTCATTCAAACAGCAAGGCACAGCCAACAATTATAGAAGCCAATTAGCCGTTTTCTGCACGTTCATTGATAAAAGCCCTAGGGAAATCCTGGAAGATTATGAGAGGGCAATGGATGATAGAAAGTTTAAGCGGAAGTATGCGCGGTTGATCCGGGCTCTCATTGTTGAATTAAGTCATAAAGGGCTTACTGTGGGCTCTGTCAAAGCGTATATTACAAGCGTGAAATCATTCTTCAAGTATAACGATCTGCCTTTGGGCTATGTTCCAATGGGCCAATACAGAACCATCTATCATAACAGGGATATCAAACATGGGGAAATCGCCGATATTTTACGCGTGTCGAGACCTAGGGACCGCGCTTTCTTCTGCATGATGGCACAGTCAGGTTTAAGGCCTTACACGCTTTCCAGGCTGAGGCTTAAAAATCTGGAACCTGATTTCAGCAGAAACACGGTTCCATGCAAAATACGCTAGGGCATGCCTGGGACAATCTTTACAATGCGGGTTTGATTGAGTTCACCAAGTTTGTAAGAACGTGCGAAGTTTCTAAGGGCTAGACTGAAAAGCTATTCCTTCTTTTCTGCTTCTGTTAGAACATGTTTGGCCAGGGATGAAAAGGTTAGAGGCCTATAACGAACTTTGTCAATCAAGTCGACAACGAAATTCTCAATTTCACCTAGTTCCAATTCGTAGAACTGTAGAGCCCAGTTTGTCAGCTGCATTAGGGAATTGTAGTCTTTATGCACTGAAATCATTACTGCGTTGAATCCGCAGCCCATTCCTCTCTCAGCCATAATGATTTCAAACGGGCCCTTCTCAAAAGTTTCATTGAGGATTTTCTTTGCTTTCTCAATTTTTTCCGTGTCAAAACGTTTTTTGTATTTGAAGAAAGTTATGGCCATTATCTGATACCCAAGTTTTTTGAAGTCAGGTAATAGGGTGTATTCTCTGATGTGCCCTTCCTTTTCCAGTCTGTTTCTTGCTCTTGTAACGGTGGGTTGAGAAGACTCGATTTTTTTGGCTAATTCTCTGTCGCTCAGCCTCGAGTTTTTCATCAACTCAGAAAGAACCTTACGATCAATCTCTCTCATACTTATTCCTTCTTTTCCTTAAGAACTTCAGGAGCACGGCCTATTTGTTCATTGTATTCTTCACGTCTTTTATTCTTTATTTCTTCTATTGCTTTAGAATATAATTCCTCAAGGTTGAGTTTCTTCCCACAATGGGGACATATTCCCATTAACGGTCTTTCACTCATGGCTTCATTCCTTCTTTAGAATGTTGTTTTGCTTGTCAAGTTTGATTAAGTCGAAAAGATACTCTGAAACAGACTGGTAATCTAGGGTTTTAGCTCTGTATTGAGCCCAAGCCCATAGGTTCGCGTCAATGATGAAGATGTTTGTGCGTTTATGTTTTCTTATCACTTTAGGCTCCGTTTTTATTATCCACCTCACGTAGTTTTTAACACTTATCCTACATACACTACATGTGTAGTAAGATTTAAATATTGCGGTGTAGTATGTGTAGTATGGCGAAATAAATGGGAATGATCTGTGCAAGATGCCTGAACGAGATGCGCGTGCAACTGGATGAGCTAGGCCGCGAACGTCACGTATGCTCTAGGTGTTGGATTGAAGAGATGAGCCGAGAAACCTCAACCAAAGCTAACTTCGGATTTTCTCCTGGACCATAAACGCAGAAGGGTCTTGCTATGACCGCTGGCAGATGGTATGTTTTGAAAAACGAGTTGCATATATTTCTCCAACCGATTTTGATGCACCATATGGAATGAATGGCCTCGTTGGGTGTTTCTCATCTATTGGGAAATACTGAGGTCTCCCATAGACGGAGGCTGAAGAAATGTAGACTAGCTTTTTCACCTGAGCGTGAAACGCCGCATCCAACACGTCGAAAGTTCCCACAGCATTCGTCTCGAAATCAAAGCGGCGGTCATTAACTGAAATAGTGCCATTGGCATTAGCTGCAAGATGGAAAATCAAATCAACACCCTTTGTTATCTGGACGACTTGCCGGGGGTTCCGCACGTCACCTTCCGCTAATTTTACACCTGCTGGAATATTCCCATTCGATTCAGCAGAGAGGTTATCAAATACTACTACTTCTTTGCCAAAGATACGAGGGCATCAACGACGTGTCCTCCCACGAACCCTGCCCCTCCTGTTATAAGTATTCGATTGTAGTCCTTCAGCATTGGAGAGTTGTTCCTCCTTGTGTGAATAGCTTCTTTCATACTCCTCCAAAAACACTACATAAAATGTCTAATAACCTTTTTACCATAAGTTCCCGAGCATGTGGCAAAAAGGAAATTTCCTGAGATTTACCTGCTAAACAGACATTAATAGCACGCACTCAAATTCCGAGTTATCACTTCTTTTCCTCATGACATACTCTGCATACTCTAGTATTTGAACAACTTTTATTTAGGTCCAGCTTTTTATTTTTTGAATGGCGGGCGATGACGACTCTGGCCCCGCTGACACAAAATGATTGGGATCTTGAGTGCGAGAGCTCGCCCATTTCTATTTTTCTGCCGGTTTCTCCCAGAGTTCAAGCATTCTTTTTTTAAGTTCTCTGCGTTTTCTGTGCAAGAATCTGTAAACCGTGCTGTGTAGGCTTCCTTTAATCAGCATTTGTACAGCTCCTCTTGCGGCTTGAACCTGTTCAATGTTTCCAATTATGGCAACCGTGTGACCATAAATAGAAACGTCGGTTTCAGTCAATTCTTCAATTATCCTTCTGGTTTTGCCCTCCATTCCTATTATTCGCCCTTTCACGCGTCTGATATCTGATTCGGACCTTCCGAAGACATCCCGCAAGTCTAGTACGTCTAAAACGGTCTCTTCGTCATGGATTAAGTGGAAGGCACGTTCTGGTGAGAAGCCTTTTCCAATAGCGTTTACAACCTCTTTTGCCTTGAAAAGCGAAGATGGATCTTCGGCGTTTTCAGTCAACATTACTGTGACACCGCCTGTTTCACTGTCTATTTGAAGCTCGACTGAGAGTTTCTTTTCGATGTACTTTTTTGTGGCGCCGTCCAGCCCTATTAATGCTCCTATCCGTTCTTTTGGTATTTTTAAGAATGCGCTAGCTCCTGTCATGGTCTGTCACCTTCTTATAGGATTCTTCAATTGAGGGAACTTTGACCCCTAGACGTCTGAAGTATATGGTGAGATTCTTTAGATCTCTACGGAGGAGGAGGTCTGCTAGGGGGTGCGAAAGTGGAACGGCTTGTGACATGTCAAACAATATTGGGCGACCCTTCCAAATCATAATGTTGTATTCACTTAAGTCTCCATGGACAAGCTCAGCTTTCCGGTAAAGGCGCCTCAAATAGGTTGAAAGAACTTTATGGGCTTTTTCAGGGTGTTTTGGTGCTTGTTCCTTCATTGAAGGAGCACTCATCCCGTTTTTCCCGATGAACTCCATTATGAGCACGTTTTTTTTCACGGCGATTGGCTTTGGCACCCTGACCTTTGCGGCTATCGCTTGCTCTAGGTTTCTGAGTTCTTTTTGGGCCCACGCAAAGACCAGCGAGCGGGTGTCTCGTCTCACGTTTTTGAACCTTGGGTCTCCTTCGATGTATTTGAGCATGCCCTTGCGGAATTCCGCTGAAACCGTTAAGTAGATCTTGATAGCTAGTTCGTTTCCTTGTTTGTCTTTTCCCCAGTAGACGCGTGATTCTTTTCCAGCTTTAACAACGCCGTGAATTTCATCTATAACACCTTTGTTTAGAAAATCATAGATTACCATAAGGGTTGAGCGGTCAAAAACCTCCTCCAAAACCTCATATTCTTCGCTTCGCTTCTCCTTCATCAACCGCTCAGTTTCATAAGCCTTTTCTTTTTTATGCAGCCTTTTTTCGACACGTTTCCGAAAAGACACTTATCCTTCTCCATCCATATCAATCAGATGGTTAGATAACCCTTTTTCCGAAGCCATTCCGCCTGAGAACGCTTGTAACGCCAAATAACGTCTCCACGCTTGTCAGACTGAAAATCCCAAGGAGAAACCAAAACGATATCGCCCTCACGTATCCATACACGCCTCTTCATCTTACCACGAATACGACATAAACGTTCATGACCGTCTTGGCACTTAACCAAAACGCGGTCAAAACCAAGCAGCTTAACGGCTACTCCTAAAACGTCGTTTGCAGCCGGAAGAACCATCTCACTCAATTCTTCCTCGCTTATGACCTTCTTCTTGCCCAATCAGCCACCTCAAACATTCCCCTAAAAGAGTATAGATCTCCTTTAAAAGTATGCTTATTCCGTTACCTGCTTAATAATCAAACTTTGACTATTTGCGCGTGTGGGATACCTTCCACGTCTAAAACAGCTTCTGGATGCACATACCCTTTCTCTATGGCTCTTTGAACAACGTTTTTCCCTATCATGTTCACTATCGTTGAGTTTTCTATAATCGCTATAGCTTCTTCGATGCTTACTTTTGCACCTTTGTAGAATTCTTCCTTCACGTGGAAGACTATTTTTCCTTCTCGTAACGTCTTGCCAAGTATTTCAGCGTCGCATATAGCCAAGAGAACGGTGTTTCCGGTTTTCCTCAGGTTCATGTAGACTTCCAATTCTTAGACACTCTTGTCACAGTTGTCTAACGGATGACTTTGCTCCACATGCTTCGCACACTAAGAACGATAGGCGTTTCTGCTTTACAATCTTTGTGTCTGGACGTTTGCAGACCGGGCAGACTACAAAGCTTTCCATGTACCTTTGTATAAGTCTTTCCAAGGTTTCTCGCGAAAATTTCCCTTGAAAAATAACCCTTGCCTCTTGCATCGTTGCAGCTGTGGCCATTTCCCTTGTCAAAAACTTCAGTAGATGTTGCGGGTGACGATTTAGGGCGTCAGCAATTTCTTTGAAATTGTAGACCATTGTGCGCATACCTATAACTGAAAGGATTATTCTTGGAAGCTCTAGACGCTCACGTTTTGAAACTACTTCAGGTATTTGTGATCGCGCCCTCTTCAGCAAGTCCTCGTAACCGTATTTCATCTATTGATGCTCCATCAGAAACATGAGACCTAATCCTATTTAAAACTTATAACATCTTGGTTTTCCGCATAACATACTATTTTCGAATTCATTTGCGTTTTCTAAACAGAACGTAGCCTTTATGGGTGCAAACATATTCAAAACCTGCCTCAACCAGTTTTTTCGCTTAGTCTATGGTTTCTGCGGTGGCTGAATGATAATCGTCTGTCTCAAAGCCAAGCAATTGGGTGTAGATGAGTGAGTTTTCGATTCTTCTGTGACCAAGCAGCTTCATAACGTGTAGGCATTTTTTCATTTTGTGTTACTCCATAGTTGCTTTCCAATGACGTAAAGTATGAAACTTTATGCGTATAAACATGATGATGTAAGTGATACATAAAAATGAGACATTACCATGTAACGTGAGTGTCACAAATCAAGTTTTGATTCGATGAGTTCACGCAACTGATATCATTTGGAGTCCCGGTTATTCTTGGTAAAAGTTTCTTTACGAAAAGACTTTAGTTTGACCGCTGGAACTTTCTTTATTGAAGGCGCGCGCGCCTTAAAGAAGAGCGTGAACTGGTGCAAGACATTTTGAAGGAGGTCCTCGGTTTGGAAAATGCTGTGTACACATACGAATACACGAAAAATGGCACAGTCGGAAACCTGTCTTGGCCTCCGTACAATATTTGTTCCATCTACAGTTTACTCGGCAACTACACCTTGGAAATGAGAATCTCCTTTCCACCTCCCGATCAACCCCGTGCTGCTCTGTGCGCGTTCACAATACGCTCGCGGGTTCCGGACGTACGGAACGTTACGTTCAACGGATTGAACGTTGCGTCCAACGAAACAATAAGTATGGTAGTTGCTTTAGAGGTGATAAGGTTCATTAGTATAGCAAATAACGGCACTTCCTCGGCGATTCTTCCATCAAGAGGATGGTATGAGATCGGGATCACAGCACTCGACGCGTGGAATGAAACAGAAGATTACACAATAAACTACACAGTAACTCTACAGATCAAAGATCAAAAAAACTACATACCCTTCTTTGTTGGAAACCATGTGTATGGTGACCCTTAACCTAATCTTTGAATTAGAGAAGTGATTTTTATTGGCAATGAAGGCCGATTACCGAAGAGAAGCATGTGTCGCACTTGAACTGCGCACAATATTGGTCGAAAACCGTTGCAGACTCTTGATTCTCTGCATTCTTTTGTAATTCTCTGGAAGAAGCTCAATTCTCTCTTTTCTGGTCTTTTTTTTAGTGAACCTCTAACCAATATTGGTTCGTGCAACTTTGCAACATGAGTTTTATTGTCTGTGCGCGCTACGTAACAACCTTGGATTTTAAAGCTTAGTTGCAGCTCTTTTTCGTGCGCGCGATTCTAATAAGAACGTCATGAAGAGACCTATATCAAGAACATGCCGTTTTTGTAGAATAGTTTGCCGTCTGCGTAGATTTCTCCATGTTTTTTCATGTCTTTCAAAATATCCCAATGGATCGCCGACTTGTTTAAGCCTCCTGACTCTGGAATGGAGGCTCCAAGAGCTATGTGAATGGTTCCACCCATCTTTTCATCAAAAAGCATATTTTTGGTGAATCTCTTTATCCCATAGTTTGTCCCAATGGCGGCTTCTCCGATGCGGTCTGCCCCATCAATTTTCAGTGTCTCCTGTAACAAGCCGTTGCCTTTGACTGCTGAAGCCTTCACAACCTTGCCTTCTTTGAAGGTCAGTTTTATATCTTCAATTTCTTTACCAGCGCGAATCCCGGGAAAGGTGAATCTTATTTTACCCTCTACTGAATCTTCGATAGGTCCTGTAAATACTTCGCCATCTGGCATGTTTTTTTCTCCGCTGCCGTTTATCCACTGTCTACTCTTCACACTGAACGTTAGATCCGTATCGTCACCTACTATGCGGATTTCACTTGTTTGGTTTAAGAACTCACAGATTTTCTCTTGCTCCTTATGAATTTTCTTCCATTCCGCAATTGGGTCTTCCTTGTCAACCAAACAGCTGCTGTAAACAAAGTCTTCATATTCTGCAAGGGACATGGCAGCTTCTTGTGCTTGAGCGTTTAAGGGATAAGGCAAAACTGTCCATCTGAGTTTTCCTTCAGCAACACGTTTCCTATAGATTTCCATAAGCTCTCTTTTAGAAGCTATGTACATCTTTATATTCGATGGGTGTATGTTCGTTAATCTTTTTGGGTTCGGAGTGCAAAATGGCGTAATGAGAACGTCCATGTTTTCAAACACAAACTTGTCAACTGGTGAAACAAATTCTAGTTGGTGTTCTTTGGCGTATTTATAGAAAGTATATGCGAATGGAGTATGTCCAACATCAGAGTGGAACATGACTATGGGATATGCATCGCATAGTAAACATTCCCTATATATCTCGTTAATTAATGGGAAAGCCAATTCACTAAGTTCTCTTATAACCACCTGTTCTTTAGATTTTACATCTACACTATAATGAACACACAGTTTTGCAAGCTTCTCAACTCTTGAATCAACCATTAAACTCATTACCTTGAAAGAATCTTCTCAAACTCCAGTTAGATCTACCTAAGTTTTTATGACTTGTGGAAATATCTTCGATACAAGAGAAGCTAGAATATTTTCACGCGCAAACGAGATCATGCATTGATCTAAGATATCATCTTTCTATCCTTTGGAAATTTCTCATGCTCTTTTTTATCGATTATTTCTCGTAGATGCTGAACAACCCTCCAGACTTCATAATAAGTGTTATAGAGAGGTATGGGGGCAATCCTTATGATGTTCGGGGGCCTATAATCAGGGATCACGCCTCTTGCCCTTAAAGCTTCACTTATTCTCATGGCTTCTTTATGTTCGATCGCCACATGTCCGCCCCTTTGCTGAGCCTCTCTTGGTGTTCCAATTGAAAAATCGTACGGATGTTCAGAGAGGGTTTCGTCAACTAAATAAATCAGATATGACGTCATCTTCAGAGATCTCCTTCTTATTTCTTCTATTCCAGCTTCGAGAATTATCTTAAGGGAGCCTTCAATCGGTGCTGAACTCAAAATCGCAGGCGATGATATCTGCCATCCTCCTGCACTCTCGGAATGCTCAAAAGTGAGAGACATATCGAACTGTTTATCCTTAACATATCCAAACCAACCAGCAAGCGCAGGCTCGCGACCAAAGTGTTTCTTGTTTATGTACAGGAAGGCCGTACCGCCAGGTCCTCCATTCAGGTACTTGTAACTACACCAAAGGGTGAAATCCACATTCCATTTATCAAAGTGATGTTGCAAAACACCAACAGAGTGACAACAGTCGAAACCTATTGGTATTCCCCTTTTATGTGCTTCCTCGGTGAGATATTGCATGTTGAGAAGTTGTCCACTTCGGTATAATACTGAAGGAAGGAAAACCAGCGCAACTTCGTCATCCATTAATTCAACAATTTTCTCCTCGTCTAAAAAGCGGCCATCTTCGCTTGGAACAAGGATGAGATTCTCCGCGGGATCTAATCCCTTAATTTCTATTACACTCCGCAAGGCGTATATATCGGATGGAAAATCAAGTTCATCCGCAAGTATCTTTTTCCTTTTTCCATTGGGATGGTAAAAAGTGTTCACAAGTGAGTGTATATTGACTGTAGTCGTGCCTGTGGCAATAACCTCCTCAGGTTCTGCACCAACAAGTTTTGCGCACATTGCGCCGAGTTCCTCTGCAAAATGAAACCATGGACGCCTTGCTTCAAGCCACCCCCTTATACCAAGTGTCTTCCACTCCTTCAATACCCGAAAAACTGAACTTTCAGAATCCCTTGATAAAAGACCGAGAGAATTTCCATCCATGTAAATTGTTCCTTCAGGATAGTAAAATCTCTGCCGGAACCTTGCAAGGGGATTCCTGAAGTCAAGCCTATGTGCATAATCCTCAGTTGTCTTAAACTTATAATTCGTTATCGTATCCACCTTCCACTCTGTGACAGCTAGAATACAACAACTGAATGATATATTTTATTTTTGCATCACATGCGCTATCACACTATTAAAACTTAAAATAATCCAGTATAAATGAAATCGTGGAAAGAGGTGACCAAATGGGTTACGTTTACCTTTATACAGGGACAGGTGCTGGAAAAACTGCAAACGCCTTAGGGTTGGCGCTGCGTTCCGTTGGGCACAAGCGCAAGGTTGTCATAATCCAGTTCTTGAAATGGTGGAAGAACACTGGTGAATACAAGATTCGGAGGATGCTTGCACCTTACTATGAGATCCATCAGTTTGGACGCAAACGATGGCACGGACTAAGCAACTTAGGCGAAGAAGACAAGAGACTGGCTCACGACGCTCTAAAGTTCGCCGAAAAAATCGTTAAAGAAAAGAAGGTGCATCTACTTGTCTTAGACGAGATCAATCTGGCTTTACACTGCAAGCTTTTAGAAGTGAAAGAAGTTGTAGGATTTCTTGACAAAACCCCAAAAAGGACAGATGTTGTCTTAACAGGAAGATTCGCGCCCAAAAAACTCATAGACCGCGCAGAGTTTGTGAACGAAATAATTGATGTTAAACATCCTAAGGAAACAGTTACAACGAAGGGAATACAATTCTAAACCTTCAAAAGGTCAAGTTTCAGGAATATTTGAAAAAGCTTAAAGAAGCATGCCCATTTAGTGTTAATTCCAATGGTGAACCTCTTGGGCAAACACTCTCATCCATATATCCCGAATTCTATGACAGAAGTCAAACAAGAAATGATGCTGGAGATAGGCATAAAAACTATAGATGAATTATATGCGGATATTCCTGAAAAATACCTTTTGAAGAAGCCGTTAAAACTTCCAGAGGCTTTATCAGAATTTGAAGTTAAGAAGCACGTGGAAGCGTTGCTTTCGAAAAACAAAACATGTGAAGACATGCTAGTTTTTTTGGGTACTGGATGCTGGCCGCATTACATTCCAGCGGTTGTGAGGGAAATCGTCCAGCGCAGTGAACTGTTGACTTGCTATACGCCCTATCAGTCTGAAATCTCGCAGGGCATGCTTCAAGCCCTCTTTGAATATCAAAGCATGATTTGCGAGTTAACAGGTATGGAAGTTGCTAACTGTTCTATGTATGACTGGGCTTCAGCATTGGGCGAAGCCACCCGCATGGCAGTCCGCCTGACACGGCGAAGCGAGATTCTGATCCCGAAAATAACTCATCCGGAAAGAGCAGCAACGCTTCGTGTTTATGCTCAGCCAGCTGGGATCTCAGCGAAGCAAATTGCATACAACAGCGAAACCGGACAATCCAGCCTCGAGGATTTAAGAGGCAAGATTTCGGACAAGACAGCAGCAGTCTACATTGAAAATCCCTCTTATTTGGGCTTTATTGAAACGCAGGTTGAAGAAATCAGTAAAGAGACACATAAGCATGGCGCCGTCCTTATAGTAGGTGTCGATCCAACATCGCTTGGAATTCTAAAACCTCCTGGTAATTATGGCGCGGATATCGTGATTGGAGAGGCTCAACCCTTTGGCAACTCGATGAATTTTGGTGGGCCTCTTTTGGGGATTTTTGCCTGTCGCGACGACCTCAAATTGATTAGACAAATGCCCGGTCGCATAATTGGAATGACAGCAACGACAGAGGGAAATAGGCAAGGTTTTTGCATGGCTTTGCAGACACGGGAACAGCATATCAGACGTGAAAAAGCAACATCTAACATCTGTTCTAACGAAGCCTTATGTGCTGTGGCTTCAGCCGTCTATTTGGCTTTGCTTGGACCTGAAGGCTTACGCCAACTCGGCGAAACAATAATGCATAATGCAAATTATGCCATGCATTTGCTTTCGAAAATAGACGGCGTTAAGGTCCCAGTTTTCAAATCGGCTCACTTTAAGGAATTCACGGTGAATTTTGATAACTCTGGCTTAAGCGTTAAAGAAGTGCATGAAAAACTTTTGCAGCGCAGAATTCACGGCGGTAAAGATGTCTCGAAAGAACTCCCAGAATTTGGCGAAACAGCTCTGTATTGTGTGACTGAAATCCATTCTAGACAAGAGATTGAGCGCTTAGCAGCGGCTTTGAATGAGATTTTAGTTGGGAGGAGGTGAAAAGTGCTGTTTAAACAAGCAAATTGGAACGAGCCTATTATTTTCAATATTGGAAGAAACGGACGGAGGGGACACCTTCTTCCGAAGGTTGAAGAGAAAGTCAGGCGTACCGTTGGCGACCTGGGCATGCTTATTCCAGAGAGCATGCAACGGAAAAGCCAGCTCAGGCTTCCAGAGCTTTCAGAGGTTGAAGTTGTAAAGCATTTTACGCGTTTGTCCGAAATGAATTATGGTATTGATTCTGGTTTGTATCCTCTTGGAAGTTGTACAATGAAGTATAATCCGAAAATAAACGAGTCACTTGCGGATCTATCAACAATAAACATGGTGCATCCGTATCAGGATGAGAGCACAGTGCAGGGGATACTGGAGATTCTTTACAGAGTTGAGCGTTGGCTTGCGGAGATAACTGACACGTACGAGGTTTGTTTGCAGCCTGCTGCTGGCGCTCATGGCGAGTTTCTGGGCACATTGATGATGCGTGCATATCACAAATTAAATGAGGAAGATGAAAGGCGAAACGAAGTGATTATTCCAGATTCAGCACACGGCACAAATCCTGCAAGTGCGGCTATGGCTGGATTCAATGCGGTGGTTGTTCCGTCAGATGATGATGGCTGTGTGAATATTGAAGCATTGAAAACAGCTGTTTCCGAACGAACAGCAGGTCTAATGCTTACCAATCCTAATACTCTTGGAATTTTTGAGAAAAACATTGAGGAAATAGCAAGAATTATCCACGAGGCTGGAGGGCTACTCTACTATGACGGCGCAAACTTGAATCCGATACTTGGTAAGGCTAGACCAGGTGACATGGGCTTCGACATAGTCCACATGAACATCCACAAGACTTTTGGCACGCCTCATGGTGGAGGCGGTCCTGGAGCCGGTCCGGTTGGCGTTTCTGAAGAGTTAGCCAAGTTTTTGCCTGTTCCACGCATAGTTTTTGATGGTGAACGTTACAACTTAGACTATGATAAGCCATGCAGCATTGGAAAGATTCGGAGTTTTTACGGTAATGTTGCTGTTTTGTTGAAGGCTTACGCTTACATCTTGAGTTTGGGCGGCGAAGGTTTGCGGGAAGTGGCGGAAGTCTCTGTTTTGAACGCCAACTACCTAATGAAGCAGCTTAAGGAGATTAAGGGATTGACGCTGCCTTACAACAGTGAAAAACCGAGGATGCATGAGTGCGTTTTCAGCGCCAAGCTTTTGAAAAAAGACACGGGAGTTTCAGCGTTGAACATTGCTAAACGGTTGCTTGACTATGGGTTGCACGCACCGACGATTTATTTTCCGCTTATTGTTGACGAGGCATTAATGATTGAGCCTACGGAAACGTTTGAGAAGGAGGAACTCGACCGTTTCGTTGAGGCAATGCGGAAGATCTCTGAAGAAGCTTACACAAAGCCTGAAATAGTCTTAAAAGCGCCGCATAACACTACTGTCTCAAGGCTTGACGAGGTGAAAGCTTCGCATCCGAGGACTATGGCTTTGAGTTGGTGCATGCACTTGAAGAGAATAGGTGATTTTTAGTTTTATGCAACAGTTTATATGACACATTTCCTCTTATTCGAGGAAAGACAGGTGGATGGAAAGGTTTGACTGATTTAGAGGATAGAGTGCGTGAAGCTGTTGGCAAGGTGGTTGACCCAGAGACTGGTTTGACTTTTGCTGAGATGCAGCTGATTTCTGACGTTAAGGAGGAAGAACCTGGTGTTGTCAAGGTGGATTTCGTTCCTTCAAGTCCTTTCTGTCCCATTGCCTTTAAGTTGGCTATGGATGTTAAGAGCGTAGCTTTAAAGGTTGCCAATGTCAAGAAAGCATTTGTTTATTGTCGTGGACATATGATGGAGCAGCAGATCAACGATATGGTGAACAAGGAACAGCGAGAATAATATTAACTGGCTTCTTCACTTCTTGTGTGTACGAGAGCTAAAGCCACATTTGTGTTAGCAAATACTTACGGAAAGGTCCTTTCAGGCATGCATTACAATGTGTTAAAGAATAGTTTGAACCTTCTCTAATCATGGAAGCTGCATATCCATTTCGGCCTTGAAGGAGTGTTTCCAGTTTCAAGCATCTCGATCCAAGTTTCATCGGTGAGTCTCTGGCTTAAGGGCACTACGAATTCGTAGTAGGAGAATACGGGTCCAGCTGTTGCTATCAACCGTCCATCAGGTATCTTGTAGACCACAATTATTGCGTCAATGTAGCCGCAAGCCTCTTCAAGAACCCATCCGGGAGGAAAATTGTACAGGTCAGTGTGAACGTCGGCTACAAGCGTCGATTCTTGCACATCCTTAGTGAACGCTTCCAAAACGGACGCGAGGTGATGTCCTATTTCTTTTATGAATTGTACTTCATAGTCTGAAAGAGGTTCTGACCTAAGTTCTTTCATTGAGATTTCCAGAAGAGTGTTTAACAACTCGCAGAACTCTGTAAGTTTTTGTTCGTGAACATCTTCTAAAAGATCTAGGGCTTTCAACCCATTTATCGTCATATTGCTCAATCCGATAAGTCTGCTATAGAGTTGCGGGAGAGGTTCCACGTAGCCAGGTGGCTGAAACGATATGCCCATAGGTGTGTAAGATTGTTTCGCATACAGAATTGTGTCATGTCTAAGTTCTGTCCACGATCCCAAAGCTGTGTTCAGCTTTTCATCTAGCCAAGCGTTGGTCTTCATGAACGTTGGGTATCCTGCAGGAGTTTCGTGAATGGTCGACTCGATCGAATAGAGCCAGCTCCAGTAAAGATTCTGGCTCCAGTTGATAACCGTTAACTGTGAGAACTCTTCTTGCAGCTTGACGAGTTGCTCTTCATAACCTCGGTAACATGTTTTATCACTGCTGAGATGTTCATCTGCCCTGTCAGAACCAAATGCAGCCATAATATCCAAGCTTTTAGGCATGTATCTATTTGGAAGCTTGTCGAAAACAAGTTCCTGAAAGATGTATGAATCAGGGATAAAACTCTGACCGATGAACCTTAAGCCTACAAGCTCAGCCTTTTGCCACGGGTAGATGGGCGAAGAAATTATTTTGGCTTCATTTTTCTCCATAAGAATGCTCTGAAGTTCCCTTAGCTTAACCTCATCTTCTAAGTCCATCAGGTTGAAGTCTTCCCCATAGACTTCCGCTGCAGCCTCCTCGTAGTCATATACGGTTAAGTCGTCTGGAAACCCTACAAGGAATGAGCTGGCGAAGTATATTTTTTCCCAAAGAACTTTAGCTGTGGGACTGTCGTCTAGCATATGGGCTATCAACACTGCTTGAACCGTTTGAATCTCTGCAAGTTCCGGATCCAAATCAACGGTTTTCACCATGAATCTCATTCGGCCTAGCCACATCATGGCTCTGAAGTATCGCTTTAGCGTCTCGCTTCTTGTGTAGTGTCCTCTTGGAACGTATTGACTGTAGTCCTCCAAGTAGCCAAATAATGGACTTGCACACATTCCATCGTGGGCCTCAATAAGATCCAATTCTTCAGCTACGATTTCATTGGCGAAGTTCGGCACTGTAAGATTATGGTCTAAGAGTCTTGCAGCCACACTGAAGAAGCAAACGTTTCGTTTCGAGGCTTCTTTCAGCAAGTCGTGTCCTGCTGAGATTGAGTTATGAAGGTCAACTGATTCTGCCACAAGTTTCTTTGCGACATAAGTTATGTTTTGGACGAAATGTTTCTCCTCTATGCTGCGAAGTATCTCGTCGAAGAATACATGGTATGTATGAAGCATAGAATCGGCCGAGACAAAAATAGGAACATCCGAATAGTACATGTAATCGTAGAACAAGTTAAACTGATCAATCTGACGCCACGGAATTACCACAAAGCCATTTTCCTTCAAAAGTTGAACAGCCATATCACTCAAGTTGAAATAATCGTCAACTGTATCAAAGTTGACGACACTATCAAGATTTATTGGAAGGCTGTATTGGGGAGCACTTGCGGTTAAGATCCTGTACTCATCCGATTCGGATGCAAAAAAGCCTTCTCCAATCTGTTGCGAAAGAAGTTGCATCACGAACGTACTTGGCTTACTCCCGAATTTCTTGGCAACAAAAGCAACATCGATTATGTTAACGATTTCATTGCCGTCCAAGTCAGCGTTTGAGTTCCAGTTCGGACCACCTGGCTTAGACCCGAAGGCTTTCGCCACGACGGCTATGTCGGTTATGCTCACTCTTGCGTCCCGGTCAAGATCTTCCTCTGTAGGAATCAGTAGTATCCCAGAACCCATCCAAACGCCAGTGGCTGCTGACATTAACCTTGCAACGTTCAGGTTGATGATGGTGGTCATTCCGAAATCCATTGGCGGACAAAAGTATATCAGAAAGGGCCCCCTAACGTGGAGATCATCCTCCCTGAAATGGGTCCAGTAGTGATCAGGGTCTTGGTTGATGAAATCTTCTATCAACCCAGCTCCGTCTTCTGGAGTTATGGGATTGAAGTTGACAGACGACGTGTACGCCTTTATTATCTGGAAATTGGCGTAATCGAGCCTTAAAACCAGCTCGTGGATCAGCCCTGACCCGTCTGGTTCCAGAGTTGTTGCGGTCACCCACCACTCGGCATGGAAAGGAAATCCACCAGTGGCGTAGACGTGAAGGAGAACGACGACAGAGAAATCTCCATGCGCAGCCAGCTCATGGATTTCGGCGTGGTCTTTCACCGCATCCCAAACCAGTGCAAGCGTTTTGTTGTCTACGCCGTGGCTTTCGAAGAAGTATATTTCAGACGGTTCAGCTTCCAGTTCCGCCGGAAAGCAGTTAGACCATGTCGTGAACATTCCGGGTAGAAGCAAGATGGACATAAGGAATATCAGAATAATTCTTTTTACAGTACTCACATCCAGCTCAAAGTCTTTTCTTGTATAAAAAATTCTAGTGTATTCATTTAAATCTAATGTTTAGAACACGCTGTTCTATAACTTAGTACACTCTTCGACCAAACAACTATTCAATAATAGGGTTTAATCATCGTCTCAAAAGCGGCAGAAGAAGGCATTTCAGCAGCAACTCTCAGCGATTTAGCAAACATCGAAATGGTCCAAGCAACAAAAGTAGGCGGGCAATCATACATAGGAAAAGAACTTGAAAAGCTGAAGCAATGATTAAAAGAAAGAAGAAGTAACCATATTTTAGATTAGCAGAAAGAGTGAGAGAAGGTTGAAACGAAGAGATTCAGGTAAGGGCAAAGCTTCTGATGCAGTTTCACGTGTATGCGGTGAACATGTTATCTACTGTTGTGGTGCTCGTGTGCGGATTTCGGAAAGGGGTGTAGAAGTTTTGAGCGAGCCTTTAATTGAGTATTGTCCTTTGCACACAGCTTTGTACGGAACCGAGCAGATCGACATGGAGGCTGTGCGTAAAAGCGTTTGGATGAAGATTGCTGATTTCGGCTTCTGTTGTGAAAATCGTGCTTTTCACTCTGAGTCTATTGTGGCTTATGGGGCTTCTGAGATGATGCGGGTTTGGCTTGAGAAGAAACTTATTGGCTGTGCGGTCGTTGTTTGTGAAGGAGCAGGCACGGTTATCACAGCGAACGGCAGGCTTGTGCAAAGTATTGGTGCCCGTTTAACCGGAATCATCAAAACTTCGCCTATCCGCCAGAGTATTGAGCGTATTGAGGCGAATGGCGGAGTTGTTTTGGATAAGGCTAATGCAAGGATTGACCAGTTTGAAGGTGTACGGCGTGCTTCTGATCTAGGTTTCAAGCGTGTTGCTGTTAGTGTTGCTGGCTTCCAAGCGAAGGCTATCAGTGAAATCAGAGATTTTGAGGCTGCTGCCGGCTTGGATGTCTTGGTTTTTTCTGTCTGCAATACTTGTGTGGACAAGACTGATGTGGAGTACATAGCTAAGGCTGATGTTGTTTGTGGAAGTGCTTCGAAACTGCTTCGAACGGAAATCGGCAGCAAAGCACTACTACAGTTAGGCGTGACAATCCCTGTCTACGCTTTGACTGAGAAGGGTAAAAAACTTGTTTTGGCTTATTTAGCCGGGTTCGGCGATAGGCTTGTGGTTTTCAGAACGAGCAAGCTGCCATATCTGGCAAAAAATAAGGGTCCAAGACTTAAAGGCTAGCCAACAACTAAAAGGCCTAAGCCGTAGATGCTGGGACTGACGGTTTATCACCTGAAAAGATTCATGGTAAAGTACACTGCAATAACTGGCTTGACAGGAACGGTTTCGGGTGTACTAATCAGTACAAGGGCGTGAACATATTTGGATCCAAATATTTTGGTATGTTGAAAACGAGGGGGGTAGTAGTTTTTGAGACGTTTAAGACGTTTCACGGTGAAAGTTCAGGCTGCAAGGCGTAAATTCAACCGGAACCGTCAGAAGCTGGATGTTAGCACCCAAACTGTCAGGGAAGCGTTGATTGTTAATTTGGAGAATGCTTTCGAGTTTGCCATGAGCAGGATGCGCGCTACCAAGAACGAGAAGAATAAATATGCGACAAAGATTTTTGTAGGCATGAAACGCGCGTTAGACACAACAAAAGACTCCATTGTAGATTCCAAAAAAGATCGTGATACCATGCTTCGATTACGTAACAGAAATAAAGGGTATTGAGATCTTCTAAAAGCCCAATGCATGCATGAAAAAGAAGAAATACGCCATTGACCAATAATTGTAATTAGTATAGGGGAGGTGAAGCCCTTGTTAGAACTGTATTACTTCAATTGGAATGGAACATCTAAAGAGTTTAACGAATTTGTTGATCGAATTGGGAGTATAATCGATGGAATAGGCGGGGTCAACCTTGTTGGATTTTTCTTACCCACCAGCGAATGGCATTATGTGATGGTTATGAAGGCAACAAGCCACGAAAAGTGTTTGCAAGTCTTGAGAACATACTTAGAAAAATATGGAAAATGGAAAACTTCGCTGGGAAAAGTCGAGTTACTCCATACGTTCGAAGAACTGGGACCATTTCTGCCGCGCGATTAACAACATCAAGGCAAACATACGCGCGCGCAATACAACAAGCGGATACTGAAGGGACGCATCCCACAGGTAAAAGAGACTCTCAGCAGCTTCAGTTATCCTTACAACAGAAGAATGGCACGACAGCATGGACACTTCACAACGGAAGACTACCGGAAACGGCTGAAAAAGGCAGAAAGAAACGATCTCGCTCAAGCGCTCAGACGTCTCGCACTGCTAAACCAATCAAAAGTCTACCTACTTTGGAAGACACAGTAGTCGCGCGCGGACTACGGACATTACAGACACTACCGCGCGTGGAGTGGGAACGATAGGTGAATATGTCAGCCTTACCCTTGAGGGCGCATGAGTCTATGCGTTCTGTTCTTGTGGATATGCAAAGAGGATGATGTATATCTCGTTGAATGTGAAGGTCAGCGTGGTTATTTCTCCATCTTCAAACGTTGCGTCTATTCTCCCAAATGTTACGTTCTTCAACAGGTTTGTGGTCTTATGCTCTGTGACGCCGTTAACAGTGACTGTGTAGTTGCCATCCAGCCAAACTGAACCGTTAAAGATTATTGAGGCGAATTCTGTCTCTCCGACCATCTCTGAAAGTTGAGGAGTCTCAATTATCCATGTGTGGTACCATCTCCAGAGCCCACTCTTATTGAAGACCGGTCTTGACTCAGGTGGAAGATACTTGTAGTCATCATAGGTTGGACAATGAATTACGTCACGCCATGGGGGCATAACAGTGTCTGCGTTCAAGTCCAATGTGAAGAGAATGTTTGCTTCGAAGGAGGTGCCGAGATCGGTTGTTTCATCTTTCACGTGTAGATGTGATTGCATCTCTCTGTCATACTTGTAGTCGCCAAACCAGGAAAAGTTCCCGGCCACGGTGAAGTTCGTGAATTCTTCCGAATAAGCGGAGGTCCAGCCTATTGCTGAGCAGGACACGTGAATCTCCTTCACTTCGGAGGCGTTGACGGTTCCTTCACTTCCGCTCCAGTCCGGGTCGGATGGGGCATCTTGCTCAGTCCAATCTTCAAAATACAAGCGTACATATGGTTTGGTGGAAACAGTTATCACAGCGCCTCCTGACGAGCAGATCTCGTCGATGAAGTCTTCGGTAGCCTGCTCTTCCTCTCGAATTGATATTCCAGTTGCGTAGGCTGAGCGGTGAAGATATTCGGGAACGAAATAGTATACAGTGATGCTTAGCAATGCCACGAGCAATATCACCATTACCGCTTTTGCTATCTCTTTCTTATACTCGCTCATTTCTCATCAAACATTTTAGGCATTAAACCTGCATTTAATTCTACGTTTTTGAAATACTATTCAAAAAATTAGAACACCAGCACACAAATATACAACCAGAATTAGATGAATTTGTCGGAAAATGAATGCGGATGAAACCGAGGCCCTGCTGAAAGGCACAACATGGAGAGTGTATAAATACGTTTTGGAAAATGAACCTGCAGGAATACGCGATATTCAGAGGTCGCTTAAGCTTAGCACTCCCTCATTGGTATTATATCACTTGAACAAGCTTGAAGACGCTGGAATAATCAAGAAGGAAAAAGAGGGGTATATGGCAGACCAAGTATTCCTTCGAAGCCGAGTTAGACTTGGAAAGATGCTGATTCCAAGACATTTCTTCTACTCTCTTTTCATGGTGGCTGTTCTCATCGTCCAATTGTTGGTCTTCAGACCGCGCATAATATCAAGAAGTTATGCTTTCTCTTTAATCGTCATGTGCATAATAACAGGGATCTGTCTCTACGAAACCGCGAGAGCAATTATAAAAAGAAGTTTCTGAAACGGAATCAACGCTCTTTCAACCGTTTTTGTTAAGTCTTGTATATTATGTTCCGTTTACGATATGACACGGCATAATATGGCATAATGTGTTGCGCGCGTAAGCATTATAAAAAGACATAAAAAAAGACGGTTTTCATAGTTTATGTGGGGGATTTGGTGGCAAGAGTTGAGAGCTCAGTAGAGATATTGGCTCCTATAGAGGAAGTTTTCGCCTTTATTGCAAACCCAGCGAACTATGAGAAAATATTCGCCGAATCAGAAGTCAAGATAGAGATGCTCTCCGAGGGTCCTATTGGTGTTGGCACTAGGTATCGAACTTCTGCTGTTCTGGGTGGTCGGAAAGTGGATTTTCACTCGCATGAATATGTTGAGTTCGAGGAAAACCACAGGTTAACTGATCGTGATATAAACGGTAAGTTGAAAAGGGAAGATATGACCTTTCGTTTCTATACCACCGATAGAGGTACGAAGGTGACTGGGGCTATTGATTATGCTCTCCCTTATTCAGTGCTTGGGATGATCATTGGCAAGTTGATGAGGCTTGATGAAGCATTCGACAGTTACCTCAAAAGGGAATTGGAGAATGCGAAGAAGATCCTTGAGGCTTAGAGTCTATTGGTGCACGCGCATCACCCGTTTTTATCCCGCAACTCCCCCTTTTTTGACTGCGTGCGTATGAACTTTCTATTCATCAACTAGTTCTTTTTTACGCCACAGTAGCCGAATTATGCCTAATATAAAATTCATTCTTGGCACCTTTTCCATGTAACGTTTGTAGTCATCTCCAAACTTTACGATGAGATTTGCTTCTTCTTCACGAATCCATTGAGGAGTAATCCACACGATGGAAATACCTATTAATGCAAACAGCCAATGTTGAGAAATTAAAATAGAGGCGCATATCGTCAGTATAGCACCAAGATATTGTGGGTGGCGCACAATCCCATAGGTTCCACTCTCCACAATAACTGTGGTATCCATAATACCTTTTCCCTCTGCTGGCCTGCCCCTCCTTTTGAAGTATAGAACTGGAGAAAAGAAGAATGGCAAGCTAGCGGCTAAGACTATCCATCCAATGTAGAATGGAATTGTGAGGCTTAAATACGGTCCAAATACAAGCCCATACAGAGGTCCTCCAATAAACTGTGCCATCACTAGGTAACTTGCCAACATATCAAGAGGAGATTGGGGTCCCCCGAAAATCACTCGTATCGCTTGAACTGGACACTGTTTTTCACATTGGTAACAACATATGCATTTTGTCGCCTTCGCTGGAAACGGTTTCTTTTGGGAGGTTGGATGCTCAGCAGTTTCTCGCCACTCATAGACTTGTGCTGGACAAATTTCAAGACAAAGGCTGCATCCGGTGCAGAGATCCCAGTCCACTGCGACATTACTTCCCCGAATCCCTAATTTCTCTGGTGGATCTAGGGGTCCCCAGATTGCTACTCCTTTTTCTTTTCCTATTTTCTTGCGTTTCTTTTGAAAATCAGGATCAATGGGCAAAGAATCACCCCTAATCTATTCGTGTTTGGAATTAAGATTTCTTGATTTCGGTATTCCTATCCATCTTGGGGTTCCATTCATGTATTCCCGATAGGCGGCACCATAATGCCCAAGGCACTGGGCTTCTTCAATCTTTACGAAATATGGACGAGTTACTCCGACTCCGAATATTATTGTAAACAACAAGAAAACCCATGAAGCCGAAAGTATGCTCACACCCAAAAAAATGACAACTCCCGTTACATACATAGGATGTCTAGAATAACGATAAATTCCTCTGGTAACGGGTTCACCCGCAGGAGTGTTCGCCCAGTCCACCAAAACTATTATGGTCCCAACTAATCCTACTAGCGTAATTGGAAGACCTGCGTAGAACCATATCGTCCCTAATTTTAGCGGCAGGAAAACAGAGTATATAACGGCTGGAAAATAAATAATCTTGGAGAGACTCGCAACTAACAGCGTAGCCTTAGACTTACATGCGCGCTGGACCGCGCGCACTGGACCACCAGGTGCATCTTTTTTCATCATCAAGAGCATACAGAGAAGAGTTACCAATAGAAAGGGAACCATAAAAATCCAAGCATTCCATAAGCCTAACTCAAAAGCAGGTATAAATGACAATTACTTTCCCCCAGAAACTTAATTCTACTATTAGTGTAGATATAATTTTTGACATAACGCACTATGAGTCACCGTAGTTACGAAACATCTCACGGTAAGAGTGCCTTTGCTTTTTCTGTGTATTCAATAATACCTAATTGTTTGAGAGCTTCCAATAAATCAATGATTGAGACCTTAGATACAACCTTTCCATCAACTATACGCCAGATTTGAACACCCGTAAATGTTACCTTCTTTCCTGTAGGAGCTAATCCTCGCCATTCGCCCTTGTGTGTTCCTGTACCTGTAAAGCGAACCCACACTTTATTCCCTTCAGCTATGATGTCTTCGATAGTTTCAATCCAATCGGGAAACCCTTTGAAAAATGCGGTCTCAAATTGTTTGTAACCCTCTGGACCTCGCAATTGAAATGTAGGGTCAAAGAAGTCTGGTGATATCAACTTGTCCAGTATTGTTAGGTCTTTCTTATTATCGGCTTCATACAAGCTAAGAATAATAGCCTTATTCTCTTCTAATGACACAGAACATCGTCCCCTAAATTATCAATCCTAATTATCTCTTCTTGACATTTATTAGTTGTTAGAATTTATGGTAAAATAAGGAAGGATGTTGAATCAAAAGAATATTTGTAATTATCTAAGAAGGTTGACTGAGGATTTCTTTGGCGGGTAGAGCCAATCCAACTATCCAAAGTATGACCATTATTATGGCAAGTGGAAGTAGATATGATGCAGAAAGAACTCTTGTAACGCCAATGTGGACAAGAATGAGTTGTCCCAGGATGGCGAGACCGCCTATGCCCAATGCCGTATACCAAGCCCATTTTTCTCCTTTCCTATAGGGTATCAAAGATACGACACAGAAAATTAAGGCGGTGCTCAACATGTATAATCCCTCGAATTGGGATTCGAGTTTCATAAAATCCAGCAGATTTTGGTTAAGAGCACTAATTTCGGAAGCAGTTACTCCAAGTAGCTCTTCGTCTAAGAAAGCGACCAAGAATAACTCTTGTAACCCATAAATCATACCCGTTATTCCAATGATGAATAGCAAAGCAGACCCAACATTTATTTTGCTCAATCCACTCAATCATTCACCTCCTTTCAAATGAAAATATACAGTTGCTATCTATCTTCTACTTCAGTTTTTATGACTTATGCAATAGATTTATTGCTTAATCAATTGGTTAAAAGAATTGGGGAAAGGAAAAAAGAAACACGCTATGATTATTTCCCCTTTTTCGGCTAAGTTTGTTTTCTTTGGTGTTCACGTAAGTCTTCAATTTTGGGGTGTTTGTTTTTGACGTATTTTCGGTACTCTTATCAATTTGGTTGTAAAGTTTGTTGAGCATTCTTCTCCATTCTCTTTCGCTTTCTATGAATTCTTCTGGAGTGTTGAAGTTTTCTTCCCATCTAGCGATTTTGTCATCAAGCTTCAATCCTCTAGTTACTTCTTTGGGATACAGAAGCTCTACTATGTCATTGATTCGCTTGTTTTCTTTTTGAAGCCTAGTGACTTGCGCGCGCTGGGATTGAAATTTATCCCCACACAATGCTTAATAAGGAAGTTGAACAAGCTGTCGTTTATGTTGAGGATTGGTGTTGTAGGACCCACTTTCCCCCCCATTGAGGTAACAGCGGATGTGGCAAGGAGTGTTGAAGAAAAGGGGTATGATTCCATATGGTTTCCAGATCATCTGATGGGATGGTTTCCCCAAACTATATGGACGCCTGAAATTGTAGATGCACTTGCACTGTATAGTCCCCACCATTTTTTCGAAGCAACACTTTCAATTGCTGTTGCAGCCTCATCAACTAAGAGAATCAGGATTGGAAGCGCAGTAACTGAAGCTGTAAGGCATCATCCGGCGATGCTTGCTCAAAGCTACGCAACACTAGAGCATGTAACTAATAGTAGAGTAGTCTTTGGCATTGGGGCTGGTGAGCTTGAGAACGTGAAGCCGTACGGCTTGAAATATGAAAAGGTTGTTAGCAGATTGGAAGAGGCACTTCAAGTGATAAGGCTCCTCTGGAGCTCCAAGAGAGATGATCTGATAAATTATGATGGAAAGTACTTCAAATTAAAGGATGCTGTTTTTGAGCTTCCTCCGTTAAAGAGGAGACCACCAATATGGATCGGCGGAGCCGGAGAGAGAATGTGCAGAATTACTGCAAGATACGCCGATGGCTGGCTACCGTTTACTGTAAATGTAGAGGAGTATAAGAAAAAGCTAGGAATTATAAAGGAAGAATGTGGCAAGATTAGTAGAGATTTTGATGAAATAGAAAAGGGAATATATCTAAAAATCATCATCGATGAAAGTGGAGAAGAATGCTTAAGAATAATGGAGGCCCCACTTGTAAAAGCTGGAGCTTTGCTAGCCCCAGCCAGCATCTATAAAGAACTTGGCTATAACCATCCACTTGGGGAAAATTTCTATTCTCTCACCGATTACATTCCAGCAAAATACACAAGAGAAGAAGTCATGAAAGCAATAGAAAGCGTTCCGATGGAAGTTGTTCAAGAATACTTTCTATGGGGAAAAGTCGATGATGTAATTGAAAAATTGGATAAGTATAGAAAAGGTGGAGTTCAAACAGTTGTTTTTTGGAATTTTACATTCCTCGGTGATGTAAACAAGGTAGGGAACTCCTATGAATGCATCGACCAACTCGTGAATTACTTTAAAGAATAAGCTGGAAAGTCTCTGCATGCGCGCGCGCTCTGCGCGCTCTTCAGAAAACCTAAAAGATATGGCACTTAAGAGCAGGAATTATAACCAAAAGGCTTAAGTGCACGGCGATATTATCTGTGTTGTTAACCATATATATAAGGTGTTGAAACAGTTTGGCTGTTGAAGGTTTTTCTAGACGTAGAGAGCCTGTAGACGTTAAAGTAGGGGAGTTAACCCCGACTTCTAGGGCCGTAAACGTCATAGCAAAAGCAGTATCAAAAAGTGAAGTCAGAAACATCGCCGCTGGAAGAGACGGAGCACCACATCGTGTGTGCGACGCATTAGTAGGCGACGACACAGGATGCATTTACCTAACCCTATGGGACGACAACATCGAAAAAGTGAATGAAGGAGACACCGTCAGCGTGAAAAACGGCTACATAAACCTGTTCAGGGGCAATATGCGCTTGAACGTTGGCAGATACGGCACGTTAGAAATTGCGGAACAACCATACGAAGGAGACGTAAACACTGAGAATAACCTTTCAAGCAAGGTTTATGAACGGCCTAGAAGACCGTACAGGGAAAGAAGCTACGGCGGAAGAAGAGGCGGATACAGAAGAAGGTACTAATAGCTACGTACCGCTTGTAAGATTTCCAACTTTCTTCTTCTAGTAAAGATTATAGATCTATCAAGTTCCGTTGCGTTTTCGCAGTGGATGTTCTAAGTCGAAGTTGCCTTACCTGCCTTTACAACAGATTATATCCAAGCAATTACATTGCATTCTCCTAAAAGTAATCACAACTTTTAAAAATCATACATCTAAACAACACCTAACACATGCCAAAGGAGAACAAATAACATGACAAGTTCACAAGAAAGAAAACCAACCGTGGAAGAGTTATTGGCAAAAGCCAAAAAACCAGCACAGCTGGCTCCGCCATTACACAGATTCTATGAAGGAAAAGTCCAAGTGATGCCAAAATGTTCAGTTAAAAGCGCAGCTGATTTTGCAATCTGGTACACGCCTGGGGTTGCTGCCTCATGCAGAGAGATCCACACAGACCCGGAGAAATCTTTTGAGCTGACAAACCGTTGGAACTACGTCGCTGTGGTCTCAGATGGCACCCGTGTACTAGGCTTAGGGGACATTGGTCCAGAGGCAGCCATGCCAGTAATGGAAGGAAAAGCCCTCCTATTCAAATATTTAGGCGGCGTAGATGCTTTTCCGATATGCCTAAAAACCAAAGATCCAGAAGAAATAGTGCATACATGCGAACTTCTTGAACCGTCTTTCGGAGGCATAAACCTAGAAGACATAGCAAAACCAAAATGCTTCTACGTGCTGGATAAGACAAGAGAACGGCTTCAAATTCCAGTTTGGCACGACGACCAGCAGGGAACGGCTACGGTGATACTTGCTGGTTTGATTAACGCTTTCAAATTGGTGGGCAAAAACCCGAAAGAAACCGTGATAACCCTTGTAGGTGTGGGTGGAGCAAATACAAGAACAGCCTATGTTCTGATGAGATGGGGAATAAAACCGGGCAACATGATTCTGGTTGACTCAAAGGGTATACTGCACCCAAGCAGAACAGACATAACAAAAGAGAAGAATCCTTCGAAGTACGACCTAGCTCAAAGAACAAATGCTGAAGGGAGAACAGGCGCCATAGCTGAAGCTTTCAGAGACGCAGATGCGGTAGTAGCGGCATCAAAGCCGGGACCAGGCACAATAAAGAAAGAATGGGTGACCACAATGGCAGACAACGCCATAGTCTTTGCATGTGCAAACCCAATCCCAGAGATTTGGCCATGGGAAGCAAAGGAAGCTGGAGTACGCATAGTAGCAACGGGAAGAAGCGACTTCCCAAACCAGGTCAACAACAGCCTAGGATTCCCAGCTATATTCCGAGGCGTTCTGGATGTGAAAGCGAAAACCGTTACAGATGACATGTGCATAGCAGCAGCCCAAGAACTTGCAAGTTTTGCAGAAGAACGGGGGATGAACGAGAATGACATTCTGCCAAGAATGGAAGAATGGGAGGTCTACCCAAGGGAAGCAGTGGCTTGTGCACTAAAATCCATAGAACAAGGCGTGGCAAGAATAAAGCCGAGCAAACAGGAATTATTTGAAAGAGCCGTGGCAATAATAAAGAATGCCAGAGAATCCGTGAAACTGTTGATGAAGGAAGGACTGATAAAACAACCACCACCAGAGGAAGAACTGCTGAAGAAATGAATCTAAATCACAGAAGATGAGCACAAACATACCAAATTTCAGCGTTTTCAACAGAAAAATTCAGAAAATTATTTAAACTCTTCCATAGAACAGTAAATGGAGTTGGAGAAATTAAGATGCGCTCAGATTATGCCCTATACACGGTAGCGATAATATTCTTCATTCTGACTGGTATTATACTCGCCTACCAAACGGAACTCAAAGAGTTATGGACTGTCACAACAGTCGTTCTGGCACTAATCTTCATCGGTTTAGGCTATTCTCAAAGACCTAAAACAAGAGCCATGGCAATTGAGGCACCACCAGTTCCAACTGCGCCAACAGCGGTCACAGAAGAGAAAACCGAAACTATAATGGAGGCTGCGCCCTCAGTTACAGCACTCACAGAAGTGAAAGGCATAGGAGAAAGGCGGGCGGAACAACTAAAGGCTATTAAGATTACCAGCATGGAAGATTTAGCCAAGGCCTCAGCAAAGGATCTAGCTACCAGATTAAAGATTTCCCCGAAAATCACTAGAAAATGGATTAGAAACGCAAAGAACCTCGTTGAAAAAGGCTAGAAAAAAGCCTCTAGGCGACAGATCAAGTTTACACACTTAAAATTCTTATTATGTTCCTTCTTTCCAGCCTTCTTATAGCATCTAAAAAATCATTCTTCCTTTTACCCGTCAACTCAAAGCTCTGAATCATATCACTTACCCAAATCTGGGTTTTCCCAAGCCCTCTGGCCTTTTTGCTAAGGTAGGTTACAATCAAACGCTCCAGTCTCCCACATTTCCAAGTGGTATTGCGAATAAGAACAACAATGGCTCTCAGAAGCCTTCTTGTTTCGCTAGTCTCTTCACCCGTCAATGCTTTTTCACTAACCAGTGTTGTCATATCACCTGTTTTTAGAGTTTGCGTTCCAGCAGCGCGCGCTTGAGGCTTGCTAAGACTTAAATGAGAAATCGGTTAAACAGTGCACGGAGAGTAGAAAAATGCTTGAAGGGCGAATTGGGAGAATCTGTTTTTCGCGGATATTCGAAGATGAAGACTTACCTGAAGCCATTAAGAAAAGGGTTGAAGAAAGCGATGTGAAAGCAGGCGTCTTCATTTTGATTGGAAGCTTGAAAAAGGCGGTTCTAGGATACTACAATGGAGAAGAATATAAACTCATAGAACTGGATGGCCCCTTAGAAATAGCTTCTTGCATGGGTAATATCGCGGTCGATGGGAAAGGCGAAACAATCGTTCACCCCCACATTGTTGTTTCAAACGAGAAGGGTGAAGCCTTCGGAGGGCACTTAATGAAAGGTTCTCTTGTTGGCGCAACGGTAGAACTCGTGATAGTCGAAGGTCTTGATGTGAAACTGCGGAGGGCTCTCGATGAGAAAACCAAGTTAAACCTGTGGAAGTTAGGTTAACTTCTTTTTTAGACATAGAGCGTGAGTATTCCCATAATAATGCTCAAGCCTTCCAACTTCTCTGTACCCAAATCTTTGATAAAGATTTAACGCTGCAGTGTTATCTTCACGCGCTTCCAAAAAACAGACTCTAACACCTTTATCTTTGAATATTCTTTCGATTTCTTGCAAAAGTCTTAGTCCAATTCCCTTTCGACGATACTTGGGTGAAACATCTATCGTAAGTACATGTCCAGTTGTTAGTCTCCATTTTCGATGCGTTTTACCAATTACAAAACCCGAGATTTCGCCGTTTAACTCAGCAATCAAACTCGTAGAGTTATGATCAGTCAGCAAGTGGGCAATTTGCTGCTTTGTGAAGGCTTCCTTGTCAAAACATTCGATTTCAATTTCGTACAGCTTGTCCAAATGTTTTATTGACGCCCTTTGTATCTTCACCGACATTTAAGACATCTTTGATTAAGCTTTAGATAAGACAGGATTTAGGTTTTCCCAACCTTGGAGGTGACCGCTTTATGATTCGTGCCCATCACCCTCATAGCTTCTATCCCAAGCCATTGCTGGACACCAAATCCTATGAAAAACCTGAGCCATACCGTTAAAAGCCTAGTTAGAACAGTTGCGGTTGCACTCACGTCAGGCGGAACACCCAGCAAAATGTAGAATGTTGACATTGTTATTTCAGGCAGTCCAGCCTCAAACGGCACACCTAAAGGAATCGCTTTTACAGCAGTCACTATGGAACATGTTATGATTATCATACTCCAGTGAATTGAAAACCCTGTTGTTTTTTCCAGCGATAGGAAAACGAAGTATGATACTCCTAGGCTTAGGAGCCATGAAAGAATATTCCAAAACAGCGATTTGAGAAGGGCTTTTGGAGCACTTCCAAACTCCTTCATCGAACTGTAAAACATTCTGGCCGCCTTAATCACCTCTTGCCTGACCTTCTTAAGCCTCCATCTTCCTCGACCAACATATTCCACAAATCCTATCACAGCGTCAATAATTTTCAGCGTCCACTTCTCCTTGACACATAAGAGAATAAGCAGCACTAGAAAAACTGTGGTCACAACTATTATAAACAATGTTAGGTTCAGGACAAGGCTATCAACATGTCCTCTGAAGAACAGGGCGAGTATTCCTATCAACAAGCTTACAACATTTACGCCCATACCCATTAGCCTTTGAACTACAAGGGAAGCGACAACTTTCCCGCTTGATCCATTCTGCTCTCGTGTAACCAAATATATTTTTGAGATTTCTCCACTTATGGATTCCGCGGGAATCAGCGTATCCATGAAAATCCCAAACCAAACATAAAGAAAGGATTTCGCAACGGAAAGTTTCACGGAAAGAAAGCTAAGTAGAGAACGCCAACACAGAGCGAAGAAAAAAGTCTGTAACATAACTGCAACGATCGCCAAGGAATATATGGAAAAATCAATGCCTTGAGCCGTCTGGATTATCACTGGAATGTCCACATCAAAGATGTAAAGATACAAAAAGAAAGCTAGTAGACCCACCGCAGGCAGCAAGACAATCTTCCATGTGACTTGAAATCTCTTTGAAGCCATCCGTGTCTACACCTAATGATGAAAGCAAAAGGCTTCGGTATAACTAATATGTTTTACCTAAAGATTGCCAGTTTCGGACTAGATATATTAATACTTGGGTTTTCGGAAGATGTGTAAGCCGTTTACGGTGTGCCAATATTCGAAGCCTTGTCCAGCAAACTCAATGGCTTCTTTTTCATCTTTAGTTGCTTTAACGTGATACTCCTGTCTTCCCGACTTCAAACGATGAATATAGATTTCCGTGTTCTTCAAACAGCTATGTCCAAGAAAATCCCTGACATGTATTGGATCAAGTGTTTTCTCATATTCTCTTGTACCTCTCCAATGTCTTAACGTGTGAAATGTTATTTTTGATAGCCTTGGATTTTGAAGCTTCTCTGCTGCTCTTTTACGTTGCATGTAGAAGTTCGAAAACACCACTGAACGTGAACTTTTGAACACTTTTCTACTGTCTTTCGGCAGTCTATTGAGCATTGCGATTAGTTCTTCAGATATGTCAAGGGTCCTACTTTTGCCATTTTTCTCTGGTTTAGTCACGGTGACTGTTTTGCCTTTGAAGTCTATATCTGTCCACTCTAGCCTTTTTGCCTCACCTATACGCATTCCAGTTTCCTTCAGCAACGTTAGAAGTGTAGCAAGTTTCTTACCTGAAGCAGATATTAAAGCGTCGATTTCCTCCTCTCTCGGCAACCATCTCTCAGTTTTCTGCTGTTTGTATTTGGGTTTTCTCCAAGTTATTCCAAGCCAAGACAGAAACCCACCGTAAACACGGACAGCCATAGCTTTAGTGTTAATACTCCAGCCCTTTTGGTCGACAATCACCTGTTTGACTGATTCAGGCTTCAGAAGGTTAGCTCCATTCTTCATTAATCGTTGAAATATCCTTACATAATTATCAATTGTGTCTTTTGTAAGTCCATCTCTTTTCAGTTGCCATGCAAATTCTAGCACTTTACCTTTTATGTCGGCTTCTATCTCATTAGTGGCTCCCGCAAGCCCACTCTCAAGCGGTCCCTCTCTAGCCAAGTTTTTCGAGCCTTCTGTCAAGAACTCGCATACTTGACGCTTACCACTATTGTTCGAATCCATTGATAAAATTGACGATCTACTGAATCTACGCCAACAATCTCTACAAACATATCGTTGAATTGAACCATCCTTGGTTTTTCTTTTCCCGTCTTTCCAAACATTTTTACTGTGACAACTAGGGCATTTTCTACTTGCCTTTTCACCTCCTTGTATCTTGTTTGTCACCACAGACCTCCAAATGCAATCTCTACAGCTAATTTTACGCGCGCAAATCTTATAAGCTGGTAGGTAAATTAACTGGTAAACACGGTTTAACACAAGTAAATTAACAGGTAAAGGAGACACTAGAATGGAAGAACCACCTTTAGATGAATATTGCAAGAAAATTCTAACCGTTCTTCTATTGATGCGTAAGAAGTTTCGCTTTAACGAGTTATACAAGTTCCTTAATGGGCATGGTGTGAAAATCTCAAAGCCGACGCTGTCGGAACACTTGAAGCATCTAGTTAAACAAGAGATACTGGTACGACAGGAAGAAGGAGTGCAGAAAGTCACATATAGAGTCAATTTTGAATGGCTTGATAGACTTGATGAAGTCAGTTCTATTACAGAGGAGATCGTTACTCGTCATTATCAGCAGAAAAAAAAGTACGAATCCCTTCCCATTAATGAACAAATAGACTATTTTCACTCGCTCACAGTACTACAATCTTTAATGTTGCTGAAGCTTGAAATACTCTCGATCTCTCATCCAGACAAACAGTTCGAATATAGTATGAGTCACTATTCCATGATCCAACATTTCGGAACCATAAAAAATTGGTTTCTAGAGATTCTCAAACAGAATCCAGAAAAGCTCGAACAGGCTACAAAAGAGCTTGTAGACCTTACAGAATACTACATTACAACTCTCTTCAAGCGAAAAAAAACTTAACAGCCCGCAAGGCCTTTCGCCTTGCTCCCACCCTCCCACCCCCGATCAAGTCTCCTTTTCGCTGTCGCTACTCAGCTTTTCAACCGCAAACTCACCAAGCACCCTACAGACGCTTAAACTCTCAACTGTTCTCTTTAGTCTCAATATCCAGACAGATGAAATGTTTTGTCAGCCTGTGTTCTTCCTAACGAGAAGATGGACCCCGACCAACACAAAGTAATTATTATAAACAATAAGGCTTATAGAAAATTGGATTCGCGCGCTCATATTTCAAGGCAAAGACAGATCCAAAATCAAAAATCTCGGAGAATTATTCTTTCACAAATGAGGCAAGAAATGCCTATTTTTACAAAACTATGATTGACTACCGCATAGAGAATCGAGCAAAACAAATAGTCGGAGGTTCTCTAAGATCTAAGATTAGTTACGGGTTGAGGCAAGACATAGGTGTTAGTTACTACGAAGGCAGCTTTTTTTCTGGACCTATTGTTTTCTTACCACCTCCTACCAAAGTCACAGCCGAAGAGGGAATAGATACTTTGCTGAACGTACTCTTGGGCGGCGAGTTGACAGAGGCCCCCCCACGATGGGATTCAAAGATTGATTTGCCTAGGCTTAATGCCTTAGAAACTCAAATTGCCCAAAAAGAAAAGGAAAAGAATGGATTGATTATTGAGATTGAGAAATTAAATCTTAAGAAGAAGGATACAATCAAACTGCGGAGACTCTTATGGGCAGACGGTGAACCTCTCGCAAGTGCAGTCAAAGATGCTTTTGTAAGCCTCGGTTTTGCGCGCGCGCGTGCTCTAAAAGTCCAATTAGAGAAACTCCTCAACCGAATCTATTTGATCAGAATCTAATTTGCTGAACCAGACATCGTTTTTCAAATGCACAACATCTACGGAAACAAATCCCATAACATAGAATTTGTATTCTGGCAGAACTTTACCTGAAAGCGTAACTTGACGCAACTTGAGGTTTGAATTATGCATAGTATTAATCAAGTCGTGGAGCAACTGCCGGAAAAGACCTTGCTTTTCTTCTGAGGAGAGGCTATAGAATCTTGGTTATAGTCTCATATTCTTTGTATAGGTGAGTTGTTATTTCTATCTCGTCTCTTTCAGTTTTGTTTTGGGTTTTTTGTGGCTTTTTTTGAGAACCTATCCAAAATAGGCTCCATCCAATTATCCAGAGAAAGATGATGGTGGGTAAAAATATTATCATAACTACATGACTGCGCATGTGTCTCCACCTTGGTCCTTTTAGAAATTCGAGCCCTGTGTAAGACTTCCATGAAGCTGGAATAAATATTCAGAGTAACTTACAAAAGTTCGCATACCTGTAGCTCCAGGTAGAACTTTCTTCTAGACGAATGTTCTATTTATAGCTTTCGCATCATTCATGAGGAGCAAACTAAAAGTTCGTTCACTCATATCGCGCGCGCAACTTAGAAAACCCTTGGACTTTTTTGATAGGCTAAAAATGACCGTTAGTATAGAGCTTAGAGATCATTACTACTGCGAGCAGTGTTGCTATCATGAATAGTGGCATTATAAGGAATGATGGGAACTCTGGTATGACCCATGTTCCCTGAATTATGACTTGCAGAGTGCTCTGGTGCGCATAGGTGAAGTACAAGAAGTTATGGGTTCCGTTATCCAGTTGTATGAATTCGGTTATTGTTGTGTCGATTTTGATGGTCCATGGGTCACCTGTAAGAAGAGCTTTTGGAATGGTCACGTTACAATAGCCTATGCTGCCCATGTCACCTGACACTTCAAAGCGTATCTGAGCTGACGACTGGTTGAAATTGAACTGTGCAATACTGCAGTTGCTGCACAATGCGACTTGGTAGTTTTTGTTTTCACAAAAAACATCAAAAAGAATTGGTTCTTCAGCGATGAACTCAAACGTTTCGACACTCTCATCAAAATCCGATACATAATTATCATAATTGGTTGGTAAAGCCGTACAAGTTATGACATATCCGTTCCCTTTCTCTACCAAATAAACCTGTTTCTGCTGGAAGTCATATGTTTCATAAATCCATGTAAATACAACTTCATATGCTTCATGTCCCTTGATCGTTCTGCTTCCTTCGGAGATTAGTGAAGCTTCAAGAGTGTACTGAAGTTGCTCTTTACAGAAGTCAACATAGTCTTGCAGTGACATTTGAGCCTCTTCAACGACGATATTGATGTTTATTCTGACACCTTCATCAATTGGACCCAAAAAATAGACTAATACTTCTCCTTCGCTTTCTTCTTGAACAGTCCATCCCTGCGGTGGTGAAATAGAGAACCCATACTCCTCGTTAACATAGGGTTCTTGCAAAGCTCCGAAAACCACTGAAGCTGCCAGTATAATCAAGGACACAGAAACGCAAGCTGTCAACATGACTTTCTTTCCATACAAACTGGCCACACCTCTACCCTATATCCCTCGCTTGACTTTTTATCATTTTTGGAAGAATCTTCGAATGAACTCGCGCGCACGTGCTAGGCCTACCTAAGAAGAGCGATAATGATGCTGACAATAATACCGATAATAGTGAAGACCACGGTCAATTTTTCATACAAAGTCATTGATGCCTTCTTAATCTCTGTAGATGGCGACAATAATGTTGGATCGTAAATGACTTCCGATGTTGAGTAATCAATTGAGACCGGTTCTCCATTTGATTTTAGTCTGGAGACGGTGCTTATCACATCTTTTTCTTTGATCGCCAGTTGTTGAGCAAGAAAACTGATTTTTGCACGTGTACGTATGTGCGGGCCACTTTGGAATATGCCCATCAACTTCAACGGGGCCCTTTTGGCACCAATGATGAACAAAGGAATCCCTATCACCGCAAACATCGGTCCTAAGACGAAAAAGCAAAAAGCAAAAACCATTCCCAAACCCAAATATGTGGAAGATTCTCCAAACATTACATAAAGGATCTCCATTCCGAAAAACCCAGTAATAATGAGAAGCACGCCTAGACCCATCAGAATCTTGCCATTACGCTTTGTTATAATCCCCATTTACCGTTTCCCTGGTACGTATTTTGTGTAACAAGATAAATCTTTTAGGTAAAGCGCGTGCGCCGCTAACGGAAAAAGTCCGTTTTCCATATGCTCAAGCGCGCACGAATTTCATACATTTGTCACCTACTCAACCATCGTCATGACATGTGCCGAAAACGTCGGGAAACAACAGCAGAACAACATTATTGGGCTCAATTAGAATAAAATCTTCAATCTCAATTCCTATTTCACGACATAACGCTTCAACAACGCCTAAAGGAATGCTTCCTTCGATCTCGTATCTTCTTTCAGAATTTGCACTTGCTCTATGGTGAAAATCAAGCATAGAACGATTGCGCATGTCATTCATGGAGAATAGTCGTTTGTTAGACGCAAATAACAGAGCTGAGTAAACATTGGTATCCTCAACTGATTTTGTGATGGTTTTGGTAACATACTTCAGAACATAACCAACAGCGTTAAAATTTTCGTGTAAATTGTCAATACGCATCTGTTGACCGCCACCATACTTCACCCACTTCTCTCTGACCGCGACAATGTCCATGTAAGGCAGAGTCGTTAAGATGTGTAAATGTGGACGCCCCTTTTTAGTAACTTCCAAGACGAGAATGTAGAAAAATTTGCCGTATTTATGAACCAACCAATTGTGCAGTTTTCTCCAACCTTTACCCACAAAAACGTATTCGTGAAAGAGTAGAGCAAACCGTTTAGGATCAACCGTCAGCGTGAGCGAAGTTTCAAACTTGACAAAATGGAGCCATTTCAAAGATTCCTTTAACCGTTCTCTATAGATCTGCTGAAACGATTGACTTGAAGAATAAACAGCCATTTATCCTCATTCTTATGCTTCAAAACAACGTATTTACCCCGTCCATAAGCATCAAACCACCGTTGAAACTGATCCTCGATAAAGCTGAAGTCAAAGCTATCTACACCATAGTCACTATTCTACGAAACTCACGGTCAGCATTCTCGTAGTAAAAACTTCTTGAGCGTATATGAGACGACATAAGCCAAGCAAGCAGTCAACCCAAACGTCACAGCAAAGAAAAAAGGGAAAATGCGGGAGATGTCACCATGCTAACACGTTCTACCTATTTACGCCGTGATATTCCTCTATCTCAAGATTTAATTACAATCAAATGTGTAAATGTTAGACGGTGCTGTTATTGAAGTTGAAAGGTGTCCATTTCCTCTTAACATATAGATGCGACTTGGAATGCGATCACTGTTTTGTTTGGGGCAGCCCAAAAGCTAGAGGTGTATTTACTATTAAACAGATAAAGAATATACTGGCGGAAGTAAAGAAGCTGGGAACGGTTGATTGTGTTTCATTAGAGGGAGGTGAACCGTTCCTATACTATCCAATCATGGTTAAGGCTGTTGAGGAGGCCGTGAAGCTTGGTTTCAATGTGGAGATTCTTTCAAACTGTTACTGGGCGAGTTGTCCAGAAGATGCTAAGGAATGGCTTCTTCCAATGTTTGAAGCTAGAAATGTTGAATTGTCCTTAAGCAGTGACCTCTATCACGGAGAAAACTGGCAAATTGAAGAAGTGAAAAATGCTGTGAAGGCTGCAAATAGTTTAAACATGAAAGTTGCGATACTTTCCATCAAGTATCCTAAGGGAGCGACTTCATGCCCGAGAGAGATTGAAGGAGCAAAAGTGGGTTTGTATGAGCTTATGTACAAGGGAAGAGCAGCCTCTGAATTAGCAGAGGAAGCAGACAAAAAATCTTGGCGTGAATTTACGAAATGTCCCTACGAAGAGCTTGTTAATCCGGAAAGAGTTCACGTTGATCCTTTAGGGTATGTTCATGTTTGCCAAGGCATTTCCATGGGTAATGCTTGGGACAAGCCCTTCTCAAAAATAATAGAGGAGTACAATCCGTATGAGAATTCAATTCTTGAACCTCTAATCCGCGGCGGTCCTGTAGCTTTAGTTGAAAAGTTCGGTTTATCACACGATGAATTTTATGCTGACGCGTGTCATCTATGCTATGATACTCGGTGCATGCTACGGAAAAAATACCCAGACATGCTGGGTCCAGATCAAATGTACGGAGAATTTGAATAAGATTATGAGAAGGCAAATGAACAAATTATAAAAAAATAGTGCAACATCAAGGGTTTAGGTGGCTTTGATGTTAACGAGGGAAGAAGCTCTTAGCTTGGTTAGGAGAAACGTCAAGAAAAGGAATATTGTTTATCCATGATTGCAGTGGAAGCCATTATGAGAAGATTGGCGAGATATCTTGGGCAGGATGAAGACCTGTGGGGTCTAACTGGTTTGCTTCATGACGTTGATTATGAGAAGATAGGAGATGCTTGGGAAAGGCATGGTATTTTGACTGGAGAGATTTTGAAAGGTAAGGTTTCTGAGGAGGTTATTAGAGCCATAAAAGCTCATAATTTTGAGCGTACAGGTGTCATCCCGGAGAGTAGGATGGAGAAGGCTTTGATTTGTTGTGATGCTATTTCGGGGTTGCTGGTTGCTTGTGCTTTGGTGATGCCTTCGAAGAAGTTGGCAGAGGTGAAGGTTAAGACGGTGAAAAAGAAGTTCAAAGATAAAGATTTCGCGAGAGGTGCCAGCAGAGAAAGGGTTCTGTTTTGTGAGAAAGTAGGAGTTCCCAAGGAGAGATTTTTTGAAATCGCCTTGGAAGGACTGAAAGAACACGCTGAAGAAATAGGCCTGTGAAAAACTCCCAAACGTTTTTCGCGCGCTGCTGTATTCCAATAGGTTTTTATGCACTTGAGTTGATACATGTGGGCTGTTGTTGATGTTGCTGTAATTGCAAGAAAATAGGTAGCTCTGTTGATTGTTTCGACAGGAAGGGCGGTTGAATGATCAGAGAAATCGGGTTCAACACAGAAAAATACTTGAATGCTCAGATAAAGAGGATACTTGACCGTGTTTCGCTGTTCGACAAGCTGTATCTGGAATTCGGTGGCAAGTTGTGTTATGACTATCACGCTTCACGGGTGCTTCCAGGCTTTGATGTAGACACAAAAGTACAGATGCTTCTCCGACTGGGAAACAAAATTGAGATCATACACTGTGTCAGTGCGAAGGATATTGAAGGAAGAAAAATTAGACGAGACTTTGGATTAACATATGATGACCAAACACTCAAAGACATAAACGATCTTCGCGAGCTGGGTTTAGATGTCTCTGCCGTGGTGATAAATAGGTTCGAAAATGAATTGATTGCAAAAAAATTTAAACAAAAACTTCAGAATAGGAGGATACCTGTTTTTGTACATTATGAGATGCCAAACTACCTCTACGATTTGGATTTCGTTGTAAGTGGTAATGGATACGGCAAGCAAGAGTATGTGGAGACAACGAAAAAGATTATAGTTGTAACTGCACCTGGACCAGGTAGCGGAAAATTCTCATTCTGCATGGCTCAAATTTATAACGACAGAAAACGAGGAGTCAAGTCCGGTTTTGCAAAGTTTGAGACGTTTCCTATATGGAATCTAAGCCTTAACCATCCTGTAAATATTGCCTATGAGGCAGCAACCGCAGACATAGGAGATTATAATATCGCAGACCCATTTCACAAAGAAGCATACGGAATAACAGCAATCAATTATACTAGAGACGTGGAAAATTTTGCAATAATGAAAAAAATAATCGATATAGTTGAGAAAGACGGTGCAATGGCGAAATATAAATCACCGACTGACATGGGTGTCAACATGGCTAAAGAGGGAATAATCAATGATGCCGTAGTACGTGAAGCAAGCAAGGAAGAAATCGTAAGACGCTATTTCAGTTATCATAGAGAATTTGTGGAGGGTAATACTCTCTATGAGACTCTTAAGAGAATGAAGAAAATTGTGAAAAAGGCAAGGGTTAAGTCCAAAGATCGTTCTGTTGTCCTGCCAGCAAGAAAAGCAGCGGAACACGCTAGAAAGAGAAAAGACGAAGGAAAAGGACACAAAGGCGTGTTCTGTGGTGCGGCAATCGAGATTTTTCCGGATTCGGGCAAAACCGCGATTGTAACAGGCAAGAATTCGCCAATACTCTACGCTGAATCAGCGGTGATTCTAAACGCAATAAAGACAATTGCAAAAATACCTGATGAAGTCGACGTGATATCTCCAAACGTGATCCGGAGCATTACACAATTGAAAAGTAGAATGAGTTTGAGCGGGACGTCATTGGATGTAAAAGAAATACTCAATGCACTGGCTGCAAGCGCGGTATCAGACGAAAATGCACGCAGATGCTTGGATGCGCTGGACAAATTGAAAGATTGTGAGATGCACACTACCCATCTTGTGAACGAAGGTAACGAAAAGATCCTGAATCAGATAGGCTTAAACTTAACGACAGACGCAAGATTACCGTTTTCTGATGACACTTTCGCCTCTGACTATTTAATCTGAAAACTGCAAAACCACAAATCTGTGGCACTGGCTAGAACTCAGGTTTAGACCTGCCCAACTTCTTGTCTAAACATGCTTTGATAAAACCATAATATTCTGGATCCGGCCTTCCGGGGCGGCTTTTGAATTCTCCATGAAATTGTGAAGCGAAAAAGAAGACGTGATCTGGCAGTTCTAATATTTCCATTCGCCTTCCATCTGTGCTCTCTCCAGAAAACACCAAACCGTTTTTCTTAAATTTTTCTGAATATTCTAGGTTGACTTCGAATCTGTGGCGGTGTCGTTCGCGAATTCTCTCCCGTTTGTAAAGTGTATACGCAATTGTGTTTGGTTTTATTACTATCTTGTGACCGCCCAACCGCATTGTGGCGCCTTTGTATTCTATTCCCCTTTGTTCAGGCATTAGGTCAATTACTGGATGAGGTGAGTTTGGGTTGATTTCTGTGCTGCTTGCATCTTTTAAGCCGCAGACGTGGCGTGCAAACTCTATCACGGCTAGTTGGAAACCATAGCATATTCCTAGAAGTGGGATGTTAGTTTCCCTTGCAAATTCAATGGCCATAATTTTGCCTTCAGTGCCTCTAGGACCGAAACCGTATGGTACAAATATTCCATCGAAACCTCTAAGAGATTCCAGATCCTTTGGGTTTTGTTCAAACCTTTCAGCCTCTATGTACCGGATTGAAACTTTAGTTTTGCATGCTGCTCCAGCATGTCGCAACGCTTCGTTCATACTTACGTAACTGTCTGCTAACCCAGCATACTTGCCCACCAAGGCAATTTTCAGTTCATGTTCTGGATTTAACATAGCGTCTACAAATTTCTTCAACTCTTTATGGTCAGGTTTAAGCTCCGGAAAACCAAGTCTTTTGCAGATGAAATCACCCATCCCCTGCTTATCCAATATTAATGGAACTTCATAAATTGTCTCGACATTGTAGGAGCAGAAGACAGCGTTTTCAGGTATCGTTCCGAATAAGGCTATTTTCCTTAAAGCCTCAGAATCTATCATTTCTGTACATCTAGCGACTATAACGTCTGGCTGAATACCGATGCGTCTTAACTCGTTAACACTATGCTGGAGAGGTTTCGTTTTCATCTCCTTGGTAACGTCTAGTATTGGAACCAAAGCGACATGCACATACAGGGTGTTTTCAAAACCCTCTTCCAAACGCATCTGTCTAATAGCCTCAAGAAAGGGTAAGCCTTCAATGTCTCCGACTGTTCCCCCAACCTCTGTTAAGACAGCATCAACATTGGAGCTTTTTGCAACAGCGCGTATGCGATTTTTAATCTCGTCAGTCACATGGGGCACTATTTGAACACATCTTCCTAGAAAGTCGCCTCGCCTTTCCTTCTCAATAACAGCTTTAAACACAATACCTGTGGTAACGTTATTTTGCTTTTTCAGGTTTAAATCAAGAAAACGCTCGTACCCTCCTAGGTCTAGGTCTGTTTCTCCTCCATCGTCAGTGACGTAAACCTCGCCGTGCATGTAGGGATTCATTGTTCCAGCATCAACATTAACGTAAGGGTCAATTTTTACGGCTGTAACCTTGAAGCTCCTTGCCTGAAGCATCTTACCTATCGAAGAAGTTACAATACCCTTGCCAACTGAGCTTAAAACGCCGCCCGTGACAAAAACATATTTAACCATGCCCTCACTTTTCCTAGCAATAACATAATTTTTTGCGTAATAATATAACTTTTTACTTGCGTTTTCTGAAGTACATTAGCGCGCGCTCTACCTTGACAATGAATCTTTGGATGCGCTAAACAACAATCTTAATTATTTGAATCGTGATTTGTAGCTGAACTATAAATGAAAGTTTTGTTTGTGGAACCGCCAAAAGACTTTTGGTTTGTTATGGGAGAGTATCTGCCACCTCCGCTGGGAATTCTTCAGCTTGCCGCTTATCTGGAAAAAGTGAACAACAATGTGGAAATAGAAGTCCTAGATTGTCAAGCAAAAAACATCGACTGGAGAAGACTAGAAAGATACATCGAAAATTTTAACCCCGACATCGTGGCTCCAAGCGGCTTAGCCACATGCAATACCTTTTCTATACTACGCACATTGGAAGTTGCAAAAAAAGTGAAAACAGAAATTTTGACAGTTGTGGGAGGTCAACACTTCACTGCGACAGCAGATGAAAGTTTAGCATCCTGTCCGGAAATAGACATGGTTGTTTGCGGAGAAGGAGAGCAAACTTTTGCTGAACTGGTAGATACTTATGCGAAAGGAAAGCCTATGTCGACTGTTAAAGGGTTGTCTTTTAGACATGACGGCAAAGTCTACCATACACCTCAGAGACCACTAATCAAAAATCTGGATAATCTGCCGTTTCCGGGCTATCACTTCGTCGAAGATGTGATCCATAAATATCATTTTACAATGATGGCTGGCTCTTCAACAAGATACGCCTTAATAGAAGGGTCAAGAGGATGTTCACACAACTGTTCTTTTTGCAGCCAATGGGTTTTCTGGCAAGGAAAATGGAGAGTGAAATCGCCCAAAAGAATTGCTGATGAAATGCAGATTCTTTACGAAAATTATGGAATACGGTTTTTCTGGCTTACAGATGATGACTTCGGCTTAGGCAAACACACTAGCGCACTATGTGACGAAATAATCAACCGAGGTTTTGCAGACGACATCATGTGGTTTATGCAGGCTAGATGCGATGAAATCGCCAAGAAAAGCAATCTATTGCCCAAACTGCGAAAAGCTGGAAATCGCTGGATTCTCTCGGGTGTGGAAAGCCCAAGCGAATCAACCTTGAAAGCTTTCAACAAAAAAATCCATCCAAAAGACTCTGAAAAAGCAATGAAACTTCTTAAACAAAACGACATTTTTGCTCAAGCAACACTTATCATTGGAGAACGAAAAGACTCTGCTAAATCGATAGCACGTCTAAGAGAATTCGTGAATGAAATAGACCCTGACTTGGCAATATTTATGATATTAACTCCTTTTCCTGGAACAGAAATTTACAGAGAAGCGGAACGCAACGGATGGATCGAAGATACTAACTGGGCGCACTATGACATGGTGCATGCGATCATGCCAACGGAATACTTAACAAGAATCGAAGTGCAAGAAGAACTTTACAATTGCTACCGAAGCTTTTACGGCTCTCTATCTAGGAGACTGAAAGGAATTTTCTCAACGAACAAACTTAAGAGAAAAACCTACCGATATCTGGCTGGTCAAGGAGTTATGGAAGAACTCAAAAGTCTCTTTTGGAGAAAACCGAATGCCTAACGAGCAGACGCGAAAAAAGTCTCTATACTTCATGGTTTTCGTCTCTTTTTTCAGCTTTCTCCCAATAATGCTTATTGTTTTTTTCCCACCAGAGATCCAAGAAAGCTTTAAGTGGCGAAAACAAGTTTCAGGCTTGCTTTTCATCCTTATCTGTGTATTAGGGATGATCTCCGTCTTTTTTCCAAAAAATTGTTCAAAGATTTTTCATCAAAGTGGAGAAACAATAAGCAGCGACGTTTTAGTTCGTGAAAAAATAGGTTTTCAAAGATCATCCAAGATTCTTGGAGTGGTTTTGACCCACGGGCATCATCCAGAATGCCGAGGTTTTCATCATCATGAATTTAGAGTGGGCAGGAAAACTTGCTGCATTGCATGTATGGGATTGTTTTCCGGGGCAGTTTCAGCCATTTTTGGAGCCATTTCCTATCTTTTCTTTGAATTGCCTGCTGGAATTGATGTCTTGTTTCTTGTAGTTTTTGGCATCACTGGAGTGTCTTTGTGTTTACTGCAGTACACGTTCTTCGACGTTCATTCGGGGTTAATCCGTTTTTCGCTTAATGCCTTTTTCATTTTTGGAATGTTTTCAATTCTAGCAGGAATCGATGGTACGGTTCAATGTTTGGCTCTGAATTTTTTTCTTAATGGCCTCTTTGTTTTCTGGCTTTTTACAAGGATTCTCCTCTCGAAGAGCAAACACAAAGAAATCTGCCAGACTTGCAGTATCGATTGCAACTTAAAAAAATAGGTAATTAAGATCTGCGGGTAAATCTGTAAGCTACACCAGCAATTATTAGTATTCCAATAAGAATTACCAGTGCCGGGCCTATGAATCTCCACACATCTATCTCTATCCCAATAGCTGTTGATATAACCCAAGCTACTCCGAAAATCAAAATGATTGCTCCGAAAACAATTCCGAAAATTGCGCCGCCGTAAGGGAGGCCAAAGCATTCTTCTTCGAAACGCTTTTCTTTACGTGGACCAAAGCAAGTGTCCTCTCTGCGAGTAGTCGCACGTTTCGGAGTACGTAAAGGTGCGCCGCATTTGACACAGACTTCAGCGTCGTCTTTGTTCTTAGTACCGCACTTAACGCAGTAAACCATCCCAGTTTTCTCCGTACACCTCATCATACTTGGAACGTTTTTAAGACTTTTGGTATGTCCAAATCTTCAGTCTTGTTGTTAACACTCGTTAATGCTGTGACCGTTCCGCTTGACCTGTAATCGCGCTCAACTGTTCCTTATTGAGCGGCAAACTATGGAGATATTTCCCGTGGAGTTTAAGGTCCTTCAGAATTGTTTCCTTGATTGGTAAGGGATCAGTTTTTTTGACGTACTTGAACTCTATGGCTTTTTTCCAGCCATGTTTTTCGCATTCACGTCTTTCCCTTTCAGGAAGCTCATCTCTTTCGTAAACCTTTTCTATCACTCCGTAACCTCTAACGGCGTCTCCAATGCTGGTTTTGTGAATGAATATTATGATTTGCCCTGCTTTCCATTTTCTACGGGCGCTGGTGTAGTAGATTGCGAGGTCGAAAACTTGGTCAACCCACTTCTCTTTTGTTATTCTCAAAATATAGCCATCAGCTTCTACCACAAATTGTCCCTCCCTCCACATTAAAGGTTTATGGCTATTTTTATTTCACTCTTAGATGTGGAAAGAATTTCGAAAGCTTCTTTTATTTCTTCCAGCCTCATTCTACGCGTCACAAAGGGTCTAACATCAATCGTTCTAGAAGAGATTAGGCTTAGGGCTTTTCTGAAATGTAATGGTGTTGCGTGGAAAGTGCCTAGGACTGTTACTTCTCCGTAATGAAGCAGTTCCGTGTCCAGTTTAATTTCTGCTCCCGGCGGGCATCCACCGAACTCTAAGACTGTCCCGCCTTTTCTAACCAGTTTCAAGGATTGCTCCCAAGTGGCTGGTAATCCTATGGCTTCGATTACAACGTCTGCACCATACCCGCCTGTTAGTTGCCGAACCTTTTCCACAACGTTTTCTTTTCCAGCATTAATTGTCTCATCCGCCCCAAGCTTTTCTGCAAAGTTCAGTCTTTCATCTACAAGGTCTATCATTATCGTCTTTTCAGCACCGATTTTCTTAACGGTCAAAAGGTGTAGCAATCCAATTGGTCCAGCGCCAATTATCGTCACAGCATCGCCAAGTCCTATGTTTGCTTTTTCATCTCCATGTAGCACGCATGCTAGTGGTTCGGCAATTGCTGCTTCTTCATAAGAAATGTCTTGCGGGATTTCTTGCATGTTAACTAGGACCATGCGGGCTGGAACTTTGATGTATTCGGCATATGCGCCCCAGAGCCAGATCATGTCCTCGCAAAGGTTGTATTTGCCTTTCCGACACATTGCGCAGTGCAAGCACGGGGCGCTGTTCCCAGCACGGACTCGCATATTCTTTGTTGGCCATTCCAAGCCTTCGCCAACTTCAACAACTTCGCCAGCCCACTCATGACCAAAAACCGTTGGCAGTTTTATGACCTTTTCAACGTAGCCCCTTTGGAGGATTTTTAGGTCTGTTCCACAAGTTGTTGCTGCCTTAACTCTGACAAGAACTTCGCCGACCCCAACTTCTGGAACTTTAATATTCTCTATTCTCAAGTCTTTTACGCCGTAAAGCATGGCTGCCTTCATTTCATATCACTCACTCGAGACCATGACTTTCAAACTTCCTTTGTTTTCTAGAGCTGTTTTGAACGCTTCAGCAGCTTCCACAAGCCTGAAACGGTGAGTTACCAATTCTTTGACGTCTATTTTCTCCAATTTAAGAAGCTCTAAAGCCATTCTGGTCTCGACATGCGAAGTTGAATAGGATGGAATTATCTGGATTTCTGAGAAAAAAAGCTCTTTTGGACTAATTTGCAAGTACTCTCCGGGACTAATAGGTGCGAAAACGCACAGTTTTCCTCCTTTGCGACAAACTCTTAACCCGACTTTGTATGCTTCTATGCTTGGTGCAGTCACAATTACAATGTCCGCTCCTATATCCTCTGTTTCAGCCTTAACAACTTCAGCTAAGTCTTCATTTTCTGGATTGACCGTTATGTCTGCTCCAAACTTTTCCGCCGTATGCAATCTATAATCGATTAGGTCGCTTACGATAGTTTTTGCCGCTCCAAATATTCTTGATAGAGCCGCGTGGATTATTCCGGTTGTTCCGGCTCCAATTATTGCAATGGAATCGCCTGTCTGGATGCCGCTTTTTCTAAGGGCTCTTATGCAACAGCCAACGGGCTCAATCAAAGTGGCTTCTTCAAAGAGAAGTACTTCTGGAATTTTCAAAGTGTCTATTCGGACATTTGGGGCTGGAACTCTGAAGTACTCTGCAAATCCGCCCGGCTCGATGTTCGTTTTATGGAATTGCTCGCACAAAGTGTAGTCTTCATGCATGCAGTAATGGCATGTCAAACAAGCCACGTGATGATGCACAAAAACCCTGTCGCCAACGCTAAAACCTTTAACCCTGCTTCCCCTTTTGGCGATTACTCCTGCTGGCTCATGACCAAGAACCAATGGAACACGACTTTTTAGATACCAGTCCATCAGGTCTGAGCCGCAGACTCCACAAGCCTTCATCTCCACAAGTATTTCGTCTTTGCCTATTTCTGGTGTGGGCATTTCCTCAATTCTTATGTCTTGCTGATGGTAGTACATGGCAACTTTCATTTCAGCTCAAGGGTTTTTCTATGGCTGAACACTTAAGACTTTCCAGTTATTGCTCGAATGATGCGTATTCGCTGCGCACGTATTAGGTTTTATGGCAGGAGGTTATCAGACAGAGAAGCAAAGTTATTGGTGGGCTTTGACGAGTTTCATGTTTAACGTTTGGGGTGCTGGTGAAGAGGAAATCAAAAATGAGCGGGCGCGTGTAAGTATATGCAATATTGTTTTATGCAGTTCTAAGCGCTCCGAATACTTTGGGCAGAGATACGGATCTGACAACTGGACAAAACGCTTTATTTATCATAACGGTCTTTGCAATTAATTACTGCAACCTTTTCTGTGATGAGACTTATCTCTTATGCATAAAAGGAGCGAAAAACCGTGCATGTAACAAATGTTGATAAAGTTAGGGAACATAAAATGGACGTGAAAGGTGCACGCGCTGTTAAAGTTAAGTATTTGTTGCATGAGGGAGTGGGAGCCAAAAGACTTCAGCTGAGGCTCTTCATAATAGATATTGGCGGTTACACGCCGCTCGAAAAACACAAGCACGAGCATGAGGTGTTCATACTGCATGGAAAAGCCCTTGTTAAAGGAGGGGACACTGAAGTTGTAGTGAAAGAAGGCGATGTAATCTTTATTCCTTCATGGGAGAAGCATCAGTTCAAACATGTAGGCAAGAAAAAACTGCAGTTTTTATGCACCAAAGAGACTGTTCCTTAGCTTTCATCTGATTGCTTATCATTCACTCCTTTTGCCTCTTCTGATTTCTGCGATTCTTTCGAGGGGCTTTCGTTTCCCTGTGAGGAAACATCGGTTTTGGGCTTTTCCATAGGCTCTTTCACTTCAACTTTGATTTCTCTAATCATATTGACCCCTAGAGACGCAATTTTTCCACCTGACCACATAATGAAGAACATAAGCATATACCAGAAAACCATAGCAGCAAGTTTGTTCAGTTCTTCACCTGAAATCAGCAGTGTCTCCTCAACTTGTTCTGACATCTGAATGGAAACATCTGAAAAATTGAACAAGTTTGGAGGAGGGCTAGCACCAGTGAATACTCGTACCATCTCATAGACGGAAAAGAAAATCATAATAATTCCTATGGCTAGCAAGATATATCCCACAATCTTTTCATCTTTTATTTTCAACTTCATACACTTCAGCCTCGACTATTGTTGCATTATCACCAAATAAATGCTTTCTTTTGAAATCGTCAAACACGAAAAGAACGAGAAACCTTAACCTTCAATTTCCAAACCTTTTTCAATTTTTTCCTTGACTTTTCGCAGAAATTCAGCTGCTGGAGCACCATCCACAATTCTGTGGTCATATGAAAGACTCAACATTGTTATAGGTTTCGTTTCAATTTTTCCTTCCACCACCACTGGTTTTTCAACAATTCTTCCAACTCCAAGTATTGCTGCTTCAGGTGGATTAATTATAGGCGTGAACAAATCGACGCCATACATGCCCAAATTTGTGATTGTGAAGGTTCCCCCAGCTAAATCTTCTCTTACAAGTTTACCTTGCCTAGCTTTCTCTGTCAACTCCTCAATGGCGGCGTCTATCTCTCCCAAAGATTTCTTGTCAGCGTTATGTATAACTGGAACGACTAAACCGTTTTCAGTTGCAACAGCCACACCTACATTCACATCTTCAAAAGTCTTTATCTGGTCTCCCTCAAGTGTCGAGTTAATTATTGAGTATTCAACTAAAGTTTCGGCAACAACCTTCACGAGGATACCTGTGTAAGACGCTTGAATTTCCTCATGCAATTCCATAACCTTTGAAGCATCAACCTCCATTACTACCGTGCTGTGGGGGGCTTTTCTAAAACTTGCAGAAACACGTTCAGCTGAAGTCTTTCTGAAACCCTTTAACGGAATAATTTCTTTCACTTTAGGCAGAATTCCACTCGTCTGTTCAATGAAACATCTAACATCAGCCTCAACTATCCTTCCTTCAGGTCCACTTCCCTTGACAAGGGCTAAGTCTACTTTATGCTCTTTTGCGAGACGTTTTGCAGCTGGCGAAGCCAATATTCTCTTGCTTGTCTCTTCAACTGTTTGTGACGTCTCCGCGTACATTTCTGCTTCTGAAAACACTTCGTCCGGAGCCGTTATTACCGCTAACACCGCATTAACCTGAGCGTCAACACCCTCCTGTACAAGAATCTTCCTCAATATTCCTGAGGCTGGCGCCTCCAAGTCGTGAGTTGCTTTCTCCGAAAAAACCTCAACGAGCAGATCTCCCTTCTCAACGATATCTCCTTCCTTCTTGTACCACACGCCGACAGTGCCCTCCTTCATTGTCAGGCTAAGCCTCGGCATAACAACCCTAGTCACCATTTCATACAATCTCCTTGACCGCATTAACTATGGTCTTCTCATTAGGAATCACGTGCTGCTCAAGCGGTGGACTGAACGGGATAGGCGTGTCTGGTTCAGCCACACGTTTTATCGGAGCATCCAGATAATCTATTGCTTCTTCAGCAACTACGGCAGCGATTTCAGCACTCACGCCAGCGGTTTTACAGTCTTCGCTTACAATGACTATCTTTCCAGTCTTCTCTACAGATTTGATTATTGCTTGTTTATCTAAAGGCACCAACGTTCTTGGATCAACAACCTCCACGCTTACGCCTCCGGCTTCAAGTTCCTCAGCTGCGTCAAGGGCTTTGTGAACCATGTACAAAGTAGCTACCACTGTCACGTCTGAACCCTCTCTTTTCACATCTGCGACACCAAAGGGGATGGTATATTCATCTTCTGGAATTTCACCCTCAAGTGGATACAACAACTTGTGTTCACAGAAGAAGACAGGGTTGTTGCCCCGTATGGCTGTTTTCAAAAGTCCCTTTGCATCATAAGGTGTTGATGGCACAGCCACAAGCAATCCTGGAACATGCATGAACCATGCCTCTAGGCTTTGGGAATGATGCGCCGCGATGTTCACTCCGGCACCAAAGGGTGTTCTAATCACAAGCGGAACCTTCACTTGACCGCCGAACATGTAACATATTTTCGCTGCTTGATTTGCAATTTGATCCATGGCTAGGGATGTTAAGTCTCCGAACATTATCTCCGCCACTGGACGCATACCCGTTATCGCGGCGCCTACAGCCGCGCCAATTATAGCTGACTCAGATATCGGTGTATCCCTAACTCTTTCATCTCCAAATTCTTTAGCTAAACCTTTTGTAACCTTGAAGGCTCCTTCCCAGTATTTTCCAATATCTTCGCCCAGTAAGAACACTGTTGAGTCTCTTCGCATCTCTTCTCTTAACGCTTCTGTTAACGCGTCCCTATAGGTCACCTTCCGCATTTTCATAACTCCTAAATTTACGTGTAAACGTCTTCTAAGGCTTCTTTTGGAGCTGGATACGAACTTTCCATGGCAAATTTAACTGCTTCTTCGATTTCAGTCAAAATCTCTTTTTCAATTTGTTGAATCTCAGCTTCAGTTATAACGTTTGTGTGCAGAAGTCTTTCCTTGAAACGTCTAATTGGGTCTTTACGCAGCCATTCTTCAACTTCCTCTTTAGATCTATATTTGGCTGGGTCAATCCGTGAGTGCCCCTTGTGCCTATAAGTTTTACATTCAATAAGGGTCGGTCCCTCACCTTTTCTCGCCCTTTCAACAGCCTTACGTGCAGCCTCATAAACCGCTAGGACATCGTTTCCATCCACTGCTACGCCAGAAATTCCGTAGGCTACGGCTCTGTCTGCAATGTTCTCTATGAGCATCACTACTGACTGGCGGGTTCCCATAGCGTAAAGATTGTTTTCACAAACGAAAATCACTGGAAGCTCCCATATTGCTGCCATGTTAATGGCCTCATGGAACGTTCCTTGATTTGAAGCCCCATCCCCGAAAAAGCATGCCACAACTTGGTCTGTTCCTCTAAGTTTTATAGACAGCCCAGCGCCCATAGCTATTGGAATTCCAGCGCCTACAACGGCTGTCGCTCCTAACATGCCTACGCTGAAGTCTGCGATGTGCATTGAACCACCCTTGCCTTTACAATAGCCCGTTTGTTTGCCTAAGATTTCAGCCATGATTCGTTTCGTTTCTGCACCTTTGGCTATGCAGTGTCCATGTCCTCGATGCGTGCTCGTAATGTAATCAGCTTTTCTAAGGTTGCTGCAAACCCCGACTGCCACCGCTTCCTCTCCACCGTATAGATGTATCGTGCCTGGAACTAGGTTTTGAGCGTAGAGTTCGAAAACCTTCTCCTCGAAACTCCGAATTTCAAACATTTTCCTATACATCTCAACAAGTTTTTCCCTCGTTAAGCTGGTTGCCAAATTGTTTTCTCCCCATCCCCAGTTTTACTCTTCTAGAGTTAAGATACTTCTATATTATTTTTTAACGTTTGTTAATACCCTAACTGCACGCGCATCTTGTTAATCCGCTAGTTCTTCTTGAAGCGATACCGAACCAAACAGAATAAGGCGTCATAGCAGAAGTTTCATTTACATGATGCTCTAATCTTTTAGTTAGAGGATAGAACTGCTTTGATGGTTGGTATTGTCGGGAAACCGAATACTGGTAAATCAACATTTTTTAGTGCTGCAACCCTTGCACCAGCCGAGATTGGAAGCTATCCATTCACAACGATAAAGCCAAACAGAGGAGTTGGATACGTCCGAACTCCATGTGCTTGCAAAGAATTCAACATTCAGGATAATCCTGTCAACTCTATATGCCTCAATGGTATAAGACTTATTCCTGTTGAACTGATAGATTGTGCAGGTCTCGTGCCCGGCGCGTGGCAAGGAAGAGGTTTGGGAAACCAGTTTCTAGATGAGATTAGGAAGGCAGACGCCTTAATCCATATCATCGATGCTTCTGGAGGAACTGACTCTGAAGGAAGAGTCTGCAAACCCGGTGAACACGATCCGCTGGAGGATTTAGGTTTTCTGGAACATGAAATAACCATGTGGCTTGCAAGTATATTGAAAAAGGACTGGCCTAAGATCGCTAGAACAGCAGAAGCTGAATCAAAAGACCTTTTATCAATGCTGGAAGAGAGACTAAGCGGTTTAACAATAAAGCGAAGCCACATCTCTGAGGCAATAAGGAGAACAGGGATAAATGCTGAGAAGCCAACTGATTGGAGCGACGAAGATTTCCTAAAATTCGTGGATACACTAAGGCAGATCGCCAAACCAATGTTGATTGCCGCAAACAAAATAGACATACCGACAGCTCAAGAAAACTTGGATAAACTGAAAAAACTAAACTATATCATTGCGCCCTGCTGCGCTGAAGCCGAACTTGCACTGAGAAGAGCTGCAGAGAAAAAACTGATAGATTATAGACCTGGGGACTGCAACTTCAAAATAGACAAACCGGAACAACTTAATGAAAGCCAAACTAGAGGGTTAGAGACTATAAGAGAGAAGATTCTACTCAAATATGGTTCAACAGGCGTTCAGAACGCAATAAACTTCGCTTTCTTCAAGCTCTTAAATATGATTACGGTATATCCAGTTGAAGACGTGGAGCACCTATCAGACCATAAAGGAAAGGTTCTGCCAGATGCCTATCTCGTGCCATATGGAACAACAGCACGTCAACTCGCTTACATGATCCACACAGAGCTTGGAGAAAGCTTCATCTACGCAGTAGACGCAAGAGAAAAGAAAAGAATCGGAGAAGACCACGTCCTTAAAGACAGAGACGTAATCTCAATCATAAGCGCTAAAAAAAGAGCTTGACATCCTTATTGACCGAAACGTCTTTTGCGTTTCTGAAAGGTTCTGACAGCCCTCAAAAGATCTATAAAACGGAAATCAGGCCAGTAAATGTCTAAGAAGCATAGTTCACTGTAAGCGGACTGCCACAACAAGAACCCGCTTAAACGCTCCTCTCCAGAAGTTCTAATTATCAAATCTGGATCTTGGTTAGACATATGCGACGTATAAAGAAAACTCTCGAATACTTGCTCATCAATTTTTTCAGGGCTTAACTCTCCCTCGTATACTTTTTCCGCGATTTTTCTCGCAGCGTCCACAATCTCTGCTCTTCCACCATAAGCAAGCGCAATGTTTAGAAAATGTTGATCATAGTTTTGTGTGGCTTTTTCAATGCTCGTTATAAGTTGCTGTAATGCCTTAGGCAGTAGATTTACTCGGCCAATGACTTTGACGCGGACCTTGTTTTTACGTATGCGTTCATCCGTCAGGATTTCCTTGAACTTCCCTCCTGCGATGCGCATGATCTCTTCAACTTCATCTCTTGGACGGCTGAAGTTCTCGGTGGAAAAAGCATAAAGGGTTATGGATTCAACGTCGAGTTTTAGGCACCAGTCAAGCAGGTGCTCAACTTTTTCGGCTCCTTTTTCATGGCCAGACCATGGGTTATGGGCTTTTTCGGAAGCCCATCTTCTGTTTCCATCTAGTATTATAGCTATGTGCTCTGGCTTTGTCCCGTTTTTAACCTGATACCATAGCCACTTCTCATAAAGCTTGTATGCTCCAATTGTTGACAGGAAATTCTTAAGCATTCTTTATCCAAACCTCGCGTCTCTAAGAGCGTTGGCACATGGACAATTGCGTTTGCGCGATAAAATCTTGACGGTCTCAATTAAAACTTGCCCTATTTTGGGCACAACATTTTTCGATGTCTTAGAGACTTCAAGCGCTGTTAATCTTTCCTGTACCCCAGCAGCCATGTTTGAAACATAACAGATGGATGCATAGCACATTTCAAGCTCCCTCGCAAGCACAGCTTCCGGAATGCCAGTCATCCCAACAACATCGCACCCCAAAAGCCTGAACATCTCGATTTCAGCGGAAGTTTCATAGCGGGGTCCCTCAGTACAAACCAGCACGGCTTTATCCCGCACGTTGAATCCGATTGTCCTCGCTGTTTGTATCAGCAACTTTCGGATTTCAGGACAGTAAGGCTGAGAAACATCAATGTGGGTTACAGGGGCTTCATCGAAAAAAGTTGTGGAGCGAAGTTTTGTGAAATCAACAAAATCATGAGGGACAGCAATGTCGCCAGGTTGAAAGTTGAGATTTATTGCACCAACAGCATTTGTAGCTAAGATTCTCTTTACACCCATTTTATGAAGCGCATAAATGTTTGCCTTGTAGTTTATCTCATGTGGAGGAATGGAATGGTTTGGGCCGTGCCGTAGGAGAAGAACGATTTTTTTCCCGCCCATTTTTCCAACATACAAGGGTGCAGGTATCCCGTAAGGTGTTCCCAAACGCACCTGTCTTGCTTTTCCAAAAAATTTCTGGAACCCTGTTCCGCCAATAATTGCGATCTCACTCTTCTCCGAATTCTTCAACTTCCTCTTCGGTCTCCTTGAAAAACTCTCTTGCAGATCTATGAACAACAAATATGACTAAGACTGACGCTATACCGATTAAGATGCCGATGACTATGGAGAAGATAAGCAACGCAGGGTCTGCATCAGGATTAATTAGCACTGCGGAAGTTCCGTTTAGGATTTGTCTAGACCATCCAATCGAAACTATTAGAGCTGCATTACGCAGTAGTCTGGCGTCGCGTTCAAAATATAAACGTATAGCTTTCCCCAGCAGTATCACACAAATGCCTACCACTATGAGATCCGTGGAACCTTTGATGAAATGGCCAGCGACTTGTGGTAAAAGACTAAGCCAACCAGCCATGTCTGGTGGCGGTGGAACTTGTGCTGCAGCGTTTGTCCCTCCCAGATAAGTGCTAACCCCTATGCATAGAGCTCCGGCGACTGCCGAAAAATTTGAAATCTGTATCCGGAGGGGTGGTGGAGAATATTCCTTCAGCCAGTGGTAGAAGTTTTTTACAGTTCTGTCAACCCCGAAGCCTTTGACAAGCATGAATACACTTATGACAAAAATGAAGGCTATCCAATAATAGTAAAGCAGATCAAAAATTGAGAGAATCCCAAGAATCAGAAAAAGCAGTCCAGGTAAGCCTAATGCGATACGAGAATAGCGCGGATTTTCCATGATCATTTTGAGATATCGTGTGAACAAGGCAGCTGTCTCTTCTATTGATTCACTATGTTTCACCACTATCCTTCTAACCGATGAAACAGGCACTCTCGACTCTATGAGCGGCAAAACAGCTTCATCTGAATATCCATCGGTGACTAGAATGACCTCGCTTGCAGGGAAAGAACTCAACAGTTCACCCAATTCGGCAACTATTTTTCTGTCGGCGCCCACCCCGCCCAGTTCAGAACCGGATATGGTTGCTATTTCGAAAATCTCTTCCGATTCACTTTCATCTTGAAAGCGGTCGTAGACGCGCACTGCCTCAAACATGGCGTTTGCATCCGGTTCTTCAGGGTCTTTTAGAGCCAACGCCACAGCGGCGTTAAGGTTTTCTTCTCTTCCTGCAACTGGAGTTTTAACCCCTGTTTTCACACTTAAATCATCATCCCTGTCCACGCACAAAATGAGGATTCGCTTCTGCTCTTTCTCTTCGTCCGTCATGTCGTCTTCTATTCTCCAATATCATCTATTTATACTTCACTTTAATCTTGTGCCTGTATTTCTTTCTCTGCAAGAACTTGGAACTCTTCCCAAGTCAATTTTTCACCACGCTTCACCTTCTCTCTCGCTCGTTTCTCAAGTTTCTTCCGGAGAGCTTTCTCGCTCTTCTTTTTCTCCTTCTCTTCTTCGTCTCGAATTTCGTCTCTGAGTGAATTTATTTGATTCAAGATTTCTGTGAATTTTCTCTGGACCAACTTTGCCCTTTCCTTTGCATCAAGAAAGTTCTTGTGTAACTCATCCGCTTCCATTTTGAGTCCTTTGGCTTTTTCTATTTTTTCAAGCATTCTCTCATGAATTATCTGACTTTTCTGAGCGGTTTCCGTCAACTCTTCATGACGAAGTTTTCTTCTTGTTTCAAGAGCTTTAATTCCAGTTTTCAACTCAAGCATTTTATCTTTAAGCTCTTCAATTTTTCTGTAGACATTCAGCTGAACTTCCAGTCTTTCGACCTCGTCAACCAGTTCCTTCTCCTCTTGCAAGCTTAGGGATGTTGTTTGCATCTTCCATTCTAGGTTATCGAATTCTCTTTTGAGAAGTTGAGGACTTCTGGAAGGTTTTTTCTTGTATAACACCTTGATTTCCTGATCTATTTCCTTTATTTCTTCAATCTTTTTGCGCATTTCTCTTCTTGCTTTTTCCCGCAGTTGTTTTAGTTCTTTCACCTTCTCGTTCACTTTGTTCCTTTTATTTTTGAGTTCAAATATTTCGGCTCGTAAATTCTTTGTTTGCTGGTTAAGTTTGTCTCTTTCATCTGCCCATTCCCTTGCTTCAGCGTTCAGTTTGTCCCGTTGCTCCCTTAAGGTTGAAAGTTTCTGGTCCAATTCTCTGATTTTCTGGGTTTTATCTTGCTTTGACAACTAATTTTTCCTCTTCTCTTTTGTCCACCTAAGAATTTGGTGAATCATCTTTGCGCCCTTTTTTGATGTGAAAAGTGGCAGATTCCAGTTTTCCCTGATCATCCATCTGGTCACAATATGTTTTTCAACTTTTTTAGAAAAGGGCTCTCTGTAAATGAGTATCCCTCTTCTCTGCCACTGCGGAGTTTTGACAAGATTTACGCCCTGCTTGAACATTATCTCGTGGAGTTCTTCTGTTCTTAAACCCTTGAGTTCTCTGGCTATCTTAGATGGCTCATATCCTATCTTGCGGAACACCCAGTAAGCATAAGCGTTGTTGTGATTCCTCCAAGCGTTCATCTGTCGCCAAGACAAATACTCCACTATTTTCTCTTCTGTTGAAGCGACAATTACGCGTGAATCAAAGGCTACAATAGACTTTTCATCAAAGAATCTCTGTGTGTCTAATGAAAAGGCGCTTGAGATTAGACCGGCCAATAAAGAATTTGTTTTCTCAACCCTTCCACTGAAAGGCCCGCTATTTAAGAACAGAATGTTCAATTCGTCACTTGCAACATGAACCAAAGCTGGATTAAGACTCTTAGTGAAAAGGATTTTTCCAGAATAAACGACGCATTTTGCAAATTTTTCGTCAAAAGGTTTTTCAGCCTTTATCGTCCGTGAAAGTTTCTTGAATCTCCATCCGTCCAATCTTACAAAGAAAGAGGTTTCTGGCGGAATACGCGTTTTCGAGAAGATTTCATGTTTTGGCCAGTTTTTGTATTTATTCAAGGATGATTCTTGCATCGACTGTTTTTGCTCCCTTTTCATAGACCATTATTGGGTTTAGGTCAAGCTCCTTGATCTCTTCATGCTCAGTAACAAGCTTTGAAGTTTTGAGCAGAATTCTCACTATGGTGTCTATGTCTGCTGGGGGCATGTTCCTATAACCTTTTAGAAGCGGATAAGCTCTAACCTCGGTGATCATTTCGCGGGCTTCATCCTCTGTTATGGGAGCAATTCTAAACGTTACATCTTTCAGCACTTCCACAAATATTCCGCCAAGTCCAAACATTATCGCCGGACCGAACTGAGGATCTTTAGTTGCACCCACGATGACTTCGGTTGATGCAGGAGCCATTTCTTGCACCAGTATGCCGACTATTTTCGCGCTTGGCTTGTGCTTCTTGACGTTATCCATTATTCGTTTGTAGGCATTTTCAACATCTTTTTTATCTTTAACGTTAATAATAACGCCTCCCACATCCGACTTGTGAGCGATATCAGGCGAAACAATTTTGAGAACCACTGGATACCCGATTTCTTCCGCAAACTTCACAGCTTCCGTTTCATCTTCTGCTACTTCGAAATTGGTGACTGGAATCTCATAGTGCCTACATACAGTTTTAGCTTCTGGTTCAAGTAGAAACTTCCTTTCTTCCTTTCTGGCCTTATTGAAGATTTCTGATACAGTGTCCATAGTCGAGAACTCCTAGAATAAACTAATATGGATATACTTAACCTTTAAAAAATGTTAGGGCCAAGACCAATGTTCAAATCTCCACTTATAAATGCCGCCGTTTTCCAGCATCCATGCATCGCAACCAACTGGTCCTGAAATCCACTTCTGTTCCTCGGCATCCCAATAGTACCAAATCCAACTCCATCCCTCAGAATAATCAACAGTATACGTTTTTTTGTCATTGACCGAATCTACGAGGACATGCCCTGGCTTCATCGAAGGATAATAGGTATAATTGATTTCAGATATTTTTTGTGTTAGTTGAAACAGAGAGGACCCCGCAGGCATTCTCTCTGTTTCATTGCGCCAATTTATTGTTCCATTTCCATAATCTATGCAAGCATTAACATTTAGTGTTACAGTTTGACTGAGTACCAAGCTAAGCTCTCTTACTGCAAGCAAATTGAACAAATCATAGTACTCATTCAGCAATCTTCCAAAATCCTCCCTCGTCACATTGCTTTCCTTGTAAACCAGTTCATAATCCTCTTCTAGTGTGTAGTAAGTCTCATTCAAATCTTCTTGGTCCATTAAAAGGGAACTATAATTTCCTTTTAGACTGTCAAGTAATCTGCCGAGTGACTCAATTAGTGAAGTGAAATTGCCGCTAGGGAAGGAATATATGCCATAAAGTATTGAGTACTCACCGAGCAGTATGTTGTATTTGCTCATTAATTCATCATAATTTGAAGCCGTTTTATTTAGGGACTGCTGATTTTCACCTATCTGCTTTGTATACATCATATTTTGAAGGTAGAAATATGCTGCAAGACTTGATATCGATATGGCCCAAACAAGTATGGCTAATGTTACAAATACAAGTGCTCTCTTCTCAACCAAACCTCTCACCCCTCCCCAACAGATCGTTTAAAGCCTTTATTGATGGTAAAGTTAAGATTCCGAAGACAACAGTATTCGAGAATATGTGAACTATTGAAAAGAATACACCATATGCTATCGCTATCAACATAGCCAAAGCGAAGTCCATCCCGCCTATGACAAACCAGAAACCTACCCCTATATTCGTAACTAAGTCGTAAATCAAGGCAATAATGGCTCCTACAATAGCGGTTTCGGTACAAAATCTTGCCAAATCAATTTGTCCAGGCATTAGCCTTCTATAAACTCCTCCAATAACACCTGCTATCGTCATTCCAATCATTTGAAAGGGCATAACTAAACCCGCGAAACCATACGGCGAAAGAAAACCGTTAACAAACATAATAATACAACCAAAAAATCCACCGTACAAGGCTCCAAAAATTACTCCAACAGCAAATGTGAAGAAGGATGTGAACTCCACGTTTGGGGGTCTCGGCGTTAATTGTATTGCAAGACACAAAGCAGCTAAGATGCCAAACAAAGCTAATTTCCGCGTGTTCAATAGGTGGATTTTCATGAGAATTGGATGGATTATCCATCCATATAAGCTTTTCGTAGCCGAGCAGAGCCAGAGATTTGAGAAAAGCCGAACTAAATCAGCAAATTGTTAAGAAAGCAAATACTTTCGCGTCGTCGATGAGGTTCTCGATTTTCGCATACTCATTGGGCTGATGTGCCAGCTCATCTATTGTGCTCCAGACGACTGCTGGAACTTTTATTCTTCGGAAGAAAGCGGCGCATGTTCCTCCGCCTATTCCTCCAACTTTGGGCTTTGTTCTTCTGACTTTTTCGATCGCTTCTTTTAACTTGACAACTATTTTGGAGCTAACGTCCGTGGGTTTCGGGGCCACACTCTTTCGCAATACTTCGATTTTTATTCTTGCTCCGGTCTTCACTTCAAATTCTTCCGCAAATTCGTGAATATCCTTCAATATTTGTTCTAGGTTGTAGTTTGGCATTATTCGGCAGTCAAAATGGATTATGTCTTCTCCGGGGATTATGTTTATCGCATCAACGTTTTTCTCCTTCTTTGTTGGTTCAAATGTGCTTTCTGGAGGGTCAAAATACTTGTCCTTAAGCGAATATTTCTCGTGTAACATTCTATCTAGGGCTAATGCGTATTCCATTCCTATGCGATGGGCGTTTAAGCCCTTGTTAGGTGTGCTGGCATGAACTTGTTTTCCAATTGTGCGTATCTTAAGCTGCAGGGCGCTTTTTTCAGCTATCTCTATGAAGCTTCCATTCTCGTTTCCGCTGTCTGGCACAATTATTAGGTCGTCTTTTTTGAAAAGGTCTTGTTTTATAAGATGTTGAATTCCGTAGGTGCTTCCCTGTTCCTCATCGGCGACAAAGGCTAACGCTATAGTTCTTTTTGGTTTTATACCTAGAGTTTTTAGGGCTTTAACCGCGAAGATTGAAGCAACCATGGATTGTCCGTTGTCTTCGCTTCCTCGTCCGTAAATTCTTCCCTTCTTAACTACTGGCTCGAAGGGTTTTGTGACAGTCCAGAGGGATTCTTCTCCTGGCGGAACCACGTCTAAATGTGTTACTATCCAGATTTTTTCGTTAATGTTTTCTCCGTAATGATAGGCCACAATGTTTGGCCTCCTTTTAGAAGGAACTCTCTCATCTTCAGCGTCATAACGTTCGATCTTGTCAAAGCCAAGGTTCTCCAGTATTTGCATCAACTTTTCAGCTTTCTCTGATTCTCCTTCTCCGTTGTTTTCAGGTGCTATCGCTGGAATTCGAATAAGCCCCATTAATGTTTGTGTCATTTCGTTTTTCAAGCTTTCAATTTCGGAGGAAACATTATCGAACTGCATGGAATATCACGTCTTAAACGACTTGAAATAAATTGTCAGCTTGTTATCTTTAATGTTTCGACGTAAAATGAAGGAACAAAAGTGGTTTTCAGCTTAGTTCTTGTAAGGTCCTTAGTCTCTTGACTATGTTGGGGTGCGTTGAGAAGATTTCAATGATCTTATCTATGGTTGTTAATTTTTTGGAAAGGATTCCTTGAACCAGTTTTTGGTCGCTTTGCATTCCCATCCTTGATATAGCCATGGAATCTGACTCTGCACGGTCCGGATCAGCTATGAACAAGGCTTTGAATGCGTTCAGATTCCGTGCTTCCTTTTTGATTCTTCGCATGTTTTTGGTTGCGTGGACTATTTTTGCCAGTCCTTCTGAGAGTTTTCTTGGACCTTCATCCACTATTGATACGCTATGTCTGTCAGCGTAGTACTCACGTATCCTGCTCAAATAGAGTATAAACATATTGAGAATCCACGAGAAGACCATTAGGCCTATTCCTAGCAACGCTGACCCACCGCCGCTCTCCTTCTTTTGTCCCCCGTACATGGATGAGAATATGAACGAGTAACCGATGTAATAGAATAAGGCTGGCAATATGGAGACAAACATCATTATCTGCACGTCCTTGTGCTTCAAGTGTCCAAGCTCGTGTCCCAGAACAGCTTCAACTTCGTCAGGATCCAGCGTTTTTAATAATCCAGTCGTGACGGCGACACGGTTTCCAGCTACCGGCGAACCATATGCAAAAGCGTTTGGAATAGGAATACCTGCAAGCATGAGCCTAGGCTTTTTTATACCGCTCTTTCTGCTGAGATTTTCAACTGTTTCGTGAAGCCTTGGATTTTCATGTTCTGGAATTTCCCTCACGCTGTACAAGGCATCGACTATGTATGGTGATATCAGCCATTGAATAATGTTGAATGCAACAACTAGAATACCTACAGTTAACAGATTGAACGAGCCCACTAGACTTAAGATTACCGTGAAAAACAGTGTGGACAAGCTTATTATTATGGCTAGGGTTCCAACCATAGATAGACGAAGTTTCCAAACACTCACTTATTTGTACACCAATTATCTTTCACGGTAAACAGTTACTTATATTCTTTGCTTCGTTTTTTGCATTGCTACAAGTTATTGTTGGATAAGTGCCAGCGCGCACTTTCATCTCGCTTTCTTTGTAACTATTGCACCCTATGTTCAGCTTCCATTTCAAAAATAAGGTTAGTTTTAAATTCCTCAACGATCAAACCCTTTATGTATGGACACTCTAGTCGATGACATAGGAAGTTTTCCCCTCCCTCCAAATATAAGCAAGGAATCATTCAATAGAGCCTATGTTCTTGCCAGAGAAGCCATCGTAAATGGAAAGAATGTAAAAAAGGACGAATTCTTGCTAAGCAATTTTTGTCAAGTCATAATTGATTCTTTCAGAAAGAAGTTCGATGCTGGTTTGGATGTGGTTAATTACCCTCAACATTATGATATGCACAAACAGTTTATTGACGTCATTCATGATGCAATGGATAAAGGCACGTACATCATTGATGAAAAAGATGCATTCATACCTGAAGTATACGTGATTAGAGAGGAAGCTAAGAGACTTTATGAAGAAACTGGAAACAAAGTGTCGCTTCGTGTCTGCGTCACTGGACCTTTGGAGTTATATTTGAAAGAGATTGGAACAACCGCCTACAAAGATGTTCTCTCAATGTTTGCAGAAAACGCAAGATTGTTTGCCAAAAACGCAATTCTGAACTCAAAATACGTTAAGACAGAAGTGATAGCCCTTGATGAGCCAAGCTTCGGATTCCAAGACGTAAACACTGACAGAGACACACTTCTAGATGTCTTAGAAAAAGCCTTCGGTTTTGAAGGAGCGACAAAACACATTCATCTTCACTCTCCATCAAGGGTTCGAGACATATTGGAAGTCAAAAATCTTGATGTGTTATCGTTTGAGTATGCAGCTTCCCCTAGAAACATTGAAAGCGTGTCAAAGAACCTGTTGGAGGAGGTAGACAAGCAAATCAGGGTTGGAATATCAAGAACAGACATAGACTCCATAATCTCGGAACTTCACGATAAGGACATCACAAAACCAACTGCTGAACAACTGGCTGAGAGCGAAAGGGTCATAAGAAAACGATTCGGTGTTGCCAAGGAAAAATATGGAGAGGTCATGACCTTCGCTGGACCTGATTGCGGCTTGGGCGGTTGGCCAACACAAAAGGCGGCTCAACTACTTTTGAAGAGAACGGTAAACGCTGTAAAAAAATGATGTATAGGGAAAGAATAAACTACCATTTTAGTTACAGTTTTTATTTTGGTAGGTTTAGACGCTTTCAGATCTTTGAAGCAATGAGAGTTACCCATTTGCTAGGTTACCCTTCTCTTCGATGTTAGCCTCCGTCCTTTCAGCAGATGTAATTTCTAAAATCCATGTGCCATCTTTGTATCTTTTCTGTAAGAGAATTTCAGCGGCGTCGTTTAAACGTTCATCATTCATGTAACCAAGATTAGCTAGTACGTCTAATACTCTTAAATTGAAGATCAAGTTTTAACCATGATTGTTTGATCACTTCAGAGTTGCGCGCGATTGACAAGTAGTGACGGGCCCGAGGGGAATTGAACCCCACTGGGTGAATTTGACCCACTGTTTGATAAAACCTCTTAACCTCCCTTTTTCTGTTTTATGATGTACACAACTGTTAAACCATAAACAAATATCGGCTTCATTGTGCAAAAGTTACGCGCGCGCTAATTGATGGTTGTTATAATTATTGGTTTTACCAAAATTTTAAGAGCAATTCAATATTCCATTATAATATTAAGGAAGTGGCCAAAATTCCTGAGATGATCGTATTTAATGGTAGGGAATTCAGGGGTGTGCGCGTGCAATGGGAAAAACAAGTTTGAGACTGGGGTTTATGAACTCAGAGAATTTATTCTCTCCCGGAGAGAGTTTCTACGGTTCAGAGTATACTTCAGATCAATACAAGGAAAAAGTTGAATGGATCGGAAAGAGGGTAGCGGATCTTCGGGTGCACGTATGTGCCTTCACTGAAATTGGAGAAGATCCTAATACATGTCTTAAAGACGTAATGAAAGTAGTCAACAGAGAGGACACAAAGACTAGACCTCCATTTTCACACACCTTTCTCGCTGAACCATCAAAAGTAGGCGCGAAAATCCGTGTAGCAATAATGTCTCGGTTTCCCCTAAGCGAAATGGAGAGCATTGTACAGTATCCCGCGGGATTCAGCGTAGACCTACATAAACCCGGAACAGACGAAGATAATGCATCAAATTGGATAACCGTTCCATCAACAGAGTACAGCCGACCAGTAGGGAAAGCCACGGTAACTCCTCCCAATAACGCTACTCCTTTCAACCTATTCGTCGTCCACTTAAAGTCCAAGAGACCAACAAAAGCCAAACATGATAATTATAATGAGGCAATAGGAATAGCCCGAGCAGCAATAAGGCGAAACTTAGAGGCGGCAGCTCTACGATACTATCTGGATACGTTTCTACCAGCTCAATATCAACAAGATCCCAAAGTGCCAACAATTCTCGTAGGAGACTTCAATGACGTGCCAAACTCTGTTCCTATCGAAAATATCCGTGGCCCATTCGATAAAGATCCTGGTCCAAGTTCCACTTGGTCTGAACCTGATAAGCGAAGACTACTCAGCTGTGCAAGGCTACATATGAAGAAGGCTGCTTATGATGATAAGCTGTTCTCTTATGTGCATAATGAGAGTTTTACTTTGATTGATCAGGCTTTCGTTACTGAGCATCTTCCAGGAAGATTCACCAGACTAGAGGTCTATAATGACCACGTCTTCCGTCACCAGAGCATAAAAGAAGGAACTGAGCAAGAACAACAGTGGAAATCAATGGTAACAGACCATGGCATCCTTGTCTTAGAGTTAACACGAATGCTAAAGCCTTGAATTTAAACACTTTTTCCAGAGTTTCCTAGTGGTCTCAACCAGCTTCTGCCCCACGAAAGAGAAAAAGAAACAGCAAGACTCTGAGCAACGCACTAAAAGAAATGATGAGGAAAGAGCTGCTGCACACCAAAAACAAAGAGTAAATTCTGCTTTGACACTAGTCTAAAGCCAGTTTCCGTTGTGTTGAAACAGAATTTACCCAGCTAGCGCGCTCCGCATAGCAAACACAAAATTGTGAAGAAACTCAGAACAGTCTTCTTCACGTCAACTATCTATTACTTTATGGTGTATTGTGCTTTTTAGAATAGTAACAGTTCTAGAACACGTCTCTATCCGAGAAAAAGACTTATATGACTTTTCGCATTGATTAAAGTTTGCCGGTGGGTGTTGTGCGCACAATAGTTTCTTTTACTGTGGCTTTTTTTGCCGTATGGATTTTCAGTGTGGTCATTCTCAGCGTTGTCATAGTTTATCCCAACCAAATGGAGGTGAGCGGCGTGTCATCAACACAGGAAGTT
>Ga0209636_10000092_pt1 | contig 68561 bp, 73 predicted proteins | sample DeeMarSWOR152_54_FD_187464 | JGI IMG/M metagenome (GOLD analysis project Ga0209636, IMG submission 187464) | Marine sediment microbial communities from White Oak River estuary, North Carolina - WOR-1-52-54 (SPAdes) (version 2) | ecosystem: Environmental > Aquatic > Marine > Intertidal zone >...
GTTATTGGTGTTGTGTTTTGCCAGTATGGTGTGATTGTATTTACGCTGGAGGTTGGTGGTGTTCCATCATATTCTTGCTCGGTTTCAAGACTTGTTGTTGGTTCTGGTTCTGTATATCTTCTTATCAGTATGTTATCTACTCTACCTGCATCTTGTTGTAGCCATAGACCAACTTGTCCTGGATTAGGGTTATCATTGTCAGTTCCACTGAATCTCTGGGACATCCAGCCGTCATGTGTTGATACATCTAGCTCTAGATAGGCAGCCAAATTAGAAGGATTAGTACCCCAAACTGATAATCCCAGTCGGTTCCATTGATTACCTGGATAAACGCCTAAAGCACCGTTAGCTACTACCACATTTCCTCTGTTATCTGAAGTGATATCATCGTGTGAACCATATGATCCGCCCTGGAATGTGGAATCAGCCATCTCATAACAATACCAGTGATTGCTATCTTCGTTGCTGCCTGATCCAGTTCCATCCCATCTCACTAATGGTCCTGAGGTCATATCAGTTGAATAAGCGTTTGTCTGATAATGCATGAATTCTACATATACGTCTCTCTCCGCTGAACTACCGCTTAGTGCCGATGGACGTAGACTGTCACCATAGTTATCATCAGTATCAAAAGTGTAATATCCAGCAGCATCTCTAGATATGCTATTTGCCCAGTCTCCACCACCATGTCCAGACTGATCTACACCTCCTTGGATATATTCGCTTTCTCTATTATACGAGACATTGTCAAACCATAGGTACACATACGTTTTATTTGAGGGTCCTGCTCCAACACTGCTGTTACCATAGTATAGATAATAGTTGTCATCGTTTCCATTTGCTGATATGTTAGCTTGGAGCTTGAAAATTACAGTTGTATCACTTGTACCTGGGTTTCTTATCTCCCTATTTAACTCTGTATAATCTGTGCCATTCCAGTAAACTACTCTAATGTCGTCGCCATCGCCTTGGAATTTACTGGCGTTACTAGTATTTAAACCTGTTATTCTCACGGTGTATCCTTCGTAGCCATTGTATGGAGAGTTTGCGCCGGTAGTTACATTGACTCGTTTTCTATATTGCCAACTGCTGTTCCACCAGCTTTGCCAAGCGTCGTTATGGGCATATACTGTATGGTTTCCAAATTTGAACATTAGCGTGTGGACTCCTATTGTTAATACCTTTGAGGTTTCGTAACACGTCTCATTTGCGGAAAAGTTAGCTATGTATACAGAGTTGTTGATCCATTCATACTCTATTGTTTCATCTCCGCGTTTCAGCTCTAGGAATTTGAGATCTTGGACGTTGTTTGTATTGCTCCATGTTGTCTCATTAACCGCTTTTATTGTTAAGTCTGCCTGTCCTATCGTGGTGAACATAACAGTCCATTTATTGCCTATTAATGGGCGGCTATGCACGTTAATTATTGTAATTTCTGTAGTTTGATTATCACTGTTGTTGCTGGAGGTAATGATTGGCATGTACACTATAGAGAGCACACTAATGGCGAGTATGACCGCAAGGGTCTTTTTGTTTCTATTTGCCCATTTTTGCATTTCTATGGCCTGACCTAGAGATTCTTACTTTGCTGGTGTCTAGGCTCTCTTTGTTACCTTGAGCTCCCTGACACCTAGAAGCGAGAATTCCAGGGTGTCTCCTTTTCTGAAGCCGTAGAGGTCTGCAATCTGCTTGGGGATTGCAACGACCAAGCTTCCATGTATTTCACGAAGTTTCCTTTCCATATGGAAATCCATATGGAAAAAGATATATAAAAGGATAACTAATTTCAAAGTTCAGGTAGTAATCAATATCTTAACCATATGTGGTTACGAACACTTGGATGCCATTAATTGGATACACTTAGATGGATATGGAACCAGCGGATTGCATTTATAAGACCAACTCTTTAGAACTTCCTTATTTATCCATAAGCTCGTACAGATGTTAGACTTTTAAGAGAGGATACAAATGGCAGAAATTAGCCTCGGCTCATAATTCCAGAATATTTAAATTAGAGCTCGTATTACGGGAAGTCAAAATGAGATTGTTGTTAACCTAAAATTTGGGATAATTAAAAAGTAGATTACGAAAAATCTCATTTTTGGGGGAACAAGCATGCAAAATCAAGTTTTTGGAGGAACAAATATGCAAAATCAAATAAATCTTTTACCTAAAGAGATTCCAAGAAGATGGTATAATATATTACCAGATCTTGCAAGTAATCTTGAGCCCTTACCTCCACCACGAGGAGAACAAGTTGAAAAACTACCTCAGCTGATGATAGGAAAATGTTTAGAGCAAGAATTCTCGGAGCAAACCTGGATTGATATTCCAAAGGAGCTTTTAGAAATATATATTAAGGCGGGTAGACCAAGGCCTTTATTTAGGGCATCTAACTTAGAAAAAAAACTTGGTACTCCTGCTAAACTCTTCTATAAAAGTGAATTTTTTAGTCCTACAGGAAGCCATAAGGTGAACACAGCTATTGCTCAAGCCTATTATGCAAAAAAACAGGGTGTCAAGAGGCTCACAACCGAAACAGGTGCCGGCCAGTGGGGTACTGCTCTCTCATACGCCTGCGCTTTAACAGGACTGAAATGTACAATCTACTGGGTGAGAGCTGTTCATGATTGGAAACACGAAAGAAGGTCTTTTATGCAAATGCTGGGAGCAGAAGTTTATGCTTCTCCAAGCGATAAAACAGAAGCAGGAAAAACATTGTATAATAAAAATAATAATCATCCTGGTTCTCTCTCAATAGCGATATCAGAAGGACTAGAGGACTCCCAAAAGGACCCAAATGCCTCTTATGCCTTAGGTTCTGTACTTAATCATGTTCTCATGCATCAAACCATTATCGGTTTAGAAACACAGAAACAATTCGAAAAAATAGGGATGTATCCAGATACAATGATTTCCTGTATTGGGGGCGGTAGCAATTTCGGTGGTTTTGTGCTTCCCTTTGTCGGAGATGTTTTAACTAAAGATAAACAAATACGTTTTATCGCAGCTCAAACTCAATCAGCACCAAACCTCCAAGGAACATACAAGTATGATTATGCGGATCATGCAGAAATAACGCCTCAACTTAAAATGTACACATTAGGTCATAAAACAGAGTTTAAACCAATATGGGGAGATGGACTTAGATACCATGGTTGCTCACCCATTATCAGTTTATTGAGACGTCATGGATACATTGACACCATAGCCTATCCAATTGATGAAAAATACGTTTTTGAAAAAGCAATGACATTTATGCAAACCGAAGGCTGGCTTCCTGCCCCAGAATCAGCATATAGTATAACCTGTGCAATAGATGAAGCCCTAAAATGCAAGAGAACAGGAGAAGAAAAGGTGATTGCATTTAATGTTAGCGGACACGGGTTTTTAGATATTTACGGGTATAAAGAAGTACTAGGATTAAAATAAAAATAAGGGCATCAAATTATGGGTTTACAGAGGGGTACCTTCAAAAAACCTTGCGGTACAACATAAACATTCCATACTTACTGTTGGCGTTCCATCCAGATTATAAAATGAATGATATGCCAGTAACCAGTAGAGAAATGGCTATAGAATGCTATAATACTGCGAAGAAGTATTTGAACCATGTAAACATAGGAAATGAACATCTCTTATTGTAGAAAATGAGTCCATATGTTACTCCTTTTTTGTGTATATTCTTAAAATTAGAAGATTTTTGATGTGATGTAGAGACAGACAAAAAGGCTACTTTTGTTTTTCTTTCAGTTTTACTGGTAAATACAATATATAGAATAAACAAAAAAATTCAATGTTTGCTGCAACAATTACAACATAGATATTCCAACCAAGAAGATATGTATGATATAAACTTAGTATTAAGGTCACGATTATTGAAATTATCGCAAACAATGCTATCTGCTGACGTTTACTCCTTCCTTCAAACATCAGTTGTAACACACCATCTTGTAAATATTAACATTTTTGGAGGTTTATAGAAGCGTCAAGAAGAACAGACAAAAAGACTAAATTTTACTTTTATTCGCTTTCTGCATATATATCAAGAAGTAAAAAACTATTGTTAAAACGAGAAAATCAGCCATCAGAATCCAGGTTATAGTATCCCAGGTCATTTGTGCAACAAGGCTATTCCCTGCTGAATTTATTAATGGATTAATTGAAAGTAATATAAAAAAAACAATTACAATTGCTGAAATTATCATTGCCAGCAAGAGGTTTTTCCATCTCTCATCCATACAACGATGAATATAACTATGAACATATTAACTTTTCTGATGGTTTATGGTGAAAACCTTCTTCCTTCGCAGATTTTTATATTAGTAAGCAATATATAAATATCATATAGTAAAGCTCTCTGAGCTAAATCTGTAGTATTTTAGCAATTCCCAATTATTTTTTCTTACATCTCAAAAATTTGACAGCGATGTATCCAATTAATACAATAAGTATTATGCAGATAAAAGCAATTATAATGAGGGTCCATGGTTCTTCGATTGGTTTGGTGGTAACTTTCCAACCATGTAAAACCGGGGTTTTTTGAGTATTTGCCGTTTCTAGACATGCAGATAATATTATCGTGTTTTGAGATATACTTGAAATATCATCTCCATCTTCTACGGTGCAGATCATGTTATTGTCTTCATCTAAAACCTGGTAGGTGATACTAGTTCCAGAGGGAGTAGAATCGCTTACTTGGAATTTATCCCATTGCATAGAGTTAGACTTCTTGATTTCTGTAGAAGTGGCATTCCCCGATGAATAGTACCTATATGTTGGCCCACTTTCTGGTCCGAAGGCATATAAATACCAGTCATCACTTGTCATATAAAAAATGCCATCGGCTACCGCTGCTTGTCCCCATATATAACTTCCTGTTTTATAGCTCCAAATAAGTTCACCAGTTTCCTCAGATACAGCATAAACATTGTTATCAAGACTTCCGTAGTATACTATCCCGTTGGCTATGGCTGCAGTAGAAAAAATTGCGACCTTTAAATACCAACCTTTCATATCTAGCAGCATAAGTATTCTATAATCGACTTTGCTAAAACTCCTTTTCCATTTGAGACCAAAATCCGATAACCTTACAGCATACATGTATCCATTTTGACCACCTGCAAAAAGAACATCGTCATGTATAGCTGGTGTACTAAGAATCGGCCAAGCAATACCAGTATCATAAGTCCTTAATATTTTACCAGTCTCGAGATCTAACTCGTGGATATTCCCATCCATAGATCCTATGTATAACCTGTCTTCACCATTATAATTATAAATAGTAGGTGAAGAATCATGAATCCCTGCATTACCTCCTATTCTATTTGTTCCACCTGCAGCCCATTTTAACTCAACATGATCCTCATATACATCATAAGCGTACAACCAATCACCAAACTTGTCTTTAACTTCACATCCAGCGTAAACAACGCCGTTATAATACGTTGGAGTCGTAGGAGTCCCTCTTGCATTAGGTAATCTGGTAGACCATGCTTTTCTACCTGTAGTAATATTTACCCCATAGAGATAATTATTTGATAACGCGATTACGAGGTTTTTATCTTCTGCTATTGCAGGGGTACCACATAACTTACCCAAATCATCAGAAGTACAATCATCTTCATAGAATACCCATATGAGACTTCCATCTACTGCATCGAGACACCAGAGTCTTTCAATACCTTTCCTATAATCATTAGTACTTCTCCTATAGCTAGTCGTCTGAACAAATATTTTTCCGTTGTAATATGCTGGGTTGTCATCCACAGGCCCCGTAGGAAACATCCATATTTTTTCTCCTGTTTCCGCGTCAAGGGCAAAGGTGTATGCATGTCCATAATTACGATCCCAGTCATCTGGACTTCCCCCCCAATCTTTTCCACAAATGTACACCACGCTATCTATTACAGTTGCTCCTGCATAAGTATCCCATGTTCCTGTTACATTAGCTTTCCATAAAAGATGATTTGTAGTAGGTCCAATATCCATCTCTGGAACACCGACGCGTTGATCATTACCCCCATAGGTGTACCAGTTTGAATGATTGATATCTAAGGTTACATCGCTTCCAACATGTGTATTTTCAGTAGATTTCACCCTGTAGCCTGTTGAAAAATGATCACACCATTCGTTTTCCTTGGTCTGCCATGTTACACCCCAATCTTTTATCTTTGGTGTAACTGTAGAGTCTCTCGTAGAGAGTGTGGCTTTCAACTTGATCTTATTGTACACATCTATGTCTAAATCATTTAATTCCACAGGTGAATCATCGAACCCAGCAGAATTCTCAGAGAGATCATTATCTGGAATCAAAGACCAAACTCCATCGTGATGGTATTCTATCTGATATTTTACATCTGTATTACTGGATTCCACATCATTCCAACTAAGAGAACACCATCTTTTTAATGAAGATGGTTCTACCGCAGCGGAATAAAGATACCCAGATTTCACTCTCTCAGAGTAACCCAGAAGCCGAAAACTTACGTCTTTATGTCCTTTATCCGCCTCAAACCTCTGATATCTATCCGTTCCAACCAAACCCCATATATGACCATCCCTTAGAATATATGAGCTATCTCTTCTTTCATCAAGTGAATCCATCATTCTTATCGCACCTTGATGATTAGAAAAAAACCACTTCGTATCACTGTTTCGTATTTCTAGGATTAGCCCGTTGGTATCTTTGCTTGTTTTATCTCTAATACCTATGAGTTTCCAACTATCCGCATAATTCAAAGCTATATTTTCATGATTTTGAAAGAATTGAACGGGGTATTTGGTGTAGCCGACTAAGTAATGTTTTATATTACCCTCTTCTCCTGATTCTATGTACCCTTCTATTTCCCCATTGTTGACACCACAAAGTGCATAGATTCTTCCTCCGCCCTCACAGACATCTGTATTATCAGCACTATCAGTTGAACCAGGTGCTCGTATAGAGCCTTTCCGATTGTTATCCCTCAGGAGTTTATACTTTTTAGTGTTTATAATCTGAAAGATAATACCTGTTGCATCCTCTGGAACTTCTTCGGAGAGATCGATTTCTGTCCATGAGCCAGACTTGGACAAAGATTTGTCTATCCTATTTTTGAAAAAATTAACTGCAGAATCTGTATATCCCACTAGAAAGATACGGCATTCTCCTCTCTCTACATATGCTTCGAATTTCCTATTTTCATCGACACCACACAGCGCGTAAATGTGTCCTTTTGGCCTTATGATGCTATGTTGATGTGGGTCTGTTGATCCTGGCATTCTTATTGCTAGGTTGAGTTGTTTCCATTTATGCGTGTTCATCAGTTCTAGTATTACACCAGTTGAACCCCGGGGAATAAACTCACTCACATCTACGGTCTGCCATGAACCCCTTGTTGAAGGAGTAATACCATAAACATTTAGAAAGAAATTGAAACCAGGTCCAATAATCTTTGCCTCACCACCATCTACCACTATGTTTGATGAGTTCTCTATACTATCTAAATCTTGGAATTCATCTATCCAATAACCCTTCGTATCACCAGTATATCTAGCAGATACACCTAATGAAAATGTTATGGTAGGAATGATAAAACTGGTTGAAAGTAATAGTACTGTTATGGAGGTTATGATTTTCTTTCGTTGTTTTTTATAACAGTTTTTATTCAATTGTTATAATCCCCCATTTGTCTTGTATTTACAACTGATATTTATTATAGTTATATAACTATATAAATATTTAGTCGAAGGTAAATAATTTTGTTATATTGGTAAGATTTAATATAAAAATTGGTAGAAAATAAATTTGATGAGTTGCAATGATGAAATAAAGCTGAAATAGGCTAAAAATGAGAGTAAACGAACATTTCTTCTTATATCAACCCAGTTTTTATTATCATTTATCAATTAGAAACTTGTCATGGGTTTGTCTCAAAAGTATTCGCTTGGTCTTATTTTCAAAGGCATTCGTTAGATTAAAAAAACATTTTGAAACAGAGCCATGTCCCTGTTAGACAGTAGGAAAAAAAGGAGTTCTTAAACGTATGGTTTTATAAAGAAATTTATGTTTTGAAAGTGTAAGGAAATAGGAATGAGAGGGAGAATAAGATGAAAAAAAATGTTATGATAGTAATTTTATTGTTGTTTGTTATAGTTGGTGCTGTTTTCTACTTCTTTTTTCCAGACGATTACTTTTTTATTGGGCCTGAAGAACCAGTTTATTCAGTTGGACTTGTTTCTAATCCAAAGGGGATATTTGCAAATGTAAGTTTAACTTCGATTGATACTGTTCCTAATGCAGATACTTATACACTTCCTTTAAACATTAGCTCAGTAATTAATCTACAAAGAGATATTTATGGAAAAGGATTTTCAATTTCAACAGATGCTCAGCAGAACTTAGAACAAAATGGTTTTGTTGCTCTTGAAGGAAACAAAAAAGAAAGATTTTCATATGCTTACTCTGAACTAAACATGAAAGATATACCAATATTTATTACAACAGACTCAACTTTACATTTGTATCATATTTATTACTCGCAGATTTTAAAGAATGTTGAGATAAACGAGTTCATCCCAATGCTTAAAGCGATGACAAATTCTTTGGTGGAAAAATCTGTTGCCCAATATAAAGGTGCTTACGGCAATTTAAAAGAAGCAGCTAGAAAAAATGTTGCTTATCTTTCTGTTGCAGGAAAATTATTAGATCCAGATTTTTCTGTTCCTAGCTTTGTTAGCGATGTTGTAAATCAAGAACTGGAACTTATAGAAAAGCATGAAGGGTTTGCAGAGAGCCCTCTTTTTAGTAACCCTTGTCCGTGTAAACCTTGTGAGCAGTATCAAGAAAACGTGGATTGTATAAGAGAGTATCCTGAGTGTCTTTGCGAAGATTATTCTCAATATGTTTCAAGAGGACATTATACACAAACTGAAGATCTGAAAAGATACTTTAAGGCTATGATGTGGTTCGGCAGGATGGGAATGAGAATAAAATCGGATAATGAAACCATGCAAGCAGTTTTATTAACTGATGCTTTGAAATCTACTAATACTAACTACAAAGACATGTCTGCTTCTGATATATGGTCTAGAATGTACAAGGTTACAGGATTTTTTGTAGGCACCTCAGATGATTTAACATTCTATGAGTATGATAAGGCGGTAACAGAACTTTTTGGAGAAACCTTTGATGAAAATATTTTGTTGGACGAAAATAATATGTCCAAACTTAAAGAAAAACTCAGAGAATTAAGAATACCTGAAATACATTCTGGGTTTGTTATCGATACTCTTAATTTAACAGAAGAGACTCAGGGTCTACGGTTAATGGGGCAAAGGTATACTCCAGATTCTTATGTTTTGTGGAAAACAGTCTTTAATAATGTCGGACCGAATCCACAGGATACTAACTTTGATTATATCGTTGATCAAATCCCAACTGGATGTTTGTTTGATCTTGAGAGATATCCCTTTTGTCATCCTGAAATAATTAAAGAAAATGCCTCGAATTGTAACTTAACAAGAGAACAATGGACTTGTACATGTGGTTGTGGTATAAGGTTGTACAAAGAAACAGGGAATGAAGACTATGCAAAAGTATGTAGAATATGGCCTTCTGGTTTGGATGTTATGTCTATTCTTGGCTCTAGAAAAGCGGATGAGCTACAAGAATCACAGAGCAATTATTGCGGTTATTCTGAAAGGATAACTGAGTTGAAGCAGGAATTCTCACAATATACAACAGAAGATTGGACTAAGAATATCTATTGGTCATGGCTCTGGGTACTCCAACCTTTGTTAGAAGATTTCGGCTCTGGCTATCCTATATGGATGCAGACTGATGCATGGCAGACAAAGGAACTGAATACTGCTTTGAGTTCATGGTCAGAACTGAGGCATGACACGATATTATATGTAAAGCAAAGTTATACAACACCGGGCATGATTGGTGCGACATCTGTTGAGCCAATGGAAGCGAAATACTATGGTTATGTCGAACCAGTTCCAGAATTCTATGCAAAGCTAAAGGATTTAACGGAACTAACAAAAAACGGTTTGAGAGAACAAGAAGTTATAACACTGGAAATCGAACAGTCTTTAACAAGTGTTTCAGAGTTACTAGAAACATTAAAAACAGTAGCTGAAAAAGAATTGACACAGCAAGATTTAACAGATGAGGAATACGATGCTATAAACAACATTGGCAATACGTTTGATTCAATTATAGAAGACTTAGCAGCATCAATAACAGTTGACACTGGTGGAGGATGGGGACAACAAAAAGCTGGCACTTACTTAGAAGGAGAAGAAGACGCATACAAAACAACACTTATAGCTGATGTACATACAGAAACAAACACCGAAAAAGTTCTTGAAGTTGGAACTGGCTATGTTGATTGGATAATCGTTGTACATAAATCAAAGGATGGGCAGTTAGGAGCTGCTGTAGGACCAATATTCACCTACTATGAATTTGAACATCCCATGGATGACAGGTTAACTGATGAGCAATGGAGAGAAATGCTTAAGACTAATCCTCCAGCAAAACTAGAATGGTTAGAAGAAATTTACAAATAAAACTTATATACTCCACCAAAGATTTATGTAGTGAGCTTTATCCAGTTTTTATTTGATTGTTCAACAAAAAAATAAATTGACCAAATGTGGAGTTTAACCCTTGATAAATAAGTTTTTTAATTATCTGTTTCATTGGTATAAGGGAAGTTTATGGAGTTATTACCACTTGACGAGGTAGAAGAGACATTAAACGCTTGGAAAAAGAAGAAGCAAAAGAAGATGAAGAAAGAAGAAGTTGAAAAGGAAGAAACGGAAGATGATAAATAATGTCAAAAGTGAAAGGTTTATCTTCTGAGAGGATTGCAAAAAGACTCCTTGAAAGCAGAGGATTCCATGTTTTATCTGCAAAGCATGCGATAATGGAGGGAGAAGAGAAGGTTGCAGAAGTTGATATCGTCGCTGAGGATTCAAATGGTGAGCGATATGCTGTGGAAGTAAAAGCTGGAAAGGGGGATTTGAGTTCGATAAGGCAGGCTTATGCGAATGCTAGGCTTTGTGGGTATAAACCTATGCTTATTTGTAAGGGTTATGCAGATGATGCAATGCGGAAGGCTGCTTTAAAACTTGATGTTAAAGTGGTTGAGCTGAGCGAGTATTATTTGCTGCTAGAGCCAGAAGAGTTAGAAAGCATTATGAAGAAATGTGTTGAGGAGGTATTCGAGACACATGGTTTTCTACCCTATTCAGCAGAGGTTGATGAAAAGGATAGGAAAATCTTAAAAGCGATTTCTACTGCTCAGGATTTCGATGAAGTTGCTGAAAAAATAAATGTAAATCGGAAAGAACTTGGTAAGAAGATAGAGGATTTAACAAGGCGTAGTATACTCCCAAATAGGTCTTTGAGCTTTAGGGATCTTAAAAGGTGTTGTTCTTCGATTTTAGCACGATCTGAGATCATGTTAAGACTTAGTGAGATAGAAAGAAGGTTGAAGTGAAGAGGTACCCCCGATTTTAACACTTGATTCAAAGCCTTTTAACCTAGGTAAATAAATCAGAAAATTATTACAGCTATTAGAGTTATTAATCCAATCTTCCTTTTCTTAACCTAATCAGACCAGCTTCTACCCTTATAAACGTTGAACTCTTCCTGCTATAATTGTCTAGTTTTATCCCAAATTCTTTAGCACGTTTTTCAACTATCGGCAATACATTCGGATCAGCCTTAATCCAGAACGGTCTCAACTCCCTTAAAAAGATATTTACAGTTACGGGACCTACACCATAAAACTCCAATAATCTATTTTCCAAGTCGTTACTGTCTTTGGCTTTCTCATGTAACTTGTTTAAGCTACCATTATACTTTTTCAACAAAGTTTCACAATTCCTCAAGATTTGCGTAGATGTTTTCCCATCATAACGCACATATCCACCCTCTCTCATAACTGGATTCACCAAAAAATCCCATCCTGCATCCAGTATTTTCCTCGGAGTTAAAAGTCCATATTTTTCAAAAATTTTGTATGTGTTTTTTGCAATTGTCTCTGATATCCTCGCTCCAAATAAAACGCTAGCCAGAAACCATTTAAAAATCTCATTATCTTCTCTCTTGTTTAGTTTAACCCCTAACTCTTCTGAATATAATCTACTTTTTTTTAGCTTATCTACATTTATTTCAAAACCCATATTGCTATAACACTCCTCTTTTTTTCATTTCTCCCCGATATTATACATAGCCTTCCCTATTAAAAACCCCTATTTCTCACTAGAGGGTAGAAGGGAAGATTCATTTACATAATCCTTATAAAATTGTAGTTAGCATTATTACTAAGTGTATTACCAATACCTAGTTATAAGAAATAATAAGAGAGAGGTTTTTTAGTTGGTCACTGTAAATCCAGTAATCGCTGCATTAATTTCTCTAGAAACTGAAGAACTTGTGAATTACCTGATTGCTGATTCACCGGTGTTTTAAGATACACTGGTATTTCACAGTAGTCACTTGGATCATGTTTGTTGGCTACTTTTACGGTCCCATTGAACTCGTCTTTTTCATCTGGTGCAACAACTTCTACTTCTACTGTGAAAGGTCCATCTTCTGGTGTGAGGTCTTCTCCTTCTTCTGGGTCAAAATCCCAGGTTCCCCATTCTGGCCATTCTGTGATCTCCCAGTCGAGCTCTGATTCTGGGTCGCCTATATTTTTTACTTTGAAACTACCTTCAACCTTTTCACCTGGTGAGGCTCCGGTCCAACTAAGGCTGCCTTCACATTCTAGATCTGGATATGTGGGTACCCATCCGTTGATGAGGCCTTTGATACAGAAGTTAGCAGTGTGATCCCATGAGGGGTCGCTGAATTCATAGTTATATAGATCCAGCCAGGTGGAACCACTGCGGTAATAGCTCTCGCCGAGGTTAGCCGCAGATTTTACGATAGTGCCGCGGTCTTGTCCCCCTAGTAAAACGGGGACTACAGATGTTCGATCAATGGGTTGGCCATAGGAGAGTTCTAGATAAATGTAGAAGTCGTCACCTTCTTCGAAACCAACAGGGTCATCAAGCATAATAGTATGATATCCAGTATATTCAATATTCCCAGACATGGTAGAGAGCTCATCTAGCAACTCACCACCTTCAAAACGGTCATACACTTTTACAGTGTAATCTACATCGTCCTCAGCTGTGAAGAAGCTTACAGCCTCAAGTAGTTCGTCTCCCTCAGCTGTAAAAACGTTAAATGCTTCTGAAATGTCTGTTAATGTGTCACGCCAGCCGTGGTAATCATGATAGTGGATATACTCATAGGGTTGTAGTTCAACGTCTTGATAGGAAACAGCACCCATCTCAGGGTGTTGCCCGCAGTGTTTATCGTAGTAGGAAATCCAGAAGTAGCCGTTGAGGCCCCACCAAGATCCCCAGCTATTCTTACAGAGCCAGGCGCCATCCTCTGGAGCCTGTGTGGCCTTGTTGTCATCCCAACCGATTATAGCTACTGCGTGGTTAGGATCATAGGTACTACTTGGTGGTTGATAATGGGTGTAATACGTGTAATCCATGAATGAGTTGTCGTAGCACATACAGGTTCCCATAACGCCCTCTTCCATGATCTTACTCTTTATGAGATCAATGTTGCTAAGATCTGATCCTGCTACATACCATTCGATGTCACGAGGATAAAATATTTCATAAGAACTATCAAACCGGGCAGGTGCAGAATAATACCAGTTGTCATCATATTCTGTTGGATCATTAGCATCTTCACTATAAACTGGCCCCTCACCTCTTACAATATATGCCGAGGCAACAAGATAATCTCCTCCCTCGTGGACTGTAAGACCACCTCCACCCGGGTCATCATCATTGTTAAATGTATTAAACCCGTTCCACCAATCAAGATGATATTCCGCAAGGTTAGCTTCTTCTGTATGTCCAGTTTCCTCCCAGTTACCAGTAATTAAGAGATTTCCCTCTAGAGCCGCCATTACACCGTGACACCAACAAGTCCCACCTGTCTGGCATCTGACTGAGGTGACATAGTTTTCACCGCCAACATCTCGTAAGTCGAAGGAACTAGGTGGATCACCCAAGGGCTTACTAAGCTTAATTTTTAAAACAGGTGAGACAACATCCTCAGATCTTTTCCCTTCAAAGGTAATCGCACTAGCGGGCGCAACAAGCATAACGGTTGCCAACGTGACTATCAAAAGCTTCAAAATTATTTTATTTCTCTTCATATTTTTCTCCCCCTTTTTTCCACTTGAATTGTATTAACAAACGTTAATACTTTGCGGGTATATAAGTTTTAGTAGTTTATAAAAAATAGGGATAGAATACTAGAGTATCCACAGTAGAAGTATGTTTCCCAGTATCTGTGACGATTGCTGAAATCTTTCCAAGAATTTTAATAAAGAAGAATGTTTGTTTGGTATTACTATGTTTTTCGGCATTTTTACAGTCAGTGGGTCTGACCAATCGCTCTCTAAACCATATTCATCTTTGGCTTTAACACGTATATCATAGGTTCCTTTTTCATCCCATGAATGATTTGCGGTAGCTATCTCCCCTGATTCAAATGGTCCTAGCCAATCACTAAATGTTCCATCTCCCCAATCCCACTTGTAGTATACTTGGTCTCCATCTGGATCAGTAGTCCAAGTAATATAGTTGTATTCTATTCCTGGTTCTCCGCTTATTGGACCAGATGGTCTCGCGGGTTTTCCCGGAGGATCACCAAGTACAGTAACATGTATTATTGGGCTGTACCACCAAGTCTGTCCAAATATTTCCTCAGTGCCATCAGAGCCTTCCAGAATTTCATAGTATGAATCATTGGTCCTTTCTTTTACCAGTCGCAAGTAGGGATTATCCCCATAGACATCAGGTCGAAGAACACTAGTATAAATCTGATCGACTTGCGCCTTGGCGACGAAATAATATTCGCTAGGAGAATTAAGTAGTATGTTTTCACTATATGTTACACCTTCAGTAGCGCCATTTTCTGCATCATCCCAACCTGTACCACCATAATAGTCGCCCTCGTGTTCGTCATAATCAGATGTAGTGTGTTCAGGATTATTTATCGGATCTGGATCAGTACCCCATTGCATATAAGTATGATCAACAACCAAGCTACCGTTCACCTGCCATTTAAAAGATATCGAAGTTCCAGGATCAACCACCGTGTTGTTCTCAACAGTGCCAGAAAGCCATTGTACATAGGGCTGTGCGAGATCTGTTTGATGTAAAACATAACGTCGGACCTCAGCGCCAAAACGATGGATTGTATCATTTCCAAACGTATATTCTGGAGGATTCTTAGTATACGATATTTCAGGAGTAACCCAGAGGATACCAGTCCCGGGGTAGTTACCATATGTTTCATCTTCTACATAAGGATCCTCAACAGGGTTTTTCTCGACATCCGCAGCATATGCCCAAGGAGTACATCCTCCATATACCGGATACCATATAAGTTCATGTATAGTTCCAATGTTACCATAATATAGATTCCCATCGTAATCTCCCATATAATCACCAAGCCTAAGACCAGAGGCATCGAAGTAGTAAAAATCAGGAGGAGCATTATCATACGTATAACCACTTATTGGACTAGTACCCATCACGTTAGAATGAGTCTCAGCCCAAGGATAAAGAAGCATCCGCTCCCCACCATGGAAATCACAACCCACCCTAACAAGATGATGGTCGATAAATTCACGCACGGTTTTACCTGGGACACTTCCCCAGATGCCACCCGTAGGTGACCCTGGGCCGTCGTAGTCAAATTCTCTATTGAGATCCCAACCATGGGCGTCATGCCTCTGTGGACCATGATCGAACCCATATGGATTATGCGAGACTTCGATGTATATCTCCCGGTTATCAATCAACCACCTAAGCCAATCTTTTGAATAATCCTCAACAGGTTGCTCCTCGGTAAATGCCATACGCATCAGCCAATTTGTAAACCAATATAAACCGATTGTACCTACGGTTTCGTCACCATGTGGACTACCTAGGAAGAGAACCTCAGGTTTATGCAAACCGAGACTTTCGTTTGTAATTCTTGCATAATAGAGATCATACCCGCCTGCAACAGTGCCGGTATCATAGAGTTCATTCGCTTTGAAAACTTCTAGATAATCAGGATAGTCATCTTCCAAGGCTTCATACCAACTGACAAGCTCCGCGTAGCTACTTGGCTTATGGTACCAATCAGGACCTAGTGTGTTAACTATTTGATTTATCTCTTTACTCATCATTTTATCATTTTCTACATTCATTCCAATAGAATAACCCGCTGCAGGTATGACATTCGCTATCACCAGCATAAAAATTGATATTCCAACTATACCTAGGAATTTCCTTTTCATATCTAACTCTCCCCCTAATTAACAGATGTTAATACATTATCTCTTTAAAAAAACTTCCTTCCCACATTTATACTGCCAATAACATTTTCTACATTATTACCTTTAACAATCATGCAAATTTTTTAGAAGAACTTCCACACAATGACTTCATCACTAGCGTTGTTACCAACGGTGTCGTATGCTACCGCTTTTATTTCATGTCTAAATCTAAGTGGCGTTTTTTCGTCCCATCTCCAGCTATAAGACTCATTTGTCAACGTTGCTTTTAATTCGTTATCTATATAGAGCTCTACTCTATCTACATCAACGTTGTCTTCAGCGTCAACCTCTACATCTATGAGTCCTATTATCCATGTTCTCAGTAATGATAAGGGTGTCCTCCTGTTAGATATGTATAATGAGTTTTCCATGGGTTTGGTAATCTCTACCTTGGGAGAAGAATCATCGATATATACTGTTGCTTGTTTTACCTCTGATTGATTAAAACTGTCTACAACTTTCAATCTGATAATATAGTTACCAGGAGTCCCCCAACTCCACTTAATTGTTTTTCCATAACCGTCATCGTACCTTCCATCGTTATCCATATCCCAGGAATAATTATATGGTGGCAAACCGTTGAGTACCGAACCGTTTATACTAATTTCTTTGTTTTTTCTACCGAAATATTTCTCTTCCAACTCTACTCTAAGGAGATTGTAATTATCTGATATGTTAAACCAGAGTTTTGCATCATTTTCATCTATATTTGTGCTTCCATCGAATTCTCCGTTTGTTATATACCACTTTCCGTCTTCCTCAATTCTATCGCTCTCGTCTTCTATCAATCTATTGTTTTTCAAATCATACTTGAACTGAGCTACTTTACGTGCTGCGTCACTGCTTATATCTGCTATATCGTCAAGTATTGGGTCGTGTTCCATTAGTTTGATTTTTACAGTTACTACCGGTTCACTAACGTTTAATACATGAATTTTGTCTACATTCCAGGTATATTCAGAAATCCAGACAAACCTCCACCAGAAAAGTATTTTCTCGTTTTTCCCATTATAATTATATTCCGACTCACTGGTACCACCGCTTTCGACACTGATCTTATAATACCATTCTGGTTCATCATCTCCAGGATCTAATGGATCAATTCTAGTTAATTTGTGTACATCAACGTTCAATGCTGGTCTTGTAACCACCACTTCGTCATCAAATGTAGCATCTACCCTTCCATATCCATACTCTTCATCCCATCCAGGAGATCCAAGATCATCAGCGGTATCAACCAATAGATCCCTTATCTCCTGATTAGTGTACTCTGGATGCCGGGAGAGTGCAAGTGCAGCCACACCTGCCACATGCGGACACGCCATGGATGTACCACTGTAAAACTCGTAATCACCGCCTGGTACAGTAGACATGATTATATCTCCAGGTGCAATGAGCTCTAGATCCTCACCATAGTTGCTCCAACTGGTTCTCTCATCAGACTGATCTAGAGCACCCACTGCAATCACTGTAGTATAACGTGCAGGGTAAGAAACACTATTATCATAATCATTGCCAGAGGCACCTACCAATATAACACCTCTATCCCAGGCATAAGTGCATGCGTCTTCTATCGCCGAAGAAGGAGTAGAACTACCCAGACTCATACTAATAATATCTGTACCACTGTCTACTGCATGTACAATACCATCTGCTACATCAGAAAAACCTCCTGACCCCCATCTATCTAGAACCTTTTCACCCATAATACTAACTTGTGCAACACCAGCAACGCCCCTCTGATTATCTATTGTAGCAGCAGCGATACCAGCACAATGAGTACCATGACCATTATCATCCATGGGATCATTATCATCATTAACAAAATCATATCCACCAGAGACATAATTTCCAAGATCCTCATGCGTATAATCAATACCAGTATCTACAATAGCGATTTTCACACTTTTTTTACCAGTCTCAATCTCCCAAGAATCAGGACATCTAATTCTCTCTGGACCCCATTGTTTATCCCATTTTGGATCATCTGGCACATAAAACGCATGGACACAGCCGTTTAATTCAGCATATTCAACTTGCGGTTCTTCCATTATTTTATCTATAAACGTTTGTTCTTTTCCCTTTTTGACCTTAACCAATACTGTATCTATTTTTTCGTTCTCCTCTAGAATTATACCCTCATACTTATTAATCAAAGAGGACAGCAAAGAAGTAGGTATTTCCTTGAATCCTACTATAACCTCATGGTACTCAAATTCTTCTTCTTTTAAAAAAATTAGTTTAGTAACAATTATGGCGCTAAAAAGCAATACGGCTATGATTATAATTACTAATAACTTCTTCTTCATTTTTTTACCTTTTAAGATCAAAAAATATTATTTTGCTTATATTTAAATATATTCTAATATAAATCTCAACCTGGTATAAGTTTATAAGCTCTGGAAAACCCAATTTAAACCCTCTGGAAGATGTTCTTTAGTATAAAAAGAGTTAAGTACTAACTATAACTTACTGATTCAAGAGGTGATTTATCAAATGGGGATTTATAAGATAATAGATATAGTTGGAACATCAGAAAAAAGCTTTGCAGATGCAGCAAAAAATGCTGTAAATGAAGCCGCAAAAACAGTTAGAAAAATACGCAGGGCAGAGGTTACAAAATTTGATGTGAAAGTAGATAACGATAAACCTACTCTTTACAGAGCAGAGATGAAAATATCATTTGAAATTGAAAGAGAATAATTCCTTTTATTCAGTTTCAAAATCCTGTTTTCCTCCCTCCAAAAGTAGGAGGTTGGTAAATAAGTAAAGTATAAGTTACGTTAACATATATGGTTTGATAAGATTTGTCTAGATGGAGAGATGGATTATGGATTGGAAAAATCGATCAGCATATGTTTTTATTAAAGCAGGAAAAGGAAAGGCTCATGATGTCTGGCAGCGGTTCCACAACTGGAAAAATGTAATTGGTTCTTGGATTGTAACCGGAGAATGGGACGTCATCGTCTGGTTTGACACACAAGATTGGGATACCATACATAGATGTGTATCTGAAATAAAAAGCTGGGATGAAGTAGAACATACAAGTTCACACATGGTATACAATGGATACAAAAATGATAACTGGTGGTGGGAAAAACCTGCAGGAACTTGGGTGTTACTCAGAGAAAGTAAATTAGATGAAACTCCTGAGAAAATAAAGAAATGGGATTGGGCAATTAGCGGAGCGAGTATTCCTGGTGATTGGGATTATATAGCCTGGGTAGAAGGAGAAAATTGGGATGATGTCTGGAATCATGTAATGGAGATGAAAGCGGAAAACTGGCAAACATTAACTCATGTACCAATTAAGTCATGGTGGAATCAAAATTGGAAGGATAACTGGTGGTGGGAATAAAAACTATCTAGGTATTTCATTTCTATAATTACTATTAACTTTGTTTTTTCCTCGTATTCAACAGTAGAGTTTACATAATCCTTATAAGGTATTTTGTATTATAATAAAATATATGAATAAAAAAGATTTAATAAAATCTGCTGTAAATGCCTCGGAAATCCTCAAAAACATAGCATTACCGGAGCTGGTTGAAGCAACAAGTAACTATAAAGTCATACCATTAAAAACAAACAATAAAGAAGACAAGGAATTGTATGACAAAATAACAAGGGCTGCCAACAACCTGATAACGATATGCAGAAAAACAAGAAGGCGTTTCCAGGGAAACAGGATAAACGAGGTTGGAAACGCGATAGAAGAAGAATTCGTCCAGGAACTCCGTAAAACAGATCTAACGCCAAATCTGCTCATAGAAAAAGGCTACCCGGATATGGAGATAGATGACAAATATGGTAGAAAAACATATTTAGAATCAAAAGCGACAAGTAAAAACTGGGATGACACTTTCCGTTCTTTCTATTATTCTGCTGGTAAAAAAATCACAAAAGATGCTCGTCACTTGTTGATAGGTTGGAAGGTGGAAGAAGAGAGAGACAAATACTGGAAAATCGTGGATTGGAGACTAGTAGACCTCTATACTCTAAGAGTAGGATTGAAAAGCGAGTTTAATGCTAGCAACAAAGATGTATATATGGAGACAAGTGTTTTAACAACTGGAGCTAAACAAAAACGACTATAGAACAGTATTATACTTTCTGGTATTGTGTTATCTTAGTCTGAGAAAGCCGTTCATCCGCTATTTTAACATATAACGGGTCAATGTCAAACCCGATGAAGTCAACACCAAGTTTTTTACATGCCACTGCTGTTGAACCAATACCCATAAAAGGATCCAATACAAGATTTATGTCCTTAAGACCATGAAGTTTTAGGCACATCTCCGGGAGTTTCACTGGAAAAACCGTTGGGTGTGGGCGTGACTTCTGAATAGTCTCATAAGGTATAAACCAGGTGTTTCCCCGGTCCCTGATATCCTTATATGCGGTTTTCCATCGGCCGATATTGCTTTTATCCTGATAGGGGACACCGATGGAGAGTTTATCAAGATATACACCTCCACCTTTTGTAAAATGAAAAATATACTCTTGGCAGCTGTTCAGAAATCGACTACTGTTCACAGGCTGATAATGCCCAACGGAAACATCTCCTTTGATATGTGGATAATTACCCATGTCTGATTTGGGTAAGGCAATTGATTTAATCCAATGAATCACGTTCTGTAACACAAAATATTTCCTAAAACGTTCGGCTATATCAAATGGAATCCAATGATCAGATGGTTTCCCACCAACATTTAGAAAAAAAGAGGAATGCTCGGTCATAATCTGACTGCATTCCCTTGCCATTGTTTCCATCCAGTCCAGATAAACCTTTCTAGGCTTCTCATCCTCATAACGATGGTAGTTTTTACCGATATTATAAGGTGGAGATGTAACAACTGCATCTACCCACAGGGATTGTTTCTTCATTTGTTTGAATCCTTTGATGCAATCCATAACATAGATCTTATTTGGCTTAAGTTCATTGCTCATGTTAAATGTGGCCTCCAGCTTTTAATCCTAAACAACAGGGTACAGCCTCCCTAATGGTGTATTAAATACAATCTATTTACCTATAATTCTATTTTTTCCCTTTATTTTAAACTCCCATTCACACCATAAATCATCGGGATGTTTATCCGGTGGACAAACCTTACAATCAACTTCAATATTTGGATTAAATTCCTTTGCAAAAGATTTTAGAAACCCCCATCGAACATGTTTACATGGAAACTCACTCAGACCTTTTGTGGCCCTCGTATTTTGAACACGACACCGTATATTTCTCACGATTGCTTTGTCTTTTTCAACAATGATTTCTTTGTCTTCCAGATCAAGTGCCCAACCAGAATGACGAAGGGCGTTTATCATAGAAGGAATATCACTATCTGAAATATCAAAAAGCTTTTTTAACCTATGAGCCTCGATTTTACCCATAACCTCCCAGACCTTTCTATCAATCTCAGTAGCAGCTTCTGTACCAAAGGCCTCCTCAATACCCAGGAAATACAAACCGTCAACAGCCCACATGTTTCTTAAATGCATGAAAATAAAATCTGTGATCTTCTCCTTGGGAATCTCTGCAATTAGTTTTCTATCCTCATCTCTACTCATATCTATCTACCCCGCCCTAGCGACACGCGATCTACTCTGCAGGTAAAGGAAAGACGGTTTTTTTTAACTCATCTTCTCTTTAACCGCGTTTGTTAACTTTGGGACAACCTCGTACAAGTCACCAACGATTCCATAGTCAGCAGACTTGAAAATAAGCGCCTCAGGGTCCTTATTAATCGCAACGATGACACCTGAATCACGCATACCTGCAATATGTTGAATCTGACCACTGATACCAACCGCGATATACAACTTAGGTTTAACCTTATGACCAGACAAGCCAATCCAATGATCCTCAGACAACCACCTAAGATCAGCAGCAATCGGGCGGCTACAGCCAATGGTTTTGCCCTTTAAAACCTCAGCTAACTCGTCAATCAATTTTATATCCTCCTTATTCTTGAACCCACGACCACAAGAAACAATAATCTCGGCATCCTCAACATTCACACCACCGGTCTGCATCTCCTGAACCTTCAACACTTTAGACGCTACTTTCTCTACATCAACCTTCTTTTTAACAACCTCACCACTGCGTTTCTCATCCTTTGACAACGGTTCAAAAACCTTACTAGGAACGGTAACAATACTTGGTTTCGAGGTAAACTGTTCCACAGCGATAGCATTCCCACTATACACCATCCGCTCAGCAGTCAACTTTTTATCCTTCACATATAGATTTGTACAGTCTGTAATACAACCAGTCCCTAGTTTTGCCGCTAGTCTAGGAGCAAGCTCCTTGCCATTCTTATTGGAACCAATCAGAACAATCTCAGGGTTTGTTTCTTTTACTATATTCTCTAAAATACCGGTGTACTCCTCCGCCTTGAATGAACCTAGATCAGTCTCTGCAACAACTACCTTGTCAGCACCATACGCTATGTACTTATTTGCTAGTGTGTCATCACTCTTTCCAATTATCACTGCAGTAAGTTTTTTACCAAGCTCCTTTGCAAGCTCACTTCCTTTAGACAGCATCTCTAAACTAAGTTTTTCATCATCAGAAAATACAACTACCATCTTCTATCACCTCAACACTCCTTCTTTAGCAAGACTATCAACTAGTTTCTTCACAGATTCATCTAAATCATCCTGATACACAATGTTTTTCCGTTCCATGGGAACACCTTTCAGCTCGGCAGTCTCAATTATAGGATCAAGCTTCCCGCTTATGAGAGACTCCATACTCCACTCATTGATCGGTTTGTTAGCTGCACCGAGAATCTGCATAAGACTCGGCAGACGTGGCTCATTAATCTCCTTCGTAACAGTGATAAGCACGGGATAAGACGACTCAGTTGTTACCATCTTATCACCCATATTCCGCTCAGCAACAACCTTATCCTTCTCAGCGTTAACACTCTGAGCATACGTAATCTGCGGGATATTCAACAAACCTGCCAACCTTGGCCCTACCTGCCCAGAAAATAAATCAATAGATGCCTCACCACACAAAACGATATCATACTCACCGATCTTCTTTATAGCCCCTGTTAGAAGACTAGAGACCACATGATAATCATATTTATCTGGATATGGAATCAAAACTCCTTCATCAGCACCCATCGCAAGAAGCTCTTTGATCCGTTCTTTTGCATCACTTGGTCCAACTGTTACAACAGTTATCTTACCACCATGTTTCTCCTTTATCTTGATAGCTTCTTCCATAGCATTCTTATCAATATCACTTATCTTCTGCGGTACACCCTGCAAAATCGGTTTCTTAGTACTTGGGTCAACCTTCATCTCAGATACGTCAACAACCTGCTTCGCACATACAACTATATTCATAAAACTTCTCAACCTCCCTTATATTACTCCTTTCTTTTTCTTCTCTAATTCCCTAAGTCTTTTTCTCTTTATCTTTCCACTCTGAGTCTTCGGCAGCTCCTCAACAAATTCGATCTCACGGGGGTACTTATAAGGAGCAGCAACCATCCTCGTATGCTCCTGAATATCCCTAACAAGTTTATCCGATGCCTTGCTTTGATTATGAAGAACAACAAAAGCCTTAACAATTACACCCCGTGTACTGTCAGGACTTGCCACCACCGCAGACTCCAACACGTCAGGATGAGATATTATAGCCGATTCAACCTCAAAAGGAGAGATACGATAACCACTTGCCATAATAAGATCATCATCCCGACCTTTAAACCAAAAATAACCCTCGTCATCCTGATAAAGAACATCCCCAGTAAGGAACCAACCATTCTTGAAACTCTCAGCAGTTTTCTCAGGCTTATTCCAATACTCCTTAAACAAACCAGGGTCATCCTCTTTAACAGCCAATACTCCAGGTTTACCTGCTGGTAGAGATTTACCATTGTGATCAACGATACTCACATTATGACCCGGCTGAGGTCTACCGCAAGAGCCAGGTTTAATCTTCATCCTCTCTCTAATATTTGAGAGATAAACCATAATCTCAGTCATACCGATACCATCAAATAGATCGAGATCAAAACGCTGTTTCCATTTCTTAATAACGTCCGGGTTCAACGGTTCACCTGCAGATATGCAATGTCTAAGTGATGAAAGATCATATTTCTTCTCAGCATCCTTAACTGTGAGGAACATACGATAGGCAGTTGGAACAGATGCAAGATTTGTAACTCTATATTTTTCCATTAACTCAAACCAACGCTCAGCGTTAAACTTTCCATCATAGATAAGTGTGGAGACACCCCATCGCCAGGGATAAAGAAAACCATTCCCAAGCGGATAAATCCAGTTAAGATCACCGGTATGAGCTAATGTATCGTTTTCCTTTGCCTGCTGCCAGTAAAGTACACTTGGATCATTACCCGGAACCCAGCGATGCAAGTGAACTGCGCCTTTGGGGTTCCCAGTAGTACCTGAGGTGTAACAGAAAAACGCCATATCGTCTTTCTTTGTAGGCTCTACCTCTAGGTTCCTAGAAGACTCTCTCATCAAATCATAATATGAAAGCTGATCATCATACGCCTCATCTACGATTATGATATATTTCAACGTTGGGCATTTATCCCTGATCTCGTCAACCTCTTTCACGTATCGTGATGTGGTAATCACCGCCTTGGAACCACTGTCATTTATCCTATATTCTATCTCATGGGTCCTGAACATTACACTAGACGGGATAGGAACTGCCCCAATTTTTACACCGCCGAGAAATGAGACATGAAACTCTGGAAGATTTGGTAGCCTTATGAGGAATCTATCTCTTTTTTTAAAACCAAGTTTCTTTAAGACATTTCCAAACTTGTTGCTGAGGTTTTTCATCTCCCCAAAAGTAAACTTCTTTGATGTCCCCTCAGCATCCTCCCAATACAATGCTATCTTGTTTTTCTTCTTTGTCAGGGTATGTTTGTCAACAACGTCAACGCCGATATTGTACTCTTTGGGGATGTCCCATTTCCAACTCTTGAATTCTTTTTCGTAATTGAACTCCCCCATAACATATTCACCTTGTAATCTATTCTTTGAGGAGACTTCCGGAGATAACCAAACGCTGGACTTCAGATGTACCTTCGTATATTTCGGTTATCTTGGCGTCTCTGAATAAACGTTCAACTGTATATTCTTTAGTGTAACCATAGCCTCCATGGATTTGCACCGCTTTGATCACGGCATCCATCGCAGTCTCTGAAGCGAACAATTTGGCCATTGCTGCTTCTTTAGAGAAACGTTCTCCCTTATCCTTTGTATGGGCAGCGTTATAAACAAGGTATCGCGCTGCCTCTATATGAGTAGCCATATCTGCAATCATCCATTGTATAGCCTGAAATTTGCTAATTGGTCGGCCGAACTGCTGCCGTTGCTTTGAATATTCAATGCTTTCATCAAGCGCCGCCTGAGCAATACCAACTGCTTGTGCAGCGATACCAATCCGTCCACCATCAAGAGCCATAAGTGCAATTTTGTACCCTTCACCTTCTTTACCAAGCAGGTTCTCTTTAGGGACTTCCATGTCTTCAAAAACAAGTTCGGCTACATGATTTGCATTGATGCCCATTTTATCATAAATGCTACCAACCTTGAATCCTTTCATAGTATTTTCAACGATAAATGCGCTAATCCCTTTTGATCCAGCACTCTTATCTGTCACAGCAAAAAGAATGATGACGCCTGCTTCAGAACCACTTGTTATAAATGTTTTATCACCATTGATAATGTATTTATCGCCTTTGAGCTCTGCAGTAGTCTGCATCGCTCCAAGATCTGAGCCAGCGTTAGGCTCCGTACCAGCAAATGCACCGATTTTTTTCCCGTTGGCCAGTAGTGGTAGATACTTTTTCTTTTGTTCTTTAGTACCAAAATGCATTATGGGCCAACTAACAAGAGAGTTATGCACAGAGGTTATAACCCCTGTTGATGCGCATTTTCGCGATATCTCCTCGATTATCGTCGTGTAGCTGATTGTATCAAGACCTGCTCCGCCATACTCTGTTGGTATAATAATTCCAAGCAGTCCAAGCTTCGCCATCTTTTCGAGTATTTTTGTCGGATATTCTCCTTTTTTGTCAAGTTCTGCAGCAACTGGTGCAATCTCTTTTTCAGCGAATTCTTTCACCATCTTTTGTATCATTTTTTGTTGATCATTTAATTCTAATTTCATGGGGGTGGGAATAAAATTAGTAAAAATAAACCTTTCTATAACATAGAATGGGAGAAAAGTTATGATAAAAGAAAGACATATAACAGTCTATCTAATTAAAGGGAGACGATATGTCATTAGAAAAAGGCTATACTCATGTTTATACGGGCCCTGGGAAAGGCAAAACCACCTCTGCGTTAGGATTAGGTTTGCGGGCTGCTGGCGCAGGTCTTAAGGTTTATATGATCCAGTTCATGAAAGGGCGAAGATACAGCGAGTTAGATGCTGTTGAACATCTTCCTAATTTTACCATTGTTCAATATGGTCGAGATGAGTTTGTATCTAAGGCGAACCCTGAGCAGATTGACATTGATCTCGCACGGGAAGGTTTTGCCCATGCACAGGAGATAGTTAAAAATGGGAAATATGATATGGTTATTCTTGATGAGATAAACGTTGCCATTGATTACGATCTCATAGCTGTAGAGGATGTGGTGAAACTTGTTGAGGAAAAACCAGAAAAACTTGAATTGGTATTAACCGGTAGGTATGCCCATCCTGAGTTGTCAAAGATTGCGGATGTTGTCACTGAGATGCTTGAGATAAAACATCCTTATCAGGAAGGTGTAATGGCTCGTAAAGGTGTTGATTTCTAACCTGGGGGGAGCTTGTTATGTTTGATAAAAAAGAGTTGGATAAAATCAAGCAAAATAGAAAGGATTGGGAGAAAAATTGTTATTCGCCTCATGTGAAGAAGCACCCTGAACGTAAAGATAAGTTTGAGAATTTATCAGGTATTGAAATTAAGAGTCTTTATACTCCTGATGATGTAGCACATCTTGACTACGTTGAGGATTTGGGTTATCCAGGTGTTTATCCTTTTTTGCGCGGTATTCATGCGACTAAGTATCGCGGTCGTTTGTGGACGATGCGTATGTTTTCTGGTTTCGGGAGTGCAGAGGAGACGAACCAGCGTTATAAGTATTTGTTGGATCATGGTGAGACTGGTTTGAGTGTGGCTTTTGATTATCCAACCTTGTATGGTTATGATACTGATGATCCATGGTCTCGTGGTGAGTTTGGTAAGTGTGGAGTAGCTGTCTCTTCTCTTGAAGATATGGAGACTTTGTTTGATGGTATCCATATTGATAAGGTTACCACTAGTATGACTATTAATGGTCCTGCTGCGATTGTTTGGGGTTTTTATATTGCGATGGCTGAGAATCGTGGTATTGATCGTCGTGTTATTGGTGGGACTATTCAAAATGATATTTTGAAGGAGTATATTGCTCAGAAATCTTTTATTTTTCCTCCTGAGCCTAGTATGCGTTTGATTGTTGACACGTTTGAGTTTGGTTATAAGGAGGTTCCTCGTTGGAATACTATATCTATTAGTGGTTATCATATTCGTGAAGCTGGTAGTACAGCGGTTCAGGAATTGGCTTTTACGTTGGGTGATGGTTTGGAGTATGTTCGTTGGGCGATGAAACGTGGTCTAAATATCGATAGTTTTGCTCCTCGTCTTAGTTTCTTTTTTAACAGTCATAATGATTTTTTTGAGGAGATCGCTAAGTATCGTGCCGCGCGTCGTATCTGGGCTAAAGAATTGAAGAAGCTTGGTGCGAAGAAGCCTCGGAGTTTGTTGATGCGTTTTCATACACAGACCGCTGGTGTTACGTTGACTGCTCAGCAGCCTGAGATTAATATTGCCCGAGTGACGTTGCAAGGTCTTGCTGCTGTTCTTGGTGGTACGCAGTCTTTACATACTAATAGTATGGATGAGGCGTTGGCTTTACCTTCTGAAAAAGCGGCGCGTATAGCTTTACGTACACAGCAGATTATTGCTGAGGAGAGCGGTGTTACTAGTACAGTTGATCCTCTGGGTGGTAGTTATTATATCGAGTGGCTTACTGATAAAATGGAGGAAGAAACATACAAGTATTTTGATCGCGTGGAGAAGCTTGGTGGTGTGATATCTGCAGTTGAAAAAGGTTTTTTCCAGCGTGAAATAGCTGAAGCTGCTTATAAGTATCAAAAGGAGATTGATGAGAATCGTCGTATTATTGTTGGTGTTAATGATTACAAGATGGATGAACCAATCGAGATTCCTATTTTGAAGATGGATGAAAAAGGAGAGGAACGTCAGATTAATCGTTTGAAAAAACTTAGGAAAGATAGAAATAATCAAAAAGTTGAGCGGAATCTTGAACGTCTTCGTAAGGCTGCTGAAGGTGATGAAAATCTGATGCCATTTATTCTTGATTGTGTCCATAGTTATGCTACTCTTGGTGAGACGTGTCAGGTGCTTAGAGATGTTTTTGGTGAATATGTGGAACCTGCGATTTATTAATGGAGGAAAAGGTTATGGTACGTAAGATTAGAGTTTTGGTTGCGAAACCGGGTTTAGATGGTCATGATCGTGGTGCGAAGATTGTTGCTCGTGCATTGCGTGATGCTGGTATGGAGGTTGTTTATACTGGTTTGCATCAGACTGCTGAGATGATCGTTGAAGCAGCTATTCAGGAGGATGTTGATGTTATTGGTCTTAGTCTTCTGTCTGGTGCGCATATGACTTTGTTTGTTGATGTAGCAGATCTTCTTAAGAAAAAGGGTGTCGAGGATGTTCTTGTGGTTGGTGGCGGTATTATACCTGAGGAGGACACTCCTAAGTTGAAGAAGGCGGGTATTGCTGGTGTTTTTGGACCGGGTACTCCTTGTGAGGATATCGTTGATTTTATACGTAAGAATGTGAAAAGATGAAGGATATCTCGTCAAAGGTTTTACAGGGTGATCCTCGAGCTATTGCTCGTTTAATTACTCTTGCGGAGAATAATGATCCAATTACTACCAGTGCGATGAAAGATATTCATCCTCATACTGGTCATGCACACGTTGTTGGTATAACTGGTGTGACAGGTTCCGGTAAAAGCACTCTTATCAGTGAGCTCACGCGGGTTTATCGTAAACAGGGTAAAAAAGTAGGTATTATCGCTATTGATCCAACTAGTCCTTTTAGCGGTGGAGCGCTACTTGGCGATCGTATTCGTATGATGGAGCTAGCTATGGACGAGGGTGTTTTCATTCGTAGTCTGGGGACTCGTGGTATGCTCGGTGGTCTTGCCGGTGCAGTTTATGATGTTGTAGAGATATTTGATGCATCTGGAAAGGATATAATATTTGTTGAAACAGTTGGTGTTGGGCAGGCTGAGGTTGATGTTATTAAGATCGCTGATACTACTCTTGTTGTTATAGTCCCAGGTTTGGGTGATTCTATTCAGACTTTGAAAGCAGGTATTATGGAGATCGCAGATATCTACGTGGTGAATAAGGCTGACCGTGAGGGTGCTGAGCAGACTGTAGCTGAGGTTCTGAGTCTTGTTGATATTTCTTGCTCTGATAAAGAGAGGAAAACTCCTATTATTCAAACTGTGGCTAAGGATAAAAAAGGTGTTGTTGAGTTAGTTGATGAGATTGAAAAACATAAGAAACTTTTAGAAAAAACTAAGGAGTTTGAGGCTCATCGTCGTCTTCGCTACGAGGCTGAGCTTGTTGAAATAATCCGTAAAAGGTTAATGAATCTTGTTTTTGATGAGTCAAAGTTTAAAGATAAAGTAGAAACTCTTATTAACAAAATAAGTCGTAAAGAAGTTGATCCTTATACCGCTGCTGATGAGATACTTAGGAAGGTTCTAAAGTAAAAAGAAAGAAAAAAAATAGGTTTAGTGAAAGATTATTATTCGTCGTCTAATATCGTCACATGTATGCAAAAACCTTGCGTCCTAAAAAAATCTACGGTTTTACCTTCTTCTAGTTCAACTTGGGTATTGAGTAAACTTACCTTCAGAGTTATATCTTCTCCACCATAAGCTCTCCATGCCCATCTACCCACACTAAAATCGCCTACTCCAAATGGAGTAAGAGGAGCATATCCAGTGATTATTACATTGTGATACCAGTTGGAGTTGCCTATCTGTTCGCATGATTCTATTTCTTCTATTTCAAGTTCTCCACCGATAAATCCAAAAACCCAGAACTGTGTAAAAACGCCTTCTGGTTCGCCTTGCCCTTCGTTCTCTGATGGTTCAGCCTCAGGGTTTTGTTTTTCATTTTCTGATGGTTCAGCTTCAAGGTTTTGTTCTTCATTTTCTGATGGTTTAGCCTCAAGGCTTGCTCCTACAGGCACAAAGGCCATAACTATAAACAATGCAACGATTCCAATTGCTAATAACGTTTTCTTCATTTCTTTTGTTCACCTCCCCCGTCTGCTCAATAAACGAGGAACATTAGATTTTTATTTGGTACCGAACGGCGTACCGATATCATAAATCATATTTATCCAATCATTTATATATTTTATAGAACAAACATCCTGCAACAATATAGAATCATTACCCTCGAGCAAATAAATATTGCAGTGTTAATCTATGAAATATTTCACTTAGTGAAAAAAACATGCAAAAAACGTCTAACACCGTGATTCTGCTTAATCATTTTAATGTAATGTTATTCTAGTAATGAACATAAAATGTAGTCAACCGTATCGTCTAAAAAACTATCTTTATACTTGCCAAGTAGATCAAATATATATTCTTCATTTTTTATACTGTAGTTTATTTCATTTCCATTGGGAATACTTTCAACGATATCTACATTCATTAGTTTATTCAAATGAAAAGCTATTGTAGTCGGATGTTTCTTTAAATTTTTACTGATTCTAATCTGAGAAGAATTGTGATTTAATAGTAGGAATATAACGATTTCACGTGGCGTCTCTTGTCTAAGTAGATGAAGGATTTGCTTTTCGTTTTCACCTACATTGTTTGCAATGTAATACCTTGTATACTTATCTGCAGGTTTCTTTATTATATATTCTTGTTTTTTTAGATGATTGAGGTGATAATTGATGGTGCTTTTTGGAATATTCATTTTTCTGGATAATTCACTTAGGTGTAACCCTGGGTATTTCAAAATATAGTTATAAATTTCTCTTCTTGCTTCTGCCCCCGCTTTTTTTACCATATTTTTCACCTCTTCTTTGTAATATTGTCTTTGTTGCAGGTAATATATAAAAAACGTGACATATTCAACTAAAAATTACAGAGTTTAACATAAATAAATTAATATTAACAAATAATTTGAATATTTACATTATGTGACAAATTTATAACATAAATGACAAATTTTAAATAATATAATACAAATACATAAAATTATGAAAAATACAGTAGGAGAAGTCTGGAAATTTCTAGACAATAGTCCATGTATAAGAAGAGACCTAAACCGGGGTCTGATAAACGCTAGGGCACTTGCCAAATATATACTCAAAACACAAAAAATGGATACAACTCTCGATGCCGTTATCAGTGCAATACGCCGCTATGAACTTGGTCGACAGGATGATATATTCATAAATGCACGCAAATTGATCAGTCAGACTATTAACCTGTCAACTAGGAGCGGACTGGCAGAAATATCTCTTATTAAAGATGACGATGTTCAGCGGTTACTTCCGGAACTCTTTGACATTATAGATTATGCCCGAGGAGAGGTTCTAAGGATTATACAGGCAACCGAATCTATAAAATTACTGGTCGACGAAAAGAATCTAGAAAAAATAACAGAGTTATTCCCAAAAGATAAGATATTAAAAATAGATAGAAATCTTGCTGAGATCAACATGCATATGCATCCAAAGATGCTAGCTACGTACGGCATTTTAGCAGTTATAGCAAATGAACTTGCAATTAACAGCGTCAATATTATGGAAATCATGAGTTGCATCCCAGAGATGCTGTTATTCGTAAAAGAAAAGGATATCTTAAAGTCTTATCAAGTACTTTATCAACTCTGCCGTCCCTAAGCACTATTACCTATTGTAGCTGCGGTGTTAATTGTAAAAATAGCGGATTTTAACACAGAATATACTTTATTTTCCTTTGAAAACTGGTTTCCGCTTCTCCAGGAAAGCAGTCATACCTTCTTTCTGATCAACTGTAGAGAAACTTGATGAGAAATACGAAATCTCTAACGAACAAGCTGAATTTAGATCAATATCCGTGCCCTTGTTCACCAGTGACTTTATGAAATTTGTCTGAACAGGTGATTTACTTGCTATCTTGTGTGCCAGTTGTTCTGCTTGCTCCATAAGTTTTTCATCTGCCACCACCATGTTTACCAGACCTACGCGATATGCCTCAGTGCCGTCTAGGTTGTTCCCTGTTAACAACAGTTCTTTTGCTTTCATACGTCCAACTAGCCGTGGTAATCTTTGTGTCCCGCCGAAACCAGGATGGATACCAAGATTGATTTCTGGTTGACCAATCTTTGCACTAGCACTTGCGATGCAGATGTCACATGCCATTAACACCTCGCAGCCACCACCAAGTGCGTAACCATTTACCGCTGCGATAAACGGAAGTCGCGAGTTTTCAATTTTCATCAACAAGTTATGTCCTGTCTCTGCGAACTCTTTTGCCTCTAGTGGATTCATATCCTTCATCTGACTAATGTCTGCCCCTGCGATGAACGCCTTACCCTCACCAGTCAATATCGCTACTTTTATTTTCTTGTCTTTTTCAAACTCGTCAACAGCCTTTGAAAGTTCTATAACTGTTTCCTTGTTTAACGCATTCAACACCTCAGGTCTATTGATCTTTATAATCCCAATACCATCCTTCTTCTGAACAATTATATTCTTATACGCCATAGATCAATCACCTACTATAATCATAGAAACCCTTGCCTGTTTTCTTCCCGAGATGACCTGCCTGTACCATTTTTTTAAGCAAAGGACACGGCCTATACTTAGAATCATTAAATCCTTCGTAGAGCACATTCATAATATCCAGGCATACATCTAAACCAATGAGGTCAGCCAACTCCAACGGCCCCATAGGATGATTCATACCAAGCTTCATCACATTATCAATGGACTCTGCAGTACCCGTACCATCCATGAGACAGAATGCTGCCTCGTTGATCATCGGTATAAGCACACGATTTGACACGAAACCAGGACCATCATTAACCTCAACTGGTACCTTACCCATCTTCTCAGCGAGTTCCTTAATCAACACCGCCGTTTCATCAGCTGTTTTCAACCCTCGAATAACCTCTACAAGTTTCATCAGGGGAACAGGGTTCATAAAATGCATACCAATAAAACGCTCAGGACGCGTTGTAGCAGATGCAAGATCAGTAATTGGTATAGTCGACGTGTTAGATGCAAAAAAAGTTTCTTTCTTACATATTTTATCAAGCTCTTGAAACAATTCCTTTTTCACGTTCACATTTTCAAAGATTGCTTCAATAACCAGGTCTACATCTTTAAGATCTTCAATCTTCGTAGTACCTTTTATCCTGGAAAGAATATCCTTTTTTTCATCAGCAGTCGTCTTCCCCTTCTCAATGCTTTTATCTAAAAATCTTTCTATTTTACCCAATCCTTTCTTAACATAATCATCCTTGATATCTCTTAAAATTACGTCAAAACCTGCTTTTGCAGCCACCAGGGCTATACCATGCCCCATCTGACCAGCGCCAATAACACCTATCTTTTCTATATCCATTTTAAACACCTCGCATTTCTATGGTCAAAACCTCATTTATCTATTATTTTGAATATCGGGACAACTCTTCTATCTTTATCCGGATAAAATTGCTCGGATGGGAATTTCTTACCAGATACTTCTACTTCTCTACCTATTAATTCTTTACCAAGTTTATCGGCTTCTTCAGGAGCAATCTCAATTCTTCCTGGTATCCAGGGGCCTTCCTTAAGCTGTACCATCCCAATGACAAAAGGTGCTTCTTTTTCATAACCACTTGGCGGGATGTAAGTACTCGTAAATGTCTCGATTACTCCCTTGCCAGATAGGGTGGTTTTTTCCAAATTATAGCTTTTACATTCATTGCAAGTATTTTTGGGTGGGCAGGTAATTGCACCACAATCTTGACATTTCAAACCGAGTAGCTTGTCTTCAAGTAAAGCATCGAAATATTCCTTAAAAGTTATCACAGTCATTGGTTTACCTCCCTCTCCCCAGGACTACATTACAAAGTGTTCCAAAGTCTCCTCCTAACGTATCAGTAAGACCTATTTCAGCTCCTTTAACCGTCGTTGGTTTGAATTCATCTCGTAATATTCGAGTTAGAGCATATATCTGAGATGTACCAGTAGCTCCTACCGGATGCCCTTTACCGATAAGTCCTCCATCTGGATTTATTACTACCTTTCCATCCAAATCGGTTTCACCTTGCTCTGCAGCATCTGCACCTTTGCCGTAATCAAATATCCCAAGTGCCTCAGTGGCAATTATCTCTGCTATGGTAAAACAGTCATGTATCTCAATAACATCTATATCATCAGGCTTTATCCCTGCTTCTTTGTATGCCATCTGAGATGATTTTCTACGCGGTTCAGCCTTAATCAGATCTGCTCCCTGTCTGAAAAGCGCTCCTCCACTTGCCTGACCTGTTCCTAATACATATACTGGTTTATTGGTTAAATCTTCAGCTATTTCATCGGTTGTGACTATGGCAGCGCTGCCACCATCTGTCATTGGACAACAATCATATAGGGTTAAGGGGGAAGAAATCATCTTTCCATTAATTACTGTTTCAACATCAAGGTCTCCCATCTTCTGATAGAATTGTGCCTTTTGGTTGCGAGCCCCAAATTTGTGATTCTTTATAGATACCTGAGCCATTTTTTTTCGCAATTCTTCTATAGAGATATTGTATTCTTTGGCGTAAAGTCTTGCTGCCAAGCCAAATACTCCTGGAAAGCCAAGACCAGTAGTTATCTCATGGATTGCTTCTACTGAAGTAGCCAACGCTCTAGTACCAAGGGCTGTACCTGCTGAATAGAGCCTTTCACTTCCACCAGCAACTACAATGTCGTGGTATCCTGCTGCTACTGCTCTAACCGCTTCTCGGAAGGCTACCTGAGAGGAGCAACAGGCACCCTCATACCGGTAAGCTGGTATCATCCCTAGCCCTATTTCGTCTGTAAGGAAACCACCCATGTTGGCAGCCCCGTCCGTTAACTCACCGTTGAAATTACCATAATAGAGTGCCTCTATATCCTTTCTCTCTATGTTTGATTCATCAAAGGCTTCCTTGAATGCATCTGCAAATAGATCAACTAGAGATTTATCTGGATGTGAACCAAATTTTGTTTGTCCAACGCCTAAAACTGCTACATTTCTATTTTTCATTTATTTTGCCTCCTCCAAATAACAAACTCGCAGTCCTGGCAATAAGATTTATATTTAAAACATTTTCCAAAAATTATCTTACGTCAACCTTAAGGGTACAAAAATCCCCTAGACTTGCTTCCAAAACATCTCCACTTACTATCTCGCCAACACCTTCAGGAGTACCAGTCATAATCAAATCCCCTCGTTCAAGCGTCATAACTCCCGATATGAACTCTATAATCTGTTCAACTGAAAAAACCATATTTCTTGTATTGGAACTCTGTCTAATGACGCCATTAACCTTCAGCTCGAGATCAAGATTATTAGGATCAGATACTTCCTCTTTTAAAACAACATCACTAATCGGCGCAAAAGTATCAAAACCCTTGGCGATATCCCACGGCCAACCTTTTTTTTTAGCTTCGGTCTGAATATCCCTAGCAGTAATGTCCAAGGCAAGCAGATAACCTAAAACATAATCCAAAGCTTCTTTCTGTGAGACGTTTTTACATTTTTTTCCAATGGCAATTCCTAGTTCAACTTCATGATGTAAACATTTTGACATCTTTGGAACAATTATAGATTCACCGTTGAAGATAACAGAGCTAGCTGGTTTCAGAAAAAGAAGTGGATCCTCAGCTACATCTGTATGCATTTCCTCGGCATGTTTCCTATATGTTCTCGCTAGACAAACAAGCTTTCCAATTGGTACATTTTTTACTTTGTTATCCTTGAAAATATAATTAGTCATTCATCGAGCAAATCATGTCCAGTGATTTAAAGTTTTTACAAAAAACTTGTTACATGATAAGTTTCTTTAATATATTCTTGTTACCCTGATGGGGAGTCTTATGAAGTTTATCCCAAACTCAACGATAAAAAACACGATGCTCAAAGAGATAGGATTAAACAATGTTGAAGAATTGTTTTTAGACATCCCTAAAAAAATAAGGATCAAAAATTTGAACCTACCTAAAGGTTTATCCCAACAAGATACAGAACAAAAACTTAGAAGAATAGCAGATAAAAACAAATCCTTCTATGATATGCCAAGTTTCTTAGGAGGGGGTATTAAACCACATTACATACCATCTGTTGTTAAATCTATAATCTCACGTGCAGAATTTTACACAGCGTATACTCCGTATCAATCTGAGGCTTCTCAGGGTTTTCTCCAGGCTATGTTCGAGTATCAGAGCATGATCGCGGAGCTAACTGGAATGGACATCGCCAATGCTTCGTTGTATGATGATACTACTGCTCTAGGTGAAGCCGCGTTGATGTGTTCACGTATAAACAGGAAAAAAACCTTTGTAATCCCTCAAAACATTTCATGGGAGAAAAAATCTGTTTTGAAAAACTATACAGAGGGAGTTGGGGTAAAAATTAAAGAAATCTCTTATGACGATAAAACAGGGAAAATAGATTTAGAACAACTAGAGGAAAATGTTGATGAAGATACTGCTGGAGTTTATATTGAAAACCCGAATTTTTTCGGTGTTTTTGAAGATGATGTTGACAAGATTAGTAGTATCGTAAAGGATGCAGGGTCTATTTTTGTTGTTGGTGTTGATCCAATCTCGTTAGGTGTTACAAGGAGTCCTGGGAGTTATGGTGCGGATGTTGTCATTGGTGAGGGAAGAGCTCTTGGTAACCCTATGGATTTCGGTGGTTCTACTTTGGGTGTTTTTGGTTGTAAGAAGGAGTTTTTACGGCAGATTCCTGGTCGTATTATTGGTGTGACAAAGGACAGGGAGGGTAGGAGAGCGTTTTGTATGACTTTGCAGACTAGAGAGCAGCATATTAGGCGTGGTAGGGCTACGAGTAATATTTGTACAAATGAGGGTTTATGTGCTCTATCTGCAGTAACTTTTCTTTCGTGGCTTGGTAGTGATGGTTTGGAGGAGTTAGGTAGGGTTAATTTTGAAAAAGGGCAGAAACTTGCCAATGCTATTGAATCTGTTGATGGTTTTGAGAAGATGTTTTCTGGTGTTCATTTTAACGAGTTTGTGATTAAATGTGTTAACGATGCTAACGTGGTTAATAAAAAGTTGTTGAAAAGAGGTATTCAAGGTGGTTTGATACTTGATCGTTGGTATCCAGGGTTTAAGAACTGTATGCTTTTTGGTGTATCTGAGATGCATGGTGATGCTGAGATAGAACAACTTGTTTCTGGTTTAAAGGAGGCGTCTCATGTATAGATCTGCTGTGTATGAAGAACCTCTAATTAATGAACTAGTGGCGTCTAAAAAGGAGAAGAGTAAACCTCTGGATTTGTTGCCAGGTTCTCTTTTAAGAAAAGAAAAAATCAATCTTCCAAATATAGATGAGACTCAGGTTGTTCGTCATTTCCTCCGTCTTAGTCAGATGAACTATGGTATTGATACGGGGATCTACCCTCTTGGTTCTTGTACTATGAAGTATAACCCTAAACTCTGTGAGGAGATAGCCTGTTGGGATAGTTTCGCAGGTGTTCACCCATATCAAGATGTTTCCACTATTCAGGGAAGCCTCCAAGTAATGTATGAGTTAGAAAGGATGCTCTGCGAGATTACAGGTATGGACTGTTTTACGTTGCAGCCAGCTGCTGGTGCTCATGGAGAATTCCTAGGAATGCTTCTAGCCCGTGCATATCATGATTCCAACAAGGAAGATCAGCGGAATGAGGTGATACTACCTGATACCGCTCATGGTACTAACCCTGCTAGTGCTACTATGGCAGGTTATAAGATAATAGAGATTCCCTCCAAAGATGATGGAACCGTTGACCTAGACATGCTTGAAAAGTCTCTCTCTGATAGAACCGCTTGTTTTATGCTTACAAACCCGAACACGCTCGGCATCTTTGAATCCGAGATCCTTGAAATATCTAAACTTGTACATGAGGCTGGTGCCTTGTTGTACTATGATGGAGCTAATATAAACGCTATCATGGGCAAAGCACGACCTGGTGATATGGGGTTCGACATTGTACACTTGAATCTACATAAAACCTTTTCAACACCTCACGGTGGAGGTGGCCCTGGCAGTGGCCCTGTAGGTGTTAAATCAAAACTAGAAAAATTTCTACCAATCCCTAGGATCGGTAAAAAGAAAGATAGTTACCTCCTTGATTATGATCACCCTCATTCAATTGGAAAAATCAAAGGTTTCTACGGGAATTTCTCTGTCCTACTGAAAGCCTACGCGTATATCATGATGATGGGCAGAGATGGTCTAAAAGAAGCCTCTGAGACCGCTGTTTTAAACTCGAACTATATGAAAAAGAAACTACTCAGCTCAAAAAAATATGATATGCCCTTTAAAAAACTGAGGAAACATGAATTCGTATTAAGCTGTGAAAAACTAAAAAAAGAAAAAAATATCCGAGCGATGGATGTAGCTAAACGCTTATTGGATTATGGCCTTCATCCACCCACGATTTATTTCCCACTCATCGTCAAAGAAGCCCTGATGATAGAGCCAACCGAAACTGAATCAAAAAACGATCTTGACAATTACATAAACGCGTTGATTAAAATCGCAGATGAAAACCCAGAAACTGTGAAAAATGCACCGAGTAACACACCAGTTAAACGAGTTGACGAAGTAGGTGCCACTAAGAACCCGGTTCTCACATGGAAAATGATCTAGCTCTATTCCTCACTTTTCTCAAGAAGGGATAATATTGTACCAATTATTCCTGGTAAAACTAATACAATTGTTAGAGAGTAGATACCGATATCATAAGTTACGCCATATCTACTAACCCAATAAAGATAAAAAACAACTCCGGCTATAAGCGCCAATAATGAAAGCAATGTAAACACGTTAAATTTTTTTACATTGATTTTGATCATATTTTATCTTCACCTTGTTACAATTTCTACTTATGGTATGGGAGCACTGGGATTTGAACCCAGATCGGCGGGTCTCTTCTTAGGTCATCGCTCCAGTTATTCATCACCAAGTCAGATGACCCTCTTTTAATCATTCCTAACTGGAGCCCACAATGATGCCGGGTTACACCATGCTCCCATAAACAATTTAATTTATTTTTTTTTACTTCTTTCTACTTCTCTTTTCACGTCTCATACGTTTTTTACGCCATTTCCACCGCATTTTCCTTCGTTTTTTCCATACCCGTGAGCTACGTTTCATATTATGTTTTCCTCTGACTCTTTGCTATCTTGCCCTAAAACAGCTACCAATATTTAATGGTTTAGGAAAATAAATAGAGAAATATTACGGTCAAAAAACCCCCAGGCTGATCGATTAAAAAGTGTTTTAAAAATAAAACTAGGTTGAAGCCTTATCAACGGGAGGTTTTTTCATCCATCCAGACATACCTGCATCTTGTACAATACCATCCCATAGAAACCCATTGTTGTTTACCATGCTTAGGATTTATATGCCTATATAGTCTCACCAAACTGAGATTACATTTAGGACATTTTTCATTAAAAGAATGCTTATATGTTTCATCTCCCATCTTATATATAAGCGTGTCAGAAGCTACCTTGTACGTGTAATTACAGTTTGTACAATGCCATACTATAGGAATCCATCTTCTTATTCCGCCTATACTTTTATTCTGGTAAAGCTTTACAGCTTTGGCATCACATTCAGGACACTTTTTTTTAATTCTTACACACCACCGATTATTATTCCAGCTTTCACTTTCTACTTTGTTTATACTAATAGATGTTTAACACTTGAAATCTACTATTATATTATAGAGATGGTAATTGTATCACAAATTTACTACCCTTGCCAAGCTCGCTTTCAGCCCAGATTTTACCATTGTGCTTTTCAATAATCTCCTTACAGATAAACAAACCCAGCCCTGTACCCTCACTCTTACGGTCATCGCCAGTATATGCCTGATAAAACTTTGTAAAAATCTTCTTTAACTCATCCTTAGAGATACCGATTCCAGTATCTTCAACATAAATTATAAGGTGCTTGTTTTTCGTCTGAGCTCCAATCGTTATAGACCCATGGTCAGTAAATTTAACAGCATTTCCCAGTATATTCTTTAAAACCTGTGACAGGCGGTTTCTATCACCAAGTATATTCGGTAAATCTTTTGGTATGTTGGTTATAAATTCTAGATTCTTATCAGCAATAGTAGGTTTCATATCTTCTGTAATCTCACCAAGGATATCAGCAGAGTCCAGTTTCTCCATGTCAAACCTCATGGTATCTGTGTCAAGCCTTGAAACATCCAAGATATCATTAACCAGTTTCATCAATCGCTCAGAGTTCCTCAAACTTATCCTCGCCCAATTCTTAACTTTACCACTTGCCGCCTCATCCTTAATGATAAGATCAAGATAACCCTTAATAGGGGTAACAGGAGATTTAAGCTCATGAGCAGCGATATTCATAAACTCGGTTTTAAGACGTTCAGACTTTTTCAACTCCTCCTCTACCTTCTTCCGTTCAGTGATATCACGCACTGTGCAGACCATACCAGCGAACTCATCATTTTTTTTCAACGGGGCAATGTTGACCTCTATCGGAATCATATCATCATCAGCATTAACAAGCTCCAATTCCACGTTTTCAATTTTTTCATCCTTTTTCCTAGTGTCTATAAAAATCTGCTGGAAAAAATATACCGAATCATCTGAAAGATAATCTCTGAAAAGAGTCGCTAAAATCTGACTCTTCCGCCTACTGCACATCCTCTCAAAAGATGGATTTACATATGTCAAACGACCAAGAGGATCAATCGTTAGAACCCCATCTGCAGATGTCTCAGCAAGAACCCTGTACTTCTCCTCAAGCTTCACCAGCTCATCCCAAGCCCTCTGACGCTGTGTGACATCCCTTCCCCTTATTAGAATACCTATGATTTCGTCTTTTTCCTTAATCAAATCATTTGAAAATAAAAACCTATATTTTATACCATCTTTTGTTATCAAATCAGTTTCATAATCCTTGGTTTTCTCACCGCGAGCAGACTTAGTAATCGCTTCAAGATGCTTTTTCAGATCCTCTGGAGAAAAAACTCTTCTCAGCTTTGAAAAAGGCTTGCTTATCACCTTTTCTTTTTCTAGATCACCCATTTTGATAGCAGTATTGTTAATATCCAGAATATTTCCATTTATATCAAGATACAATAAGAAATCACTTGTTGAATCAAAAATATCCCTAAATTTCTTTTCAGATTCAATAACTTCTTCTTCTGCTTTTTTTAGTTCAGTAACATCCCGCGATATACCCATGGTTCCTATTACCCCACCTTCTTTATCGTATCGCGGTGTTTTTGTCACTGAAACCCAATGTTTTACGCCATCCATATCTGTGATTTTTTCTATTTTGTTGATAATTGGCTGACCTGTCTTCATCACCAGATTATCATCTATGTGGATTTCTCTTGCCTCCTCCTCTTGTAAGAAGTCAAAATCTGTTTTCCCTATCATTTCTTCAGGAGTTACATTTGAATGTTCTGCTTTTGCTTTGTTCACTTTTATAAACCTGCTTTTCTCGTCTTTGAAATAAATAGAATCAGGAATATTATCTAAAAGCGACTGTAACAATTCACGTTCAAAAGCCAATCTTCTTTCAATCTTTTTACGCTCAGTGATATCTTTGATAACACCAATAGAACCTATCACTTCTCCTTTATGATTTTTTAAAACACTCAGCGATATATCCGCATCGATTAATTCATTACTACCCCTGATGATCTTTGTCTCCAGATGATGTTGCATTCCTTTCCGCCTTACGTTTTCTGCTCGTATTTTCATCCATTCCTCAGGTGGATAAAGCGATTCAACAGGTTTCATAAATAAATCTTCTCTATCCATCCCTAGGAGATCCTCAGCGTACTTATTCCACGATATAATGTTCTCATTTTCATCAGTAAGAGTTATTGCAACAGCAGAATTCTCAAATATCGTCCGGTATCTCTCTTCGGATTCGATTAATTTTCTCTCTGTATTTTTTAACCTTGTGATATCTCTGATAATACCGACAGAACCAACTGTTTTCCCTTCTGCACCTTTTAAAACACAAAGGGATACTTCTACATCAAATAACCCTTGATCTTTTTTAATCATCTTTGTTTCCAGTTTATATTTCATCCCTTTCTGCCTTACGTTTTCTGCCCGTATTTTCTTCCATTCCTCAGGTGGATAAAGTGATTCAACAGGTTTCATAAAGAGATCTTTTTCATTCATGTTTAAAAGTTCTTCAGCGTACTTGTTCCATGAGACAATGCGTTCTCTATAGTCTGCTAGGGTTATAGCAACAGCATAGTTTTCAAAAATTAACTGATATTTTTCTTCGAGAGTTGCTAGTTCGACATCTTGTGGTGTTTTTATTAGACCATTCTTAGATAGTAGATCATCCTCTTCTGGAATTTCTTCTAAAGTTTCCTCAGATACTTGTAATTCTTCATATGTACTATGTTGTTGACTCTTCAGTTTCCCTTGTTTTTCTTCCTCTCTTAATATCTTTATAATTTCAGGTGTTTTCTTCATTTAAAGCGCCTCAAAAAATTCAACATAAATTTTTTTCTCACAAAATTAGAAACAGTAGTAGTACAACTAATTCTATTATATAGTAAACTACCTGCTTCTTGGCATCCCATCTTGCATCCCGTTATACAAAAATGAAATACATTTTTAGTATATATATTAATTGTTAAAAAGGTTTGAAAAGCGGACGCGGCGGGATTCGAACCCGCGATCACTGGCTTAGAAGGCCAGTGCCATATCCAGGCTAGGCCACGCGCCCAAATTTTGAATTAAATAAACAAGTTTTTGTATATCAAATAAAAATTGATAAAAGTATGGATTAACTTGGGGTTTTACTCGTATGGTGCAGCTTCTCCAAGTAAATCGACATGTGTAAGAATCATACGTCTACAGCAATATCTATCAATTCCGAGATCATCTAAAATCTTCTTAGGCGTCTCTTTTGGTTTTTCACCTGCATCCACAGCTTTTTTATACTCCTCATATCGCTTCTTATATTCCTCGTAAACCCCGCCAATGATCTTTCCACATGTAAAACATCTTACAGGAATTATCATAATCTCACCTATATGATTTCTGCCTTTTCTTTCTTGCACCTCTACCAAGAGGTTTTTTCGCCTCTTTTCTTCTTGAATCACTAACAAGTAAACTTCTATCATGATCTAAAAAAGCAAGTTTCAAACCTGGATCACCGGTATACTCGACTAAACCCCGAGCAATCGCTGTACGAACGGCATTCGCTTGGCTCATAAAACCGCCACCTATGACTGTAACATCGATGTTTACTTTTTCTGCATGCTTCTCAGCGATTTTAATCGGCTCAAGCATCTTCCACCGGGCAATCTCTGGTTCATATAACTCAACAGGTTTTTTATTAACTCTAACTAAGCCTGTTCCTTTTTGAACAGTAGCTCGTGCAATCGCGGTTTTCCTTTTACCTGAACTGTTTACAACTTTTTTCACCATTAAAACCTTGCTCCTAATGATTTAGAGAGCTCTTCAATCGTTATATAATTAATAGGCTGTTTTTTAGCATCCTCAATTGTTTCAAATTTTTTCCCTTCAAACTCTTTTGGAACCCCCATATAACATTTCAATCTTTTAAAAGCTGCCCTACCATGAGGCGTCTGATAAGGAATCATACCTCTAACGGTTCGTTTCACAATCCGATCCGGCATCCTCGGGAAAAAAGGCCCCTTACGATATGTACCAACTTCTCTTTTCTTTTTATACGTGTTTTTTATAGTTGTCTTTTTGCCAATTATTATAGCTTTCTCTGAGTTAACTATTGATATTTCTTCCCCGTTAAGTAAACGTTTTGCAGCGTTTGTACTTAATCGTCCTAATGTTGCACCGTTCGCATCAATTATCGCAGTCATATTTTATCCCAATATCCTTATATCTTTTCCTTTTGGATTATTCTTTAAGAGATCTTCGATAGACATACATTTGCCGCCTGCTTTCTTGATTTTTTCCTGTGATTTCTCTGAAAACGACCAAGCGGCAATTGAAACTTTTTTTGTAAGATTTCCAGTGGATAATACTTTACCTGGAACGAGCGCAGTTTCATTTTCTCTGATATATCTATTGATTTTATCTAGGTTTACCTCTGGCCAACTCCGAGATGGTTTCTCTAGTCTCAACGCTATATCCTTCCAGATTGCTACGTCGTTCTCATACGCTTGTTTTTTTAATTCTTGTATCAACGTGATTAACAACGGGTTTGTCTTCATGTTTTTCTTTTCCATAAGTTGTTTTCTCCAGGATAGGTGGATTGTAGTGAAAGGAAGTTTTATTTATAATATTTGTGGGAGAAAGAATTTAATATCAATGATAAATATGGCTCCCGATGAAAAATCTTATTTCTATCTGCGGTAGCGACGCGGATGACGAGAGTTTATCAAGTTATGCTTTGGAGGCTGCTGAACAGGTTGGTAAATTGATTGCACAAAGAGGTGCGGTTCTAGTATGTGGTGGACACGGGGGCATAATGAGAGCTGCATGTAAAGGTTGTAAGGAAGAAAACGGCCTAACTGTTGGCATACTTCCGTATACTAAAGAGGAATCGAATGAATATATAGATATTGCTATTCCAACAGCTATTGGAAATTTAAGGAATTATTTCGTGGTTAATTCTGGTGATGCAGTTATTGCGATTGGTGGGAGATGGGGTACATTAAATGAGATATCATTCGCTATGATTCTTAATAAACCACTTATACTGATTAAGGGGACAGGTGGATGTGTCGATGAGATTATAGAAGGTTCCTTGATGCAGAATATAGAATCTACATATCGTGTTGTAAATTCTGCGGCAGAGGCCGTTGATAAAGCATTTGAAATTCTCAGTACACATGGCTAAAAAATTTATTATCCTATTTAGCTATTCACGTTTTGAGGTTACAAAAATATGAGAGAATATAAGATTAAAAAAGGCTATAACCCAGCTATAGAAGAGCTTATTTCTAAATACTTTGGGGCTAAGGGAGATATCTATAAGGGCATTCAATTCGAGGCGGAAGGCATCGGTAAAGTTGATATACGACAGGAGAAAAACTCTCTTTACGTGGATATAACACCTCCCGAAAAGATAAGTGGCGATTATAGTGTAATAAAAAAGTGGAATACTTTTCTCTTTGAGGCAACAGGTAAGGACGCTAAAGAAAGGAAAAAGGAATTTGGTAAGATTAAAAATTAGAAACGTTTTATTTTTTTACTTTTTCCCAATCTTTTAAAAATTTCTCTATGCCGACGTCAGTTAATGAATGTTTAACCATTTTTCTTATTACACCAGGGGGTACAGTTGCTATATGTGCACCTAGCTGTGCTGCCTGTATTACATGTATTGGATGTCGTATACTTGCAACGATCACCTGTGTCTCTAGTTTGTAATTGTTGAAGATATCTATGATTTCTTCTACTATCTGCATGCCTTCTTGTCCTATATCATCAAGTCTTCCGATGAACGGGCTTACATAGGTTGCACCGGCTTTAGCGGCTAATAATGCTTGGTTGGCTGAGAAAACAAGTGTGACGTTGATTTTAATTCCTTCTTTGCTTAATACTTTTACAGCCTTTAGTCCTTCTGGGGTCATTGGTATTTTCACTGCTACGTTTTTATGGATCTTTGAAAGCTTTCTTGCTTCTTCTATTATGTCCTTTGCTTTGGTGCTGACGGCCTCAAGGCTTATAGGGCCATCAACGATGTCGAATATTTCTTCTACTATTTCTTTAAAAGATCGTCCGCTTTTTGCAACAAGTGTTGGATTTGTAGTTACACCGTCTATGACGCCCCAACTGGCGAGTTCTTTAATTTCATCTAGGTCTGCAGTGTCGATAAATATTTTCATAAAGCTTCAACTCTAGCCTCTGTAATATGTTTTTGTTCATAACTTTTTGGTTTGACATTACAGGAGGAATTATAGATTTTTTGGGTTTGATAGATATGTTTAGATATATTTGAAAAAACCAAAACGTATATATATTTAGGTATACATTACAGGTTTTTGGTGGATGGGAGATGCCTCTAACAAGGAAAGCCCGAGTAGTAGGTAGTAGTCTTGTTCTGACTATCCCTAGCCAATTAGCGGAAGCTCACGATATAAAAGATGGAGATGAAATAGAAATCATTCCAATGGGTATGGGAGAGTTTAAAATAAGAAAAATAAAGAAATAAACCTCCATCTACGGCAGGATGAAATAGGGAAAATAAGAAAAAAGAAACATTTGGATTTATAAAGGAAGACTGTATTGCAATTTTTGATAATAATATGGTAATTGTGGCACCGTCGGTTCTTTCAGCAGATTTTTCGAAACTCGGTGAAGAAATCAAAGCAGTTGAACGCGCTGGTGCAGATTGGATACATGTAGATGTCATGGATGGACATTTTGTCCCGAATATAACGATTGGTCCCGTGGTGGTTTCTAAGATTAGGAAAATATCAGACATCTTCTTTGATGTTCATCTTATGATTGAAAACCCTGGCCAATACGTTGAACATTTCGTCAAAGCAGGCGCGGATCTCATCACGGTTCATGCAGAGGCATGTAACAATCTAAAATCTACCATCGAGAAAGTAAAAGAACAAGGCTGCAAGGTAGGAGTATCTATAAACCCAGGAACACCTGTTGATGTAATAAAAGAAACAATTAGAGATGTAGATCTCGTTCTTGTCATGTCTGTTCATCCTGGTTTCGGTGGACAGAGTTTCATCGAAGATGTTTTACCTAAGATCAAAAAAGCTAGAAATCTAATTGATAAAACCAACAAAAAAATATACCTGGAGGTAGACGGCGGGATAAACAAAGAAAACGCGAAAGCTGTAAAAGAAAATGGCGCTGATGTTTTAGTCGCAGGAAACTTTATTTTTACAAGTGATGATTACAAAAAGGCTATACAGTCGTTAAAAGATGCATAAAATCATGCTGACATAACAATGTGTTTACAATAACTTTATTTTTAGTTTTTTTGTTGTTTTTATAAAACTGTAACCTTGATGTTATGCATCTTATGAGAGCAAGGGGGGAGGGTTGAACGATATGGAGAAAATGAAAAAGAAGAATGCAGAGTCTTAAGTTATAATGACTATGGAGATGGCAACATGCCACTTACATAGACATAAACAATAGCTGCTAATATCACAACGACTACTACAATAATTAGTGTTATCACACCAAGTATAATTCCAACAAGTCCATAGCTGTCTCCACGTTTTCTTGCCATATAGCCAAAAATTATCGCTAAAATCGCTATAGGTATGGCAAGTAGACTAATCCAAGGTACAAATATAATGACTATACCTACTATTCCTAAAACAAGAGCTGCAATTCCAACATCCGTATGTTTTGTTTCTTCTTCCATATTTCTCCTCCTTCAAACTACGATTTTCATAAACATCTGTTTCTTTATAAATCTATATTATTATAGTTCTGATGCTAGATCACGTATAACGCTTTCTCTGTTTTTTGCTTTTACTATACCGCTGGCTAACAGTACACCATCTGCGCCTAGCTCTATAGCTTTAGATACGTCTTTACCGTTTTTCACACCTGCGCCACATAAGCTCTTCACTTTTTTGTCAATGTTTCTTACAGCATCTACAGATCCGCTGACAATACCTGGATCAGCTGTGGTAACTGATATGTCCCCGCCTATAAGCTCTGGTGGTTCAACTGCTACGAAATTTGGTGAAAACGCTGCAATTGCTTTTGACGTCGCGATATTATTTGAACATACTATATGATCTAGTTCCAACTCTTTCGCCCGTGTAATGCAAACATCGATATCAGCAAGACGGAGTCTATGTTCACTATGGTTTATCAGGGTACCCACTGCTCCAGCATTTTTCACTGCCTCAGGTAGCGTCCATCCTGTATGACTCCCCGGCTTTATCGGATCTATATGCTCAGCGAAAACAGGGATATCTACTTTATCAGCACATGCCGTTATATCCGTGGCTTGTACGGCGATAGCCATACTAACACCTGTTTCTTTGGATATCTTGTCCATTAGTGTTGCGATGTCTAACGCTTTATGACCTGTTGCCTCTGCATAGGTTTTTACATTTAGAACAATCGTTGGTATTTTTAACATAAATTCCACTCCTCAAATCCTGCCACGGGGGTAATCGATGACCTTTAATATATTCTTTCCCATTCAGGCTGGATCAAAAAATATGGATGGAATACTACCGCAAGCGAGCTTGTTTCTAGGTATAATACCTGCCCTCATATTACTTTATATTAGTTTGAAAGGATACGAGGGACATTATAAGGATAAAAACATCTTCCTATCTTTCGTAGCTGGTATAATAGCAGGTTTTTTCGCGGCGTTAATGGAATTATATACATTAACTGCTGGTATCATAGTTATTGTTTTATTTCCTGTCCTTGAACAGTTACTTAAAACGATGATTTTGAATATCCGTAGACTACAAGGAAAAGGAGAAACTACTATATATGGGCTCTCTTTAGGGCTTGGTTTTGGATCCATATTCACTCCTATTTCTATGATAATGGCGAATATTCAAACAGGAGAACTAGCTCTAATTGCATTAGTAATTTTAGGATCTATTGGAATCATACTATTTCACGGGGCAACTGGAGTAATCATTGGATATGGCATATACGCTGGGAAGCTATCAAAATATTATATATACGCATTACTACTACATCTCCCAGTAACTGGATGGTTCTTCTTAACAGGTTATTACAATGTAGAACATCTGCAAATCGGGTTGGTTCTATATGGTTTGATTATATATTGGTATGTTACTAAAAAAATAATGCCACAAATTCTATCTCAAAGCCAGAGGAGAAAAAGAATTAAAAGAATAAACGTTTAAAAAAATCAAAATCGCCATCTAATAAATTATTTATAACCTAGTCACATACTTTCAAGCATGTCATCGGTAAATTTTAGTGAGATATTAAGTGGTGGTTTTAACACATGGAAAAATAATTTGGGTATTTGCATTCCTTTTATACTTGGTATGGTTATCTCTCTTTTTGTTGCAGCAACCATATTGCTGATAGCGCTGTTTTCAATATTTATGCCAATTATCGAAACATTGTTTACAAACCCTTCATCAATAACTTCTACTGAATTTTTCTCTCAGATCTTTAGAACCGTATTTGAAAATCTTTGGATAATTATTGTGGCATCCGTGATTACTGCAGTTATAGCAGGTTTAATCAATGCTTTCTTCACCTCAGGCGCAATAGGTATGGCAAAAGAAGCCATACTGACAGGCAGAACTAATTTATCACATATGGTGGATTACGGTAAGAGAAAATATTTGAGTCTTTTTGCGGCTAATATTATTGTGGGTTTGATTGCATCTGTTGGCTTTCTGTTTCTTATTCCAGGAATTCTAAGCTTGTATTCAATTGCAACTGATCCATCAGTCAGTATATCAGGTTATGGAATTTTCGCGGTTTTTACATTGTTAATAGGTCTTATTCCTATGGCAGTTTATATGCTTGCTATGTCGATACTACTTGCGTTGGTAAGTTATGCCGTGGTTTTAGATGATTTAAAAGCAATTGAAGGTTTTAAAAAAGGAGTTCGAGTTGTTTGGCATAATAAAATTAATGTGTTTTTGATATGGTTAATAGTTTTGGTTGTTGGTATTGTAGCAGGTCTTATTGGAAATATACCGTTTGTTGGATGGATATTATCATTGATAGTGTCACTAGTTATAGTTAGTCCTTTAACGGCGATCTGGTGGAGTAAACTATATTTAGGCATTTCAAAAGCTTGAATTTTTTTAAACAAGATTTTAATCAATCTTTAAAAATAAAGACACAATTAAATACTTTTAAATTATTCTTTCTTCAGATTTTAAAGAATTGAAGGGAGGTGAAAAAGAATGGAAAGTGCTGAAACTACCGCTCCGCCGGCTCAACCTGCTCCCCAACAAAAAAGTGCAATGCCAACTGCAGGAGGTGCTCTGCTTGTTATAGCTGGAATACTAGGTATAATCATGTGGGCTCAGATGGCAGTTGCTGGTGGAGAGGTAACTCAATTACCTGGTGTTCCTGCTGATATGGCTGATATGATGGCAGGAGCTATAATTGCCTGTGGCGTCATAGGAATAATATTATCCATAATCGCTCTTCTTGGCGGAGTAATGGCCTTACAGAGGAAAAAATGGGGAATTGCACTTGCTGGGAGCATTCTAGGGCTATTTACACTCGGTTACCTAATAGGCAGTATACTTTCTTTAATCGCGCTTATACTAATCGCAATTTCTAGAAAAGAATTTCAATAAAATATAAGTTGAAATTCAATCTTTTTTCTTTTCTTTTTTAAATTCTTTAATTTCATCTATGATTATCCCAATTGTAATACCGCATACTCCTCCAGCTAATAAACCAGTAATCAGACGTATTATGTTAGTGCTTTCCCAGAAACCAAAAAGCTGACCAACTCCATCAACCCCTATAGGAACTAATCCTATTATTATAGCAAATAAGAACTTCTCATCTAACTGGATTCTATAAAAAACCATAAAACTTAAGCCAATAGCCAACCCAAGCCATATAGCTGTACATCGGCTGCAAAAAGGCATCTGGTTACCATTGATAAAAAACGAGCGTTCCACTTTTTGATGACACAATCTATCTCCTGCAGAGTACACAAAATTCCATGGAAACGACATCTTACTAGACAATTCTTCATTATCTGATACTCCAACAAGACCAGATAAATCATCAACACTGCCCTCTGGTAAAAACAATGGAGCTAGAAACTGAAGCAGAATCCATATAGAAAATAAGACAAAAAAAATAAGTATAACTATTCTAGAAGATTTTCCCCTTCTTTCCATTTTCAAACTCTTCTCTAGACATCATAATTATAATAAATGCGATAATACTAAGTATCGATCCTATCAAGAAAAATCCGAAAGAAAATATACCAATAACTGAGCCAGCTACTGCGACATCAAGATGACGGCGTTTCCAGGATGTTACAGCGCCAAGCAATGCAAATGCTGAGAAAATCGCTAAAATAATTGAACAACCAACACTGTTAAAAGAAACTTGTTTTTCCCCTGTTCCTCCTTCCATCTTTATCTCATTACAGGATGTAATCAAAGGGAGAACCAAAATATCATATGTATATGTTTTGTATCCCGACAGAGAAAGTTCCACCCTTTGAATACCCAGTGAAACGTTTTCAACAGAATACAACCCCTTTTCATCTGTAATACCAGATATGCCGTCAATGGTTATAACAACATTTTCAAGAGAATTGTTCGATAGATCAGTCACTGATAATTCTACTGTTCCTTTCATCCCAGCACCAGATAGCATTCCCATGGAGGATTCTATAAATATATCAGCAACTGCCGCCGTTGATATACCTATAGCAAAAACAGCGATCAAAAGAACTGTTGCGATCATCGGCTTGTTTGTTTTTGGTTTAATAGAAGATAAAATAGTTTTTCGTGGTTCACCATGTTCTTCCCAGGAGCATACTTCTTTTGATTTCAAATCGGATGATGTAGTTTGAATGGTGAATTTATTATTACATTTGGGGCAGACGACTTCATGTTTTTTACGTCCCTTGGGCACGTCCAATACAAATTCATGTTTGCATTTCGGACATGCAGTCCTCCCCTTCATAACCTTTTCACCACGGCGAAATATGTATACTATGTTAAGAATATTTCTATAAATTCTGATTTCTATAAGAATTTGAACAACCCGTGAAAATATAGCAAAACCTGCTGCATAAGGAAGCTACATTATCTTTAAATAATATTTGTTTATTCCGATAACACCCAAAGAAGGATGGTTGTATCAGATGGCTAGATTTCCAGAAGCTGAAGGGCGATTGTTAAACAAAAAGATATGTATGAAATGCGGAGCGTCAAATGCGCCTAGAGCACGAAGATGCAGAAGATGTAGATCTAAAGAACTACGCGTTAAAGCTAAAGAAGGACGAGGCGTATGATATTATATCTCGTTTAAACCGTCATCTTTAAGAGCGTTATTTCTTTTTTGATTTACAGGTTGTAGTTGAATATGCCAGAGACAAAATACAAGAAAACCGAGGATTTTAACGAGTGGTATAACGAGATTGTGGAACTTGCAGATTTATGCGATAAGAGATACCCGATAAAAGGGATGAACGTATGGCGTCCCTATGGCTGGAAACTGATAAACTATGTAGACCTGCTGATAAGAGATGAGATGAAAAAAACCGGTCATCAGGAGGTTTATTTTCCACTTTTAATTCCAGAGTCATTGTTCAAAAAAGAAGAAGAACATATAGAGGGATTTGGCAGTGAAGTATATTGGATAACACATGCAGGCGACAACGCGTTAGAGGAAAGATGGCTTCTACGTCCTACTTCTGAAACAGCTATGTACCCTGTATTTTCTCTTTGGATAAGATCGCATGCTGATTTACCGTTAAAAATATTCCAGATTGTCAATACGTTTAGATATGAGACAAAACAAACACGTGCTTTCATAAGAGTCAGGGAGATCCATTTCTTTGAGGCTCATACATGTCATGTGGATTTTGATGACGCGGAGAGGCAGATAAAGGAGGATAAGGCTATTGCTGATAGATTTTTTAAAAAGCTTTGTCTGCCTTATATCTTTAGTAAACGACCTGATTGGGATAAATTCGCTGGTGCTTTTTACACGGTTAGCATAGATGTGCTTATGCCGCAGGGGAGAACACTTCAACTTGGTTCTATACATCAATATCGGGATAATTTTTCTAAACCTTATGAGATTTCTTATGAAACTGAGGATGGGACACATGCATATTGTCATCAGACTACCTATGGTATGAGTGAACGTATACTTGGGGCTCTTGTTGGCATACATGGAGATAATAAAGGACTCATAATACCTCCTACAGTTGCTCCGACGCAGATAATAATAATACCTGTTATCTTCAAAGGCAGAGAAAAAGAAGTCATAGATGCATGTGATATGCTTTGTAAAAAACTCATGGATGAAAATATAAGAGCTCATGTGGATAAAAGAGACATAACACCGGGAAGTAAATACTATGATTGGGAGTTGAAAGGAATACCGTTACGGGTCGAGATTGGTCCTGGGGATATAGAAAAAAAAGAGATTGTGCTTGTCAGAAGAGATACTGGTGAGAAGAAATCTGTTTCACAAAAATCTGCAATAAAAACAATAAGGGAAGAGTTTGATAAAATTTCTAAAAATTTGTATACTAATGCAAAGAAATTTCTTGACGAGAATATGCATAGGGTTCAAACTGTTGAGGAAGCAAAGAAAAAGAAAGGGATTGTTGAACTTCCTTGGTGTAGAAATAAGAATTGTGCATTGGAGATAGAAAATATTTTAGATGGTAACACGTTAGGGGAGCCTATCGAGGATGTAGAATGTAAAAAATATTCTTGTCCTGTATGTGGCAAACCTGCAGAGACATGGATGAGATTTGCAAAAACATATTGAAGGAGGTATAAGTAAAGATGGGTGGGAAAATAACTGGATTCCTAAGGGAATACGTATTTGGACTAAGTATAATAGTTATGATTTTTGGATTGTTCTTACTATTCATGGGTGTTTTATGGATTTGGTTTAATGATATTGTTAAAGATAATGACGCTTTATATTTTATAAATAATTTAAAAGAATGGAATTTCTATGTGTTGGTAATAGGGCTTATTGTTTTTGGCATAGGTGTATACTATCTCTACAGTTATCTCAAGAAAAGAAAGTTTCTACTTAAGGAGATTGATACGAATAAACGCTCTGAATTCCTCAAGAAACATAGTGAACTAAAGGATACTGTCAAGCATCTCCCATCCAAATACAAGGAAATGCTGAAGGAGAAAGAAGAAGAATTAAGAGTTAAATAAAACAAATTGTTTTAAAATTTATTCTTGGTTTGGAAGGTGAAGCAAGATTACCGAGTTTTATGTATTACTTGTTGAACCAAAATATGGCGGCAACATCGGTGCTGTTGCACGGGTGATGATGAATTTTGAATTTCATAACCTATTTCTTGTAAATCCCTGCAGGTTTGACGATGAATGTTATGCCCGCGCTATGCATGCTCAGAAAATATTAGATAACGCTATGATATTTTCATCATTTGATGATGCTGTTAAAAATCTTGGCTTTCTTGTTGCTACTTCCTCTATAGAAAGCCATAGCGACAAAAGACATCTGAGAAACGCTATTTTACTTGAGGATTTCGCAGGTAAAATATCTGAAGTAGATGGAAAAATAGGTCTTATATTTGGACGGGAGGACTATGGCTTGTATAATGATGAAATCGCGAAATGTGATATCATAGTTAAGATACCGACGAGTGAATCATATCATTCCCTGAATCTATCGCATGCGGTAAGCCTGGTTTTATATTCTCTATATGCCAAAAAAACATTTGCTCCCAAGAAAAAAAGACATATCGGAAAGATTGAGAAGGAAAAGTTGTATGATTTTTTTTCCAGTTTACTGGAAGAGATAGATTACCCTGCTCACAAGAAAGAAAATACTAGGGTAATGTTCCAGCGTATAATGGGAAGATCAATGCCGTCGAAATGGGAATACCATACTTTAATGGGGGTTTTAAGTAAAACTTTACAAAAAATTAAAAACACTAGGAGGAGATAGGGTAACTATAGCGTCTCTATGGTAAAATATACCTTGCTTTTTTTTAAAACTGAATGTACTTTATCTGCAAACCATACGAGTTCATCTACATTTGCAGAGTCCCCCTTCCAGTCGTAGACAAAATCATAGTTTCCTTTGGTTGCTTTGAAACCCATGTTTAGTAGTTGATCTTTTACTTCTGATGGAGAACTTCCTTCGCTGTTAAACATGATCTTCAGATATGTCTTCATATGTACCACTTTTGATAATGAATTGATTTGAGGGTATTAAATTATTGCGATGTTATCAAAAAAATTAAGCTATGTATATGGGATAAGGGATGTAGCAGAGTATTAGGATAGTCAATGCAGCAAGGAATAATAATCTTCTTTTTGTATCTAGTTTTGTATAATCATTGAGTGGCGGTGGGTGCAACATACCCATCATAAAAACGATGATGATAGCGAAAAACCACCATCCTGTAAAAATCATTATGAAAACTGCTATCCAACCTGCATATTTTTGTTTTTCTCCAAGAACAGCACGGAATATATGCCCTCCATCAAGCTGACCTGCTGGAAGAAGATTAATAGATGTTATCAGAAGTCCAACCCATCCTGCAAATGCAATGAGATTCATACTAAGAGCAAAACCTTCTGGAATCTGCAGTATCATATCAGACAATAAAATAAAAAGAACTGAACTTCCAAGAATTGGTTCTCCAGAGGAAATCTGAGATATTGGAACTGTTTCAGAAGTAGCGATCCCTATAACCGTGACAGGCATAGCAACAAGAAAACCTGCTATTGGACCTGCTATGCCAATATCAAAGAGTGCCTTCTTATCTGACATAGGTTCCCTACTAGAAATTACAGCGCCGAATGTACCAATATTAAAATCGGGGACAATTGGTGGTATAGGCATGAAAAACGGAAGAGATGTAGCAATCCCGTGTTTTTTTGAAATAAAATAATGACCCATTTCATGTACAAATAATATGCTCATAAGGGGAAAAGCAAATAGAATGGTTCCATTGAACAGATTATCTAAATTAAAAATATCCATAATGCTTGGTGCATTCCATATATCAAAGTGCCCCATATAAAGAATTGATCCTGTTAGAGTTGTTGTAATAATTGTTGCAATTAGTAATGAGATATTGATCCATACCGATTTTTCTTTTCTCTTTGGTTTCTGGATGACGTAGATGATGTGTTCCCCTTTTTCATATCGCAACATTGGAATGTATCCTTTCTCTGAAAGCGATTTCCGTAATGAGTCAAATTTTTCCTCTAGGGTTTCCTCGTCAATTCGACAGAAAAACGCTACGGTGTTTATGTTTATCTTTGTATCATAAAAAGGAAAACGCTGTCCAACTTCACGTTTCAATAATTCGACATCTAGGTTAGTGACATTGTATGTTGTTTCAAAATTGTTCCAGTCTTCAGGCATTACGCTCGCCGATATAATGTTGGTTTTATAAAACCTTCGTATAAAACCAGATCTTGTCATGCATCAGCTTTATTTATCTCTTTTCTTATGCAATGTAAGTGAAAAAAGATGACAGTTAAACTTGTAATCGGTACTCAGTGGGGTGATGAAGGAAAAGGAAAAGTCGTTGATTATTATGCAAAAGATGCTGACTATGTTGTACGTTACCAAGGGGGCAGCAATGCGGGCCATACTATAAAAGTAGGAGATGAAGTCTACAAACTTCATTTAACACCCTCTGGAGTCATACAGGGAAAAACTGGTGTGATTGGAAACGGTGTAGTATTAGATCCTGAAATGCTAATTAAAGAAATAGATGAACTTACAAAAAGAGGAATAAAACCAAAACTTCTCATAGGTGATAGGACAAATATCATTATGCCGTATCACAAAATCTTAGATGGTGCGGAGGAACAGTATCTTGGTAGCAAAAAAATTGGTACAACGAAAAGAGGCATAGGACCCTGCTATAGTGATAAAGTAGCTCGTATTGGTATACGCGCAGTAGATCTCATAGATAAAAATACGTTAAGCAAGAAACTTGATGTTATTTTGCCTATCAAACAGAGGATACTAGATGTATATAAGATAGATAAGAAACTCGATAAAAAAGAAATTCTAGATGCATATATTGATTTTGGAAAGCGACTGGAAGGTTTCGTCACTGCTACTCATATTGAACTCAACAAAGCAATAAGCTCCGGTAAAAACATTCTCCTCGAAGGTGCACAGGGAGCAATGCTCGATATTGATTACGGTACATATCCTTATACTACATCGTCTCATACCCTTGCGGGTGGTTCAAGTATTGGAACTGGAATAGGACCACGACATATTGATGATATTATTGGTGTTGTAAAAGCCTATACAACACGGGTTGGAGAGGGGCCACTGCCAACAGAACTCCTTGATAAAACTGGTAAACATCTTCAACAAAAAGGTCATGAATATGGTACAACTACAAGTAGACCAAGAAGATGTGGATGGCTTGATCTTGTTGTAGTAAAACATGCTTGTATGATATCAGGTATTACCAAGCTAGCAATTACAAAACTTGATGTCCTTGACGGTTTAAAAACTGTGAAAATCTGTAATAGTTATCAACTTGATGAGAGGAAAATTGATTACTTTCCAGCGGACATTGAAAAGGTAAAGAAATGTAAACCAGTATACAAAGAGTTCAAAGGATGGAACAAAATAGATAAGGATTCAACAAAGTTCACAGATCTGCCAAAAGAAGCACAAGAATATGTGAGGTTCGTAGAAAAAGAAGTAGGTATTCCTATTGCAATTGTTTCTATCGGACCAAGAAGAACAGAGACGATAGAAGTTTAAATTATTTTTAAAAAACCCCCATTTCTCCCATCTTTGAAAATCAGAGTCGATAAGAGAAATTATACCTCTATTCGATTCCGTATTGATTTCCATTAATACCAATTGTATTCACAAGAATGATTTCACAATGCCAATTGCCGATAACTGTGTCAGTTTCCCATGAATATTGAGTATTTTCAGAAGGATGTGTTCCGTATACATTGACATATGAGCCAGTTATCGTAACAATATCTCTCACATTTATTAAAGACAATACGTTAAAAACCTCCGCATTATGTGGAATAATATGTGTATTTGAGGTATGTAACCTAAAATAGTTTTGTTCATATGCAGACCCTGTACATTCCCATAAAACTCCTCGGTAAAAACGTCCCAATATTCTATATGGATAATCTTCTGGATGAGTTACAACATCATCATAACCAAAGAATATATCTATTGGTGAAAACGTCTCAGTAGGGTAATATACCACATCATCTTTGTTGTATACGTGAGTGTCAAGCACAATGCCTTCAAAACTACAATCAACAACCTTAGATATTGTAAAAACCCAACCACTTTTTGTATAGATGGTGTCTCCATCAAACCAATAGTCCTCATTAAATTGACCTACGTCAATAAATTCTTGGGAACCACCCTGATAATTAGTAATGCTGTCTAAAGAGAGATCACTAATCCAAGGGAAATTATTGTTATCCCAGGGCAAATTATCGTTATCCCACGGGAAATTATAATGTTCCCAATTGAATTCGTCAATGTGAATATTTGAATAAAAAAATATTGAAGTCCAAATAATTGCTACAATAAAAAATATTATTAATGGTATTTTGAAGATTGAGATGTCCATTCTAATTCTCGATTCTTTAGGTTTAGATGATGATACGTAGTCCCTCAATTGAACATCTTGGTACCATTCTGTATCCTCAATAGATTGTGATTCTTTTTGTACAATGGAAAGGTTTTCTACAAGTTTTGTATTGCAATTTATACACCAGAATGCATCGTCTGGATTTTTTGTTCTACACTTAGAGCAAGTTTTTACCATCTCTTCCAATCTCACATCGTTATAACAATTATGTTTTGCTATTTATTATATATAAATTTACAGTGTCAAAATGTCAAAATGAAAAAACCATATCGTCGCAACCCTGTTTCTCTATTGTAAAGTGTTTTAAACAGGACTCAAACCGTTTTCTTTACATTTAGAGTGGTATTAATCCATCTGAGATAAGAGTTACAGGCTGCTCTCAGAGAACTGACGTCCTTTGCCTCTATCTTCAGAGAAAATGTTTTTTTAGAAAGAGATACCTCAACATTGGTTTTAGGGATTTTATGTTTTATCTCAGGACTTAGTGATTCTGCTACTATCCTAGCTTCTTTCTCAGAATCAAAAACAAAAACAAAACTGGCGTTTTTCATATAATCAATTTTTTTTATTTTGATTTGATGCGTTTAGCAATAGTTGGTCTTTCTTTGTAAAAAATTTTACTCCCACAATATGGACATTGCATACCTATGTTTTTCACGTCAAACTTGACGCTTTTTTTACATAGCCCACATTTATACCCAGTCATAACTCCTCACCTTTTTCTCCTTTTTCGGTTACCTCTGATGGTGTTATTGTTTCTCCTCTCAGCATTTTTTCGATGTTCTGGCCTGTCTCAGTCCGGGGTATATAGGCTCCACCGGCGAACTTAACTCCACATTTTTTACACTGCCATATACCTGTACTCGTCCGTTTCACCTTTTTATGACCACAACTTGGACAAATATGTTTAGCCCTCTGCTGAACCTCTACGTTCCGTATACTTGTTCTTGCTCGTACTCCGTATCTGGCTTGAAAACGCCCTGCTGATCCTACTTTTTTTGTCCTCTTCGCCATATTTATTTCCCTATGCTTTTATATAACATTTCTCTGATTTCTCTCCCGTTATCAATAGAGGCTTTTATAATTTTTTTTATCTCTTCCTTGGTAAAGCTACCATTGAGTCCTTTTTGCATGGCACGTATATCCCCCTTTTTATCTGTTGCAACTGTTAACCGTACCTCTGCTATCTCCTCTTCATCAAGAGATGGATCAAGGACTACGACACCATTGAACTTAACAGATGTACACGACACCGGTGGTTCCTGAAGTGGCAACGGGTAATCCTCACCAAGTTCAAAACGTTCAGCAGGGACCTTCGCGGTAAACAATGCAGCAAGTGTTGCAAGCGAAGCAGCATCAAACAAGTTTCCATCGTGGTCAAGAATATGGATATCAATAAATATAATCCAGACTTTTTCACCTGGTTCTAAACAGAGCTTCTCCAGTTCAACAACCTCAGATTCACGGACGCCTCTATCCACAACTCGAGCTAGTTCAATTGCATCCTCCCGCGGAGGACCCGCCTCAAAATCAGGAGAAGCAAGTGGAATAAGCTCAGCAGCAGTTGTCAACACACCAGACTCTGGAGAATCAGGATACGGCTCACCAACATCCATTTTAATTCCAACAAGAACCTGTGTATTACCAATTTTAACCCGTGCAGACCCCTCTGCCTTCGAGACAACCCCTGTCTCAACCTCTATCTTTCTAAATTCATCAAACTTTCGTCCATCCGCTCGTTTCCCTTGCTTTGCAAGCTTAGATAGATAATCACGTTTAATCGATGGAACAACTGTCATATTTATTCTACCTCCAATACAGACTGATATTTTTCCATAATCGCTTTCTTCTGAAGATCAGATACAATATGACAACCATTAATCGCCATATCAAGTGTTCTATCAAACTCCTCCAACGTTAGATGTCCGTCCATCTGAAGAAGTAAAATTTCACCGTTACGCGGAGCAATTGCAACAGGTAAATCAGCATCTCCAAGGTTATCCTCCTCTTTACCTAGGTCCAAAACAATCTGACCTTCTATTTTTCCAGCTGCACATGCCACAGGGATATCCTTCATTGGTATCCCAGCATCTGCAAGTGCCACACCTGCAGCTGTTAAACCAGCACATCTTGTCCCCGCTTCAGCATCTAACACTTCAATATTCACATCAATGGTTGCCCTCGGAAACTTCTCAGTTAGAACAATCTTTTCTAAGGCTTCAGAGATAACTTTTGAAATCTCTCTACTCCGCCTATCCGGCCCAGGTCGTTTCCTGTCTTCCACACTAAAAGCAGCCATATTATACCTAGCGTTCACAATAGCCTTCAACGGATCCTGTGTATGCCTTGGAATAGCCTCCCGTGGACCATAAACGGCAGCTAAAATCTTATTGCCACCCCATTCAAGATAACATGATCCATCTGCTCTATGGAGTACTCCTGCTTCAATTTTGATTTTTCTCAATTCATCAGGTTTCCGTCCATCTAATCGTTTTCCATCGTTATCGATCAATTTAACCTCTGATTTCATTTTTATCGCACATCCTTCGCATCTTTTTTCAAAAACGTTTCCATTCTATTCGTAAGTCCAAATGATAGGGCTTCATCCTCTATCTTCCTTATCGCATATAACACTCTTGCTATGCCCTCGTCATCTCCATCGATCCATATTCTTCCATTCTGACCAACAAAGATACGGCATCGGGTATATTTCTTCAATAGAGATATCATAGAACCCTTTCTACCAATGATCCTTGGTACCTTAGAAGGTTCAACATAGATTATATGTCCCCCCTTGATTTTGTAAAGATTACGATCATTTAACGTAATCTGTAGTTTCTTTGATACGTCTACCTGTAGAACCTTCGCCATTATGGAGTCACCATGATTTAAATATTTTTCGGTATCGCCAAATTCTACATCCCATGGTACCTCATTTACATGTAAAAGAGCAGGATACGGGGCATTTATGTCAACTAGCCAACTTGATGCCAATGCTTCTTCAACAATACCAATGACAAAATCTTCCTCTATCGGATCATAACGCCCCTTCAACGGTACTACATTTATATACTCTGATTTTTTACTTAATATCCCAAGTCTTTCTGAATATATTTTTCCATTTTCTATAAATGTACCACGTCCAGCTTTGTCTTTTCTAGCATCACCCAGAAACTGACTTGGAATAACTATTTCACGTTTTTCTTCAGGCATAAAACCAATAACCTCTAATTATCTAAATCACTTTAAAATCTTTGTAGATACGTTACCTTTAGTCACCTCATTTAACTTATCATAAAAATCGGTTTGCATACCAGCAGGAATCCTAATAATACCAATCCAAGAACCATCAGATTGCCAGTCCTCTCGCTCTAAGGCACCATAGTTCCGGGCGACACCATATGCTCTACCAGTATATTGAGAGGGGATTTTAACTGATATCCTAATCTGATCAATGGAAATAGGTATAAGCGGTCTTAAAATCTCGATAATTGTTTTAACTTGTTCACTCACTGGTTTAAATGGGTCGACATGCACTCCTGCCTCCTCCATTGCCAACTCGATCCTCTGGCGTGGATGCGGGGTCTTTGTCTTTGGGTCCATAGCGTTTCTTACAATCGTATCGATAATTCTGTTCTTTTTATTCTTCTGCATCTTATGACGTTGCTCTGTCGTAAGCTGTATATCTCCCTTTAAGATAATCTGTTTAGCAATTTCTGCCATATCATTAGTGCCAAAATTTTTTTGAAGAGACTCCTCTGATGCATGTTTACCTTTTTTCGAATCTTTAAAAACCGCGTCTATCGCCAGATTCTGAACTATGTTTATATCCTTTCCATCGATAAGATCTGCCGCTGCATAAGGATCAACCAGCACTTCAAAATGCTCTTCTCCTTTCTTTAACCGTGCAATAACTGCATCATCGAGACTAACCAACTCTAACTTCCTCCAACTGCCTTAGCAACATACTCCTTCGTCTTATCTGGTGGCAAAATATGAAACTTGAAATCTTTATCAACAACACCAATCTCAGTAGCATCAGGATTAAGCTTCCCCTCAGTACCTTTATGAAGAGCTTTTATACCCATATCAATAGCCTCATCCATAGAAAGATCATCCTTATAATTACTTTCGAAATAACTCATAGCTCCGCCACGCCCTGCCCCTTCACTACTAGCCTTATATTCCATCAAAGCACCAGATGGATCAGTGGCAAACAAACGCGCCCCTGTCTCATCAACACCTGCAATAAGAAGAGCAGTACCAAAAGGTCTCACTCCACCATACTGGGTATACGTCTGTTTGAAATCACAAATACGTTTAACAAGAGTCTTCACCTGTATCTTTTCATTATAGGTTATCTCATTTATCTGAGCATCCAAACGGGCTCTATCAATCAACGCCCGAGCATCTGCAACAAGACCAGAAGTAGCACAGCCAATGTGATCATCTATCTCAAATATCTTCTCAATTGACCCTGGTTCTACCAAACGAGAGGTAACACGTTTATCCACAATCAAAACTACCCCTATCTTATATTTTAAAGCCACAGTGGTAGTACCTCTTTTCACTGCTTCTCGGGCATACTCTACCTGAAATAATCGTCCATCTGGAGAAAAGACAGTAATTGCCCTATCGTACGCCATATTTGCCGGTTGCATGTTTTTATTTCACCTCTATTTTTACTACTATAAGTATAAATTATAGTTATAATTCTTTAATTTTTAACTCAGAATACGCTTATTGTCTATATAGTTTGTGTTGCCTAATCCATTTTATCAAAACTAGTTTATAAAAGTTAAAATCCTCTTCTATCACCCCATATTATCTTATGAAGTTGTAAACCAAGTTTAACATGTAACCCATCGCGGAGTATCCAATCTGCTAAATTCTTTGCATTAGTACCCCAGACAGGTTGGAAAAAAATAGGGCAAACCGGTTCATATTTATGAGTTATTCTCTTTGCATAGTTGTAATCCTTGTTATCTTTTATAACAATTTTTAATTGATCATCAACTCTCAATAGGGGGATGTTTTCTAAACACATCTTTTCATTCATGTTGGATGAGGGACATTTGACATCTAATGAGATTATCAAAGATTTTTTACCTGTTATATTTTCTATGTTTATACTTCCATTTGTCTCTAGAATTATCTTATAATCTCTTTTTAAAAGAGCATCTATCAAGTCTAATGTTTCATCTTGCAATAGTGGTTCTCCGCCGGTGATACAAACATGTTTACATGGATATTTTCTGATATCTTTTACTATTTCTTCTATGCTCATTTCTTTTCCATATTCATATGCATATTTTGTATCGCAGAAAGAACATCGTAGGTTACACCCTGTGGTTCTTATGAAAATGTTGGGTAGTCCAGTCCATTTACCTTCCCCTTGCATGGAGTAAAATATTTCATTTATATTCATTTGTTTAATGTATCACAATGTCTTAATTAAAACGTTTGCTGTTTTGTTAAAAAGTTGTTGTCTTATTGCATCTCGTTCACTTGTTTCGAAAAGCGATAATTTTTCTTATTAATGAGTTATTCGTCTAAAAGGATAATCACTTACACATATAGATGCATATGCATATGCATATGCATATTCAGCTGCAGATGAAGGTGAGTTATCACCTACTTACTCAGGAGTATACGTAGTTGCCCGATTTGTATATACCAATATATACGTGAAATTAGAAGAAATGTGTTTTTCTCATAATAATTAAGTGGGCCTGCTGAGATTTGAACTCAAGTCTATGGCTCCCGAAGCCACAAGGATGCCAAGCTACCCTACAGGCCCAGTTTATACATTTTAAAATAGGAAACTGTGTAAAAGATGTTTTTGGTAAAAAAAACAGTTTTTTTAACTTTTTATTTTAGTTTTTTAAGTAGCTTACCAAACTCTGCATATTTTTCTGCAAGAATCTTAGAGGTTTCCCTTAACGTATCTTTTGTGCTAAGTGAGCCATCGGTTTCAAAATGAAATATGAACTTGTTTTCATCTCCTCTGACAGTTATAGCATTGTTTTCACATATCTCCATACATGATTTACATATCGTACATTGTTCGATATCGGTGATAACTAGTTTGTTATTTTTAATCTCCAAAATGTTTTTAGGGCAAGCCTCTACACATTTTTTACATAGATCACATTTCTTTTGATCAATTTCAACAATTGGATAATACTTGTACCCAGGTGCCTGTACAGGCTGCCATTTTGCATGGTCTCTTCCACGTCCTAGAACAGCTTCTACTTCAATGATAAGACGTTGATCATTATAGAGTTCTACAATAGGTATTTTATCTTCTTTTATAGCCCAGCTTTTTTCCTCAGGTTGTAAATCACCAGAATAAACAACTCCTTCACCTTCTTTACTCAAAGTGTATCTAACTGTACAGTTCGGACATCCTTTACCCTTACAGACACATTCATCTCTAAATGTCAACAAACTCAGATCAGTAGGGATAGGGACCATCCCCAGACGGTGAGCAATTATTTCATCAAAAAGAGCACTGGTATTGTCATATATCACAACATCATTTACAGCAAGTTTAGGTAACTCTGAAAGCATAATTCTCCGTAGGGAGTTAACAAAGTATGGTTTTGTACCCTCAATTTTTAAAACAGCTTTCTTAGGTTTCAATTCAACAACATTAATCTTCATATTCTTGTCACCTAAATACGCCTACCGCGTCTCCCACCTTTCTTCCTACAACCATCATGTGGGATAGGGGTAACATCCTCTATTTTACCTATCTTCAAACCACTTCGGACAAGAGCACGGATAGCAGCCTGAGCACCACGTCCAGGTGTCCCAGCCTTATTACCACCCTGTCCCCTAATTCTAACATTTACACGATCAATTCCTTTCTCAAGAACAGAATCTGCAACGGTCTGCGCAACCTTCATAGCAGTATAAGGAGAACCCTCATCCTTCGCTGACTTTGTAACCATGCCACCAGAGCACCGTGCAATTGTCTCAGCACCAGTAAGATCCGTAACAGTTATGATTACATTATTAAAAGATGCGAAAATATGTGCGACACCCCATCTCCCCATCTTTATTTGCCTCCTTCTTCAACATCATCTGATTTATCTTCAACTTCTGTCTTTTTTTCACTAGTCTTCTCTGATCCTGGTTCATCTTTAGGTTCATCAGATTTTTCAACTTTTTGTTCCTCTGGCGTCTCCTTGGGTGTCTCCTCAGATGGTTCTTCTTTCTCCGGAGGTTTTTCCTCTTTTTTCTTAGATAAAGGTTCTTCTACGGGAGTTTTCTCCTCTACGGCTTCCTCTTTTCCTTCCTCAGTTTTTTTCTCATCAGTTGCTTTCACTGGTTTTTCCTCTTTCTGCTTTTCAGATTCCGCCTCTTTTTTAATTGGAACTGATTTAAAATCAGCACGAGGCCGTGCAGGATGCAACATATCATTCAGTGGAGAATCAGAGATATAGCCAATCTCACTCTCTTCATCTTTAGTAACCATATAACTAGGCACCGTTATCTTTCTGCCATCTATTGCAATATGACCGTGGGAGATAAGCTGCCGTGCCTGCATCGGCGTATTTGCCAAACCCTTAAGATATGTAAGAGTTTCTAATCTTCGAGATAATATGGAATCGGTTTCCAACGCCAACACGTCATCTAACGTAGAATTAGGTGGTAGTATATTCAGTCTGGTAAGATGCATTAACAACTGATCACTCTCTTTCTTGATCTGAGGGTTACCCCCACTGATCTTTGCTAATAACTCCCTAGCCTGCCCACGATACCTCCTTAGAGCGGTCTCAGCCCTCCAAATTTCTCTCTTATTTTTTAAACCATATTTCTTAATCAACTCGTTCTCTGCTTTTATACGATCTTCCTGCCATGGGTGACTCGGAGTCTCATATTTCTTCCTGGAAAACTTTGGCTTACCCATAAAAATCACTCTTTCTTACTGCTGCTGCTAGCCCTAGCTGCTCTTTTTGATACACCCAAAGCCAACCCCTTCCGGCTATTAGCTCGGGTACGTTGACCTCTAACAGTAAGCCCCCTCTCGTGTCTTATACCTCTATAAGACCTGATCTTTTTCATGATATTGATTTCGTCTCTCAATTGCATGTCAATATCTGAACCTACCAGATGAATATCTTCACCGGTGTCGTAATCCTTACGGTGATTAAGCATCCATCCAGGAGCATTCTTATTTACATTGTGTAGAGCTTCCTTTATTTTATCTATCTGAGCATCTGTTAAATCCCCGATCTTAATGTTCCTGCCGATACCTGCTGCGTCAGCGATAAGGACACTCATGTGCATTCCTATTCCCTTTATACTAGTTAATCCATGGACAAGTGTTTTTTCACCGTCAACGTCTGTATCCGCAATTCTGACTATATATTTGAAATCGTCCTTATGTTCCGCTTTTTTCTTCGGTTTTTCTTTTTTAGGTTCTTTTTTTTCTTCTGCCTCTACTTTTCCTGGTTCTTCTACTGTTTCCTCTGTTTTATCAGGTGTCTCCTTGGTTTCTTCTTCAATTTGTTCTTTAGATGTTTCCTCAGGTTCTCCTTCGGGCTGTGGTTCTTCTACTATTTCTTCTTTAACTTCTTCAACAGGTGCTTCAGTTTTTTCTTTATTTTGTTTCGCTGGATCGTCCAATTTTATAACCTCTATGATTTTGTTACAATATTACTCCCTATATAAGAAAGTATTGCCAATAATAATGGAAGCTATATTTAAGCATTTAGGGAGCTAGAGGCTTTGCACATTTAATCGCTATTATTTGTGCAAAATGCCTGTTTGCACAAAAATTCGTTTTATAAACATTTATATATCATGTCTTCCTCTGATATGTGGGGGATTGATTATGAAGAATACACACGTGAGCTCTGGTCTAAGAGTCGGAGTAGTGATCTTGTTAGTCTTTTCTGTCGTAACTCCAATGGTAATTGGATACGATGAGGAAATGAGAATTAAGAAAGTGAAAAACAGAAATGATAATCTTGAAATCTTTAACATCTATAATCTATCAGAACTATCTCCCGTTGGATATACATCATCGGAAATATATGAGGTTTCAGAAAAAACAACCAGATTATCTCAAATTAGAACGAAACAAGAAAACAACCCACTTACAGCACCAGCTGGTGATAGTCCTATGGATTCCCCATGGTCGATGTACTGTCACGATGTAAGGCATACAGGACGAAGTCCCTATAGCACAATTGATACTTGGGATGAAATATGGCGATTTAGACAACAGAGCAACTCTTATGTTAGAGGTTCTCCCATTGTTGGTGATGACGGAACAGTTTATTTTGGAGGGTCAGGGGATTTTTATGCGCTTTATCCAAATGGTACACTCAAGTGGAAATATGGCGATTTGAAGGGGTATGTTTCGTCCGCTCCTGCGATTGACGAAAATGGGGATATATATTTTGGGCTTGCAATGGCGTGGCCTTATTATTTCTATGCATTGTATTCAAATGGTACCTTGAAATGGAAATATTCAACACAAGAGGTGTATTCTTCTCCAGCAATTGCCGAGGATGGAGCCATTTATTT
>Ga0209636_10000093_pt1 | contig 68233 bp, 66 predicted proteins | sample DeeMarSWOR152_54_FD_187464 | JGI IMG/M metagenome (GOLD analysis project Ga0209636, IMG submission 187464) | Marine sediment microbial communities from White Oak River estuary, North Carolina - WOR-1-52-54 (SPAdes) (version 2) | ecosystem: Environmental > Aquatic > Marine > Intertidal zone >...
TGCCAAGAACAATGCAATTTCTGTACACATATGTGAAAAGTGTGGGTATGAGATCTTCAGGCACCGCATGAGAAAGTGCTTGTAATGAATTAATTAAAACCTGATACAATATTAATTCCCATCTCAGGCTTGAAATGAAGGTTCAACCCTCCAACAATCCCCAGTGGGCGGACAACCCACCATCAGATGTTGGCAAGGGTTTACTTATTTGTAAAACCTTATCTTCTCAGATCCTGCATTTTGCAGAAGTGGGATATTTTAACACACCAACAATAAAGAAAGCTTTATAAGTATGACTGAAAATTGTATAGCATGCCAGAAGAAACTAATCCAAAAGGTTCAAGCTTTACCCCAGAGCCAGAATATGAGTTTGACGCCTGCTATGTAACTATGAAAAATCAGAGCACCTATTCTCTGTATAACGCGGACATAGTACAGAACTGTGGAAAATATACTATTAAACCGGAAACAAACATGGATCAAGAGAGTCAACAATATTTTGTAATGAAGGGAAGAGCAGATGCCGCAATGGGTTGTGACGGTTCAGTAGCTTATGAAGTTGGAGACATAGGAATGGGAATTGTGACGTTTTATTATGCTTGCCCTTATACCCATGATAATAAAGCCTCTACTGAGTGCAGTTCTCCTGTTGTCATGCTTAGTCTCTATGCCCAAATAGGTGAACTAAACGCAGAGGATTGGGGTGATGATCCAAGCAAATGGGGCAAAGAAGGCCAAGTACCCCTTAGAGGTCACCCTTTAAGTGTTCTCTTTGTTATTCAGGATAAACCAACTTCATGAATACGTAATTTTGCAGTAAACCAAAATATTTGGCGCAGAAAAATGAGCTTCCCTTTTATCATCTACACGGTCAGTTAGTAAGAGGTGTATGTCATGAATAAAGATAATAAAGACACTCCCCCCCTGAAATTTGTTACCTACAATACACATTTATTCTATCACACTGCTCCAGGCTTTTTTGGTGAGGAATATGAAGACAAAGAACGTATAAATGGAATTATCGACCATCTGCGTACGAGTGGTGCTGATGTAGTAGGACTTAATGAGGTGTGGGCTGACAGTACAAAGGAAACATTTATCCAAAATTTAAGAATACAGTTTCCCTATTCTTACTATAACCCAAATAAAGAGATATTTAAACTAGGCTCAGGGTTACTTTTCCTCAGCAAATACCCTATTATAAATCCCAGTTTTGTTAAATTCCAAGAACTGATAGGTTGGGATTCTATGAGCCAAAAAGGAATGATAACTGGAAACATTATTGTGCCTTCAGGTGGTACATATGTTCCATATTTTTTTGTTATAACCCACACACAAGCAGGAGGTTCGAATGATGAAATTAATGTTAGACATGACAACATCGATCAAATGTGGAAAGTCATTCGAGGACTTCCTTTTGGCAATAATCCCTTGGTGGTTTTTGGCGACTTGAACGTAATAGCTGAAAATGAAGGGGGTTCCATAACAGCAGATTATTATTACCTCACTAGTATGCTTGGATCACTGGGTCTCAAAGATCTTTATCGCGTTATACATCCCAGTGCCCAACAGGATCATGGATATACTTCTGACTGGTATACAAACGATCTTAAAAAAATATTTAATCCAAATGATAAGACAAGAACACGTCTTGATTACTTCTTTGTGAAAAATTTTGATACGAATAATTCCGCCTCTTCAACAATCTCAGTAATACACAATTACACGTATTATGATCCAAAGACCTCTGAGCAAATGGATCTTTCCGATCACTTTCCACTGATAGCGAGTGCCACGGTCGTCATTGTATGAAAATAATATGACGTTTCGTGAACTGTGGAAACACATTCATGAGTAGTGCTCATCTCATCCCAGCAATGTTATTTCTTTTCCTTGGATTGAGAGATACGCCATTTCAATGGCGATTGCAACTGTTAGTACAGTAAATACCCAATAGAGTATGCCAATAACCAATGTGAAATCAGAGAAAAAATATGGTCAAAAATGAATTTATTGAAGCATTCATTCAATAGAAAGAAGTTTGCACTAATTAAATAGTAATGGGCATCTGGGAGTTTATGGATTGTACATTACTGCCTATGGAACTTCGATTCTTAGCTAGGAGAGAATTACCTGTGAAGTACTGTGCAGATCTACAAAATGATCTTTTGTATTCTCCAGAATATTACTTTAAAGTGCCAATTGAGAATCGTCTTTTCTTTTACCCCAAGGATGTCTTAACTGCTCTTCAGAAGAAATTCAGACCCATACCAGATTGTGATGGGTGGTTGCACAAGGTATGGAGAGCTTTAACGGAAAAAACGGAAGAAAGAAGAGAGAAGAGATAGAAAAAAGGTGATATCATGGAAAAAGATGACGAAAAAGTTCAGCCCATTCGCATTGAAGGAGTATGGGAATACCAGTACTCCCCCTACGAGAAGAGAGTCTATCTTGTGTACTGGATAACTGAGATCATTCCAATGGATGATTTGTGAAGATTTTGGAGTCGTTTATACTTTTTGTTACACGTGTAACATCTTAATGAAGATATTTTGATTTCGGATGAATGGTAATTTTGAGTCTATTGAGTTACAACTCGTACTGCAAAGATATTGTGGAGTAAGGCAGTGGAGAACACTGCCATTTCCTGGCGATAATACGAAGCCAGTGATACGAAGCCAGTCTGATGACCCTTCAATGCCAAAATTGGCACCACGACACTTTTTTGAACTGCATGAATATATAAATATGTAGGCCTACAAAAAAGGAAACAATCGACGTAAAGATAAAGATCATTGGCATGTCAAAAAGATGGTGTAGGGGAACTAGACACCCTATTGATCGAGAATTGTCAGGATCTTATCATGTAACCTCCACCACAATTTCATCACCGAAGCTTACAGAATTATTTTTCCTTTTATACCTATAAAAACCACTGAATTAGAATTTACCAGGGTGTTACAACCCTGTAATCCCTTGCCACCATCTGACCATTCAGAAACACTTAAAAATCTGTAACACACATCCTCGTATTACTGCTTGAGGATATACCTATTACTGTTACGTATCCCTTGAGAATGATTGACACGAACCGAATGGAGGTGATCCTCTTATTGAAGTCGTTCTATGGGATAATCTCAAAATTAGATTACCAACACAATGAATGGGTCCACGATAAGCTTTCCAATGAAGAATGGATGTTCTTTTCAAAATTAGATATTAATTATATGATTTCCCATATCTTGTAGAGCTGTTTCATGGTTACAAATGTGACCCTTCTTGTGTGAAAGAAGTTCAAGAGCTTCTCAAATTCAGTTTTTGTGTATTCACCACACGCTTGCGTGTAGGTATCATAGCCGGGAGCGTGTAAAGGAACGAACTCCCAGGGGTGTAACCCAATGACGACGATCTTCATTCTTTGGTTGCTCTGTATTTTTAAAGCATCTAGGTAACAATCCACCCATGAGCGGGGATAAACCAAGGGAGCATAAAAGTAAGAAGGCGTGTGGGAAATGGGAACTCGTAGAAGGGATGAGTCTCCTTGTGCGAGCCAGTCATCATCTGAAGGGTGGTAGGGATAAAAGAATTGGCTACATGCGGAAGCTTCGATGCAGTATCCATTAATACTCAAGATATTAATTAGTTCACTGTCACAGGAGTGTCCTGGTGCTCGAAATGATACTATATCGCTTGCTAATCCCTGTAAGATGGTGGTAGCTTCTTTTACTCTTTGTTCTTTCTCTTCAAAAGAAAGGGTTCGCAGATCTTCGTGGTATAAACTGTGGCAGCCGATCTCGTGGGTTTGTGCTAGTTCAGCAATTTCATCCGGGTACGCTTCTGCTGTTTCTCCCAGGACGAAAAAGGTGGCAGGAATGTTGTAGGTATCCAGCAACTGGGTAATGAAGGGAAGCCCTTCTTGTATGCCGTGGTACGAGGTTAACACGGGAGGGAGGTCAGGTTCCACATCTATGGTGATTACAATATAGATGAGAGGAGGCTCCCGTTTGTAAAAAGCCCCCTTTCCTGAGTAGACCCTATCCAGTTTAAGATTGACAGAGTGGTAATCGTATTCTTCGTAACTTCCGAAATACACATAAGAGATATCGTAGTAATCCAGGAGCTTAGTATCTCCATTATATAAGAGGCTCATGTCTTCCACTCTTGTTTCATCGGGAAATCCAAATCCCAGAACAGGAGTTCTTTCTGATACAAAAGCAATAACAGGAGCTTGATACCATCCTGACGCTACAATACTGTCTACGGAATTCTCTTTCAGCCACACAAACGATTCGTACTCTGAAACAGGCTGCAGCTTGGAGATGTACTCCTGGGAAGGGATCAACAGAAGCCAAAACAAAAAAATAAATGCAATAACGCCATATTTTTTGTGGATAAAAAAATCATGAACGAAAAATGCGGAGAATAACGCCAGAGGAAAGGTGAGATAGCAGAAATTGGTGGGCTGCAACGAAGATAAGACTAATCCTGGAATACCTAAGGAGACAGCAAACCACTCCTTTTTTAACCCTAAAAGTGCTAAAGCAGTAACCCCAAAGGTGGTCTTCAAAAAAAAGTATTTGAACCCTAAATTTCCCAGGACAATGCCAAAAGAAGGGAAGTGGTACACAAAATAGCTAAGATACGGTGAAGCAATCGCCAGGGATAGTGCAATAGTTTTTGCAGCAGATTTTCTCTTGGTGGGATCTAAAAGAGACCAGATTGTTAACACCAGAAAAAAGTAAAAAACTGCACTAAACTGTGTCATAACCACAATCCCACCAAAAATCCCGCTGATTACTGGTCTATCCAAGAAATAGAAAGCTAAAAATATGAAAATTAAAGCAAAACTCTGGGGAGAGAAGAGAAACCCTAAATCTGTAAAAGCAGGTATTGCCAGCAGAAACAAACTGGAGAGTAAAGCAGTACTCTTCTGGTATAACTGCGAAATCAAAAAGTACCACACCATAATGAGTGCGCAGAACAGAAAGGGCGGACCCCATCGAGCCAGGAACAACCCATCTACAGATAGTACTCTGATTAGGAGAGCTGAAACAATGTGGAAAACGGGGGGATACACCTGGGGTCTTCCTTCGGGTCCGAAAGAACCTGAGTCGTAGTACTGGCCTGTTGCGAAATTTTCAGCAATTCTCGCATGGTAGAACCCTTCCCACGATACTGGGATCTCATAAAAAGTGAGAGGGATGCAGCATAGGAGAAATCCACACACAAGAATGAGGATGAGGGCTGTTTTTACCAGGGTCATTGTATACCATTTTTGAGAGGTCTTATAAAGGTATCAGGGTTCTGGGCAGTTAGTATCAAAGTCATAAGTCTGAATGTCTAAAATCAAAAGAAGCCTAAGAAAAAAAAATTGTTACACGTGTAACAAAATGAGAGAGCAACTGATTGACAATGAGTTGACAATACACCTTTTAGGGTTAGAAGTTGGTCTTCATACACGGTAATTTCCCATTTTCGTTAGAAATGTGCAATGACGATCATGGATAAACCCTTTTGAAACCAAAAAAAGGCGTATAATAACCAATTGAATGGACAATTGTTTGGAACAATTTTATTGTAATTGATATCAAAAATTGAAAGATCGAATAGTCCCCATAGGAAAATACCGAAAAATTTATATGTCTGATCGCCTTTGTAGGAGAAAAGCAGACTGTAAGATCAAGGAGGAACGTGTATGAACCACACGAAAAGCGCATCTTTCCTGCTGGCAGTATTGATACTTTCGTGGTTCCCCATGATAACAGGGATTCAGTCAGTATCTTTGACATTGGTGTCTAACCCGTACACTATTGAGCAAAGTGGGGGACACCACAGGATTGTTATGGAAGGATTCTTTACGAGAGGAGTTCCTGGCAATCCAGTGCTCCCTCAAAAGGTCTACAACGTGGAAGTACCCTATGAGGCTGATTTAAAGAGTGTGAATCTGCAGATTCTCTGGGAAGACTCTCAAGAGATTTTAGGGGTTTACGAGGTTGGGCCTAGTCCGTTGATTGCTGCAGACACTTTTTACACGATACAAAATGGGAAAAATACTGATGTTTATAAAAAGGATGCATTATATCCTTTAAATCCAGTGGATGTAGTGAGGACGTACCAAGTAAAAAATAAGAAATACGTGAGAATCCAGTTCACTCCCTTCCAGTACAATCCGGTCACGAAAAAGCTGGTGTTAACCAGTAAGGTTGGTGTTAGAGTATCCTGGAATGTAAAATACGCGGCATATACTGGTCCGAAAGCTTTGGGAGTGGGATATGTGATTGTCACCACAAATGCTGTGGTCACCAACAGTACACGATTGAACGGGTTTGCAGCTTATCTACAGTCACGAGGATTTACCATGTATACTGTTACGGAGAACCAGTACGGTGTTAGTACGGGACAAGCACGAGCTGTTAACATTCGGAACTGGTTACAAGCGAACTGTCCAGTGTATAATGTCAAATATGTCCTGTTAATTGGAGATCCTGATCCAGATGATCCTACTACAGGTGATACGTTTGGGGATTTACCTATGATGATGTGCTGGCCCAACCCAGGGAGTACAGCAGATCAAACGCCTACTGATTATTACTATGCAGATCTAACGGGGAACTGGGATTTTGATGGTGATTCGATGTATGGAGAATTTGGAGAGGATGCTGTGGATTTTGGACCAGAAGTGTACGTGGGAAGAATACCAGTGTATGGAGGTAATTATGCGGCGTTAGACAGTATTTTGAGCAAATTTATTAATTACACTGGCGCAAACACCAGTATTATGCTTCCCATGGCTCTATCTAACTACCAGGATGAGGAAAATGCGTTCAATGGATGTGTAGCAGGCTGGTTAAGGACGGACGGGTTGAATTTGCCGCAGCAAGTAATCACCAATATTGCAAATCCTGCAGGGTTTACCAGTTATGTCATGTATGAGACAGCAGGAGTGGTAGGCAGAGGGCATGATCCCGTGCCTGTCACTGCGTACGGGTATAAAGCACTAATAACTAACGCAAACGTTATTAATGAGTGGGCACGTGATTACGGGATCGTGTTCTGGTGGGCTCACGGGAGTCAGACTGGAGCTTCACGGAAGTACTGGTTGAATGATTTAAATAATAACTTCACAGTAGAGGATGGGGTGTGTGCAGCAGCAGATGAACTAACCTGGCCAAACTTGTTGACGTCTGCTGATACTGCAGCGCTAGCTGATACAGAGACCTTCACTTTCCAGTGCTCTTGCTGTACTGGTCACCCTGAGAATTCTGGGAATTTGCAGTACTCACTGTTGAAGAGAGGTGCAGTATCCACAGTGGGTGCTACCCGGTTCTCGTGGTACGCTCAAGGGGTATGGACATTCACAGGTATTGTGGACAATGCTAGTATAGGGTATGTGTACGTAGGAAACTTGGTCTTTGGGTGGTCTTCTGGAGAAGCATTGTACAACGGGAAGAGCATGCTGGCCAACCCATGGGGCTGGCAGGGATGGCAAAATTTGTTTGGCTTCAATCTGTATGGCGATCCTTCAATGTACTTGGAGAAACCTATTTTGCAGCCGCCGCCAGGAGGAGAACCTCCAAAAGTGAATTTAACCAGAGTGTTATGTCCACTGGCAAAGTACAAAGTGGAAAAGGCACGAGCTCTGCTAGAGGAGGCAAAATCATTATTGCAACAAGCAAAAGATGGAGGCAAGGATATTTCTGAGATTGAACCCATGATAGATGAGGCTGAGAAGTTAATTGAGAGGGCAAACAGGTACTGCTTTGCGAACAACTGTATCCCTGGTAACTATGCAGCAATACAGGCCATAGAGCTTCTGAAGGAGGCCATAGAGAAGCTCAAGCAATTACTCTCTTGTTAGTGGTTAGGTGGGCTGTACTGATACTGCAGTGCAAGCTTGTATCACTGTCTATCCTTTTAGCCATTCATCAAGGAAAGCAACCATTGATTTTTGAGCACCATCTAATCCGAGGACTTTTTCGTTACCTTCGTACACAATGTACTCATCGGGACTGTGAGCTCTGGCTCCATGTCCTAATGCACCTGAGACGTACGGGATGTTTAACACAGTGCTGAACAGGTAAAAGGGAGCACTTCCTGCCAAGTGTGGCCACACTTCAGGTTCATATCCGAAGTTGCGGCACGTTCGAATCATGGCCTGGGCCACTGGTTCTTTTACTGACACTTTAGACCAGTTATACCCCTTGTCGAGAACGCGGATTTTTACATCAGTATACCCGTTTGTGTCTAAGTGCTGTCTGACCAAGGGGAGCATGTTGTCCCGTTCCTGGTTGGGTACTAATCTGATGTCAATTTTTGCAGTCGCCTTGTGGGGAAGCAAGGTTTTTGATCCTTCTCCAGTGTATCCGCCCCAGATGCCGTCAATATTTAATGTGGAGGTGTACAGCAATTTTTTGATTAATTGTTCTGTATTCTTTTCATCTATGACGAATTTTTCAACTTTTGCAGTCTGCTTGAAGGGTTCAGGGTCAAAGGTTTCTACTAATTTTCTGATTAGTTCTTCATCTTCTGGTGAGGGTGGGGCCACATCGTCGTAGAAATGATCTACTAATACTGTGTTACCATTATCTTCTGTTAACGTGGACAACGCGTGGATTAACCGCCATGCAGGTGAGTCTACCCAGGCTTTATTAGACCCGTGGATGCCAAACTCGGTGGGGCCTCTTCCCCATAATTTACCTGAGCATTCTAATTCGAAGTAGATGATCCCTTTGACACCTAAAAAGAGTTCCACTTTCCCTTTGGTATTCTGGAGATAAAAGGGGAATACAGCAGCATCTGCTTTCTGTAGTTCTGCCTTTCTGGCTTCAACAAAATCAGGGAGGTGAGGACTGCCTAACTCTTCTTCACCTTCTGCCACTAACAAGAGATTGAAAGGGAGGTCACCTTCTGTTTTCTGGATGGATTCTACAGCATTCAAAAGGGTCATCATGGGACCTTTGGTGTTAATAGCTCCTCTGTTGAATAACGCAGTGACGTGACCTGATGGGAGCTCTAAGGGTGCTAGAGTGGCTTCCATGGGTGGGTGTGTCCAACCGGGTTCATCGTAGGGTTGGGTGTCATACATGAAGTACGCAAGTAAGGTCTTTTCAGCTCCTGTATGGTATTTTCCGTAGACGACAGGATTTCCTTCTGTTTCAAAAATTTCTGTCTCGCAGCTGAGGTCTTCAAAGTAGTGAGCTACTAATTCTGCACATTCTTGGATGCCAATATTCTGGGGGCTGACTGAGGGCTGCATTAAAATCTTTTTAAGCTTTTCAAAGTGGTTTTCCTTGTGGGTATCTATGTAGTGGTAAATTTTTTCGAGGTTCATGCAGGTGTAATAAGTTAATAGGTTATAAAGGTTGACTTTTTAGGATGTGTCAAACTTGAATTTCTTTTTATATCAAAAACTGAGAAACGAATCAAAAAGAACGAGATTGTTACACGTGTAACAAAGTTGAGAAACACTGACGAGAGGGCATGGGTTATGGTTTACATTTATATTGGGGGGATAATTATAAGTACTATGATTGAGGATATCATACTGGAGAAAGACAAGAGAGGCATGAGTGCATTAAGGAAGGTTCTTCCTTTGGATTTCTGTAAAAAAGCGGCTGAATTTCTTTATAAACACATGGAGAATGTGTTGATTGCTACAGGGTTTTACGTTTCGGGATTTTGTGAGACAGATGGACCTGTAGGTGCAGTGATGCTGGGGGAAGCTTTGCTGGGGTTGGGTTTGGACGTGTCGGTAGTGACGGATAGGTATTGTTATGAGGTTTTGAAAAAGGTGAAGGTTCCCTTTGATGTGCATTTGTTTCCCATTGCTGGTGAGAAAGAGAGTAGAAAAGCGGCTGAAGATTTGATGTCTGTGGTTAATCCTTCAGTATTGGTGTCTGTGGAGCGATGCGGGAGAGCAAAAGATGGATTGTACTACAACATGAGAGGAGAGGATATATCGGCGTATACTGGTAGAATTGATTTTTTGTTTGATTTCCCTTGGACTATTGGCATTGGTGATGGGGGGAACGAGATTGGTATGGGGAATGTGTATGATGCGGTGAAAGAAGTGGTTTTACACGGTGAGGTAATTGCGTCTGTTGTGAAGACGACTCATTTGGTGATTAGTTCAGTGTCCAACTGGGGCGTATATGGGTTGCTGGCATATCTTTCTGAAATTGAGGGGAAAGTACTTTTGAAAAGAGAAGACAAAATACTTGGTGATCTGGTGAAAACTGGGGCGATTGACAGTTCTTGTAAGAAATGTGAATTAGCAGTTGATGGATTCTCTTTAGAAGATACAAATACAATAATTGACAGGTTGCTTAAACAGGTGAACTGTGATTAATTATCTTGCTGCTCTCTGTCGTAAGCCAAAGCTTCTAAAGCTGAATCAAAACCTTTTTAATTGGTGATGATCTTTTAGCAAAAGAGTGTATTCAACAATGCATCGAGGTTATTAGTCTATATATGAGGAGAATGAAATGAACATGAACAAAAAGCAAGCTGAAGTAATGAAAAAGGCCGCAAGTATCTTGAGAAAGCACTTGACGAGAGAGGAGTACCTAACATATCTGGAACTGGTTACCAATCAGGTTGGTGATTCCGTTATTGAGCTGCGAGAGAAAACCAAAGATTTAACGATTGATGAAATTATGAATCACATTATAGAGAATGACTTCATAGATCCTCTTTAAGGAGATAAAGATTCTCATAATTGTTCTTAGATTTTATTGCAGGTTTTCATTGGTTATTTTCAGAAAGTCTCAATGTGAGAGATAACCTTATATTTGTAATGAAGAACAGGATGCATGCTCACCCTGGTTATAGCAGAAGCTGCTTTGGAACTGGTTCCTGCATCACTTGCTGGTCATCCTGTTATTGTGAAATCCGCAAAGAAGAGAGGGAAAGACCCTGAGAGCATATTGTTAGACTCGAATTTTCACCATACAGCTATGAGGAATTTAGAAGATGCTCACAGACGAGGAAGGCCAGATATTGTTCATTTTGTATTGCTGTGTGCGTTAGAGTCTGTGATCAACAAGCAGGGAGAGCTGAATCTGTACATCCATACGAGAAATGATGAGATAATCCATGTGGATGCGAAAACGAGGATTCCCAGAAGTTACAACAGGTTTTGTGGATTGATGGAACAGCTGCTGGAGAAAAAAGTTATTAAAGATCTATTCCATGTGGAGAGAAGGTCGTTGTTAGAGTTTCTGGACACGTTACCTGGAGAAAAAGTAGTTATGGATCGTGAAGGAGCACCTTTGGCCCTGAAAAGAGATCTAACCTGTGTGGTAGGAGGGTTCCCCCACGGAGATTTTTGGACTGAATTGATATATCCCCGGTGTCAGATTACTGATGAACACTTGCCTGCGTGGTCTGTGGTGAATGAATTATTAGTGAGGTACGAGCTCTTATGAGGTGGAGAAAGAAAAGGATGCGATTACTAGCCAAAGAGCACATGAAAACGCTATTTGAATTGGCAGATAAAGAGTATGGGAAACACCCTGAGCGTGCCCACCGATATGTGGAGATTGCTCGGAGCATTTCCATGCGCACCAGAACGAGGATACCTCAGTATCTGAGGAGGCGATTCTGTACCAAGTGCCACCACTTTCTGGTGTACGGGAAAAACTGCAGAGTGAGAACAAGAAATAAAAAAGTGGTCATAACCTGTTTGGAATGTGGAAATGTGATGCGAATTCCCTTTATTCGCGAGAAAAAGAGTAAATGTAATTTTTGAAAAGGAGAAGGTTTGTGAATAGCAATTCCTGGAAGGTTTCATACTTCAAAATTTATAATAGCCAATATTTTCTTGAAAGTGAATGGCAACATTATTTGTTTTGAAAAAAAAGGAAAGGGAGGAAAGTGAAAAAGGGCGTGTTTGGAGCATGCAATGAGTTGGTTCGTCTGGTACGTTCCAACTTACTATTACAATAGAAGCTTCCCCTTTATAAAACTTTCGGTCGCGATAGTAGCTTTCGTATGAATTTTTGCGAAAATCACGAAAAATAAGGAATGATGGATAGAAATAAAAGTGTTGATACGTATATGATATCATGAAGAAGTTAGTCCTAAGGGGATAAGAAGAAGGATACTTCTGATATTGTATGAGGCATACCGGGTAGGAGAGAACATACGGTGAGTAGAGAAGAGCTGGTGGAAGAGTTGGGGATTCCTGAATGGGTGGTGGAAGCGAGTGTGCTGTACATGGATGCGAAGGGATGGATGGAGAGTTTAGTTCCTTCTGGATTGAGGATATCGGTAAGGGGTGTGGAGGTAGTGGAGGATAAAAAGAGGTTTGAAAGGGAATTTGGGAGAGGTTCGAATGTGGTGTTGGTGGTGCATGAAGGAATTGGGAGCAAGGATGGATTTGAGCGCGTTTTGGAAGCAGTTGAGTCGTCTGTATTGTCTGATGAGGATAAGGAGGAGGTTAGAAGGCTGGTGAGAGAGGTTGAGGAGAGACTTGGGAAGATTGGTACAGATATTGGGGGATTGGATAGAAGTATAATAAGGATTTTGGAGAAGGCCGAGTGGCTGCGTCCGTTGTTGAGTTCAGTTGTATGTAGGGTTTTTTTGGAGAAATTGGGTCTGCAAATGGTGAAGCTACCACTGGTAATAGAAAGCTTTATATAGCGTAGGTGAGAGAAGGGGGCGAGGTGTTTGCATGCCGGCGAAAAAGGAAACTGTAAAAGATGAAGACGTTGTGTACATCGGTAGAAAACCGGTGATGAGTTACGTGTTGGCTGCTGTAACTCAGTACAACACTGGGAATTCAAACAAGGTGGTACTAAAGGCCAGAGGAAGAGCAATTTCTAAGGCCGTTGATGTCTCCGAGATTGTGAGGAACAAGTTCATACAGGAGCTCAAAATTGATGACATAAAGATTGGCACTGAAGAAGTCAAGCGCGAGGACGGGACTACATCCAATGTGTCGTCTATTGAGATCTATATGTCGAAGTAAACCACCTCAATTGATGTTTTCGTTTTTTAATTCTCCTTTCTTTTCTTTTGGGTTGGGGTTTGACTCACAATATAGTTCCTGATTATTTGATTTTGGGTTTGAAGCCATAGATGTGGGTATTTGGTGTTTAGATTCTGATTAGTCCTAAATACTTTTGGGTTTTTGCACTACCCTTGATTTCAGTTGGAATTATAGTTAGTATATCTTATCTGGCTAGTTAGATTGGAGATCATTTGATTTTAATTTGTTTTTGATCTTGTGCTTTTAGAGACCAAAAGTAAGTATTTATTACTATGCTTCTAAGAACTCTAGTTAACTCCACTTTGCTTTCAATAACCTTCTGTAGTATATAGAGCATTACTAACAATCATCTTATTATGAAAACAATTCGATACTATAGAATACAATGACGACCAAAACATTTAAATAGTATAACAAAGGGAGATATTTATGGCTGAACCGAATGAAGAGATCAGACATTTGAAAGATTGGAAGGTTCCCCTCACCATCTGGTGGGATAAGAAAAAGAAAGCTGTCAAATTAGTCGATCAAACATTACTCCCTGATGAAGTAAGGATTATTGAATGTGATAATTGGATAGATATTAGAGAAGCCATCAAAGTTCTGAGGATCAGAGGAGCCCCTGCATTAGGTGCAGCGGGGGCTCTTGCCCTGGCTGTGGAAGCGCAGAAATTCGAGGGCGATGAAGAAGAATTTTTTAGAAAGATGAATGAAGCAAAAAAAGTTGCAGTTGCGAGGCCTACTGCTGTAAATTTGGAATGGGGAGTAAATAGAGTATATAGTATACTTGAAAGATATAGAGGATCAGGAACTGAGAAACTGAAAGAAATTGCTTTGAAAGAAGCTGAAAAAGTTATGGAAGAGGATATTGAAGCAAACAAAATGATCGGTAAGCGTGGGTTAGAGATATTCAAGAACCTTAAACCAAAAGATGGAAATACATTCAAAATTCTCACTCATTGTAATGCTGGTTCTCTAGCAGCTTGTGGATATGGTACTGCTTTGGGACCCATAAGAACTGCCTTCAAAAAAGGGATTAACCTTCATGTTTTTGCTGATGAAACTCGTCCACTACTTCAGGGAGCCAGAATTACTGCATGGGAATTGAAATTAGAAGGAATACCAATTACCTTGAATACAGATAATGCTGCTGGATGGATAATGAAAAAAGAAGGCATTGACATGGTGATAGTGGGTGCAGACAGAATTGCAGCAAATGGTGACACTGCAAACAAGATTGGGACATATTCAATATCGATTTTAGCAAAAGAACATGATATTCCTTTTTATGTTGCAGCTCCACTTTCTACAATAGATTTGATTACAGAAACTGGTGATCAGATTGAAATAGAAGAAAGAGATTATCGGGAGGTTACGCATGTTCAATATCTGAGGGTAGCCCCTCATCTGGATAAAAATCAAGTTAGAAACTATGCCTTTGATGTAACTCCTCATGAGAATATTACTGGAATCATTACAGAGGTTGGAATAATTCGTGAACCATACAAAGAGAATATACAAGAAATCTTCAACAAATAGTGCTCGTGCCATCTTTAGTTATCGTGCCATCTTTCTAACAAAAACTACTACAAATAAAGCAATCAGAAAGGCTCCAATCACTGCTTCACAGCAGATTAATGCTTTTCCCATAGTAGTTGCAGGCCGAATATCCCCTAACCCTAGTGTAGTAAAAGTAACAAAGCTGAAATAAAAAGCATCGATGATTTTCTGCAAGAAACAAGGATTTATCGCAGCGTACTGCAGACATCCTAACACTAAATAGAGTAGGGCAAATGCCAAAACAGCCAATACTGACATGAATAATGTACGTTGAGGGCGTTCTCCATAGCCTGCTAAAAGATAATAAAGCAAAAACCATAGACGATCTCTCTTCTTTTCGGCTCCTTTTCGTTTCATTTCCATTTCTCTATAGAAGAATTCGCCAGCTTTTGAGTAGTCTCCGTGACGTTGCATATTTTGTTTGAGGTTTCTATAGACGGTTTCAAGATCCTTAAATGAGAGCTGTTCATCTTTCATATGTATCTCTTCATAGATTTTTTTGGGCCAATCACAGTCGACAAAGGCTAAATTTTCCATATCGGCTCCGTGAAATTTAGTTTGAGCTAAATTAGCGGTCATATATCCTTTGAATAGAAATTGAGTGTTTTGGAGATTCAACTTATCTACTTGTCCAGAGATAAACTTCAAATTTTGTTCAATCACAGATTTATTAAAAAATACATCTTGAAATTCAGATTTATAGAAAGAAGCAAATTTGAATTTAGCCTCAATAAAAAAACAATTTTTAAATTTTGAATTATCAAAAAATGAATACTGAAAGATAGCTTTATCAAAAGATACATTTTGGAAGATAACTCTATTGAAAGATGCATCTTTTTGAAAGGTAGTTTCATCAAAGTTTGCATCTTTTTGGAAAGTAGCTCTTAGAAAATCTGCATGGTGTCGAAAAGTAGCTTCATGGAAGTTTGCACTTTGGAAGATAGACCCAATGAAAACTGCATTTTGTTGAAAAATGGCCTTGTCGAAGTATGCATTCTTGAAAATGACTTGATTGAAGAATGCGTTTTTTTGGAAGGTAGCTTCATTAAAGTTTGCATCTTTCTGGAAAGTGGCTTTGGTGAAATCTGCATCTTTTTGGAAGATAGTTCTAGAAAAATCTACTTCTTTGTCGAATTTAATATACGAAAAATCCACTTTTTCTAGGAAACAATAGTCCTGAAAGTTATAATCTTTGTTGTCAAGCTTTTCCTTGAATTTTTGCCTAAACAGTTCAATATTCTTGTCCTTGGGCTTGTCTTGGGAGATGCAGTAATCTTCAGGATTTCTCCAAATTCTTTTCATGTTATAAATTTTCAGTGTTGCTATTTAACTTTTTTTCTTTTGAAGTTGACCTTACCATCATCCAGAGATTATAAGGATTTTCATTGCTTCAAAATGCAGTTCAAAATCGTATTTTAAAAGGATTCTGAATGAATCAAACTTGCTTTCGCATACGAGCAAGTATCCACAAGATATTATGAATAACAGCTACTGCTTCATTGAAGCTTATTGAATGAAAATGAGCTATCCGATTTCTTATATCAATAATCTCTTTCATCTTCACCTCAAAGGCTTTTTTGTCTTCGAAATATTTTGAGAAATAGTGATCCCAATTGTTGCTTTGCAGAATTATATCCGTCAGATTTTCCAATACTGAATAATCAAAAGGATTTTCTGGATATTGAAAATCTTTGATTCTTTTTCTTGTTTTGAAAATTCGTTTTTCGATTTCTTCTTTTGGCTTACTATTCAGAGCATTTTTGAACCAGTCTGCGCCTAAAGCCGCTTCTAAGATATTTCTGTTATACTCCCGCATCTCTAGCTCGAGGTATCCAATTATTTCAAAAACGGGGGCTTGAAGATTGTTCGAACGTGACTTTTGATTCTCTATATTGGAGGCAGCGTCTCTTATAGCGTTCCTATCGCCTTCTGTCAGATTATCTTGAGTATCAATTTCAACAATTCGGATTTCAAGATTAGCAAGAATATTGGAGTGAGAATCAAGGATATTCTTGAGAAATACTTGAAAACTTTCAGAAGTAATGTATACCTCTGTTTTTTCCTTTGCAATGTATCCTTTTCTTTCAAGGGCATGCTCTGCAAAGGAATCGTATGCATTCCCCTCTTCAATAATGTCTAGCAAAGTATCTTGTTCATTTCTTGGTAGACTCTCCCAATTATGTCGGTGATAGGGTTCCAGTTCTTGTTGTATAAGATCTCTTAGATCACTATCAAAAGAAAGAAAATCATCCATTGCCATTTTAAAGCACTCAAAAAGTGTTAATTTTAGAAAAAACGGATTAGTACCGCTGAATCTAATGATGGAATCAAGAACAGAGGGATCAGCATTGAGGTCCTCACGTTCAAGAGCGGCTGTGATAAGTTTGTGAGATGCATTTTCATCCAAGCCATGGAGCTGGTATCTGGTAAAAATATTAAAAAGAGGGGACGTTGAAAATCTTTTTTCTTTGAAGATGGACCTCAAATCACGTGAGGTCGAAACGACAAATACGACATCATACATCTGAGTCAAATACCTTAAGTTTGAGAAGATATCACCTTGCTTAATCATTGAAATTTTCTCGAATTCATCAAGAAAAAATACAATTTCTTGGGTATTGTTATTAATCATTTTGATAATTTCTTCAAATTGTTGAGAATGAATATACTCTTTTTTTAGCAAAAGATCTGTTTTTTCCTTGATTTCGCCAGTGATTTTTTCAGATATGCATTCCAAAAATCTTCGAAATAAATCAGAAGGCTTAGAGAAAGAACATGACGATATATCTATGTAAAACATCAATATACTCTCCGGAAGAATCTTGTATTTGGCTATAGTTTGAGGGTGAACAAGGTGGAGAAGAAAGGAAGTCTTTCCAATCTTTCTTTCACCGACTAGAGAAATTGAATTTAAGGTCAAAATTTGATTGTATATATCTACGATTTCCTCCTCTCGTCCAAAGAAATCTTTTGGATCGTGTACAGGCCTCCTATTTTGGAAAGAGTCTTGCTTCATGAAATCATCCTCGAGTGATTCTTTGCTAGCCGCTTATCGAACAAGAGTTCTCGTCCTGGAGGTTCCATTCTTGTGTCAATCCAATATCTGAACATATCGCAGACAAACTTAAACCTTCTTATTTCTTCTGTCACTGATCTAATAATTTCTTTTCTCTCAAGGTTTGAGATCGCCTCCTTGATATCTCTATCCTCAATTTGTGGATTGTATTCTCTTATTCTTACAACAAGCTGTTGCTCACTGATGCTTGTCTGCCCCTTTAGAGCAGTCGACACGACTCGTAACACAATTTGTTCTCTTGAGGTTGTATCTGCTAGGATCATAGCTTCAAGTCCGGGACTACCGAGTTCAATCATATCGGGGATGCAGTTCTCTACATCACTATATCCAAGCACACATTTTCTTCTTGAATTATGATAATTTACTAGAACATGGCAGCACAACTGAACGAGGTAAGGATGGCAATTTGTCAATCTTAAAATTTTTTCTACTGCGGAGTCATCATACTTAATATAGCCTTCTACAGGTTTTGTTATGAGTTCTTTGGCATCATCTTCACTTAGGGGGCCTAGTCTGATTTGCACAAACGGTCGAGCAATTTTCTTCCATTCTTCAGTTTTTAAGTTTTCCATGGGCAATCGTCCAGCCATAATAGGTTCTATTCTATCATGTTTAATCATCCAATCTAATAAGTGAAAAAGTTCTTCACTTATGTTTTTACATTGTATGAGATCATCAATTAGATCATATTCATCGATCATAAAAATTATCTTTTTTTCTCCTATTTCCTCCATAATCATATCAAGAAATTCTTGAAATCCTCTATAGGGATCAGGTATTCTATCATAATCAGGGATTTTTGGTACTTTTTTCCCCCCATCTTTGATGACGTTGGATATTTGTGCTGACCAAAATCGAAGCAATCCAGAGTCTCCGCTTTCGAGTCTCTGTGTAATAGCTAAGACAGGGACATATTCTCCTTTAAGTTTATTCATAAGCTGATATAACACTGAAGTTTTTCCAATTCTATATTGACCATATATTATCGCTGGATTTATTAATACACCAATAATAATTCCACTAATTTGATTAAAAATATCTTTTCGTCCATAAAACATAGATTTTGTCTTTATAGGATTGCCAACAATATAAGGGTTTTGTATTTCTTCAAATTTGATGCTTTCGTGAAACAATTCAACTTCTATATCAAAGATTTCAGTAGACTTCTTCCTTTCTTCAGTCAAGGACTCTACTTTAAGTTGAACGTTAACATGTGGGAAAGTTTTTGGAGATATTACAAATTCAGGTGAAAATATACGGGATTTCTGATCATTACTTTTTGTTAAGCGTATTCTCTTGGTAGTTTCTTTTTTTTCTTGTTCGAAAACTTCATACTGATCGGAAGGTAGTAGTCTAGCAATCAAATTGATAAGAGGGACCTCACCAATATTCGCAATACCGAAGATGAGATGAATGCGTCTGGAATCAAGAAGTTTCTTAGTCTTAAGTTCAACATTCAGTCTTTGAGATCCCACAAATTGTTTGAATTCCTTTTCAACAAGAAGTTCCCATTTGTTCAAAATTTCCTCGGCCATGAGATAGCTTTCTGGCTCTACAAGTTTGTTTTCTGCTATGTTTCTTAGTTTTGCTATCTTCGTTAAGATATCCCTTTTTTGTAAATATTTTTCTTCAGGGATATAGTAGTAATAAAATTGTTCTATGACTTCAATAAGATGTCTCAGCTCCTTGAATAGGACTATGACTGCCTTACTTGTGAATTCTGATTTATCTATAAATTCTTCCAGCCATTTTTTGATATTTGGTTTTATGATATCTTGAACTTCTTTGCAGGCTCGCATCTGGTTCAGAAGTCTATACATATGGAAGTAATATTTGCCATATTTCAGTTCCTGAAGTTCTTCTAGGATTTCCACAAATACTTTTAATTTTGAAAGTGCATCATCATTCCTATAGTATGTTAACTCAGATAGAATCTCCAAAAATCTTGAGAATTCTGGTCTGCTGAGGCGATCAGCAATATAATTTAGATCGACACATGCAATCCTGGTGTCATTCAGTATTTGATTGACATATAGAAGGAAATAATTTTCATCTGAATTTATCTTACTTACATACTTTTTCTCCCTTTCCATTGCAGATCTTTTCTTGCTTACTATAATTTCCGCGCCAAGCCCATATTCTGAAAACTCGGGGAAAAACCAACGGATACATAAGGCTTTAGGAATTACAAAGTCCCTCTCAAGTCTGTCTGCAATATCGTCCGGTAGAATAATGAATCGATCAAAAGGTCGAGTAGATCGTATATTGAGATCTGATACAAAGTTATACATAGCTGGTTCTATCATTACCCATAACTCTAGATCCACGCTGATTTGGACAATTTCATTGAATTCATTTCTGTCTATTACCAGTGGATGTATAGGTGCTTCGTAAATCCAGTCCCAAGACGAACTGAGGAAAGAGGATAGCTCTGACTTCTTTCTAAAAGAATCCTGAATATGGAACCGAAACTGAAATCTATTCATCTTGGTATTATTTATCCTAAATTCTTTCAGATCAATTCTGATCAAAACATTTTCTTCGCTTTGTTTTTCTATATGAACTTTTTTTACAGAAATCGGCGGAATAAATCTACTTTTCATATCTATTTTCCGAGAAAGTTCTTTATTTTTAAGAATTTCATTTTCTTCTTCTATATCGGCCTTTGTTGGGAGATTAATGCATCTGAAATCGCTTTTTGGAATGATCATGTATATATGATCCAGCTCTTGTGATTTCCTGGAATCAAAAAACTCAAGATAAATTGTGGCTATAACATTGCTTCCCCTGTTTCTAAAATCTAACCATTCACTAATTTTTAGCCTTGCCTTTTTCAGTAAATGCGATTTATCATGTTCTAGTGCAAGTGCTATGTATTCCATGCTGAACCACCATTATTAAAAAGTGAAATATATTGTGTTAGTTTAGCTCAAATATTTGAGAAAATTCTCATACTAGGATATCTGTCACCGTCGCCTCTGGCGACTACTCCCAAAATGCTTGAGTTCCATTCTCTTGAAGTGTAACCATCTTCTTGTTCTTCTGCTGCAGTGTTCCTCCTTTGTTTAATGTCCATATATTTTCCTTCAATGGAGGAAATATAAAGCTTTCGGTTGCTGTCGCTGTGGATTATCCAATCTTGAGTGTTGAATCAACTAAAACAAGATCTTTGTTTAAAGTCACTTATCGTAGGTGAAAACATGCCTTTTTCCTTTTGTATCTTGCTGATAATTGTTATTCCTTTAACTGATCAGGTCTTCCATTCAGACGTTGCCAACTAATGGTCACAATTTTTTTGACGAAGTATTTACCCAACTCCCAGAATTCCTGGTATGCACGCCATTATCAATATTCCATTTTCATGAAGGGAAATTGTCTCCTTGTCCTTCTGCCATCATCACTCCTCCTTCTGTACTTCGATTATCCATATCTGGATCCGCATATGGAATGGTCAGATCTCTTTGTGGAGAGAGAAGTAACCTTCTTCTTTTCGAAGGAATTCATATTACTTGAACTTCAATTATCTTACTCTATATTGCCTTATAAACTTTTGGGTTCAATAATAAAACTTGTGGGATTCTCTACATTATGGAATGCAAATATAGACTCAAGAATGAAAAAGTATACCATAGGAAACATTTATAAGCATGGCTGATAATTAGAAAAAGATGACCAACATGGATTTAACCAGTCTGATGGGTGAATTATTAAATAAGGATAGGCTTGACTACTTAGAAATAATTGAAAACTCAGAAGGTGCTAAAAGCATTGATGTCGCAGAGGAGATCTTAAAATCAAGAGGCATCACAAAACCCAAGGAGATTAAGAAAGAAAACATCAAGGTCAATAAAAGACTAAGAAAACTCGTTGATCTTGGGATCCTTGATTCAACCAAAAAGGGAGAATATGAAGTAAGCAGTCTTGGATATTTGTTGATGGATTCATGGCAAGAATTGAACGAAAAGGCGGAAACTTTGAACAAATTTCGTAGATTTTTTGATACCCATTACATTGAAGATCTCCCTCAAGAATTCATCCGCCAGATATACAGATTAAGTGAAGCAGAGTTAACAAGAAATCCTGTTCAATGGATGAAGGAGGTAATGAGATACATGAAAAAGATAGAACGGAAATTTTACAATTCTACAGAGTATCTCCATGACATTCCAGATGAAATCTTAGAGAAGAAAGTAACAGGAAAGATTGAACAAATCTCGATTTTGTATCAATTCTACAAACATCCTGAACTGAATTATCCTGATGAGAAAGAACTCTTCGATGAACTTGTTGAAGCAGAAGTTGAATTTCGATACCTGACTTTGAAAAACAGACATCCTATAGGCATTAGAATTGTAGATGAAAAATGGGCAACCTTTGGCTTAACAAGGAAAGCAGACGGAGTACTTGATAGAGATCAAACATTGATAGGAACTAATCGTGACTTTGTTTCATGGTGTCGTGATTTAATGTATCACATTTGGCATTTTGAGGCAAAACCTCTTGACGTGAGTGAAATCATAGCAAAGAAGACAGAGGAATAACAAAAGCGAATCATTTCGTTAATACAAGTATTTATGTTTCACTAATCTGGATCTGGTCTCTCATCTTCATTCATATAGGGATGTAGTTAAAGGGTCATTATAAATGTTTCGCTAAGACAATTGTGCATTTAGAAAGTGTAGAAAGAATTACTTTCAATACAAGGATATAGTATGTCATTTTTCAAGAGAACAATTTCTTTGCTTCTTATCTCCTACAGTTTGGAATTGAAAATATCACCAAACCTTCCTCAACATCAAATACCCAACAAATCCTCCCACAATTAAAACCCACGAAACTCCAGCTCTTTTTTTCTTCCTCAAATAATCATCATGCCACCCCAATGAACCCATACACGACTTCTCATCATATGTCCCAGAAAACTCCACCTCATCCCCCGGTTCCAATCCTTCTTCAACCTCCCCCACTACAGGTTTCATCTTAACCGTCACAGTAGTACACATCTCCTTTCCCTGAAACGTAACCACCAAAACATCCTCCACCGAAATATCACAAAAAGTCTCCCCTCTCATCTCATAAATCCTCAAAATCTTCCCTGTACACTGCAATGACTGAGAAAGCTTCTCCAGTTCCGCACCCGCAGGTATCCTATACACAAAATGATCCTCAGCTTCCACAGTAACCATACAATTCACAGGATCATAAAACCCCTTCACATGCACCTTATCACCAGCAGAAATCCCCTCAATATCACTTATAACCTTCACCTTAGAACAAATGTCCTCGGCAGCCGTCGCTAAAACCTCATCCACTCTCACCATCAACCCATCTGCAGAACTCTCAACTGTACCCACAAAGGTAATATCAAATTCCTCTGCCCACACACTTACCCCCATACCAACCACCAGAAATACACAAATCAACAAAGTCCTCTTCATGCCAATCCCTCCTTTAGTCCATTCCTCAGTACACTATCAGTTTCACAATTCCTTTTACACACGTAAGCTTTCACCATATCCCCCTATTACCCAATTCTCTTATAACCTTTTCTATTTTCAGGAACTGCCCAATATTTGGTGCTTATCCCATTTGTTACACGTGTAACAATTTCTTGTTTTTTATGACTTTTCGCAATCACTTATGATATTCAAAGAAACTAAGAATGTGTAGCATCAGCAGCTAAACGGCAATCTATTTCCGATATTTCCAAAAATATCCATTACCAACGTACTAAAAATTGTAAAAAAGCCAATGCCATTACCCTATTTGTCACCATTTAATCTCCACCCGTAAACTACACCCAGTATCACGGCTTCTTCCATACAACATACCCATCCTTATCCAGAATCCTCAAAATCCGATGATACGGGATATGCGTTTCCCCCTCTGGCCCCTCTAATACAAAATCCGAATGCTCCAAACTTGTAATATCTTTACATGAAACAGATCTTTCATTCTTCGGTGCCCCTCTATGTACGTACACCACGGTATACCCCTCAAAGCTCATATCTGGATGCCACTTTAGTCTATTCAGAATCTCACGTGGACGCATACCTCACCTTCAATCCCACCCATTAATACTTAACTAAAATTCACTCCCTTCTTCTCAGCATGAAACTCTCCCCTTCCCTCAATGGTCACCACCACCACAATATCCCCATATTCGACACCCACATCCTCACTCAAGACCACAATCCCCCCTTGTCTCCCCACTAACCCCGATGAATCAAACAAAACCTCCTTCTCATACACCATCCCATCACCATACACCCTCACAACCACCCTACATTCTGCATCATAAAAAGAAACAGGCTCCAACTCCCGATCCCGAAACACCAAGAAAATCATAATACCCTCCTGAATACCATCTTCATCCTTATCAAAAGGTTCTGTCTCCACCATCACATAGTACACCCCCCTTACTCCCTGTTCAAAACAGCCCACAACCAACAACACCAAAACACACAACGACCGCTTCATACATTTAATACCTTTCCACCTCTTTAATCTTTTCTCTCCAATTCTCCATTAGAAGTATTTAGAGTATTTAATTACTCTCAATAAAGAGAAAAAAGAGTATCATGCAGTAACCCAAAGTTGTTACACGTGTAACATCCCACATGTAACATCTCACAAAGGAGAAAATAGATCAGAACCAACCCTCTTTAACAAAGTACTTTTCTGAACTAGCATTGTACAGCCCATAACTCAGGAATAGCATCCCCCGTGAAAAAACATATATGCAGATGATGGGTGGAAGCCACCAGTGCACTGCTTCAAAGCCGTACCCTGCCCTGAAACACCATCCGATGAGCATCCCCCACGTGGTGAACATAGGATCACCAAAACCAAAAAAACTCACTATTGCATCATATATGGCAGCATATGAACCAATTAGCGCTGCACCACTTAAAAACAGCCTCTGAGGTATTTTTTCTCCTTTTCTGAATTTCACCTCTATATCGTGTCCCACTGCCAGCCATCCCATAAGACCAATGGCACCTGCAAAAAGAAGTGTATGAATCCACAACACTCGTCCTAAAAAGGATGCCAGCAAAAAAGTGATCCCCAATAATAACCCCACCACACACAAAGGAAACGCTATGAACCCACAATACCTAGTAACTGCCGTATCTTCAAGTTGGGGCGTTTCCTCTCTCTGCCTCGCCATAATGAACGCTGCACCCACCAAGACTGGGACACCTACAACAGACCACCACAATCCATACCATAAAGCGCTGAATGCTCCAGAACACACTTGCCTGAACAAATCTCTGCCCATGAAATCTGTTCCCAAGATATGCTCTGCAGATGGTGGCGAATACACCAGATCATCTGGATCAATTAAACCACACACAAGTTCATCTCTGGGCAAGACAAAGGAGATAACAGCCAACCCGATAAACCCTACAAGTACTGTAGCACCTATTTTCTCCACGATTCCAACCATATACTTGTATGTGTTTTGAGGGTTAAAAGAGTTTTTGTCTACCTTTGAATCAAAAATTGTTACACGTGTAACAAATGAAAACCCAATGGCTAAATAGCATCGTCGAGGAAGCAATCTTTATAAAGACAGAAAAAAAGAGTATATGTCGAGATTAGGTCTCTCGAAGAAATAAGCACGAACAAAAAAGAAGGAAAAAAGAAGGGATACTATGCATGTATACGCTTACTTATCCTTGCTGGCCTCCTACATCTGTTTTCCCTTAGGTATTCTTGTCTATCAAAAAGACCCCAAAAACAAGTTGAACAGAATTTTCACACTTTCCTGTATATTACTTGGATGCTTAGCATTTACAGAATTTGGGCTTCGCCAGGCAGCTGATGCTGCTACCGCTTACATGTGGCTCAGATTAGGTGCTTTCTGGCCATTTGCCATATCGATTTTCCTGCACTTCATTTTAGTTTTCACCAAGAGCAGAGCACTCAGAAGCAGAATAACCTACTTTCTGCTTTACATACCTGCGGCCGTCCTCACCGTATTGGCTCTGACTACTTCTCTTGTTTCAGGCGCGCCCACAAGAGAATACTGGGGATGGATGTGGATTGTCCCTGAAAACGCACTGGTGTACAATATAAGCGGCATTTGGGCTTTTTTTCTCACAACTTTGCCTTTATTCTTAAGTTTTTTGCACTATAATAGAACAAGAGAACCGATTGAAAAACAAAGAGCCAAATATGTACTTTTAGCCATATTTGTTCCAGTAATAGCAATTTGTCTTTCCAGAGTGGTTTTTCTTCTAGGTGGTATCAAGGTTCCAGACTTTTCTGTCACTGCATCAGCAATTGAATTCACTGTCATTACGTACGGAATCTACAAATACAATATCTTTGCATTGACTCCTGCTGTAGCAGCCAATGATATTGTCAGTGCCATGTCCAACATGCTCTTTCTGGTACGAACAGATGGAAGTATATCTCTGGCTAACCAGAGTGCATTAACCCTTCTTGGATATGATGAAACTGAATTAATTGGGCAGCCATTACAGCGTATTTTTGCAGAACAGGACTGGAAAAAAATAAAGTCCAACAATGAATCACCTATCCGTAGCCAAGAAATGACTTTTATAACCAAAGATGGTGAACCAATCCCTGTTTTGATATCAATTTCTGCGGTTCAGGACAAAGATGAGAACAATCTGGGTATGTTATGTATCGGCAGTGACTTAACAGACCACAAACAAGCAGAAGAAGCACAGAAAAAGGAAGTGCTGCTCAGAGAAATCCACCACAGAGTTAAGAACAATATGCAGATCATATCCAGTCTGCTCAGGTTGCAGTCCAATTACATTACAGACGATAAATACATAGAGATGTTCAAAGAGAGCCAGAATCGAATAAAGTCTATGGCATTAATCCATGAAAAGTTGTACCAATCTCGGGACTTGGAAGAGATCAATTTTCGTGAGTACATCACCGATATGGTGCAGAGGTTACTGCAGTTTTACAATGGCCAGAATATTGCATTGGTCATGGATGTGGACGACATACTTATGGAGGTTGACACTGCAGTACCCTGTGGGTTAATCATTAACGAACTGGTGAGCAATAGTCTGAAGCATGCCTTTCCTGATAGAAAAGGTGAAATAAGAGTGGGCCTTCACCGTAGTGATAGTACTATTGAGTTAATAGTTGCAGATAATGGTGTGGGCATACCAGATGATATAGATTTTAGAAACACAGAAACGTTAGGGCTGCGGTTAGTGACGATTCTGGCAGAAGACCAACTTGATAGTGAGATCAAGTTAACCAGGAAAAAAGGAACTGAATTCTGCATTACTTTCAAAGACAAAGGAGAAACCAATCTATGAACATCCAAAAAATAGGCTAAAAGGGAAACAACTCTGGGTACTGGATGTGGTGCAGGAAGAAAGCTACGTATTTTGTGTCTACGAGGAAAGAGAGATCATTAAGATAACACTGCGACACAAGCTATTTATAGATACATTCTATAAGGAAGTATGCAGAACATATCTCTCCCTAGAATTGGGCTGGGAACATGGGAGAACACCAACCCTTCTAAATGTGCGATGAGTGTTTCCACAGCTATAACCATTGGGTACCGGCTCATTGATACTGCTCAAGCGTATAGGAATGAGAACCACGTGGGAAAGGGAATTGCCCAGGCTGACATCCCACGGGAACACATAACTGTGTGTACCAAAGTGTGGATCAGCAACCTGTCGCACCATAAGGTTTTGGACAGCACTGAAAAGAGCCTCAAAAAGCTCGGTCTTGACGTGATCGATATTCTATACATCCATTGGCCAGCACATCCGTATGATGCTGAAAAAACACTGCGCGCCTTCAGTGAGTTAAAAGATCAGGGGAAGATAACCCACATTGCAGTCAGTAACTTCACTATTCCCCTTCTCGAGGAGGCTTTAGAGATTTGTGATAACCCCATTATTGCAAACCAGGTGGAAATGCACCCCTTGTTAAAACAGAAGGAAATGGTACAGTTCTTACAAAACCAAAATATGTATTTAATTGCATATTCCCCTCTTGCTCGAGGACACGTCTTTAACATTCCTGAACTAACTGAAATAGCACAAAAACATGGGGTGAGTGAAGCTCAAGTCAGTCTCGCATGGTTGATGACCCATGAGAATGTCATTCCCATTCCAAAGGCAACCAGCAAGCAACACATTGAAGATAATTTTAAAGCATTACAGTTAACCCTTGATCAAAATGATATAGAGAAAATTGAGTCCATTGCGATTGAAAAACGAACTGTAAATCCCCCATTTGCGCCCTGGTGACCTGATGCCATCTCTCCTTGAACTTACCTGATAGTATGAAAGAGAAATATGCGGGTTTTCAGAAGCCTGGTATAAGTTCTGTTAAATGGGTTGCCTCCTTTTTGGTGCCTAATCTTGTTACACGTGTAACAAATTGAGGCAGATTACTATTGACAACCCTTTTGCAGACAAACCTATTTATACGTAATCACCACACGTAAAAAAATTGTATATTGACTAAAAAACGAATGACTATTAGCCAGCTCAACAGGAGGATTACTATGGAAAATGTCTGCATTGAGCACCATGATGGAGTAGCTTTGGTGAGGCTAACTCGAAGTATTACAAACGCTCTCAACTTTGATCTCGTTAATGAGTTGCAGGAGTGTCTGCATACAGTGGGTAATGACCCTGATGTGTGTGGTGTTGTTATTGCCAGTTTTAATGAGAAGTTCTTTTCAATTGGGCTTGATATACCCTATTTATATGAACTCACCAAAAAAGAGGTCACTTTCTTTTACCATAAGTTCAATCAAGTGTGCATCAGCCTGTACACACTGCCAAAGCCTACCATAGCAGCTGTTACAGGACATGCTGTGGCGGGAGGGTGTATCCTCACGTTGTGCTGTGACTACCGATTCATTGCAGAAGGCCGAAAATTGATGGGGTTAAACGAGATAAAGCTTGGCGTTCCTGTTCCCTATCCTGCTGATTGTATCTTGCAGCAGATTGTGGGAACTCAAACTGCTCGTGAGATCGTCTATACGGGTGAATTCTATCTGCCTGAACAGTTGGTTAAAATGGGTGTGGTAGATTGTGTGCTGCCTTTAAGAGAGGTCATATCAAAAGCAATTGAGAAGGCTCACTTACTGGGGGGGATGCCTCAAAAGGCATGTGCCATTATCAAACGTAATCGTGTGGAAGCAGTTGAAGCACGGATTTTGAAGCACCTGGCAGAGAAAGAACAGCTCTTCATAGAGTGCTGGTATTCTGATGAGGCACGTCAACGATTAAGAGAGGCAATGGAGAAATTTTAATGGAACACATTGGCTGCTCTGTTACTGTATACAGGGTTATGTGGTCATTGGTCATGGGAGAAAAGTATATATTCATGGTAGTTGTACCGTACATGGTGGTCACATGAGCGACTATGAAGTTCCTGTAGATGCAAAAATGATAGTGATTCCTGCACTTATCTGCGGTGTTCCCGCAGGTATTCTGTCTGTGCTTCCCCTTGCAGAGGATGTGTGCTGTCTGTGGGTCATACTGGCGGGTGGGTTGGCAGTTTTTCTCTTGAAGTATTTCTACAAGATAAAGGGTAAGATTTCTTTGGGAAAAGCAGCTCTCACTGGTGGGTTGGCTGGATTGGTGGCCAGTCTCATAATCGTGGGGAATCTGGCTTTAGTAGTGTCTCAGGAAGATTTCGGAGATATCATGGAAGAAGCAATGACATCGCCTGAGTGGGAGGAAGCCCTCGAGGATTCGGAAATGACTGAAGAAGAAATTGAGGAAATCCAGGAAGTTATGAAAGGATTTTCATCCAGCTTTTTTCAGGTAGGTATTGTTGTGCTGTCTATAGCTTCTCTGATTCTGCTCCCTCTCATTGGTGCACTGGGAGGAGTTATCACCAATGAGATCATAAAGTAGCCTTGTAGTTATTTTTTATTCTTTTATTTTTGTAAATTCCTTTAAACTAAGGTTTCCATTCTCTAAGGTTTCCCCTTTTTTTCCAATAGTTGAAGGGAAAAGTATATATACAGGGATGTGCCATAGTAGTTACTATCACTTATCGGAGGTGACAAAATGGAATTTGAATTAGCTATTGAAGAACTGGAAGACGTATCACCAAAACATCCAATAAACCCTGGCTGCTCTTCCAAGCCTTTTAAGGTAGCTTGCCCATACCTATATTAAATCCAGAATACAACCACTTAACCTTTTCTTTTTTATTCTTTAATTTTTCTGAGAAAAATGAACAAATGGTGATCTTTTCATTGTCAGAGAGAAACGGCAACAGGTAATTACTGAGTGGCCTCTGAAAGCATGAGTTTATATTTTACTCATAGTCAAAAAAGAGGGGAACCACACGGAAATGAAGTTAAAGATGTGTCCTGTCCTCTCAAAGGAGTTTTCCCTATCCAAGGTTATCACAGAAGAAGGAGACAATACAGTCATCTATAATACTGCAAGCAGAGGTAAAGCGTACCCCAATACTGCTACCTACGAATTTGCGAAAAGATGCAGAGGAGATAAACCATTAGAGGAAATCATTGCTGAGTTATCTCGTATGTCAGGGGAGCCAATGGTCAATGAATGTATGAATTAAAAGCCACGTATGGATATGGGAGCACTGGTTGAAGGGTGAGATTCACAATCCGAGTAACCTATTGGATGGTAACCTAAAAAGATTCATATCTAAATGAAACGTCCAACTCACTATGCAAACCAAATTTGATTTGATTTACGTGGCAGGATGGCAATACAGGATTTCAATGAGACCCAAAAAAGGATTGATTTTGTGTTACACGTGTAACAAACATTTTTGCACACACCAGAATGTCTTTTAGTAACTAGTGGACATGGAACTGAAGTTGCCCAAATCGAGAAGTAGAGGAACTTACACTTCCTCATCACTTTTGGGTTGACTGCTTTATAGACTTTGCTTTTGGGAGTTTTCTTCTCGATGATTTTCATTTTTTCTAACTGGTTGGTATTTCTTCATCCAGCATAATTAAAGAAGAAAAAAATTGTTGCGTGAATTGTTACACGTGTAACAGTATCTTCTTGTTAAGTGTAGATCATGAGGTTAAAGCTGAAATTTTGTCACCACACTTTTTGATAGCTTCAGTACACAAGGTAGAGTTGGGAACCCCTCTTGTTTGAACCCCACTTTGTTTTAATGGGAGTTTCATACCATTGAAGCTTATGCTGTGGGTAACACCTTCCTTCTGTGTGAGAATTATTGAAGATATACCTTTGGATGCTCCTGTTCAGATATTCAGGGGTAAATTCTACTAGAACAATCTTCGTATTTTCTCGATTTCCCGTACCCACAGTAACCACCACTTTTCCTCCATCTGGGCTCCAACTGCTGTCAGCCGCAATAGCAGAACCAAGGTACTCACTGCGGCCAGGTTCATTAAAATAGGTCAGCCGTTTTTTGTTTGAACCATCTCCATCCATGATCCACAATTCAGTTTTAAGAGATTTCTGCCATTTACTTGGATCGTACGGGTACCCATGACTGGATGCCCACACGATCTTTTTGCCATCAGGCGAGTAGTGTGCATGTTCATCCCATTGATCTGGGTTATCTGTTAACTGGGTCATGGATTGCGTTTCAATATCCATTTCGTAGATGTCAAACCCACTGTACTCTTCTTTTGTACCTATGGTCAGCAGTACTTTCGTGTCATCAGGAGAGAAATCATGAGTTTCATACCAGACACTACCTAAAGGTTGGTATGATTTCACATTTTCTAAATGCGGATGAGGAGTTTCAACAAAATCAGCCATGATGATTGCCCAGTCTAAGGGATTATCTCCTATTCTTTCAGACCACACAAGCTTTTTCCCATCGTGGGAGAAATGTGGGTGCAGTACAGCTCTATTCTCTTTGATAGTTGTTAACTGGTAGAAGCTTGTGCCCTCACCATCAGTTATCCACAAATTGTTGTGTTTCCCATGGCCTGGCTGGGTGAGCATGTAATCTTCCCGCAGATTATGAGGTAACAACGGGTCTTGTGATTGAAAGACGATATACTCCCCAGAAGGATGCCACGCAGGCTGTCCATTGTGCAACTGGGATATGCCGGGATTGTCACACGTTACACAGTGTCCGTGAGATCCATCGTCATTCATAATCCACATATCGTAGTACCCATCTTCACCATATCGGCTGTGGACGATACCGAGGGTTCCCCAGTCCACTCTGCCGCCATTTTCCTCAATGAGCGTTGTAATTTTCACTGGAGAATCAGATTGTGCAGAATCTTTTTGGGCACACCCTCCTACAACCATTATGATAATCATAGGAATGACTGCTTTTTTCATGGGTGTATTTCGTTCTGGAATACTTAAAAGTTTCTGGATAACAGATCTGAGCTGTGGGATTCAAAACCGAGATTGTCAATTATAACTCTAGAAATTATAGATATAGACATTCAAATATCAATGGACATGATAAATCCCAATGTTACACGTGTAACATGTGCAACAACCAGTGAACCCCTCAGCAAAAACCCTTAAATATTTCAGTGTACAAGGTACTGTAATGAAAAAGTCACACAAGATTATGTATGGATTGGCAGTCGTTTCTGCAGTTTTAGTAACATACGTGGCATTTCCACACGACGGAAAAATCGATGACTGGCAGTATGTACCTGAACCCGTGCCAGAAGAGCCAGCAGCATTGTACATGACTTCACAAATGGCTCCACAGACAAGAGCACTCGGTCTTGCTGCAGGAGGAGCAAAAGGTGTCAGCAACTATAGAGAGAATATCAAGAATAACTATCTTCCCTTGCTCACAGATATCACCTATGAGGGGTTGTTTTATGAGTATTACTTTGATACGGGGGAAAAGAAAACGTGTGAAGAACTGTTCTGTCCTTCCTACAGTTATGCCATCACAAGAGATCCCTTTTCTCAAAAAGAGGAGTATTACTTAGCTGTTGGGCTAAATTCGGGAATAAGAGAGAGTGAATTTAAACGGAAAAAGCTTAACCTGGTTATTGTCCTTGATATTTCAGATTCCATGAACGCTTCCTTTGATCAATACTACTATGACAGGTATGGTAACATAGTTTGGCTTGATCAAACTGATGTGGGCACGAGCAAGATACAAATTGCTGTAAACGCTGTTGCGGATCTTTTAGACCACCTCACTGACGAGGATAGGCTTGGAGTTGTGCTGTTTAACAATGAAGGGTATTTAGCAAAACCCTTGCGGAGTGTTGGCGAAACAGATATGGAAGCAATTAGAAATCACATTCTAGAAATAAATGCTTGGGGAGGAACGTACATGGCTGCAGGCATGGAGATTGCTAGTGGATTATTTGATGAGTTCTATGCTGTGGACAAAAATGAATATGAAAATAGGATTATCTTCTTGACTGATGCTATGCCTAACATAGGAGAAACCAGCAGAGAGGGACTTTTGGGCACAACAGAGAGAAATGCTGAAAATAACGTTTATACAACATTTATTGGCATTGGTGTGGATTTTAATACAGAATTAGTTGAATACATAACGAAGATAAGAGGTGCCAACTATTACTCTGTTCATTCATCAACCCAATTCAAGGAGAGAATGGATGAAGAATTTGAGTATATGGTCACCCCGTTAGTGTTTGATTTAGAATTGAGACTGGACGCAGAAGGGTACGAAATTGAAAAAGTCTACGGGAGTCCTGAAGCGAACGAGGCCACAGGGGAATTGATGAAGGTTAACACATTATTCCCTTCCAAAAAAGAAGAAGAAAAAACCAAAGGCGGCTTAATTTTACTGAAACTGAAGAAAACATCCATTGATACGAGATTGAAATTAAAAGTAAGCTACAAAGATAGGACCGGTGTGGTTCATACATCAGAGAAGACTGTCGTATTGGAAGAAAAAGATGCAGATTTCTTTGAAAATAATGGCATAAGAAAAAGTGTATTACTGGTTAGATACGCAAATTTAATTAGAAACTGGATTAATGATGAAAGAAAAAGCATTTTAGAGGATACCCCAGTTTTACCCTCAGTCAATACAGAAGATGGAATTGTTATATGTAAGCCAGTACTGGGAGAATGGGAAAGACAATCTGTACCATTACAGGTATCAGAAGGTTATAAAAAGTTGTTTGAAGACTTCAGAGAATACTTTGAACAGGAGATGGAAGAAATAGGAGACAAAACATTAGAACAGGAGTTACAAGTTTTGGATAAGCTCATCCGCTACGGATATGGCATGATTTTCCATAGTTATTTCTGTGTTTGATTTTTTGATATGGTGCCTGACTCTTATAAAATATATAAGATTCAAAATATTATACAGAATAGATCTGAATTGATTTTTGTCAATAGTTATTGACCTTTTATCTCGCAACACTATGAACATCCCATCATTTCAGATAGCTGGAAGAGGATTACAGGGAGCAAGAAATGCATTATTTTGGGCCCTGAAGAATGATGCAAGAACCGAAGAAAAGCAATAGTGCCTTTTGATCCAATTAATTTCAAGAAATCCTCTTCTCTTTTCATCCGTGGATACCATCTCTACCATGCAAATAGAGCCCGTGCATAGTGAAGATCAGTGAAGTAACCCTTTTCTTTTAACTGGTTAAGAAGGGAAAAGAGATCATTTTCTTCTTCTTTAATTAGTACGTACAACCTGGCTAAGAGGTAATGGTCTACTGAGAAGAACACAGATGTCGAAGGGAGCAATCCCAGGATATCAGCCAATTGTCTATGGTAGTCAGATTTAAAGAGAAAATCTGAAGCAAAGTAGTTTGAAACTCCTTGAGGATAGAAACTAGCGTGACTGTTGGTGTATTGTGGTAATTCAGAGAACCATTTCTCAACTGTTTCGTACCGTATTCTGTTTTTCTTTAGAATTGGTAGAGCTTGTACTCTTGTGTTGTCTTTGAATTCGTTGTAAAGTACCCATTCTTGGTTATTCCATGGATTGGAGGGAATCTCCTCATAGAAGGTAGTCTTCTTCTTTGGGGTTGATATCATCTGTTGGATTTTCTTCATGGATTTGTCCCAGTTCAAAGAGGTGACTTTAGGAAGGTAGGTAACGCTTTTGACACTCTGGTGAATACAGGTTTGAAACCCTTTCAGTAGCGGAAGATTCATCATTGTGTCACTGATTAGCGTGATATTCCACTGTCCACAGCCCCAGGATCTGTACAATACATGGGGAAGTCCCTTTAACCCTCTGTAGACTGCATAGGAGTCTTCAAATTGGCAAAAAGAAGCATATAAATGGTAGTTCTGTGCTGGTTTCACAAAGATTTGAGGCCCCTTTATAATGGAACGTTCATACATTTCTTCAAGGTATCTGGAGACGGAACTCCGTGGAATACCTGTATTCCGTGCAATCTGGTTTTGGGACATAAAAGGGGTCTCATATATCTGCGTGTAAATTTCAAAGAATTTCCTCAATAGTTTATTGGTAACTTTAATGGTATCACTCATCCTAGAATGCCCCCATCCTCATGTGATGAACGTAATATCCTTTCCAGTTCTCTCAAAGCCTGTAATATCTTTTCACCTTTTTCTGTCAGTTCATACCACACCTTTTTTTCGTTATCCATTTGTACGTAACATTTGATGAGGTTAAACTTCATGAGCTCTTGAACCAATTTCTTTAATGTGAATGATGTGGCGAACTGTGTCAAATCGTCCAGCTGGACATTCTTGTGACTATCCAAGAATTCCAGTATTTTCTTTGTCGAACTTCTGCCCAGAACAATGAAGAAATCTTTCTTTTTCTCTTTGAAGACAAGATTTATCTTTTTTTCACGTGCACCAGGATCAGATTTTGTGTCACTGCTCTCTTTTTCGTCATTACTTGTCTTGGTTACAGCTTCACCTCCCAGAACAGCCCACCACCTACCCAACCTATTTAAACCACCTCCCAAAAAGGGTTGTGGGGTTACTCTCCAACAGAGGTAAAGATGAGAGGCTCTTAAAAGACTGGTCTCTCCAGATAAACCACCAAAATCTGGGTGGAGAGTAATTTCCCCATCCTTGACCATATTCCATTAGGCCACCTCGCTGATTGGAACCCATTCTGCACAAACAGGTTTTCCAGGGTTAGATCTCACTAATCCTTTGTTCTTTAGGCTTTTGAGGATCTCCTTGACTGTGGTATAGTCGTACCCTGTTAGTTCTACCAGATCTCCCATTAACATCCCATTGTTATCAATGAGAACTGCTAGAATTTTTATTTCTATTGCTGTTAATTCAGTGGACTCTTTGAAAACTGACAATACCTCTTTTTCCTTTTGGGTATTACCCTCAGCTATATATACCAATCTCATTTTCGTCACCTTCATGCTTTCTTTCAACTTCCCTTCAGGTGGAGGTTCTGTTTACCTCCATTGTTGGGCTGCCCTCGATCAAGGAGTAATCCTTCTGGCAGGAACCTCTCAAGACGGTCCTCTTATCGGGCAGCCCGTAAAGGTAAAACCATGTCCTTGATCGGAAACGTAAGATCCTTTCCGTCTTCTTGGGGACTGATGCTAATTCAGACACGGTCTCACCATAAAACAGGAAGGGAGGAATTCAGGAAATTTGATTCCCGAAGAAAGGTGAAATCCCTTTTTTGTAGGCCACATTCTGTCCCTCCCTTCCCCAGCTGAGAGGAAAGAAGAACTGGGTGTTTAAACCAAAAAGGGGGGTGAAGGTTTTGGTTTTTATGACTAAAAGCACTATCCAGTCTAACACTATCAGGTTCTTCCTTCCATGTCTTGTTTTTTCCTCCAGATACTTTCTGAAGACTTATGAACCAGAAGTTAAAGACTACGGTTCATTTTCTTTCTGTAGGGTTATGTCCTCCGCTTTCTTCCTCATGTGTAAGGAGAGAAGAAGTAAAATCTTCCCTCCCCAATGAGTGAATATTTGTGCCGAAAGGTAAGGTAACTATTCAGCATAGCTTAGGGACATAGCCTTACCAAAAGATTTAAATATGAAGATAATTATAAAACGCGTCATGGTGAGAAGTGGTATTTTGCACTCTCTGTGGCCGTATAAGGTAGATACTTATGAACTCTACCAGCTAATTTCAAAGAATCCCCGAATGAGAAAGAAGGAAATCTCACATCTTTATAACGTGAATGAAAAGACTGGAGCTAATTGGTGGAACGAAGCAATACGAAGGGGAATTATTAGGTCACCAATTTTTAGAAGAAAATCATTTCTAAATTTCAGAGAGTATTTCTATTATTTAAATATTGAAGACCCCCACGAATTATATTCGAAATTAAAAGAAAATACGAATTTGATGTTTTTTTCTGTGCAGTCTGGTTTTTCCAATTTTCAAGTAGTATCGCCTGATGAACTGAATCTCAAAGATATTGTGATATCTGGAGCAAGATCAGACTACTATGTAACTATTCCTCGTCGATGTTCTTTTGATGATTCTGTTTCAGTAGTATTAAATAAACTCAAAAACGTTGAAAAGATAGACCAGTCTCCTTCTCCTCTAATTTATCATGACGTCATTTTCGATTGGGACGAATTGGACGAAAAGATCTACAGAGAGTTATTTAATGATTTCAGGAAATCCTATAGAACTATCCTCCGGAACACTGGGGTTTACTCGAATAAGATTCTGCATTGGTTTCGCAATTGTGATCAATTTGGCCAAACAATTGTTATGTATTTCCCTGATGGACTGGGTGCCTATCAACCTACCACGTACCTTGTTGAAACAGAACATGACTCTCTTTTGATCGAACTCTTTTCATGCTTCCCAGTTTCAACAGTCTTTTTTAGAATTGGTAAATATCTACTTTTCAATTGCTTTTTACCCTTTTCGTTGGAAGGAGAACTTCCCTATAGGTCTATTCCATATATAATTCTTAATTCATTAAAAAAAAGGAAGTTGGTATTAAATTATACCAACTCAATCGATCAATACTACTACAGACCACAATTTTAGCCTGGGAACCCACCGTTCCCATCTCCTCCACCACATGGGTCGATCCATGGGTTTCCGTCTATGGTGTCAAAAGGCCAGCCTTTTAGTTCTCTCATTTTCTTCACCTCATGTGATGTACGATTTTTGCAGTGAAAAGTGTTTGGCCGTTTCTGATAGTCAAAAATGTAACTTTTTCAGCTTTATGAGAATTTCCTTAATATAAGGGTTTTGTTGAATTATTGACGCATTTAGTAAAGTATGCAACCCATGATTTTTTTGAATTTTCATGAAAGGTAGGCTTTAATTTTCCACCGTAAACAGAAAAACGGGTTTATGAAAAACTAGGTTGTATTTTCGCAGTATGTTACACGTGTAACAAAACTTGTCTTTTTTAATCATTGTTTGAATTATTGATATAAAAAGAGATTAGAAATTGAGCATTATAATTTTGACAGCTCTGCAAATCCAAAACTCTTAAATAGGAACGATGCACGTCCTCACTATGGCTGACATATATGAATATGACATAATTAGGGTCGGAAAAAAAGGGTTCTTTAACGTGAAGCTGAAAGAGGATTACAGGGAAATTATCAAGCAAAAAGCAAGAGATGGCTGGCGATTAGTGCAGATCTTTGCTCCACCTATAGAAGGATATGGTGTAATAAAGTTTGTAGATTTAATCTTTGAAAGACAGAGCGTGTTTTAACATGTCTAGGGATTATGTGTAAACTTTGCCCTTGTACTCTATTCGCAAGATTAAAACTCCTTTTCCGGTTTTTGTGTAGATTACCTTGTAGTCTCCAATTCTCAATCTGAATAGTCCTTCACATTCTCCTTTGAGTGGTACTCCTTTATGAGGATCGTTTAAAGTTTCTAGGTGCGATATGATTTTCTTTGCTCCTGGTATTCCGATTCTTCTTAGATCCTCAAAAACTGATTTTTTGTATTCAATCAGCGTCAAGTAACTCCCTCATTTCTTCAGATGAGATGATCTTGTCGCGAACGTCATTTAACCTGTCCAAAGCGATTCTGTAATCTGCATATTCGGCCAGGTACTGTTGAATAGCTTCTCGAACCAGATATGATTTTGAGCAATCTATAATTTTCGCAATCTCCTCTAATTTTTTAACTGTCCCATCATCCAGACGCAGACTAATGGTTACAGACATTGTATCACTATGTAATACATTGCAATACCTCTATTTAGATGTAATGAGCAACCTCTGACAGGGCAGGAATTCAGAAAGAGGTTCCAGCTCAAAAACTCTAATTGACGAGAGTACGCAAAGAGTCATAAGTAAATTTTCATAAGAGAAAAAATACTCAATGAGAAGGATAAATAACGAACAACCTCACATACAACATCAAGAGAAACACAGTCCGAAAATGGACCAAAAAGTACCCAAGATTAATAATTATTCTCATGGACTCTTATGTAATAATCCTTAAGCAGTGATCATCCACCTTCTCTCTTTGATAAGGGCATGGAAAAAAGCTCAAAAGTCGCAGACTGTTGAATATGACTCATTTTAATCTTCATGAACACAGCACCAAAACTCTTTTATATCTTTTATGTGTAATACACTGGGAGGTATTGAATTGCTTGACATGAGCATGCTGCGGAAAAACATTCGTGGAATTAAGGGTGCCTTCCTCACCAGAGATGGAGACATGCTGGACGTAGATATGGAACTCGATAGGGATATTGAACGTATTTCCAGGATTATTTTCTACTTATCTGATATTGTGTGCGAAAAAAAGGGAACTATCAAGAAATTTTCCATCGCTTCAGATGATCGGTTTTTCCTCTTCTTTCACAATTCGTATGTATTGGGCGTCATAGTTTCACCAGATACCGACCTGTTTTTGCTCGACGTGGTGGCAAGCCGTATCTTGGAGCTTGTAGAAGACCTACAGAAAACCCGTGAAACCCCTGAAAAACAGGAATTGCCGAAAACACTTGCACGAGAAGTACCCCATTTTAATCAGCCCAAAGAAAAGGTTTTACTCAATGCCCCCGCGTATGCATGTCAGGTGCTGAAGTTCGTGAATGGAACCCGCACGGTAAAGGAGATTATTGAACAATCAAAGCTCCCCCCTGAAGTAGTGCTGGATGTTATATTGGCTTACAGCAAAAGATCTGTCCTCGTGTTCTAATATCTGCCTTTTCTCCACGTCTGTGATCTTTTATATTTGAGTCTTCCTCTCTTGCTGCCCCCCTTTCAACTTCAGGGTTTATGAGTTCATCTTTGATTATCTTGTGGTTACCTTCTAATCTCCGACCGAATCTGTTCAGCTGTTGTACCATCCAAGCCTTCTATAATGCGGATGACAGCCCGTGTAACAGGTGCCAACGATGCTCTGTCAACTTTGTCTAAGGTGTCAGCAGGTGTGAAGAGATACGCTGGACCTGAAACTAGGTTAACCAGAAGCACATTGTACCGATGAAAGAACGCTCCATCAGAGGTGGGAAGTCCTGTCTTTCTATTCATAGCCTCTGGCAGAAAGATGTAGGACCTTTTAATATCTTCAGATATAATAGCGCCCTTGACCAGATTTATTAACCGGCTGCTCTCACTGGTATACCACCACAGAGGCTGTCTGTATCCGGTGGGGACAAATTTCCCATCTTCGTTTGTGTATTCCAATGCAATATGTTCTAAATGAATTTCTAAGACTACATCTTCTAACATGTCTTCATGTTCTTTTACAAAAGTCCAGCACCCTGTTACTCCACAGATGTGACCGGAATCAACTAAAAACAGCACATTATGAGGACGTTCCTCTTCAGGTATGTGTGACCAGTACTCCGCTTGTGCGAGCACCAGAGCAATGCCAGACGCATCTTCCACCGCTCCGTAAAAGGGTGCATCGTGGTGAGTTCCTATGATGATCCAGTCATCTGATTTTCCTGGTAGTGTGCCAGTAATGTTATGTGAAACAAAGGATTCAAGTGAAACTTCACTTACCAGAGTTGCTCTCACTGGTCCTTTTTCCATTAACGCTTTGATTTTGTCACCATTTTCTTCACTGATGTACACTCCAGGAATAGGCCGTACTCCCCCATCTGCAGGCATGTAATACTCATACACATCAGGATCAGGATTCCCTGTGATGACGCCGATAAATCCGACCGCACCAGACTCAAGTGCATACTCCATGACTGCATTTCCCTCAACATTGAAGGCAGGGGCCTGTTTTTTGAGCACGAACGTGTTATCAGGATCGTAATACCATTCTGCACGGCGTTTGTAGAATTGGTGGCTCACCCCTTCTCTGAATTCCACTGGATACAAAACAATCTTTCCTTTGGCATCTTTGTCTACAGTTTCTGATTTCAAAAATATAACTTCTGCATTTATTCCGTGCTCATCAGTAGATTCAGCATAGGGAACTGAAAAGGCAGGAATTTGTAGTGATTTTGATTCTGTGTACACTGTTAAGGACGTTCGTATTGGTAGCCATTTCATATTAATTTCGGGTTCCTCTCCGTAATCCTTCCCATGGTGGGTAACCTTTTCTTTCCTCACGTTTTGTAACCCATATTTTCTGAACTGCTCTTCAATGTAGGTTTCGACCCACACATCAGCTGGGTACCCTGGCCTTCTTATACCTTGGTCAACAATAGTGGCAACATGGCTAAATATAGCTTCTTCTGAAGGTATCAAAAGGTTATCGATGGCATCCTCTTCAACTCTCTTTGCAGTACAGGCAGTTGTTAATACCAACCCTATTATCAGTAATGTTTTTGACGTGTGATTCATTTCAACCCTCCTCTATCTTAATGTGGTTACAGGTTCATATGTGGCCAATCTCTTAAATATTTGTATCGAGGGAACTGTCAAATTTTCGGGAGATAGAACCTCCCTGGATTTATAAATTGTCTTTTTGAGAGTGGATTGTGGATGAAATGACACCCACAGATTTAACAGCCCCAATTATTGAAAAGGGATTTGAATGAAGAATAAGAGAATCATGCCCCCAACAAATTCTCGTGCAGAGCCTTTTCAGTAGACACGCATTGCTGGAGGAAATCTCGATCTTCTTCGGTGGTGCGTACCATGCTTGTTTACCACAATGTTATGGTAAAACGCCAGGTATATATCCCGTCGAGCACGTATTGCGAAGACCAGGGTTTTCTCCATTAGAGCAGTGCCCTCCTTTCTTAGGAATGTATCCACCAAAACAATGCAACCCACACGGGTCTACCATATTCATTCCGGGGGATATGAGTGCTGCATACATGTATACTCACCTCCTTTGGTTTTTAAATCGGCTGCGCAGTCCTCTCTTATTTCCAACTATCGTGGATAGTAGGTATCTTAAAAAGCTTTTGGTGCATGAAAAGTCAATTTTTTAGAATGATTGAAACCAGTAGAAAATCTAAAAAGGGAAAAGAGTAACCTATCTCTTACTGGCTGGTGCTATCATTTTCTTCAAAAGTTATATTTGAGTCATTTTTGTTCAAAAATTATGCATTTTTGTTTTTTTCTGTAAAGAAGCTTTAATTTAATCTTTAACTCTTTTCAAAGCATCTTTTAGGGTCACTACTGTATATGTGAAGAGTATTAGATGAGAATTTGTTATCTAAATCGATTATCTGCTCGTGCTTTGTACGCATTGTGCGCTCTCTTGGTGAGCCATCCTGTTTGTTCCACAGTTCGGACATCAAATTCAGGTACGTACGGTTTAATATCTAACAAAGGGGTACCATCTATAACATCCACGTCTTCAATGTGCAAGGTACAGGTTTCAACCTTTTGAAGTTTAACCACAGAAATTCCCAAAGGGTTGGGGCGTTTGGGAGCCCTCGTGGCAAATACTCCGTGTACACTATCATCCAGAAAGGGTTTCACTTGTAATGAGTATCCTTTTGCTAAGTGGAAATGATATACCAAGATAATGTGAGAGAACCCTTCAAGATCTTTCAATCCATCACAGTACTCCGGTTCTATGTCTACTGTTCCCAGAACACCTTGCGCACCTGCAGGTTGTATAGGCATTCCAGTAATATCTGCAAAGGGGGAGTGAATAACACCTATAGGTGTGTATATGATCTCTTCCATAAGTATTCTATGTGGATGCCATTAAAGGGTTTCGGGTATAAAGTTGTCACATACTGAGCATTTTTCTCATTTCTGTTACACGTGTAACAATTTTCTAATTGATTTTTCAATGAACATGAGAGAGATGTTTGGAAATATTACTAAAGAATAAAATGAACATTATCATCTGATAACATTCAAATTTAAAAAAGAGAAGGGTTACCAGTCCGAAAGGGCGATCAGCCCCCACCTATGGGAGGAAAAAGAGCAACCACATCTCCATTTTCGAGAACAAAATCACTTTCACGACCTCTTCCATTCACCATGATGATCAAGGTTTTTTCATCTTTAGGAATATCGCACTTCTCCAGTATCGATTTGACGGTGCTTCCTTCTGGTAAAGTTACCACTGATTTGGCTTCTCCGAATTTCTTTAAGGTAGCAAAGAGCTTAACTGTTACAGAGATGTGGTTATTCTTGGTCATTTTCCTCTCTCCTGAAATACCACTTGTACAGCAATCCCATATTTTTTGGGAATATTGCTACTCGATCACCATTCTTAACCTTTTTTCGAAGTCCTGAGTACTTTCCGTTAACGAATAGGTGGCTCGTTTCAGCTTCATCTATGTTGAGAGCATTGAGGACATCTGATACCATTTTGATTCCTCTATCCTCGATTTCCACCATGCCTGGAGCACCCTCGGCAGAGCGCGATGCTTTTTCTCGGAGGTTCCCGTACAGTTTTACTTTGATTACCATGGTATTCAGAAGTTAAAAACTCTATCAAGTTCTTCGTCTGGCACGTCAAATACTTCATTGTGCGGTGGAAGCGCTTCTTCTCTCATGAACTCGGGTAATCGGTCGTCCACTGATGTGAATCCAGCAGCTTCATTAAACACCCTTTCCGTTTTCAAAATCTGCTTTCCAATCTCTGCAACGCTGTCAACTGTAAAATCTGTCCCTAAAACACCATTAATCGTTTCTACCATGCCTTCCACTCCTTCTGAAATATCCAGGAGCGCAAAGGCAATAAAGAGACAGTAACCTGAAGAGTCAATGAAAGCAGTAGCCACCTGCAAGTCACGAGAGAGATCTGCTTTTTTCTTGTCAAATGGATCAGCTTCTCCCCCTACTTTCAGAATTTCTGGAGCAATAGCGTACCCTGCTGTGTGATCTGCTCCCATGGGGGTAGTCGCATACGTGACACCTATTCCTTTGATGGACCGCGGATCATAAGCAGGAAGTGCTTGACCCTTTACGGTGGGGATTCTGACTACTCCAAAGACTTTACCAGTGACTTCTGTTCCACTGGCGAGGATTTTCCCAGTAGGCGTCTTGTTCCGTATTTCCTCAAAGAGTTGGAGCGCTTTCTCTCCATCTCCGAATTCAGCTAACCCTCCTTCCATTGCCACAGCAATAGTATTCCCCGCTTCGATAGTATCTAATCCCAGATCATTACAGGCGCGATTGAGTTCGCCTACGACGTCTAGATCATATATTCCGCAGTTCGGACCTAATGCCCACACAGATTCGTACTCTAAAACTCCTACAGGATCAGTTCCATCAGGGTTTGTCCACACTTCAGAACACTTAATGATGCAGCCTGGACTGCACACGTGCGGGCGGACTCCTCCTCTCTTTTTTATCTCTTCTGCTTTTTTCTCACCAGATACGTTTTCTGATCGGTCATCTTGACCTGAGGAAAAGTTTCTCTGCGGTAATGCACCTGCTTCATTGATGATATTGATTAGAACATCTGTACCATATGAATTCAAAGCTCCACCTGGCTTGGTTACATCATGCGACGTTAAAGCCTTTCTGAGCTTTTCTTTCCCTTTTTCAAAGGCCTCATTATTCTTTATTTCTACTCCAGGTGCACTGGTATCGTCTACCACAACAAATTTTAATCCTTTCGATGCCATGACAGCCCCGAGTCCACCTCTTCCCGCATATCTACTGGGCAGGCCTTCGGGATCTGAAAAGCATACTCCTGAGTTAGCTCCCAGAAGCTCTGCAGCTATACCAACACTGCAGATACCTACCGCTTTGCCGAACTCTTCAAAAAGCTCTTTGTACACTTCGTAGAGTCCTTTTCCTGACCATTGATTTGCATTAATTAGGGCGCTGCCGTCACGTGTCACTTTTAAAAGGTAGTAGTCATCGCCTTCATGCTTTCCTTCAACAACGATGGCTGCAATGCCGAGCCTCCCCAGCATCTGGGCACATTTGGTCCCTGCATTGGCTTCTTTTATTCCTCCTGTTAAGGGCGATTTTCCTCCCACTGAAATGCGACCGGAAGTTGGTGCGTCTGTCCCTGTTACAATTCCTGGAGCGAATACGACCTTGTTGTGGGGTCCGAGCGGATGACATGTTGGGGGGACTTCGTCAGCCACCACGGTGGAGGTCATGCTGCGACCACCTAGGGTCTGATATTTCTCAGGTACATCTTCGTAACTGGTTTCGAGGGTATTCATATTGACCCTTAAGATTTTTCTCATCACGGTATCACCTTCTCCTATTATTGTTATCAATCTACTTAAACGTTTGGATTATCATTAAAGACTTCTCTTCTAAAAATTTCTCATCATTGAAGAAATGAGAACATGTCTACACCAAAGTAACATTCCTTCCTGGTGTAACTGGTCTTTACTCTTCTTATCTTCTCATGGGAAATACTTCATTTTTTCCTTCTCTCCATCTCAGAATAAGAATTATCACAATTGCTATTGCACCGAGGAATATATACAAAACTTCAGAAGGTGTGAATGTCACCCTTTTCAAAGCGCCGTAGATTTGAGATAAAGGGCTTTGAGGCGTGGATGGGGGTTCAATCTTGAGGATTTCAGAGATATTACATCCATAGATGTCCCAGTTGCCGTTTCTGTAATCTCTCCAGACCACAATATCTTTGTAGATTGCTGGTGGGCCATCTTTGGTACTTTGAGTTGTCATTAAAGGAATTTCCTGCAGCTTGGAAAGGCTGTAGCAATGGATATCTGTGGTTAAATCCTCCCACACCACAATGTCTCCATAAATTGCAGGGTGTGATAAAGGATACGAATCTACATCTATCTCAATTCTTCGTTGCTGAGAAAGGTCGTACCTGTAAATGTAACAACAGGAGCTTCTCCATACTACAATATCCCCATAGATTGCAGGACGAGAGTTGTTCACTGGACCTGTGTGTATCCCGGATTTTTGGGCTGTCGACAAGTTGTAGGTGTAGATAATTTCAGCAGTGCCTATTTTGTGGATGTAGACAACAGTATCTTTAAAGATTGCTGGCCACCGCTGATCTTCTGGATTGATAGTGACGGGGAACTCCTTATTTACAGTACTCAAATTGACAGACAGAAATAAAATTACAAATACTCCTCCTACCTTTCCATTTGACCTCATATTCACTCTTCTCACCAAGCTCGACTCTATTTTCTAATGAAATGAAATCGATGGCTGTATACTTTCTAATCTTTTGTATAAAACTTACGTTTTCAAGGGATTGTCCACCCATTCTGTGGTCAAACGTAACTTTTGTTACACGTGTAACATCTTTTGATTATATTCTGATGATTTCTAATTTCTAATTTTTGATTTTTGATTTTTGAACTCTCAAACCTCCTCCACTGGTCACTTAGGGCTCTCTTAACCGGCCGAATGGTGCCATCACTAATTCAGACAATGCAGGATGGATGTGCATGCCCTCCCCAATGAATTGTATACTCCCGCCTGAAGCCATAGCATCAACGACCTCCTGGATTAATATAGGTGCGTAAGGGCCTACAATGTGGAAGCCTAGAATTTTCCAGCTTTTTTTATCAACAATGACTTTTGCAAACCCTTTATCCTCCATCATGGCAATACCTTTTGCCACATCAGTGTAATGTGCCTTTCCCATCAGTATTTTATGCTTTTTCTTGGCCTGTTCTTCAGTTAATCCAACAGAAGCAATCTGCGGACAAGAAAACACTGCATGAGGTGAGGCTGTGTAATCCATTGGCATTTTCTCTTTGTGCATACTGTTATGCCATGCAATACCTGCTTCTGTGTTAGCCACGTGCCTGAACATTTCTTTTCCAATAGCATCTCCAAAAGCCCATATATTCTTCTTTGTAGTTTCTAAGTACTCATTCACTTTTATGTAGCCTTTTTTATCTGTTTCCACCCCCGTGTTCTCCACTTTTAAAAGGTCTGCATTGGATTTTCTCCCTGCTGCTACCATGACCTTTTGTGCTGTTAACTCTGTTTGTTCACCTGTTTTGGTGCTTTTTCCTGTGACAGTGTACATGGTTTTATCTCTTTTTACTTGGACAGCTTCTGTATTAACGTGTATGGTCATACGGGGTTCCATTTCCTCTTTTAGTAAATCAGATATTTCTGGTTCTTCCTGGGGAACCAACCGGGGACCTCTCTGTAAAATGGTAACTTTTGTGCCCATGGCTGCAAAGAAGTGTCCGTACTCACAGGCGATGTATCCACCTCCAATGATAATCAGACTTTCTGGGGGTTCTGTGAGTTCTAGAACGCTCTCGTTGGTTAAATATTCAATATTATCTATGCCTGCAACAGGTGGTATCAAAGGTCTCGCCCCGGATACAATAAAGATTTTCTCACCTTTTATTTCCTCTCCTTTCACTTCTAGGGTGTACTCCCCTGTGAAGTAACCTTCATCTTCATAAAAGTCCAGAGCTTTTGCGTGCAAAATCCCTTCCCTCATGTGGTCTCGATCTTCGTGTACAATGGTTCTCATCCTCTCCATGATACTTTTGAAGTCCACATCTTTAACCTCTGCAGTTATCCCCAGTTTTTTGGCTCTTTGTATTCCTGCTACAACATCTGCCGGATAGATAAGTATTTTCGATGGTATGCACCCAACATTAAGGCAGGTTCCTCCTACAGGTCCTTTATCCACTAACGCTGTCTTGAGCCCGGATGCCAATGCTCTTTCAGCAATGATTGCACCAGAACCAGATCCTATGACGATAACATCATATTCTTTCATAATGTTGCTAGAACTCTCATCTTTATATAGGTTAAAGTGTAGTCTTATTGTCGAGATAGTACCTCAACCTGCTCGACCAAAGAGGAGAATACCAGGGCTGTCACGTCTTTTACGTCACTGTGTTACACGTGTAACATTTCAGATAAATTATCATTTTGTCCGTAATTCAATTATAAAAGGAAAATTCATGAAACGAGGAGATTTCATCCCCTGAAAATGTGACAATCCCAGAATACGACCTTTTGAATTTTTTAGAGAAATTCACAGTAATTATACTATTTCAACTTATAAGAGGTTATCATTTTGATTTAAATACTCTGTTTCTCCAATATTTTATTTATTCATAGTTAATAAATGACTGATAGCCATTATAGGGGAAAATTATTTAAACTTCTACTTCCATATATATATTTAATGTCAAATAGGAGAAAATTAACTGAACTGTCTGAAAAAATATATGAGTACGAAGACCAAGGGTGTGAACGTAAGACAGGAGAAGAAAAATCCCCAGCAAGGTACTTCAGTAACCTGAGAAACATTGTAAGGAGTGCAAAAAGAATATTAGCATCAAATGAATGTTTGGATTCTGAAAGAATGAGAAAAACTGCTGAAAGATATGATTTTCAGAGAAAATATGACCCGAAATCAGATCCACTGGTTTTGGAGATCTGGACAATACCAGAGGTAGGAAGATTATACTTCTAGGAGAGAGACGTGCCAGTGATATCCTTTGCACAGCCTCATCACGAGGTGTCGTGTATGTGCTCTTTCGCCTTGGCGATTTTGATAGTGGTTTTTGAGTTTCTTAGAATTTCAGCGAAGCCCTCTATTCGCCAGTGACGTGGCAAGTAAGAGCCTATTTTTTTGAGAAAATTTGGATTATGGGACAATTTCAGCATCAAAAATTATTGCTACCAAAGAATGTTCATGTTGCAGGTAGAAATCATTGAGCATATACTAAAAGGTACTGCTATCGGATAGTGAGCATTATTCTTATTCTGTACGTGGGATCAGAACCAACTAGAGGGCTAACCTGCTGAAAGAAATATCATACTATCTCCGTTAACGTTGGCTGCTTCTGAGAGGTCATAACTGGGATACGCAGAACACTCAGTGAATCCAGCTTCCTTTAAATACATGTTCATCTCCCCCACTGTCATGGCGCGCAGGATTTCTTCATGGTGGAACGTACAAATTTCTCCTTTTTCCAGAATGGTGCCCTTAACTTCAATATGAAAAATTGAAGTAAACGTCTCATACCAGTCGTGTTCCTGCCATTTAATCTCAATGTCTTCATCTGTGTACCTATGTACGTGTGCTTCTTCACAGAGCTCCCGATGAGCCGGCATATTCCAGTTTTCTACAATTAATATTCCTTGAGGGTTTAAAGCACGCCGAAATGTTCTCAGAACATTGATGATTCTTTCCGATTCCAAAAAATAGCAGATCACTGAATCCATACACAGGAGTGCATCGTACTCTGAATCAAAATCCATTGTTTCCAGATCTTTCTGGATTAAATCTGCCTGCAGTTTCTGCTTTTTGAGCCTTTTACTACATTCTTCTAGCATATACTGGTTGATGTCCAGCCCAGTAACGGTATATCCTTTTCGGGCCAATGGTATGAGGAACCGGCCGTTCCCACAGCCTACATCCATGATTTGATTTACTTTGCGAGAACAAACGTCCTGAAACGCCCATTCAACAAATTCTAACTCTGATTCTCCAGCTTCCGCTTCCTTTTGACCGTGGACAATAATGTCGTAAAAGCGCGCAATCTCTTTTTGATACGTATTCATGGTTTCGCTCCTCTCGTAATTGGTGCACAGGCATTAGGTGAAAGTTCACAGCTATTGTTTGTCAGTAGCCCCTGTTAACAAGGTCACATTGCTCCTGGTAAAAAACCCATCAAAGTCTCCGTACCTGTGGATGTACTCATTCACCAGTAATGTATTGGTTGAAGCCGTAGAAAAGGTCTGCTTTAACCCTTCTTCAGGTGAACCCACTAATTCTATGAGAAAGTCCATGCCATCCTCTTTCAAACAAGCAACAGTATCTTCGATGTTCTCTGTGTGAAAAGCCATGTGGTGCACTCTCGTCCCATAGTTGTGAATGAATTTCTCAGTAGGTCCAGACTCTTCATCGCTGACATAGGGTGATATACCTGACGTGAACACCATCGCAAAATCTTTCGCAGATAACCGAGCCACGTTCGTGATGGAATTAAACACTTTCACATAAATGGCAAAGTCAAAATTATAGTTGGTCAGCTCCATGAACTCGATGATGGCAGCATCCCTATCGTGAGCTCTCACCCTGGTGGCTGTATGATCCAGCTCTTTGATATTCTTTAGATAGTCTTTATCTGGTTTGTCTATTCTCCAGTTCAAATCCTCACTTTCTGACGTGAAGTAGTTCCCTTTGTCGTGCCATTCAATGAATCCCAGTGAATTTCCAGTAAATAGGGAAGGTATAGTCTGCACAAACGAGTAGGTGTCAGTATGGACAACATCAGTAAGGAATTTGACACCTCTCTCCTTCTGGATGGACACATATTTTTCTATGTCCTTCGTTCTGAACACAAAAGTCTCCAGCCGGGTATTGGGCACATGCTGTGACTTAAAAAATACATTAAGCTCTATAAAAGGATTCTCTCTCCTCCTGGATCTTATGAGAAAATCTGAACCTTTTTTCTTGAGTACGCCTGTTACATATTCGGCATCCTGAAAAGCACCTTCAAATTCCAACCCCGTATACTGTAAAAGCTCTGTAACTGCAGTTTTTTGTCTCTCTGGCTCTGTATTGATGATCACACAGTCCAACCCACCTACTAACCCTTCTAAGCCAGCTTCTTTTCTTTCTTCTTGAACTCGTGGTGCCTCTTTTTTCAAATAGTCGTCACTGTTTTTGAAGTCATACACATATGGTGGGCCTCGACCACACTCAGGGCATTTCCCATCTTCTGTTATGTGGACTTTCATGCATTTTGAGCAGATTAATTGGGACATGGCAAACACTCCTTCTTTGTTTCTTGTCGTGATTCTATATATCTTTTCTGATCAAGAGCAGTCCAATAAACGAGTTAATGCTGTTACACGTGTAACAACCACATGTCTTATAGTTCATTATAAACGTTAATAATCTGCAATGCAACCACCAAAGATGACAACCCAGATGACTACAGTCTGTCTCTTCAGATAATAAGGATACATAAAAAGAGCTTGAATGAAGCTGTCACTTGATTCTATAATATCCAGATTTCAGACAGTAACCCCATAACTTATATAGCTTTTGATCCTCTGTGATAGGATAACAAAACAAACAACACGTAAATAAACCATCCGAACAATACACCAGCGAGTCCTCCCGTTACAAAGCAATGAACCGTAATACCAGGTAGTATGGAACCAGTTAAATGACGCAGATATGCCATGAAGAGTGCAAACAAAAGCACTTGAAAAATGGATGTACTGTACTCTGAGAGAAGTGTCTGAGTATGCACTGCAGAAAACCCAATGCTGGACAGTAAAACGGCCCACATCCATGGTTTCTTCTTGTGTTGGAGCAATTTCAACACTAACGTGTAGATGAACCCTCTGAAGTACACTTCTTCTCCCGTTCTCGCAAAAGCTTCTATCACTGAATAATACCACTTTTCAACTACGAGTATACCAGGTTCTTTCATATAGACGTAACCACCTAGTATCAGGGAGAGTACTACAACGATTCCAACCCGTTTATTTACTGTGAACCCAGTCTCAGTTACTTTCCATTGGGCACTTATATAGAAAATGAAGAGGGGTACATAAAACGATATCCAACCAACGACATACAATAAAAAAAGTTCAGTAACCGGACCTGCTGTCCAGGCAAAGTAGTTGAGAATGGCAAACACAATAAGAGATCCTATGACATAGATGACACCAAAAGCATACACCTTCCTTTTGGATTCGCGAATATGTTCAGGAAATATGCGCATTAACGCTGATTCTACCATTTACTTAAATACCTTACTGAGGAGTGGAAGAGTGGTTTTCCAGCATTTGGGCATTATCTCACTTTTGTTACACGTAACAGTTCATAGATTTTTACCAACTATTTCCATGATTTTTGATATTTAAAGAAATCTAAAGTTTTGATACCACATTTTTGACAGTTCTCTCTACCAAAAGGTTTTTAAATTCCCAACAGACTCATGTTCAGGAGGTTTCCAAAATGGAAATATTTGAAGCGATCAGAACAAGAAGAAGCATCAGAGAGTTTACAGGGGAGAAAATCCCCGATGAAGACATAGAAAAGATTTTAGATGCTGCAAGGTATGCTCCCAGCCCGGAGAATATGCAGATGTGGCGGTACGTGATTATCAGAGAAGATCAGGAGCTGAAGGATTTCATTGCTGACATCTCACAGAATGCAGCCAGCGAGGTATTTGGATCTGCTCCTTATGAATTGACTCAGGGAAGGTTGTGGTATTTACCGGACAGGAACAGACCGGGAACTTTTGAGGACATGCGTACAGGAGATTTGTTTCTGTATCCCAAGTATGCGGATGTGGTGATCATTGGATGCGGGAGTGAGACCTTCCACGATTCTCCTTTAATTTACGAACTGGAATACTTCGGGTCTATTGTGGTGGCCATGGGTATTCTCAACATGTGGTACGCTGCCCACGCTCTGGGGTACGGGGCTGGATTCCAAGCATTCCCCATCATGGAACCGAGACGAAATGAATTGATCTGTGAGAGAATAGGTGTTCCCAGGACATGGGTGCCTGTAGCTACCTTGTCTATTGGTGTCCCCAAGAGACCGCGAATGTTAGGTCCTTCTCGATTTCCTCTGGAATCTGTGTTCTACAGTGAGAGGTGGGGAAATCCCTATAAGAGATTAGCATTCAGGGAGGAGTAACTATGGAAATTACATTATCTCCAGAAACAGAGAAGAAACTGGATGAGATCGCAAAAGGGGCCAACCTTCCCTTGGAAACTGCAGTCCAGTATATTCTGGAACAGTATGTGGAAAATCCAGGAGGAGCTGTCTACGCAGGCACCTGGAGAAGTGCCAAGGGAATGCGGTACATAGTTCAGTGGCCGTTTCTGTCAGGATTTCTGAAGTTGAAAGAAGATGAAGTAGTGAGGAGGGAGTAACATGGCAAAGTTCAGAAAAGCACCAGGATCTGAATGGTTGGGACATCCCTATTTGAAGATTGAGGACATTGACCACGAGTTCTTTAAGTACTCTAAATATCTGGCGCAATCGTTGGTGGACAACAGGAAAGGAAGGGTCTATTTAGTGATGGATCACAATTTCTACCAGGATTTCTTGGCAGCAGTGAAAAAGAAATTCGGGAATATCAATGCGTCTCATGTGAACAAGGCTGCCATGGATGCAGTGAAAGCCTGGGTGGAGGAGGTGAATAAAGAATGACCGCAGAAGATGTCTACAAGTTTCTGCAGATGATCGTCCAGCAAGGCAACAAAAAGGAAGATGCACTAAAGATCATGGAAGAATGGGTGGGACCATACCACGGGAAGGTGCTCCAAGTGGAAACTGACGGGAAGTTCTACTACGTGATCATTACCAAGAAAGGAGCCAAAGCAAAAGAAGGGGAGTACCCCTCTCCAGACATTATCTTCAGGGCACCATCTGATCTGTTGATGCAGATATTCACAGGAAGAGCAGATCCCATAGAGGCTATCAAGAAGTGGGAGATGGTCGTTGTTGGTAATGGACACGAAATGGTCCCCATGAACCAGATGATCATGGCAATCATGATGGGACTTTAATTTTTTTTATCTTTTATTTTTTGGTCTAATAAATAAAGACTCAGAAAGCTGATCAATCTCAACCTCAGTTCCGCGTGATCTGAATTGGAATCTCTTTATGAAAATACAAATCTTTGACCTTTTCAACTCAACACTTGAGTCAGACAAAATCGACCCCTTTCTCCATTGGCATTGATCACTGAACATGTCATTTTCAAAAGTAGATTCTCTTTGAGGGGTAAATTCCAGTTGCTTTGACTATTTTATAGTGAAGCATTCTGGCATTTGGTTATTCAATTATTTAGCGTTTGTCTCAACTTTGTTACACGTATAGCATTTCATTGTCTTTTTCTATTGAATTTCAGGTTAGAAAAAGAAAAATATATCATAAAAGTAGAAAAAGAAAACGAAGCTCACATCAGATGGAAGTAATACAACCACCGCCGCGTGCTGGTTATGATCCCTACATTTTGATGAGCATGGTCTGTAACATGAATTCTTATGTACCACGAAATTCTTTCAGCCTCAACTCTAAATGTGAACTTTACACGTTGGCACGTGAGTAGAGGGTTCGTTTCAGTGTAAAACCTCACTCCATTACCACTCTTTTCGAAGCTCCAGCCTACAGGTGCTTCGAGGGCCTCAACACTATCCCAGTCGGGTTGCTGAAGCTCTGGAAAGATTTCAATGTCGTAAATCTTGTTTGAGTAGTCTTCTTTAACTACGCGAATGTACAGCTCCGCCACGTTATGTCGGTTTACAATGTCATAACGAAGGTCAAAGGTAGAGAATATTCCTGTAAGCAACTGCTTCTGAGGAACCACCTTAGGGCCATCGATCCAATCAGTGCAATATTCGTAGCCAGAGCTATCACATGCACAGATTCTGGAGTGATAATTGCCTGGTAGAGGAAGACCAAATGTGAAGCCGTAAGTAATAGGTTTAAAAGTTATATCTGGGTAAGGATAAACACGATGCAGATTAAATGTGAATATATCTTCTGGTGATTCATCTCTGTAAAGCTCTGCAATAATGTATTCAGCACCTGGATCCCCTTTTCCTTTTCTTCGTGTTTCATAGATTCGCCAGAACCCGTGCCTATCAGTTTGCCACTTAAGATGGGCTCTTTGAGGAGACAGGGAAAGAGGGTCCAAGGCGATATCAGGGTACATATCATCAGGTGCTGGAAAGCCAACAGGACATCCATATGAACCGTATTCCTGGTATCCATATGAATACACACCTACAGGGTAATCTGCCTCAACAGTGTGGGGTTCACCCTCTCTAACTTGGATTGTTGCGTGTTTTCCGACACCAGGACCAGGGGTCCAAGCTGTCACTTGGGAGCCATCCAGCCATGCCTGTGTAATGAAGTCTGGAGCGATAATTGTTACATAGCTTCCTTGGCTTTGAGAACTCCACTTAGGGGAATAGAAACTGTATCGGCGTGAGAATTCTTCGCTCGGAATAATTACCATCTCGAAGGGGTCTCCCACACCTGCAACATCTCCTCCCTTAGCATATTGCGCTACTTGAACTGGTTTATCAGAATGGATCCAGAGAAGATCAAGTGTATCAAGTTCAATATATTCTCCAGCGCCGATAAATCCCTGGGATACATTATTGACATGCACCTCTGTGTTATTTTGCGATGCTTGTATTCTAATAATATCTCCATAAGGTAGAATAGGCTCCAATGGAACTGTATAATAGTCATATCCCCATGATTTGACAGGCAATAGCATGGCCATCAAGGTATCGGCCATCTTATATGAAGGAGGAATTAAACTCAACTTAGAGCCCGCAATAAAACCTACCGGAGTGGAAACATCAGTAGAGACATGGAGTCCTGTAACATCTTTAGCAGACATGCCAGCCCCACAAGGAACTGTCAAGGTCTCCCCCTGATTCAGAGTAGTAGCTGTAGCTGAGCCATCACAGCTCTCATATGTTACTTGTGTATTGTCTTCCGTTGCAATGACGACATACCATGAACACCAAACAGAATATGGATATGATAGTGCATAGTACTCACTACCTAATCGCGTTGTAGGTTGCACTAGATAGATGTCATCGGCCATATCTCCTAGCCCAGAATGGGTGCGGAATAACACCGTTACAGGTGCAGTGCTAGTTATGTGTAAAGCATTGCCCATCACTCCCCCGTCACAGCTCGACATGAGTACGTCTTTGAAAGCATCAAGAACACAGATGTATGGGCTCAAGGGGAACGCAGTGCCTGTTTGAGCAGATATGTTGGGATTAGAAATCGTGACTTCAGCACCTGAGGGAGCGCTGGTGAGGACTACTATTTCTGCGGAGGCATCATTTGTGGGAGGCCAGACAGCCCAAAAATCACTGCCACCATATGTTGTAACCCTTTTATCTTCTTCAGGGTTCTCGCAGTAACTTTGTATTTCCGTGTAATAAATTTCCCAATCGCCCCACCTATTATCATGCCAGGCAATATGGGTGAGACGAAAGATGGATTCCACTGCAATTCTTGGATACATGGAATAGCCGTCAAGACCTGGGCCCGTATACCTTCCACACCCTCTGCATGTAGTCATATCACTCTGTCTTTTTATAGGATTACCTTGCCATGTGAAGAAGTCGCCATTCTCCCATAGCATTACTTTGTAGATTTCCCACTGATACTGATTGTTGGAAGGATCCCATATGTGCGGAACTCTAAGACAGCAACTGGCACCCTGACAATCTTGTGGTAGAGTATAGTCATCCTGATACCATTGATCCCTTTGGTCCATCCACGTTATGTGTATATAGAGGCTGTCAACACCAATATCTGGGCTCGCAGAGTTGAAGCCATCGGATGGGCCAACATGGGATACGCGCTTGAGAACTGTTGGGGGATTATTAGGATTGGAAAAACTTCGTTTTTGGTAATAGACTTCCCAACAGCCATCTTTTTTGTCTTGCCAAGCAATGTGTATTGCTCCTAATCCAATATTAATTACAGGGCACATGGAATCTACGTTGTCAGCAGGACCAGTCATCAGCAAATCATTGTTGAGAACGTTAGAAGGTATATCGGGCCGCTCATGATTCGTCTGACGCTGATAATATACTTCCCATACACCAGGATTGTCTCTTTCATCACTCCACACTATGTGGACCAGATCAAGCGGATCAACTACGATATCTGGATGCTCAATGTAGGCTGCTTGCACACCATCAACTACATCTCCACTTACTGGCGGAAATCCCACTGCACGACCAGCATGGGAACTAGCAGTACTAGATATCGCTGCATCATCAGAAGGGCCTGTTATACTGGTAAGGTCATCCCCAGTCTCGTCGTCGATCTTTGAATAGTAAATCTCAGCGTGAGCATTTCTAAAATCAACCCATATTACATGAGCATCATCGGCACTATCTAAGGCAATACTTGGATACACCGAGTTGAAACTATCAAATTCTGATATCTGCTTGGGATTAACCTTAGAAGTTGGTCCAGAACCTCGTAATTCTGCATAATATATTTCCCAATGGTCTGTGTTAATTTCGCGCATCCAAACTTTGTGGACGTCACCATCTTTGTCTACCGCCAGCCTTGGATGCTCATCATTATCACCCCAATTTGTGTCATCATTAATCATATTAGACTCAAAATTTGGTATAGGCCAAGGAGATATCTCATTCATATAATCAACAGTGATTCTGAAGATTTCCTTTCCTGCTATGCCTATACTCGGTTCCACAACGGGATTTTCAAGATGTACCTCACCACTTACTGGAAAAATAGCTACAATCATCAATGCACAAGTCACTGTACTAGCTAATTTCCATTTTTCAGTTCTTTTTTTCATTCTTATCGCCTCTTTTGTCTTTGGAATGAGGTTCTAGATTTCGCCTCACCCATCATGTTGTGGAGGTGTGTTAATAGCTCTGTCCCATACCTGTAATCTGCATTACTAGTATTTAAATTTTACGGTACTCATAATGTAAGAGTTGGGTATTTGTTGCTATTCCCCATTAACCTTTCTTACCAAGACACTCACACCTTTTACATGCTCTCCCACTTTGTACAGGCTACAATTTAGTCCGATGGAAATGACAGCTCCACTACCATCAATAACCCTCACTACACAGTTGTCTTCAACATCTTCTCCTTCAATCCTCGCTCTGAAATTCTTTTCCACACAAGGCACATCCTCTGGTACAACAAAATCATAGAACTTCTTATCCTTTACATCATCCTCGGAATAACCAAGAACCTCTAAAAATTTCTTGTTAAAAGCGATAAGCATCCCATCTGGATTGGAAAAAACAGCAATAGCACAATTCACAGAATCAAAAATAGATTTGTACCCCTCGTAATTGTTCATTGACTTCTTAACTTCGGAAATGATATACTCAACATCCTGTTTACTGATCTGACATTCCTTCTTAATATCAGAAATTCTCCGCCTAATTGCATCCTTGCAAAACTCTGCAGGTGTTGTATAACCTAATTCAGGTACAGAATCAATGATCTCCTTCACAGAGTCGTACAATGCCTTGGGGATGGACATGGTGGTATGCTTGGTCATGAATTCAATACAAAGATACATTTATATATTTTATGTATGGAGGGGATTACCCATTTTTGGCAGCATATAAGGATTCAATTAAACTAACAGAAGCCAGGAAGATGAAGAATTTTGCAGCTGTAAAGGAATACACAAATCCCTTTTTCCTGGCAGGATCGTTAGGTCTCTCCGCGTTGATTTTTTCCTAAGGCATTGATCACTGAACATCATCGTGTGATTTCTGTTAGGATATACGAAACTATTTTATATCACCAGTCTTTGGATTTCCAGAGTGATCTGCAGGAGGTTTCCAAAATGGACATATTTGAAGCGATCAGAACAAGAAGAAGTATCAGAGAGTTTACAGGGGAGAAAATCCCCGATGAAGACATAGAAAAGATTTTAGATGCTGCAAGGTATGCTCCCAGTCCAGAGAATATGCAGATGTGGCGGTACGTGATTATCAGAGAGGATCAGGAGTTAAAGGATTTTATGGCTGATGTGTGCAGGCAAGCAGCCAGCGAGCTCTTTGGCTCTGCACCTTACGAGTTAACTCAGGGGAGATTGTGGTATTTGCCGGACAGAACCAGACCAGCAACTTTTGAGGATATGCGGTTAGGCGATCTGTTTTCGTATCCTGAAGATGCAGATGTAGTCATTATCGGATGCGGGAGTGAGACCTTCCACGACTCTCCATTGATTTACGAACTGGAGTACTTCGGATCCATTGTAGTGGCTATGGGTATTTTAAACATGTGGTATGCTGCGCACGCTCTGGGATATGGAGCTGGATACCAGGCTCTTCCTGTCATGGAACCAAGACGGTGTGAATTGTTATGTGAGAGAATAGGTATCCCCAGGTCATGGGTGCCTGTCGCTACCTTGGCCATTGGTGTTCCCAAAAAACCACGAATGTTAGGTCCTTCCCGTTTCCCCTTGGAATCAGTGTTCTACAGCGAAAGATGGGGTAACGCGTATAAGCGATTAGCCTTCAGGGAGGAATAAACGATAACGGGAACCCAATTTCCCTTTTTCTGCATTTTATCACAATTTAACCATTTCTTGACAAATCTCTCTAAATTGAGAGTAGATCTACCTTTCATTCAGGAGAACAACCATTCAAGGAATTGTGTGAGGCTTAGTCATTTGGCATTTGTCCCATTTGTTACACGTGTAACAACTCGATCTTTATGCAGACGTTCCTAAAGGGAATTGGAGAGTGGTCAACATGATGTCTGATTTCGACTGGAAACAACAGCAAAAGAATATCACGATTCTACAGGCAGTGATGATATTCAAAACCCTTTTAAACATTCCTTTGAACCCTCTTCAATGGAAAGAACAGACTTCACCGAGATGGATATCACAAAAGCTCTAAAACATATTGCCTTACCCTCCATCTTCGGCATGTTCTTCGGAACTTTATACAACATTGTGGATATATTTTGGGTTGGAAGATTAGGATATGAACAGATTGCTGCTGTTGCTCTCTTTGGCATCTTTTTTGAGTTTGTCATCGTTTTTAATGAAGTGGTAGGCGTTGGAAGTATGGCTTTGATTGCCAGACATTACGGAGCAAAAAACTACAAAAAAGTCAATGACGTGGTGAAGCAAACCGTGTTTTTGAAATTATTCATTGCCTTTATTTTCTGTTTCACAGGGGTTGCTCTCATTGAGTACATCTTGACTGCTTTAGGTGCCACAGGAGATGTCATTTCATATGGTGTTTCCTACGGGAGGGTCATGTCTTTCGGATTCTTGTTCATGCTTTCCAGTTTCACCTTATTTACAGCCATGCGCGGCGTGGGAGATGCTAAAACACCTATGAAGATCATGATAGTCTCTAATATATTAAATATTGGATTGGACCCTCTTTTTATATTTGGGTTCCACTTGGGAGTGACGGGAGCTGCTGCAGCTTCAGTGTTGTCGCAAATAGTTGCTTTCAGTACTGGATTGTATGTGATTACCACTGGAAGGCACATTGTGCACATTGACACAAAAATGGAATTCGATTTTCAAACTATGAAAACCATATTATTTGTTGGGCTCCCCTCAGGTGTTGAAGCCTTTATTAGAAACATCGCCAGTATAGTTGCCATCAGAATTATTGCAGGGTTCGGCATGGCAGTGTTAGCTGGGGTTGAGATCTTTTTGCGGTTAAATGGTATGGTGTGGATGCCGTTAATGGGGTTGTGCCTGGCTTGTTCAACATTGGTGGGACACAATTTAGGAGCTAAAAAGCCAAAGCAAGCAGAAAAGACTGCATTAAAAGCAGGATACATGGGCAGTATTATCATGATAGCTGTAGCAGTAGTATTTATTGTGTTTGCCAGGGAGTTGGTATCCATTTTTAATAGTACTGAAGAGGTTATCCAGGCTGGTGCAGATGCTTTTAAAATAGTCTCCCCCTTTCTTGTGTTTTTAGGATTTCACATACCATTGAGTGGTGCATTCTACGGATCAGGCGATACCAAACCGCCTATGGTGATCACGTTGTTGACTTATATCCTTTTCCAGATTCCCATGATGGTTGTCATGTCAAAGATTACGGGAGTCAGTGGTGTCTTTTTAGTGTACGGGCTGAGCATGGTGGTGGGAATGTGTATTTTGTTCATCTGGTTTCGCAGAGGGAAATGGAAAGAGAGGGAACTGGGGTAGTACTACAGGATTGTCAATTTCGGGTGCTGAAAATCTTCAATCTCCTTTAGTATTACAATACTTCTAGGATAATTGATAAAACCCAATAATTTATTACACATGTAACAAAGTTGAGAGAAACACTGATGATTTGACAACTCCTCCATTACAGTAATTTTGAAAAGCCACAGGATGTTTTACTATAAAGAAGAAAATATTGATGCTCTATAGTGCTCTAGAGAATATAGTATAAACCTTTATATAGGGCGAAAGGAACCCCCTCCATACGAGGTGATATATATGAGAAAAGTAGTGTTGGCGTGCATCGCAGTATTACTCCTCTTGCCTGCAAGTGTAGGTGCGGTGGAGATTATATCAGAAGACCAAGTAGTGATCAGCACTCCAATAGACGATGACCTCTTTGTCACTGGTGGCAGTATAACCATCAATGCTCCTATAAACGGGGATGTTTTTGCTGCTGCTGGTACAATAGAAATCAATGCTCCTATAACTGGAGATCTTATCGTCGGTTGTGGACAGATAACAATAAATGACAATGTTAAGGGAAAAATAATCGCTGCATGCGGAACAATAGACGTGAAGGGTAATGCGGAAAAGGCAATACTGGCAGGTGGTAATATAACTATCCACTCTGCTGCTGTCATCAATGACTATGCACTGGTTGCAGGTGGCACTGTTAAGAATGCGGGCGAGATCAAGGGTGACTTCATAGTGAATGCTGATGAATTCGAGAATACAGGGAAAGTTGGCGGCGAACTAGAGTATGAGGAGCCTCCTCAGTTCGCGTTTGCAGAAGGTCTTGACGTTGTGTTCACAATTTTCAGCATCCTGTGGAAGGTCGGACTCCTCATTTTGGGGTTAATCTTTATCAAGTGGTTCGGTGCACTCTTTTTTGCAATTGAAAAGGAAGTACGAGAGTCAACAGTGAAAAAGACACTAGTGGGATTCCTCTTGATAATAGTGACTGCAATCGTCTGTCTGCTGCTTGCAATAACTATTATTGGCTCCCCCGCTGCGGTAATACTTGGGTTATTCTTCGTCATAGCTTTGCTAGTGGCAGGGTTAACTGTATCCTACAGCTTCGGCGACTGGATTTTGAGCCTGCTCAAAGTTAAGACTAATGACTTTGTTGCCTTTATACTGGGATTCATCATTCTGTGCTTACTGTTCATAATTCCTTATGCTGGCATTGTCATACGTGTTGTCGTGGTCAGTTTAGGGTTCGGAGCAATCTTCTACACGGTGAAGAACAGCTGGGGAACCATAACAGCGCCCAAAGCTTAAATCCATTCTTTTTTTCTTTTTTTGCCTTTTGTGCTTTTATAGGAAAGCTTCAATACTGGCATTCTTTATGATTGTCAACAGCTCGAACCCGCATTCAGTACTGGTATTTGACTGCAAAGTTTGCGGTTCTTACCTGCATGACAAACCATTTTCCATTTTCAGATTTTATCATATTGGCCCTCTATACTTGCTACGACCATTTCTTCTTCGTCCATTTCAGGTAATCCTAATAAATTTGTGTTTTTGCAGATCTCTTCTTTCGAGTACTTCTTTTTCAGCTCTTTTAAATTGTTGTAGAACGTTTCTAAATACTCTATTTGGGTTTTGATCTCCCTTGTATCACATATATCTCCGTGGCCTGGTATGATCTTTTTTACATCTAGTTGGAGGAGACCGTGTAATGCGTTAACCCATTCTTGTATGTCACCATCTCCCACGTACGGGTGGTATCCTGCAAACAGTAAATCACCAGAAAACAGTACTCTCTCTTCAGGTATATACACGATAGCACTCCCATTGGTATGCCCGCCGTAATGGGTTATCACAATTTGAGGGTTTAAAAACAAAGAGAGTTCATGATCAAAAACGATGGTTGGCAGTCTAACGGTGAACCCTTCAAATCGTTCCTTTTCTTCGTCTTCTTTTACTAACTCCATGTAGTGGGGAGTGCGTTCCTTCAGCTTTCTGTAGCAGTCTTTGTGTGCAATAATATCTGAAAAATACATATTACCAAAAGTATGATCGCCATGGTAGTGCGTATTTATTAAAAACTTAATTTTTTTGTCTGTCACTTTTTTTATGTCCTCCAAATCTTTTTTGGTTTGATCAGGATAGGTGGTCGTATCCACCACAATACAGCATTCATCACAGACGATGAACCCATTGTTGGATTCTCCATCTCCTCCAATTCTGCAGTAAACGCTTTTTGAAACTTTCATAGGCACTTTTAGGCCTTCCACTTTAAATAGGTATCATTGTAAAGGGCTGTCACGTCTTTTTCAATTGTTACACGTGTAACATTTCAGTTGAATTGTCATTCGAAATTCAATTATAAAGAGACGATTCATAAATCCGAATAGATTCCCCGAAAATCTGACAAACCCCCACGAAATCATCAATCATTAACCATTCCTGAGTACCTCCAGTTGCTTTACCATTTCATTCTGGAACGGGTCATAATCCCGTAGGTATCTACAGGCATCTTCCCCTCTTCAGCACTGTCAAGCGTGACAGAACCTGAGATCCTAGCAGCCAGTTCCCAGTAGTGAGCGTCCACGAGTAGTCCCATCAAAATTTTCTTGTGTTCATACCGGTGCCTGATAGGAAACACTTTCAGGTCAACATTAGATGAGGAAGCTCTGCACGTTTTCAGAACGTGCTGTTCATCCACCACAAAACCCACGTCAGCGTCTAGGTCAACCCATTCATTGGTGTATACAACTGCATACTTGTAATCATACCCTGAGTAGTCCCCGCGATGAACCACAATAGAGTAATCATCATGTAACGCTAACACCCAGTTCCAGGTAACATTCCGGAGAAAATCGCAAAAAGTGTGCTCCCTGCACCCGTGGGTGTCAACCCGGTACGTTCTTCCAAAAGCTTTCAGCGTTCCTGTTACTCTATTCTTGGCATACAACTCGCACTTGAATCGGTTATCCCAGAAAGCTTCAATAATTTTTTGAGGAGATTCAGGAGCATAAAATAAATCTGCAGAGAATTGTGGATTCTTTATTTTGAGCTTCCATCCACCTTCTTCATATTTACCCTTTACTGAGGAGTTTCCCCACTTTCCTTCCGAATACAAATCAGTAGAATCCCCTTCTTTAGCTTCCACCCCAGAATCAAAAGCTAAATTGATTTTTTCGTCCTTTTTGAAGTCCCAGATAGAGCTGGTGAGGTGGTCCCGGATTTTTGATTTAACCGTGGTATATGAAAAGACCAAGCTCTCTTTCCAGGAGAAAAACATGAAATTCCACCATTCCTTGTACCTCATGAAGGTACCTATGTTGTGATAGCCTTCTTCCTTCATCGAATACCTCCATCAGAGCACATGCTATTCCATATATACATTACATTCTTCTTTCATTTTGGTATATAACTTTATTCATTTTACCAAGGTTCCTGCACTACACGCCACAGATAAACCAACAATGCAGTCTAATTATTGGTGTTTGTCTCATTTCTGTTACACGTGTAACAATTTTGTTTTTTTTAATCTTTCTATTTGATTTTTGATACTTAAAGAAATTAAAAATTTTTTGCTTGAATTTGACAATTCCTAACTGAAGGGCTTATTAATAGTATGTTCGTATACACTCCACAGGTAGAGCAAGCCCACTAGACATGGTTGCCAAATTTGCGACAGACAGAAAGTGCAAATGTAAGTGGAAAGCCTCTACTTAACCTAATCAAGCAAAGAGTTTTTACACTTTGAAACCAATATGTATGCGGTGAAGAAAAGATGAAACTGAGAGGATTCCCCTTCGGACCCACTGGTAGAGCTACTGCTACCAAAGGTAGTGGAGGAGCAGGAATTGGAGGAGTACCTGGTTAAGGTCGATAATGATACTCAACGATAGTATTATCATACTCTTCAACCAGAGCTTCTTCCTGTAACCTGCTCAAAACGTTTCGGACCGACGACCTCACTATCAGCCGGAACGGAACGTAAAGCGTCATGACAAGACAACCTCCTACTCTGTAGAAGGCACTTGATACGGGTAGTTGTGAGAAGAGATCAATCACTACTGAGTCGTAATCAGTTTTCAACACATAGATAGAAGGGAGGTATGTTCTCTCACCTTCTGGGAAATAAAACATTAGTATTTGTCCAAATTCGTTTCGTCTCCGAATCCAATTCATAATTTTGTCTGAATATATCTGGTTTTCCCTCATGACAGATGAGAGCGGCTTCCTCATGTTATAATAGTATTCCCAGTACAGAATTTCATCTTTCTCGTCCCATGGTTCATAAAATGAATCGTGGTACACGAGGGGGGATGGTTTCAATTCAACGTCTTTTAATACTGTCAATTTTTCTTGGATCACCTCCAAAGATTTTTCAAAACTACAGTTTGGAGGTATTGACAAGCAGTAATCTGATCGTTCTCCTGAAAGGACGACATCGTCAGGTGGATCAATAGGATTTTTAGAGGTGATCCCAAAGTTTGAGAACCCTGTTTGCACCATATAGTAGATGATTTCTGTACTCTCTTTGAGCTTCTCAAACAACTTGGCAGGATCTTTCACCTTCAGAAAGTAAACATACTCCCTGAAATTCAAAAATGATTTCCTTCTTAAGACAGGTGGCACAATAATGCCATTTTCAACTGCTATCTTCCACCAAGCAGATGCTGTCCTCTTATCTATCTGCATCCTTCTCGCTATCTCCGATAGTGAGATTCTCGGTTCCTCATGTATATAGGTGAACATCCCGTACAGGTCCCGTGGAAAATTCCTGAAAGTAAAATGGGACATGGTTTGCCTCAAGAAAGCATAAATAAGTGTACCCTTAAAAAGGTATTGGTGATGGTTCCACACATATGTGGGAACCCTCAGTGTCATCTCTAAACACGAAAGGTAATTTGCCTTTTTTGTATAAAAAAGAGACTGAATCCCAAAAACAAGAGGTCGTTCACCTCCCGGTGAGACCATTTCAGGAGTGGGATTTTTCCCGCTCCTTTTTTTAATGAAAATCTCCAATATTTCTTGATGTGAACCAGTAACTTTCACACTATAGAGCACTTTTTACAGTACCTGAATCACATTTTTTGATCTGTGATGTATATATCAGCTTTTCAACCGGGTAAGGGCTCTTGTCTCTAAAGATATTTATGAAATTTGAATGGTTTTTCGATGCACGCAGTTCATCTGCTGTCTTCCACGAGGAATCATATCTCTTCCCATTCCTCTTTCTTACTCTTTCTGATGGTGACTCTCAGTTTTTATATACAAAGGTGGACCGCAACTCTTGGAAAATTCAAAAGTAAGATGGGGCACAGTTTATCTCCAAAAAACATAAGTATGGCCTTAAAGAAGTAATAATTGGTTCCACAACAGGTGGGAACCATCGGACATAAACACGGCGGACAGCTCTGCTGCTGTCCTATGCGAACTCCTATGTATTAAAGGACGTGATTCGAAGAGTTCGTTCATCTCCCGAAGACCATTTGAGGACTGGGAGTCTCCCCGCTCCTTTTTTGGTGTTCGTTTTTATTATCAATGTTAGAGGAGTAACGTAACACAGGCACACTTCACTGGACTTTGTAGTCTATGCTTACTGTAATGCTTCCGGTATTAACCACTCTGTGCCCCTTTCTCTCGTTCATTTCTACGTCTTTCACCTATACTTTTTAAGACCTTCACCGAAACTATTAAAAAGAGAACAGAATAGTCATACCGGAGGTGCCACAAATGATCGAAATTAGGTTTCACGGCCGAGGTGGACAGGGAGCCGTGGTGGCTTCAGAAATTCTCGCTGATGCTGCTTTCCGTGATGGCAAGTATGTCCAGGCATTCCCCATGTTTGGCGTGGAGAGAAGAGGAGCGCCTGTGACTTCTTTCACCAGAATTGATGATAAGCCCATTCGCATCAAGTTCTTCATCTACAATCCTGACTACGTAGTGGTCTTAGATCCCACATTAGTAGGACAGGTGGATGTAGCTTCAGGGTGCGGGGTTCCGTCCTCTTACAAGGAGCAAGATGAGAGCAGAGCCATGATTTTAATCAATACATCCATGAACCCATCAGAAGTCAACTTAAAAGGTCCTTTCACTATTGCTACTATAGATGCGACGTCTATTGCAGTAGAGCACGGGTTGGGATCTAGGCTGGCCCCCATCGTGAATACAGCCGTACTGGGAGCTTTTGCCAAAGCTACCGGGGAGATCAAACTGGATATACTGTTAGATGCTATCAAAGAAGGTGTTCCTGCAAAGCCTAAAGAAAATGCTCAAGCAGCACAAGACGCGTATGAGAAGGTGGTCTTATGACAGAAGTAAAATTTAAGACAGCTCATGATTTGCCTCCCTGCTCCATATCAGTTACTAACGAGTTAACCAAGACAGGAAACTGGAGAAATGCCAAACCTGTATTCCACAAAGAAAAGTGCATCCAGTGCGGTATTTGCTGGAAAGTGTGCCCCAATGCGTGCATCATTCTGGGGGAGTATCCTGAATGGAACATGGATTACTGCAAAGGATGCGGCGTCTGTGCTGAGGAGTGTCCCAAAGATGCTATTGAAATGGAAGATGAGAGGGTGATGATATGAGCACAGTCAAGGTTATCACAGGGAACCATGCTGCCTCTTTTGGAGCGAGGGATTGCCGAGCAGAGGTTATCGCTGCCTACCCTATCACTCCCCAGACCCAGGTGGTAGAGTTGCTGAGTGAATTCTGCGCTGATGGAGTATTAAAAGCCAAGTTCATCAAAGTGGAATCAGAACACTCAGCCATGGCTGCGTGTATTGGAGCATCAGCTGCAGGAGCCAGAGCATACACTGCCACGTCAGCCCACGGGCTGGCGTTAATGCACGAAATGCTGCACTGGGCCGCCAACGCGAGACACCCTGTAGTGATGGCCAACATCAACAGGGCTATGGGTCCCCCCTGGAGTATATGGACAGATCAGAACGACTCCTTAGCACAGAGAGATACAGGATGGCTGCAGTTCTACTGTGAGAGCAATCAAGAAGTGTACGACACGACAATGATTGTCTTCAAGGTTTGTGAACAAGTCTTACTCCCGGGGATGCTGGTTTTAGATGCGTATATTCTTTCCCACACGTATGAACCAGTGGAAATGCCTGATCAAGAGCTGATCGATGAGTTTTTACCTCCCTTTGATCCACCGTACAGGATGGATTTGGATGATCCTCACGCCTTTGGTGCATTGTGTACACCAGAGTGGTACATGGAATTGCGGTACTTAATCCAGGAAGCCCACGAGAAAGCATTAGTAACTGCCAGAGAAGTGGAGAAAGAATTCACCAAGACCTTTGGGAGATCCTACGGGGTCGTAGAATTTTACCGATGTGAAGATGCAGAAGAAGTGATCATGATCGCAGGGTCTACTGCCTCTACTGCCAAGGATGCAGTGGATATCATGCGGAAACAGGGCAGAAAGATTGGGTTAGCACGAATCAAGCTGTTCAGGCCATTCCCTAACGAGGAAATTCGTGAATTAGCTTCTAAAGTGAACAAATTAATTGTGATTGACAGGAACATCTCTTTCGGGAATCAGGGTATCTTCTTTAATGAGATCAAAGCCTGTCTGTGCAACGAGAAGAACAGGCCACCTGTGTACGGATTTATTGCAGGGCTTGGAGGGAGAGACATGAAAATAGAGGACATCACTGGCATTGTGGAACAAGCAGATACGTGTGACATTGAAGAAATACTCTGGTGGGGGGTGAAGTTATGAGTAAAAAGAAGATGATGAGAG
>Ga0209636_10000094_pt1 | contig 68192 bp, 58 predicted proteins | sample DeeMarSWOR152_54_FD_187464 | JGI IMG/M metagenome (GOLD analysis project Ga0209636, IMG submission 187464) | Marine sediment microbial communities from White Oak River estuary, North Carolina - WOR-1-52-54 (SPAdes) (version 2) | ecosystem: Environmental > Aquatic > Marine > Intertidal zone >...
TTCTCTGAATTTTCGTACTATCGAGTCTCAGGGCATAAACATGCTGGTCATCATACTTACAACAATGCTTATCAGCTTTTTCGCCATCACCTTTCTCGGCAAAATCTTCAACCTTCCCACAGCCTTGGCTATCCTTCTCTCGGTAGGAACGACCATCTGCGGTGGATCGGCTATCGCTGTGACTGCTCCGCTTATCAAAGCCCGGGAAGAGGAGACAAGCTACGCTATCGGCACCATAGCCCTCTGGGGCTTCATCGCTATTCTTCTCTATCCAAAAATGGCTCAGTTGTTTGGTGTAACAGATATAAACTTTGGCGTCTTTGCAGGGACGGCCATCCACTCCACGCCTCAAGTCGTAGGAGCTGCCTTCATTTTTTCAGACCTGGCGGGAAAAACGGCCACTGCGGTCAAACTTGTCAGAAACTGCTTCATGGTCCCGCTCGCCTTTTTTATCGCGGTATGGTATGCAAACACCATCCTGAAAATCCAAAGAAACAAGGGGACTCGCATTAATGTGGTCAAGGCTTTTCCATGGTTTTTATTCGGATACTTCCTGATGGGCGGACTGAATACCCAAGGCTATTTTTCACCTGAAGGCGTGAAAGCCTTCCATGCAGCCGGCCGCTTCCTGATCCTTCTAGGCCTATCAGGAATAGGGCTGAATACAGTCTTTGCTGCCTTTAAAGAAGTGGGACTGAGACCACTTGTCGTCGGATTTTTAGGTGCTCTGGTCGTTGCTGGCTGCAGCATCTTGATGATTCATTTCCTCCTCTAGCCATCGAATCGAATCCAGCCCGTGGGGCGTATTCACCAGAATGAATAACTCTTTGAATTCTGGCCAAAATCGATCATCCTGAAAGCTCATTTTATTTAATCTATAGACAAACTAAGAATATTTTAGTAACTTATCTTACGAATCTTGGTATTCATCAGACGCTTTTTTCACAGGAGGTTTATAATGAAAAAAATATTTTCTCTGGTCTTTCTTTTTTTACTTTTCCTTGTTTTCCGTTCAGTCGTATTTTCCCATTGCGAGGTTCCATGCGGAATATACAATGACGAGATGAGATTCAAGATGCTTGAGGAACACATCCAAACAATCGAGAAAGCCATGAATCAAATCATGGAACTCTCCAAGGAATCCCCACAAAATATGAACCAGATCGTCCGCTGGATAATGAACAAGGAGAAACATGCTGAGGACATGCAGCATATCATCAGCCAGTATTTCTTAACTCAGAGAATAAAAAATACCGAAGCGGATGATGAAGAGGCAAAATCGAGCTATATAAAAAAACTGACCATCTGTCACCAAATCCTTGTCTATGCCATGAAAGCCAAACAGTCCACGGATTTGGAGAATATTAAACATCTCAAATCTGCAGTCGAACAATTCAAAACAGTCTATTTCGAACCAAAAGAGCACTCCCACTAAAGAAACATTCTCTCAAATATGCCTTCCCAAAAGTTAAAGGGATAGACAGCTAGTCTCTAGCGCTCTCGATGATTCCTCCTCCGATCACAACATCTCCATCGTAGAAAACAGCTGACTGTCCTGGAGTTACTGCCCTTTGTGGTTTTTTAAAATCTAAGCGGACCCGGTCCTTTTTCAAAGGGGTGAGAATCGCCTTTGCCTCACGATGTTTATACCTGATTTTGGCCTGTACAGATAAGGGCGAAATAAGTTTCCCTGTCCCAATCAGGTTCACATGAGATACATTCACACCTTTTTTGTAAAGCTGGTCATTGGTACCCACGATAATCTTATCTTCTCCCGCATGAATCTCGAGCACATACAGGGGATGGGGAGCAGCGATCCCCAGTCCTTTTCTCTGACCAATGGTGAAATGCAGGACTCCTTTGTGTCGGCCTAAAACACGACTCTCAGCATCGATAATAGGTCCAGGCCGAAAGGCCTCAGGATTCAATTGTTTGAGAAAACGGATATAATCATTATCAGGAATGAAACATATCTCCTGGCTCTCGGGTCTTTGGTCCACAGAGAGAGTAAATTGTTGAGCCATTTTCCTGACATCTTTTTTGGTAAAATCTCCGATTGGCATGATCGTTCGAGCTAGCTGTTCCTGTGTCAAAGTGTACAGGTAATAGGATTGATCCTTCTCTGCATCTCTTCCTTTTGATAAGAGATACCTACCGGACTTCTCGTCCTGGGTGATGCGCGCATGGTGTCCGGTGGCTAAAAAATCGGCTCCCAAGCTCTTTGTTTTTCTCCAGAGAGCATCGAACTTAATGAACCGGTTACAGCGAATACAAGGATTTGGTGTGCGGCCTTTTTTATACTCCTCACAAAAGTCAGCGATAACCGTGTCCCTGAAGGATTTTTTGAGATCAATCATGTAATGGGAAATGTCAAGGTGAGCCGCCACACGGATGGCATCGGCCTTGGCTCCTTGGCCGCAGCAGGAGCTGAGGCTTTCCTCTCGGCAGAACTCCTTCGGAATATCGAAAATATCCATAGTAAGCCCTATGACTTCATAGCCTCTTCTCTTTAGAAGCGCGGCAGCCACTGAGGAATCCACTCCCCCACTCATAGCCACCAAAACTTTTTTCTTCTTCATCAGCCTCTATAGGCAAAGGATACCAAATAATCGCGTTTTTCGACAGCGAAGAAACGAATCAGTCTACCTGATTATTTCCATATCAAGGAGATAATTATGCTTAGGAAACCAAGTAAGTATTTCCATATCCGTGATGCCATAAGGGCAGGAAACCTAAGAATTAGGAGCATTGGGGAATGGATTGAGCGACATCGGAAGATTCAGCCTCCCCGATATCATGAAGAGATTGACAGATCATGATCGCAGTGCTATAAACGTCACTCTGAATTCTTCAAATTATATGTACTAGAGGCATTTTAAATTGAGTAAAAAATACTTTCCATTTCAAAAAAATCCCTATAAAAATATTCTCGATGCTGTGGGTAATACTCCAATCATTCGATTGGACAAGATTGCAGCGGGCGTCAAGGCCGAGATCTTTGCCAAACTCGAATTTCTGAATCCTATGGGAAGTATCAAAGATAGAATCGCCAAATACATGATCGAAAAAGCAGAAAAAGAACAGAGAATAAAACCCGGGGATACCATCATTGACAACTCCTCTGGCAATACAGCTTTGGGCTTGGCTATGGTGTGTTCTGTAAAAGGATACAGAGTGAAGATGATAGTCCGCGACAGCTTGAGTTTGGAAAAGATAAAATTTCTCAGGGCAATGAACGTGGAAATTGTGATGGTCGATCACACCCTTCCGCCTGAATCTCCAAACAGCTATAACAATATCACTCCCCGTATAGTTCGAGAAACAAAGGGAGGATACTACTTTGACCAGCACAACAACCGGGAAAACAACGAGGCCCACTACACCATGACCGGGCCTGAAATCTGGAAGCAGATGGAGGGAAGAATCGACTATTTTGTTGCGGGCATCGGCACTGGTGGGACCATCTGTGGCGTATCCAAGTATCTTAAAGAAAAAGACCCAAAAATAAAAATCATAGGCGTAGACCCTGTGGGCTCAATCTTTTACGACTATTTTCACTCCGAGAAACTCGTCAAGCCTTCTCCCTACTTTCTGGAAGGTCTGGGTGATGAATTTTTGATCAGGTGTGTGGACTTCAGTTTGATAGACGATATCTACCAGATTTCCGACAAGCGAGCTTTTCAGATAACAAGAGAATTGGCAGATAAGGAGGCCATTTTGGCCGGGGGTTCGAGTGGAGCTGCCGTGTGGGCAGCCCTTCGCCTGGCGAAGAAAATTGATCGACCGGCCCGTATTGTCACCATATTTGCAGACTCAGCCACTCGTTATCTGAGCACAATCTACAACGATGATTGGCTGCGAGAAAAAGGATTCCTTTAAGGATTGTCTCGGAGTGCTATTTCTTGAGGTATTTCTCGGGATCTTTCAAAAACTTTTCTTTGCACCCATCGCAACAGAAATAATAGGTCTTTCCGTTGTATTCATGGGACCCTGCTGCTTCTGATTTATTGATTTCTTCTCCGCTCACCGGACAAACAACCTTTTCCCCTTCCATCTTTGCATACTTTTCCGGATCCTTGACGAACTTTTCCTTACATGCTTCCATACAGAAGTAATAGGTTCGTCCGTCATATTCATAAGTGGCCTTAGCCTCAGACTTCTTGACCTTCATTCCACACACAGGATCGACAGTGGAATCTTCTGCATGATGATGGGCATGTACCTGTCCTTCATGAGACTCTTGGTGAGCATACTTTTCGGGATTCTTCATGAATTTTTCTTTACAGTTTTCGCAGCAAAAATAATAGGTCTTCCCTTCATACTGAAAAGTTCCCTTGGCTTCGGATTTTTTTATTTCCTCTCCACTCACCGGACATTTGACCATTTCATCCGCTTTCTGATCTGCTGCAGTCACCATCACAAACACAAAAGAAACAGCCATTATCAGGATCAACATTTTTGCAAATCTTGTCATTTCAACCTCCATAGGATGTTTTATTTCATACTATTTTTACATTTTTTATAGATATTGTCAAGATACGCAATTTTCTATGTTTCCATCATCTAAATAGTTGGAGCTTCATGCACAAAATGTTTTAAAAATTCCTGGATGATCTTCCCTATTTTCTGCTGAGTTAGGATCTTCTTCTTTTTTTTTTAAAGGCTCGCTTGATTGCACCATAATTCAGCTCAGTGATCCTTATTTCTGAAATTGTTTGATCATCGACTCTTCATCCCAAGATGGGACTATTCCGTGATTTGATGAGTACTGCTTCCACTCATCATACGACACGAGCGGTCTTGTTCTCTCAATTAAGTTCACAGTCGTGTTCAGTACTCCTGGTATTTTATTCACAACTTCGCACATGTATTTATTCAATGCCTCTTCTTCTTCGGCAAGAATAGAAAACTGAATGCAATCCCCATACAGATGGCAGGTGTAAGTTATGTATGCCATTTTGAGATAATCTGGAAGAGTAGATGTTACGATATAATGATACACATCTTTGAGATTATTCGGAAAAACTTTCAAAGTGATGGTAAATCTTTTCATATTTTTTGTGTCTTTTGGAAGCGGATAAAATATTGGCTTCATCATATTTATTACCCAGATACTGGTTATGTGTTCTATCTTACTCAATTGCTCAGTTATAAAATCACCCAAAACATTGGGATCAGTCGTGTGTACAATAAGGCTTACGTCCTCATGTTTTACCCTCTTTGTAAGGTAAAGCAACAGCCCTCTCCCTCTAATGCTCTCCTGTAGTTCACCTATCCGAGACAAAATATCATCGCATATTTTTTGCTTTCTCTCTTGAGATTTTAATCTGATAATGGTAATCATAAAAAACCTCCTTCAATTGTTATAGGAGCCAAATGTAAATCTTAAAATAGATTTACAACCAGTAAGTTGCGTGATAACGGGAATCGATTCCCCTTCGGATTCCACATATCTTATTGTGTCTATCGATAATATTTATATAACGTGAATTATAGGTTTTGTCAACTTTTTTTATTTATTTGAAAAATACAAGATTCATTCTTTTCGCAATACCTGGTCATCAGCATTAAATTATTAAAAATAAAAGGATTAACTTTAGGCTTCTAACACTTGGGGAACCGCCTATAAGGATTTAGGTCTAGGTTTTAGGGATGGTTTTATATTGAATAACGAATTTCGTCCAAAAAAAAGAATTGGAAAGTTTTTAGTATTCGTCCCAGGATTTGATGCTCAATTCCTCAAGGCCCGTTCTGGAGATCGCATCGATGAATCTCTCGGCAAATTGTAGATTGGTGATCAGCGGGATGTTGAAATCCACCGCTTTTCGTCTCAAGATATAATCGTTGGTCAGTTCTTGCTCATCGACGCTTTTAGGAATGTTGATGATAAGGTCCAGCTTCAATTCCTGAATGTAGCTCAATGCGTTGGGTTCTTTTTTTTCGAGCGGCCAATAAAGAATCTCTGAATGGATTCCATTGTACTTCATAAAATCTGCTGTGCCCCGAGTGGCATACAGGTTGAAACCAAGGTCTGTCAACCTCTTTGCATGAGGAAGAAATTTGGCTTTGCTTTCGAACGGTCCAGTGGACAGCATGATATTTTTTTCCGGCAACCGAAATCCCACGGATAAAAGGGCTTTTAAAAAAGCTTCTTCAAAATTATCCCCGATACACGCCACCTCCCCAGTCGAAGCCATCTCCACGCTCAAGATCGGGTCTGCACCCTTAATACGTGTGAAGGAAAACTGCGGGGCTTTGACACCCACATAGTCCAACTCGAAGCAGGACTTGTCTATTCTTGGCACATCCTCTCCCATGATAATCTTGGTGGCTAAATCGATAAAGTTCAATTTGAATATCTTGGAGACAAAGGGGAATGATCGTGAAGCCCTTAGGTTGCATTCGATGACCTTCACTTCATTATCCTTGGCGATAAACTGGATGTTGAAGGGTCCGTTTATTTTCAGAGACTGTGCAATCTGCCTCGCAATCCTTTTCATCCGTCTTGTCGTCTCCAGATAGGTTCTCTGCGGAGGCAGAACCATGGTGGCATCCCCGGAATGGACTCCTGCGTTCTCGACATGCTCGCAGATGGCATAGATAAATAATTCCCCCCTCTTGGCTACAGCATCGATCTCTATCTCTTTGGCATCTTCAATGAACTTGCTGATGACCACAGGATATTCAGGGCTGACATGGGAGGCTTTCTCCAGATAATGAACGAGCTCTGTATCATTCAGGGCTACCGACATGGCTGCTCCGCTGAGAACATAACTCGGCCTCACAAGAACGGGATAACCCACACTGCGTGCAAAGGATTTAGCCGCTTCAATATCGGTGAGCTCCTTCCACTCAGGCTGGTCGATTCCCAGATCATCCAGTAGTGCCGAGAACTTGTGTCTGTTTTCCGCATTGTCGATACTCATAGGAGATGTTCCGAGGATGTTAAAACCATACTGATTGCATTTCATCGCCAGGTTATTCGGAATCTGTCCTCCCATAGATATAATGAGTCCTTCAGGTGATTCCTTCTCGTAAATATCAGCAACTGTTTCAAAACTCAATTCATCAAAATAGAGCTTATCGCAGATATCATAGTCTGTGCTGACTGTTTCTGGATTGTAGTTGATCATAATGGTTTTATATCCCAGGTTCCTCAGGCTGATCACGGCGTTGACACAGCACCAGTCAAACTCCACAGACGAGCCGATTCGATAGGAACCGGAACCCAGCACAATAACTTTATCTGTATCACCAAATTCCATATCATCTTCTGACCCGTTGTAGGTGAGATAAAGGTAATTCGTCTGGGCTGGATACTCGGCAGCCAAGGTATCGATTTGCTTCACAACAGGCTGGACGTTTTGCCTCTTTCTCAGATCGCGTATATCCAGCTCTCCCTTACCAAAAAGAAGAGCAATCTGTTTATCGGAAAACCCGTGCTGTTTGGCTTTGACCAATAATTCTCTCGGGAAATCTTGGTAATCTCGTTCACTCAGCTTCTGTTCCAAGTCTACGATATTTTTGATCTTGTATAGAAACCATCGGTCGATCAGGGTCAAGGCATGAATCTCTTCAATAGAGAAATGCTTCACCGCTTCGGCAATGGCAAAGATCCGTTTATCGGTTGGATTTTTGAGCTCAATCGCTAAATCATCAAAAGAGATATCATTACAGACCAGTCCATACATCCCGACCTGGAGCATGCGAATTGCTTTTTGTAGAGCTTCTTCAAACATTCTGCCGATGGCCATTACCTCTCCAACGCTTTTCATCTCGCTTCCGATTTTCTTCGAAGCTCTCTTAAACTTGGTCAAGTCCCAGCGGGGAATCTTGACCACAACATAATCAAGGGCAGGTTCGAAACAGGCCATGGTTTTTTTGGTTATCGAGTTGGGCAGATCGATCAAGGAATAGCCCAAGGCCAGTTTAGCCGCGATAAAGGCAAGAGGATATCCCGTCGCTTTCGAGGCTAGGGCGCTGCTTCTGGAAAGCCGAGGATTGACTTCGATGATCCTGTAATCATCGCTCTTTTTATCCAGGGCAAATTGGATATTGCATTCTCCGATAATACCCAAGTGTCTAATCACTTTTATGGAAATATCTCTGAGTTTATGATACTCCTGATTTGTCAGTGTCTGAGAAGGTGCGATGACGATGCTCTCTCCAGTGTGGATCCCCATGGGATCAAAATTTTCCATGTTACAAACCGTGATGCAGTTGTCAAAACTGTCTCTGACAACTTCGTATTCCACCTCTTTCCAACCCTCTAGATATTCTTCAATAAGGATCTGATTGGTGAAAGCGAAAGCTTTCTTGGCGGTATCCAGGAGTTCTTCTTTATCATAGGAAATGCCCGAACCCAGGCCGCCAAGAGCATAAGCGACTCTGGCCATCACAGGATAACCGATTTTTTCTGCAGCCGCTAAGGCTTGTGGCACCGATGTGACCGCAAAGCTCCGGGGAACCTTCAGGTTTATCTCTGTCAACCTTTCAACAAAATTTTTCCGGTCCTCACTATCTTTGATGGCTTGAATAGAAGTGCCCAAAACTTTGACGCCAAATCTATTGAATACACTCTCGTCATGCAGTTCCACTCCGCAATTCAACGCAGTCTGTCCTCCGAAACCAAGGAGTATTCCATCCGGCCTTTCTTTTTCGATAATTCTCTCTACAAAATAAGGAGTAACAGGAAGGAAATAAATCTTGTCGGCGAGGGCCTCAGATGTCTGAATGGTAGCAATATTGGGATTGACCAATACGACGCTGATTCCCTCTTCTTTTAAAGCCTTTATAGCCTGGCTTCCTGAGTAGTCGAACTCTCCTGCCTGTCCTATCTTAAGCGCTCCGCTCCCCAGCAGAATGACTTTTTTCATTTTTGAAGGAGCTCCAAGAATGTATCGAATAAAAAAGATGTATCCACAGGCCCAGGCCGATGTTCCGGATGGAACTGCACAGACATAAAGGGCAAGCGTCTGTGCCGAATTCCTTCATTGGTGCTGTCGTTCACATTCTCAAACCAGGGTTCCCAGTCTTTTGGCAAAGAATTTGTCTCGACAGCATATCCATGATTCTGGGATGTTATGTAACATCGCTTCGTCCCCACTTGGAGACAGGGCTGATTCTGGCTCCGATGGCCGTATTTGAGCTTGAAAGTGTCGGCCCCAGCAGCTAAAGCCATCAACTGGTTTCCGAGACAGATTCCAAAGGTGGGGATTTTCTTTTCAAAACATTTTTTCACTATTGCTATTGTCTCTTGACACATTTTTGGATCACCGGGCCCGTTAGAGATCACAACACCATCAAAGGCACGATCCAGAAAATCAGAGTTACAGGGTACACGTATGACACAACAATCCCTCTCTATTAAAGATCTGAGGATGTTGTATTTCACTCCACAGTCGATGACGATGATCTTCCTTTCCCCTTTATTATTGTAGATGACCGGTTCTTGAACCGAAACCTTCTGGATGAGATTCTCCTTATTGGGATCGTAAAGTTCAATATCTTTATCAAAGACAATCTTTCCAAGCATCGTGCCTTTTTCTCTCAATCGCTTGGTCAGTGCCCGAGTGTCAACACGGTGCAAGGCAGGAATTCCCTGCTCTTTCAACCAGTCGGATAGGCTTTTAGTCGCATTCCAATGATTATGGGAAAAAGAGTAATCGGAGACGATCAATGCCGAAGCGTGAATCCGGTCTGACTCGAAATTGATGGAAAGACTGCCCTCAGTTTTTTCCCCTGGCACACCGTAATTCCCTATAAGCGGATAGGTGAGGACAAGAATCTGTCCCCTGTAGCTGGGATCTGTTAGAGATTCATAATAACCAACCATTCCGGTATTAAAGACAACCTCTCCGGAAAGGGATTTTTCTGTTCCGAAGGATTCTCCTAAAAATTCTGTACCGTCCTCAAGTATAAGAGTGACTTTATCCATTTCAAGAAGAATCCAGGAAAAAAGACGTCCCTTGGAGTTCTCGCATCCCCGAGTTTTCGCTCAGCTCACTCAATTTTCCATTACTTATAGCACAGCATGCGGCTTCAGTCAAAATAATTCTTCTGTAGCTTTATTTTCTTTCGTTTTCTTCTGCAGCATCTCCATTTCCTTCTTCTTTTTCTTTGAATTTTCTTCCGCGCCAGAGGTAATAAATCGCAGGGATTACGATCAGGGTAAGAATCGTCGATGTGATCAATCCGCCGACCATTGGAGCGGCGATCCTCTTCATAACCTGGGAACCTGTACCGTGTCCCCACATGATGGGCAGCAGCCCAACGATAGTGGTAGTAACCGTCATCAGCTTTGGGCGCACCCGTTCAACGGCACCATACATCACCGCAGTCCTCAGGTCTTCCTTCGAGTTCATTTCGCCCGACCTCATGCGGTCTTTAAAGGCATTATCGATGTACAAGAGCATCACTACACCTGTCTCTGCCGCAACACCGGCCAAGGCTATAAATCCCACTCCGACTGCCACGCTCATGTTGTAGCCGCTCAGCCACATCAGCCAGATGCCCCCGACAAGGGCAAACGGAAGAGAAAGCATGATGATCAAGCTTTCGGTAACGTTTTTGAAATTGAAATACAGCAAAAGGAAAATGATGATGAGAGTGATCGGGACAACAAGGCGCAGGCGCTCCTGAGCCCTCTGCATGTACTCGTATTGACCGCTCCAGACGATGCTGTAGCCAGCCGGAAATTCCACTGTACTGTCGACGACCTGCCTAGCCATCTTGACATAGGTTCCCACATCGATATCCCGCAAATCCACGTAAAGCCATGCAGTCCTTCTTGCATTTTCGCTCTTGATGGCAGCCGGTCCCTTTTTAATTTGAAGATCGGCGACCTGGCCTAAAGGGATTTCGGCTCCTGAGGGAGCGGGAATCAAAACCCGTTTCAAGGCTGACAGGTTGTCCCGGAGCTCGCGGCTGTAACGAACATTCACCGGGTATCTTTCCAGCCCCTCCACTGTGGTGGTTACATTCATCCCGCCAATGGCAGACATGATAACATCCTGGACATCTCCCACCGATAATCCATAGCGGGCAGCCGCTTCCCGGTCGATCACAAAATCGATATAGTTCCCTCCGATTACTCTCTCTGCAATCACACTAGCAGTGCCAGGAACCTGACGGATCACTGCCTCGATCTCCTCTCCAAGGTTGCTGAGAGTCTGCAGATCCGGTCCCATGAGCTTGATTCCTACTGGCGTCTTGATTCCTGTGCTCAGCATGTCGATCCGTGTCTTTATGGGCATTGTCCAGGCATTTGTCAGGCCGGGAAACTGGACAGCCCTATCCAGCTCTTCGATTAACTTTTCTATTGTCATCCCGGGCCGCCACTGTTTTTCATCCTTAAGGGTAATCGTTGTTTCGATCATGGTTAGCGGAGCAGGATCTGTCGCTGTCTCTGCGCGCCCGATTTTTCCGAAAACAGTCTTCACTTCAGGAAATCCGGCGATGATCTTATCCGTCTGTTGGAGAAGTTCCTTTGCCTTTGTGACGGAAATCCCGGGCAATGTTGTCGGCATATACAGCAAATCTCCTTCATTCAAAGGCGGCATGAATTCTGAGCCAAGCCTCAGGAAGGGAACCACGGTGACGGCGATAATCAACACAGCCACAAGAATAGTCGCGACCTTATGTTTGAGGATAAAATGAATCACCGGTCTGTACATCCTGATGAGGATCCGGCTCAAAGGGTGTTTCTCTTCAGAACGAATCTTTCCGCGGATAAAAATGCCCATCAGAACAGGGACTACAGTTACGGCTAACAGAGCTGAACCGGCCATAGCATAGGTTTTGGTGAAGGCTAAGGGTTTAAAAAGTCTACCCTCCTGCTGCTGAAGAGTGAAAACTGGAATAAACGAAAGAGTGATGATGAGCAAGGAATAGAACAATGCCGGGCCAACTTCCTTCGAAGACCTAATGATTAAGGACCAGCGGTCCTGACTCCCGGTCACTTTTTCCCTTTCCATATGTTTATGGGCGTTTTCGATCATGACTACCACTGCATCGACCATGGCGCCGATAGCGATGGCTATCCCTCCAAGAGACATGATATTGGCATTCAATCCCTGGACTCTCATGACGATAAATGACATCAAAACTCCCAGAGGAAGAATAAATACCGCGACGAACGAGCTTCGGAGATGGAGAAGGAAAACGACGATAACCAGAGCGACAACGATGATTTCTTCGAGGAGCTTCTCTTTCAAAGTTGAGATTGCCCGCTCTATCAAAGAGGATCGGTCATAGGCTGTTTTGACAGTAACTCCCTCGGGGAGACCTTTTTTCAGCTCTTCCAGCTTCGCTTTCACACCATCGATGACCTTTAGTGCATTTTCACCAAAGCGCATAACGATGATTCCGCCCACGGTCTCTCCCTGTCCGTTCCATTCAGCGATGCCTCGGCGGAGTTCAGGACCGAGATGGATGCGGGCGACATCGCTCAATAAAATCGGCGCGTTGTTCGGTCCCATCCCCACTGGAACTTTACGCAAGTCATCGATGGATCGGATGTAGCCAAGGCCCCGCACCATGAATTCTGTCTCGCCCATCTCGATCAAGCGTCCACCCACATCAGTATTGCTGCGCTTTATGGCCATACGAATGTGTTGAAGGGAGAGATGATACGCTTGAAGCTTGAGCGGATCTACTTCGACCTGATACTGTTTGACGAATCCTCCGACGCTGGCAACTTCACTTACACCCGGTACGCTTGACAGCTCGTAGCGTAGATACCAGTCCTGAATCGACCGCAGTTGCTGCAGATCATATTGATCTCCGCCTTCAAGGACATATTCATACACCCATCCAACTCCTGTAGCATCTGGTCCGAGTTGAGGTGTCACGCCCTGGGGCAGGCGGCCAGCCGCAAAGTTCAGATATTCTAGAACACGACTTCGAGCCCAATACAGATCGGTTCCATCTTCAAATATGATGTACACCATAGAAAATCCAAAGAAGGAATAACCTCTAACCACTTTTGCATAGGGTACTGCCAACATGGCTGTGGTTAAAGGGTATGTGACCTGATCCTCTACGACATTCGGTCCCTGTCCAGGGAATTCCGTGAAGATAATAACCTGTACATCACTTAGATCGGGGATGGCATCAACCGGCGTGGTCTGAACCGCTACAAGCCCGGCCAGGATTATGCCAAATATGCCAATGACGACCAGGAATCGGTTGTTTACCGACCACTCTATGATTTTCTCAAGCATCCTTATCTCCCATTGTGTCTTTATTACTCTGTATTATTCAGGATGAACCTATCCGTCCGATAAATTCACTTCTTGATTTTCTCGGCCTTCTCCAGCTTCATCCCGCATTCCGGACACCTGGCCTCAGGGTCTGTGGTGATGAACTCGGGGTGCATCGGGCAGGCATAAAGCCGACTCGAATCTATTGCGATCCGGTCTCCATTTTTTAATGTGCCTACCTTTTCTGCATCTTCCTCTTTCAGGTCCATGGTTCTCTCTCCCTCTTTAGCTTCCTTCTCCATGGTTTGAAGCTCCCCTCTTTGATGGGTGTGATCTTCGTTTTTCTTTTCAGCTTTCAAAGAGTCTTGAATTCTCTGCGACTGGGCTGCACGCATCTTGGCGATGGCTTCCCTGGTCCTGCTCTCGGAGTCCAGCAGAAACTGGCCGGAGACCACAACCTGTTCTCCATCGAAAAGACCGGAGACGACCTGCACAAATCCGTCGTCGGACTCTGCCCCTGTTTTTACTTCCCTAGGCTCGAATTTTCCATCGCCCCGGATGACGAAAACAATCTCCCGTATTCCGGAATAGATTACGGCCTCTGAAGGAATAGCCTGAGAGTCGGTGGCTACCTGAGCATAGATACGAACCGTAGCGAACATATCCGGCTTCAATCCCAGGCTCGGATTAGAGAAGACCAGCCGTATGTTGTTGGCCCGAGATTTGCGATCAAGGTAAGGATATATAAAATCCACCTTTCCTTCGAAGGTCTTTCCTTCCATCTGGTCCAGCTCAAGTTCGGCTTTCTGGCCTCGTTTGATGAGAGGGAGCTCTGACTCATATACTGCCGCCTCTACCCAGACCATGTCGAGATTGGCGATATGGAAAAGGTCCGTCCCTGGCCCCACCTTGTCCCCCTCGACGATGGCTTTGTGGGTGACGATGCCATCGACCTGAGATTTCAAAAGAAGGGTGCGGCGGACCTCTCCGGTCTGCTCGATTTTGTTTATCTCTGTTTCGGAGATATCCCAATATTCCAGGCGATTCCTAGCCAAACGGAGCATTCTTTCAGCATTTTTCCGGATGCTCTCATAAGGGCTCTTTTCCAGTTTTTTAAAGTTATCCAGTGCGAGGAGGTATTCTTCCTGGGTAGAAACGAGTTCAGGAGAGTAGATATCCAAAAGGGCCTCACCCTTTTTTACCCTCTGTCCCTCAGTATTGACATACAGTTTTTCGATCCAGCCTGTAACCTTGGTGCTGACAGAATATTCTTCATCCTGGGCATAGGTCACATTTCCAAAAGCGCGAATAACGCGTTCGATATCCCGGCGTTCCACAGGTGCTGTGCGCAGGTTCATGTTCTGCTGGATAGTTCCATCGATCATGATGCTTCCCGCACCACCGGCTTCCTCCCCTTCATAGACAGGGACCAAATCCATCCCCATCTTAGATTTTCCGGGTTGGTCGTAGATTTCGGTGGGATCCATTGGGGCGCGCCAGTAGAGGACTTCGCGCTCCTTTTTCTCCCCTTCTACTTGAGGCTGGCCTGTTTCCCCTGCTGTGTCTCTTATTGGGGTAAGCTTCATCCCGCAGATGGGGCAGTTGCCCGGCTTATCCGATATCACCTCGGGGTGCATCCCGCAGGAGTAAAGCTGCTTTTCCTCTCCTTGTGCCGGACCCTGAGTTTTTTGAGCCCTTGGCATAAGAAAATATGTCGCTCCTCCTCCAATCAGGACTCCTAGAAGAAGAATAAGAAGAATTTTTGCTCTCATTTTACACTCCTTTTCAATCTCGCGGCCCATTCATTCCAGAAACATCTTTTCCAACCGCGAACTCATACCCGGCCAGAGCTTTATAGTAATCGGAAAGGGCAAAAGAATACTGAAGTTCGTAATTCAAAAGCCTCATCCAGTTATCCACCACATTTAAAAAATCGACCTTTCCCACCTGATATCCTGCTTGAGCCGATTCGAGGGACTGCTGAGCCTGGAGAAGAATCCCGCCTTCATACAACTCTATCCTTTTGCGGCTTCTTTCCAGCTCAGCCTTTTGGATTTCGATCTCGGCAAGAACCCCATTCAGGATATTTGCATAATCGGCTTGGCCAGCTTGGAAATCCAGCTTTCTTTCAGCAATCTTCTGGTTCTGCTTGCGTTTATAAAAAAGGGGGATATCCAGGGTAACTGACATCGAGAAGAAGTCATGCATTTTGGCGCCGCTTTTCAGATCCTCCCTTTGACTGTAGCCCGCACCTACGGTAATGTTGGGCCACAAGTCCCTGCGTGCAAGCTTAACAGCCGCCTCGGCTTTGCTGAGCTTCTCCCTCCAGGCCATCAGAAGAGGCCTCTGACGTTCTATCTCTTGTGGAGAGAATTCTAGATCCATCTTCTCCGGCACTTCCAGGTTTGATGAAGTCATGCCGATAGGATTTCCAACCGGTCTGTTCAAGACAGCATTCATTTGCGCCTCTGCGACAAGGCGCTTCTGCCGCCACATGATCAGGTCATCATCCAGCTTGGACAGCTCGACCTGAGCCCGGAGCACATCCTGCTGGAGCCCAGATCCCGTGGCATATTTGATTTCAACCACCCTTATCAACTGTTCCATCAAGTCCTTGTTTTTTTGGACCGTTTCCAAAGCCCGGTCAACAGCATAAAGATCATAATAAGCCCGTCTGACTGTCTGGACGATCTGGTTACGGACTTCCTTTTCCTGCTGCTGGACTGAGGCGGCTTCGAATTCCGCCATATCCGTACTCAGGGACAATTTTCCGGGGAAGGGGAACATCTGCATGACCGCGATCTGTTTTCCTGTCATGGGCTCCTGATCGAAAGCGAAGCTGTTCACCGGCAGGTTCATCAGACCGAGGGTAATCCTTGGATCCGGCAGCGCGCCCGCTTGAGGGATGGCTCTCTCTGCAGAGAGAATCTTTTGGCCGGCTGCTTCCAGCCGGGGATTGTTTTCAAGGGCTTCCTGGATGAGATCCGAAAGAATCAGACTCGCTTGCGGACGCTTCTGAGCGCCAGCAGGAAGCGCATTCAAGAATACAGAGGTGAATAAGAAGATAAAAAATATCTTGCGCATGTTATTCTTCCTTTATGGATTGGACGGTAATATTTTCAATATTCCGGACGCTCCTCTCCTCCACCACATAAAAACTTACCATCCCTATGTAAACTATAAGATTTAACATCAAAAATTTTTACCTTACGACCAGTTTTCCTTTCAGCATACCCATCCCGCAATTGAAAGCATATTCCCCTTCCTTTTTGGGAGTAAACTCGATGGGAGTCGTTTTGAATGCGGGAAGCGGCTTGCGGATATTGAATTCTCCGATAACGACGATCTCCGAACAGTCAGCGGTCTCATCCCGGTAAAAATTCAAGCGAACAGGAATTCCCTTTCTCACCACGATCACATCCGGGTCATAACCGCCCTTGACCCTAATGGTGATCTCCTGAAGATGGCTCTCCCGTATAGCTGCCTGTTCTTTTCTTCGCCTCGAGGTCAAAAAATACCAGTTGACCAGAAAAACCAGAGCTAAGCCCAGAACGGTCACAATTATTTTCGTCATATCTAACTATCCTCCTGGCGACCCAATTTAGCCCGTCTTAACCTGAGAGAATTGGAAACCACTGAAACCGAGCTGAAGGCCATGGCTGCAGAGGCTAATATTGGATTAAGCAGGATTCCGAAAAACGGATACAATATACCGGCGGCCACAGGAATCCCGGCAGAGTTATAAAAGAAGGCCCAGAAAAGGTTCTGTTTGATGGTCTTGATGGTCTTTTTGCTGAGATCGATGGCCGAAACGACACCTTCCAAATCGTCTTTGATGAGCGTGATATCGGAAGCTTCCACAGCGACATCTGTTCCAGATCCGATGGCAATACCGATATCCGCCTGTGCGAGTGCGGGGGCATCGTTGATGCCATCCCCGACCATAGCCACTCTCTTTCCTCCAGATTGAAGTCTCTTGATCTCAAGGACTTTGTCTTCCGGCAGGACTTCCGAGAGAACACTTTCGATACCCAACTTCACAGCGATAGCCTCTGCTGTCTTTCTATTGTCCCCGGTCAGCATAACCACCTCCAACCCTAAATCCTTTAGTCTTTCTACAGCCTGCAGAGAATTCTCCTTAAGGGTATCGGCCACGGCCATCAAGCCTGAAACCTGACCTTCGACGGCGAGATAGACTGGTGTTTTCCCTTCTGCGGCCAACTGATCGGCCCTGCTCTCCAAATCTCCCACTTTAATTCCTCGATCTTCCATCAGTTTCTTGTTTCCCAATAGAATGCTTCGGCCGTCTACCCGAGCTTCTATCCCCTGTCCCTCTAAAGCCTTGAAGTCCTCAGGATCTATCAATTCGAGCTCTCGCTCCTCGGCCTTCCTCAGAATCGCCTCTCCGAGCGGGTGTTCGGAAGCCCTTTCTGCACTTCCAGCATACTTGAGGATGACATCTTCAGAGAGAGAGTTCAGGGCCACTATGTCGGTGACATCCGGCTCTCCCTTGGTCAGGGTTCCGGTCTTATCGAAAACGATGGTATCTATTTTATGAGCGGTTTCCAGACTCTCGCCTCCCTTGATCAGAATACCGTATTCGGCTCCTTTCCCGGTTCCTACCATAACGGCGGTCGGAGTGGCCAAACCGAGCGCACAAGGACAGGCGATGATCATCACCGCCACGAAGTTGAGCAAAGCAAAGGTCAAGACCGGTTGGGGTCCAAAGTCGAACCATATGATAAATGTGACAATGGCGATGGAGATCACGATGGGAACGAAATAGCCAGCGATGATGTCGGCGAGGCGCTGAATAGGAGCCTTGGATCCCTGTGCATCCTGGACCAGCTTAATGATCTGGGCTAGAGCGGTGTCCTTCCCCACTTTGGTGGCTTCGAACCTGAAGCTTCCCGTTTTGTTGATGGTGGCACCGATCACCTCATCTCCGGCTTTCTTACGTACCGGAATGCTTTCGCCGGTGATCATGGACTCGTCTACGGAAGATTCCCCTTCCTTGATCGTGCCGTCGACAGGAATCATTTCACCGGGTCTGACAACAACTAAGTCTCCTACAACGACTTCCTCCACCTGAATATCCTGTTCTCCTCCATCTCTGATCACCCGGGCTGTCTTAGGCTGGAGGCCTACCAGCTTCCTTATTGCTTCAGAAGTCTGACCCTTGGCCCTCGCCTCCAGAAGTCGGCCGAAGAGAATCAAGACAATGATGACGGCCGAGGTGTCAAAATAAACCTTGGGCTCGATGCCTGCGCTGGCGAAAAGTGAAGGAAAGAGCGTCGCTGTCATGCTGTAAAGATATGCGGCGGATGTTCCAACCGCAATCAGGGTGTTCATATCTGCATTCCTATGTCTGAAAGCTCCCCATGCACCCTTGTAAAACTGCCACCCGATCCAGAACTGGACTAGTGTGGCCAGGGCCCAGAGGACATAGAAATTGCTTAAAAAATCCGGAACCCAGGGAAACCAATGGGCTGTACTCCCCATAAAGACGACCACGGCCAGGGCCAGACCGATAAAAAACTTTCTTTTTAGTGTCTTGTATTCTTTCTGCCTGACGATCCTCTCGATGTCCTCCGTTTCCTCATCCTGAGGGATCTCGAGTACCCTGTATCCTGCTTCTTCGATAATTTTCTTTATCTCGGTCAGGCTTATCTCGGAAGGGATGTATTCCACTTTGACCTTTTCGGTCGCCAGGTTCGCCGCTGCCTTGGCTACTCCTCTTGCTCCAAGGAGAGCCTTTTCGACATTCTGGACGCAGGAGGCACACTCCATGCCGCGTACCGGAATTTCGATGGATGCGGTTCCAACATCATACCCACTTTTGCGGATGGACTTGATCAAATCTTCCGGATTAACCAGTTGAGGTCGGTAGAGGACGGTCGCTTTCGAATTGGCAAAATTGACCGAGGCTTTTTCAACACCCATCAGGTCACCCAGACCACGTTGGATGGTTGCCGCACAGCTGGCGCAGCTCATCCCTACGATCGGAAGGTCGATCCTGTCAGATTTAGCCTCTCCTTCTTTTTTTACTGAGGCCTTACTTTCTTCTGCAGCCAGCGGTTCGTCTTCCTTGACCTCCTCATCTTCATTTTCTGATTTTACATAAAGCTCTGGATGTTCATCGAATTTTTTTTTGCATCCCGGCGCACAAAAATAATAGGTCTTGCCTTTATAAACCGAAATTCCTGCTGCTTGACTCTCTTCGACTTCCATACCACAAATCGGATCTGTTGCCATTTTCTATTCTCCTTCTCCTGAGGATCTGTCCTTATACCTTGTCGATCACCTTTTTCAGCTTCCGCTGAACCTCGTCTGCCACAGGCTGCAGTGCTTCATTTTTTACTGCCTGCATCGATGCGATCGGATCTATTGCCGCCACTTCAACCTCATCGGTGCCTACTTCCTGAACGATGACATTGCAGGGAAGCATGGTCCCGATCTTGTCCTCAACCTGGAGGGCTTTGTAGGCAAAAGGAGGATTACAGGCTCCAAGGATCCTGTATTTTCTGAAGTCGACATCTAATTTTTTCTTCAACGTCTCCCTGACATCGATTTCGGTCAAGACGCCGAATCCCTCTTCCTTGAGGGCGATCCTCACTCTATTCTCCACATCCTCGAAAGGACCTTTCACTTTTCTACTGAAATAGTAGCTCATGATGCCTCCTAATATTTCCTGAATTTTCGCAAAACGTCGATGACTTCATCCACCTTCTTTTTTTTATCCTCCTTGCTCCCCTTGTTGAAAGAGTGCTGGACACAACCCTGAAGATGCCTGCTTAAAATACTCTCTTCGACACTTTTGACCGCCCCAACTATCGAAGAAAGCTGGGTGAGTATATCGATACAATATCTTTTCTCTTCGATCATTTTTTGGATCCCCCGGATTTGCCCCTCTATCCTTTTTAATCGGACGAGTTCTTCTTCATGTGTGGTCATAGAGTTTTTCATGCATTCCTCCATTCATTGAGCGCCCTCTTTTTCCGATCGCTCCCCTCGAAGCGCCTGGAAAAAGACTATGGTTTCATAAGCCCTAGATCCGTTTCTTTTCATCGACATGTTTTTTCCTTACGATCTTTCTTTTTCCATTATAGCCTACCCCCCTATGGTATGTAAAGGATTGGCTCTGACTTTTTCCTGTCCCCCATATGTCTTTGGAGGAATCCTTTATTTCACGTCTACCCTATTCTGAGGCTGGAGTTCTTCTGTTTAAAATAGAATGGCTGTAATCGTTCATCCAGCTCAATCAAGGCCTTGAACCAAAAAAAGAAGCAATGGAAATTATCTTGATAGGCATGTAAACACTAAAACACGAATACCACAAATTCAGAGGTCCGGTATGAGCCACCCTGCTTTTATTATTTGTTTGTTTGTGTTAGAATTCCTTTGAGTCGAGATACAAGGAGCAAAAGATGTCAGGGCATTCAAAATGGCATTCGATCAAGTATAAAAAGGCTGCCCAGGATGCCAAGAGGGGGAAAATCTTCACCAAAATCATCCGTGAACTTGCCGTAGCCGCGCGTATAGGAGGAGGAGATCCAGACACAAATCCGAGACTGCGAAAAGCGATTTCCGATGCAAAAGCTGTCAACATGCCTTCCGATAACATCAAAAGAGCTATCATGAAGGGAACAGGTCAGCTCGAAGGAACAACTTACGAGGAATATACCTATGAAGGATACGGTCCAGGTGGAGTAGCCATCCTCATCGAGGTCCTCTCGGACAATAAGAACCGGACTGTTTCCGAACTGCGGCATATATTCAGTAGAAACGGAGGCAATATCGGCGAATCCGGTTGCGTGGCTTGGATGTTCAAACGAAAGGGTTATTTAGTAGTCGAGAAATCCAAAGCTTCCGAAGACGATCTCCTCGATGTCATCTTGGAAGCCGGAGCCGAAGACCTCAAAGAGGACGGCAGCAACTACGAGATTTTTACCCCTCCTGATACATACGAAGATGTCGTCGATGCTTTAAAAGGCAGCAACATCGAAATCGCGGCCTCTAATCTGGGACAGATTCCGCAAAATTATATAAAGTTGGAAGGAAAACAGGCACAACAGCTCCTCCGGCTGATGGAAGAACTCGAGGACCATGACGACGTCCAGAATGTGTGGGCCAATTTTGATATCGATGAAGAAGAAATCGCAAAGTATTCAAGCTGAGATAACATCCATGGGTCCATCCCCACTCAATCAGCTTTCATTATTTAGCTAATTATGAGGGTTCTTGGTATCGATCCCAGCGTCCAGTCCACAGGGTTTGGCATCATCGAGTATTCCGACAACAGATATTCGGTGTTGAAGTACGGTGCTATAAAACCCCCCCGGCGCTTTCTCTTCCATCACAAGGTAAATATGATAAGAGATCAGCTGGAAAAGATCATCCAAACCCACAGACCGACGGAAGTAGCCATAGAAAATCCTTTCTACGCCCAAAATATAAAAACCGCTATCACGTTGGGGCAAGTGCGGGGTGCTGTCCTCGTCGCAGTAGCTTCTCACGACTGCGATCTGTATGAATATTCTCCGTTAGAAATAAAAAAAGCTGTCACGGGCTATGGACGAGCCGATAAGGACCAAGTAAAGACAATGATCAGGACTCTTCTCAATATCCGAGGGCCTGATTTGGGAACCGATGCCTCCGACGCTCTGGCTACAGCTTACTGCCATCTCAACTCGAGAATTTTCGAACAGAAAGTCAGGGGATCTGAAGGATAGAGTGTAAAAATGATTGCTTACTTAAAAGGGAAGCTGATCCAGAAATCATCAAATCAGGTCATCCTCGACATCGGAGGAGTTGGCTATTGTGCCTGGATCCCGCTCTCCACCTACTTGAAGATCGGAGATTTCAACGAGACAGTTGCCCTCCATATTTACACTCATATGACGGATAACTCTCTCGCTCTGTATGGCTTTCATTCAGAAGAGGAGAGAGAGCTCTTCTTGAAACTCATCAATATCTCGGGGATAGGTCCCAAGATTGCTCTGAATATTCTTTCCGGGATCGAGGCTTCAGATCTTGAGGATGCTATCAGAAGGAGCGACATTGTCCGGATCTCTCTTATTCCCGGAATCGGCAAAAAAACAGCCATGCGCATCGCGATGGAACTCCAGGAAAAACTTGATTTGAAAGAGAAAGTCCTGGAAACTTCACACTCCAAAGAAAAAGAAGATCTGGTATCGGCCCTTATGAATCTCGGATTCAAGAGAAGAGAAGTGGAAAAAATCGTCGACGAGTGTATACAGGCCTATTCTCAGGAAGCGGGATTTGAAAAACTCCTCCGAAAAAGCCTAAAGAGATTAGCAAAAATTTGACCTCAGCAACACATTCCCACTTTACTAATCCATTGTTAATCTTTACTATTATTGACAAAGAGAAAACATATGACTGACGTAGTGAGTCCGGTCCGAACAAAGGAGGACATTGAGTTTGAAGACAATCTGCGTCCGCGAAATTTTGATGAATTTATCGGACAGGAGACCATAAAGACAAACCTGAAGATTTTTATCGAAGCAGCTCGCAAACGTGAAGATGCCCTCGATCATGTTCTCCTCTATGGCCCGCCAGGTTTGGGAAAAACAAGCCTGGCTTATCTGATGGCCAAAGAGCTGGGTGTGGGTATCAAGCCCACATCTGGTCCCGTGATTGAAAGAACAGGAGATCTATCCGCGATCCTCTCCAACATGCAGCACAAAGAGATACTGTTCATAGATGAGATCCATCGTCTCCATCCAGCTGTCGAGGAAATTCTGTACTCAGCCATGGAGGACTTCCGTTTGGATATTGTCATCGGACAGGGACCTGCTGCAAGAAGCCATAAACTCCAACTGAAAAAATTTACCCTGATCGGTGCAACAACCCGAGCAGGACGCATTACGGCTCCGTTGAGGGGACGTTTTGGCATCATTCACCGCCTGGATTATTACGATGCAGAGGATTTGGAACAAATCATAAAAAGGTCCGCTTCAATCCTCAATGTGAGCATTGACGAGAAAGGAGCCAGACACATTTCCAGTCGAGCCAGAGGAACTCCACGGGTCGCTAACCGGCTTTTGCGGCGGGTCAGGGACTATGCGGATGTCATCGCTGATGGCAAAATCACCTCAAAGGAAGCTACGAGGGCTCTGGATATGATGGAGGTCGATTCCCTCGGTCTGGATGATGTGGACAGGAAAATCTTATTGACCATTGTCGAAAACTTTGGCGGCGGTCCTGTTGGAATAAACACCATCGCTGCAGCCATAGATGAAGAAAAGGACACGATCGAATCCATCTACGAGCCCTTTCTGATGCGTATAGGATTTTTAGAGCGGACCGTTCGAGGGCGCCGCGTAACACAAAAAGCACACAAACATCTTGGCCTTACCCCACATTCACCCGCTCAGGGAAAGCTCTTTAAAAAGTGAGCATTGGTCATTCGTGCTAAAGGCAGCATGTTAGTATCAGATTTCGATTACCACCTCCCTTCTGATCTTATCGCCCAGACACCTCATACAAAAAGAGATCGATCGCGGATGATGGTCCTAAGAAGGCATTCGGCTGAAATAGTCCATGCACATTTTTCCGACATTCCTGAATTCTTCGAAAAAGAAGACATCATGGTTCTCAATTCCTCCAAAGTCATACCAGCAAAAATATGGGGCTTTAAGAATGATGGACATTCTATCGAATTTCTGTTTCTCCAAGAAAAGGAAAAAGGGATTTGGGAAGTGATCTGCCGTCCTGCCAGAAGGGCAAGGCTTGGGAATATGTTCCGTTTTTCCGAGGGATTCGAGGGACAGATTATAAAAATCGATTCTGAAGGAAGGCGATGGCTCCAATTTCATTCAGAAGATGTGATTAAGCTGTTAAAAAGAAAGGGATTTGCTCCCCTCCCCCCTTACATCAAACGGAAAAAAATGGACGAAACTTTACGTCATCTGGATCTGGAGAGATATCAAACCGTTTATGCACAGAGAGATGGGTCGATTGCAGCTCCTACTGCGGGTCTGCACTTCACTCCCCAGATACTCAATAAGATAAAAGAAACAGGAGTTACAGTCTGCGAACTCTCACTGGATGTGGGGCTGGCTACCTTCCAGCCTGTCAGAGTGGAAAAAATCGAAGATCATCGTATGCTCGGGGAAACATACATTATACCTCCTCAAACTGCGCAGATTACCACGCAAGCTAAACAAAAGGGTCAACCGATCCTTGCTGTGGGAACAACATCGGTAAGGGCCTTGGAGAGCGCGATGAAAGGTGGGGAAGTACAGCCTGGTCAATTTTCAACTGCTCTGTTCATCTCTCCAGGGTATAAATTCAAGGTCGTCGATAAGCTTCTGACCAATTTTCACCTTCCACGTTCCACACTTCTCATGCTGGTATCGGCATTCGCGGGCCTCGATCTGATCAAAAAAGCCTACCAGGACGCCATCCGCCACCGGTACAGATTCTACAGTTATGGTGACTGTATGCTCATCATTTAGTCGGTTGCGAGTTGACAAATCTCAACCTATATCATATATAGAATCGGGAGGAGATGAACTCGACAGAATGACGGAAAAAAAGCATCCGGAGTTAGATGAAGCGATCGAGGAAAAATTAGATAGCATTCTCCAGCCCAGTACTCAAGCTAAGACGTTCAAGATAACCATTGAGTTCGGCTACAAAATCTCCCCCAGCTATTCAAGAGCCGTAGACCTCGCAAAGAGAAATCCCACTTATAAGGAGGAAGGGAGCGGCGAGTGGATCCGTCATTCAGCCACCTATACACCCGCTGAGGTCGAAGAACTTTTCAAACTTTTCAACCTGGTTCATGAATGGGAGAGTACCGAAGTCCTGATGAATCATAAGAAGATCCCCTACAGTCATCAATTATGGCTGCCACTTATGTGGTTTCATCGGATTAAATAAGTCACTTATTTTTTTTCTGAATTTATCAGTCTTCGCTACATTCAACTCCAATGTGTCCGAATCGACGACTACTCCATAATCTTGTTTTGCACGCTCGACGCTCATGATCCCGTTTTTTACTTCCTGCGCAACCTGTTCAGCAGATCGGAGGTAGGGATTGCCGTATCCTCCCCCTCCTCCGGCCTGCTGAAAAAGAACAGTCCTGGAAGGAATACTTTCTACCAAATCCTTACTTGTGGCTTTATAGACTTTTCCATCTGGATAACGGAGCTCGATCGTATTCAAAGTCCCGCTCTTTCCCTCGAACAGCCCAAAGGCAGGCTCTACATCTCCGTCTCCAAAAGTAACGACTTTGGTATTTCTGCCTCCGATTATGAATTCAGTCTCGACTCCCAGCCCACCCCGCCACTGACCAGCACCGGCCGAATCGGTCCAGTATTCATGCCTGAGCAAGAGATGCGGAGTCTGCTGTTCGAACATTTCATAATCCTGATCGAGCACTCCCCCGGAGGCATCGATCATCCCGATGTGGTCGTACCCGTCCACACCATAGGTAGCCCCAGAACCTCCCTTTAATCCGAGGAATCCGATATCAACATAATTATCCTGCTTGCGAAGATCATAACCGCTGGTGAGATAGCATAAAAGCTGGTTCCATCCAGCTGTAACTCTTTCCGGTATAGCATTAGAAAGAGCGCGAATAATGGCATCTGCATTTGGAGGGCAGAGATGGTTTCCGAAAGTCGTTGCAGCCGGATATCGAGCATTGAGAAGAGTGCCTTCTGGAATGATGATGTTTATTGGCCTTATCATCCCTTCATTGTGCGGCATATCCGGATTGACCATCTGGAGAAAAGTCAAAAGCGTGGCGCTGGCCGAAGACGTATAGGTCCCGTTAACAAATCCATCTGTTTGAGGATCTGTATCCGAATAGTCAAAGATTATTTCCTCGTCCCTAACGGTTATTTCGACTCTTATCTTGTATCTTGAACCTGGCGTTCGACCATCAAAATAGACGGTCGCTTCTCCTTTATACACTCCATTAGGTATGGTCTTTATTTCAGAGCGCATCATTCTCTCGGTAGAATCAAAAAGATACTCCTTATGGGATTCGAAGACATTTAATCCATATTTCTCGATCAACTTCAAAATACCTCTTTCTCCCACGATACAGGAACCCATTTGAGCTCTCATATCGGCTTCCACTATGTCGAAGCGGATATTGGCAAAAATGAGGTCCCAGACATCCTTGCGCAGTTTGCCGCGCTCATAAACCTTAACTGGAGGTATGCGCAGAGTTTCCTGCCAAACCTCAGTGGCCTTGGGATTGTATCCGCCAGGAACAGCTCCTCCTATATCTGCCTGATGGCCCTTTGCGGCTGCCCAGGCTATCAGTTTGTCTTCGAAGAATATGGGTTTATACGCAGCTACATCGTTATTCTGGTTGCCCATCGAGAAGACATCGTTATGAAAGATGACATCGCCGGGGTAGATTTCGTCGCCAAAATAATCGACGATATACTCACACACCGGTCCTAATGAAAAGGAAAGAATGGGAAGATTTTCTGTTTGCTCGAGCATTTTGCCTCGTCCATCATAAAGACCAGTTACGAAGTCTTTGGCCTCGCAGAGGATGGGCGAACGGGTAGTCTTGGTCATGACAATACTCATTTCTTCTGTGATGGATTTGAACCTTCTCTGAAAAACCGAGGCCAAAATTTTATCGATCTTCGCCATATCAAAAGCCACCTATTTTTCCTCTAATTTCCTCCTCCCTCTCTTTTAAATACATGGTGTAACTCCCATATTTGTCGCATAAAACGCTGTACTCGGGTGAGATAAAGGTCGTTGTGTTGATCTGCTCTATGATGGCCGGTCCCTTAACTCTATTCCCGTATGTCAGTTTATGTCCATCATATACGGACACTTCAGTGAAATCTTTTTCAACCGGAAGATATACGCTGCGTCTCTTTTTAAGGGCCCTGCTCGGATTTTCTCCGCCATAATCTTCTTGCCTAAAACCAGGCTTAACAGTTATCCCTACACTCAACAGCCTGAGGTTGATGAGCTCGATCGGTGTTTCCTGCTCTTCCAATGAATATCCATACAGACGGCTGTGTTCTGGGTGAAACCGACCTGCCATGCGGCTGATATTTCCTGCCTCAATATCTTGCTTGGTGATTTTCACATTTACCTCGTGATACTGTTTCACATACCTCATGTCCAGAGAATAGAAGTGTCGAACAGAATCCCTGAGAATGTGTTCTGATTCAAGAAGCTTTATGGCTTCTTCCTCCATTTCCTCGAAATAGGATTGAAATTTCTTCACATCGATTTCCGATAAAACTTTAGAATAGGTTCTGACAAAATCATGCTTCAAATCGGACATCAACATTCCAGCCGCACAGAAGATTGACGATTCCTTAGGGATGATCATAACAGGTATCTCGAGTTCCAGCGCTATCATGCAGGCATGAACAGGCCCCGCTCCTCCTGCGATGACCAGAGGAAATTCTCTTGGATCATGTCCTCGCTTCACACTGACTTCTCGAACTCCTGTCGCCATGTTGACATTTATCACTCGATACATTCCAGCCGCCGCTTCTTTCACCTCCAGATTCAATGGATCGGCAATTTTTTCTTGAATGGCTTTCTCTGCCTTTTCATAGTTCAGACGGATCTTTCCCCCTGCAAAAAAATCTTTATCCAGATAGCCGAGTATCAAGTCAGCATCCGTGCATGTTGGCAGGTCTCCTCCTAAGTTATAACATGCAGGTCCTGGACTCGATCCTGCGCTCTGGGGACCCATCCGCAAGAGCCCACCTTCATCAACCCAGCCGATGCTGCCACCCCCCGCACCAATGGTTACTATTCCCAGCATAGGGAGAGCGATTTTCAATCGATCGAGCTCACCTTCAGTCGTTATCAATGGCGTTCTGTCTTTTATAAGAGCCGCGTCAAAGCTCGTTCCTCCCATATCTATGGTTATGCAGTCATTGTAGCCCTGCACAGATGTGTACTCGATCCCAGCGATTGGACCTGCGGCTGGTCCTGATAGGAGCGTGACCGCTGCCTTTTCCATCGCAATCTGGGGCGAGATAACACCTCCGTTGGACTGCATGATGAGCAGCACTCCTTCAAATCCAGTATCTTTCAATTTTTTGACAAGGCTTTTTAAATAACTCTGCAAGATAGGACCCACATAGGAATTGAGCACCGTGGTTGAGATGCGATCGTAGAATCTTATGCTCGGTAAAAATTCGGATGAAACAGTCAAGTAAGGGCTTGTCTCATCGAGTCCAATCCCAAATTCCTCTTTGATGATCTCTGCTGCCCTGCTCTCGTGAATACCATTTGCAAAAGAGTTCATGAAACAAACAGCAATGGCCTCAATGCCCTCTTTTTTTAAGAGCTCTGCAGCTCTGTAAACATCTGATTCTTTAAGCTCGGTGATAGGCTTCCCTTTGTAATCGAGCCTCTCTTCGATTGGAAATCTCAAGTGTCTCGGAACCAGCGGTTCGACGTTCGTATATCGGTTGTTATACTGTTGTTCTCTGATTCCTCTCCGCATCTCGAGGGCGTCCCTCAATCCCTTCGTAGTCAAAAGTCCCGTCTTGGCTCCTTTCCTGGTCAAGACAGCGTTTGTGGTAACAGTCGTTCCATGCACGATTGTCTTGACCTTTTTTAAAAAATCCTTCAAGGAGGTACGATGGGCTTCTGCCATTTCAGAGAGACCGTTCAGTAATCCAATCGATGGGTCGTCTGGCGTGGATAAAACTTTGTAAATTTCTGACTCCCCTTCATTCGAGGTAATCAGAAAATCGGTGAACGTTCCGCCGACATCTATCCCGATCTTGAATTCAATCATAGGCCTTTCGGTTCATGGAATTCTCCAAAAATTCCTTTAAAAACTCTGGTTATCTCTCCCAAAGTAGCATAGCTCTTCACCGCATTCAAAAGATGAGGCATCACATTATCCTCGGTCCGAGCAGCTTTTTCCAATTCAGCCAATGCCTTTTTGACTTCTCCTCCGTCCCTCCGCGCCTTAATTTCTCCCAATTTTTCCTTTTTCTCTCGAGCAACTTCCGGATTAAAAGGATGCAACTCGATATCAGCCGTTTCTTCCACCATGACATACTTGTTCACCCCAATCTTTATTATCTCGCCTGACTGAATTTTTTTTTCTCTGATGTAGGCCTGATGACTCATTTCTCTCTGAATATGCCCTTGCTGGACTGCCTTGACCATTCCCCCCGTCGATTCTACTCTCTCCATGCATTCCACAATCTTCTTTTCCATCTCGTTGGTCAGCCACTCGATATAATAAGCTCCACCCAGGGGATCGACGGTATCCCTGAGCCCCATTTCATCTACCAGAATCTGCATGGTTCTCAAACTTATCAACGCAGCCTTTTTTGAAGGTATCGTGTAGGCTTCATCGTAGGAACAGAGGGCCATGGTTTGGGTTCCTGATAACGCAGATATCAAAGCATAATATGCACCGCGCACGATATTGTTCTCAGGCTGCTGCACTGTGAGACCTCCTCCCCCACCACCCGCAATCATTCTCAATGTCATCGAACGGGGATTTTGGGCTCCAAATCGTTCCTTGATGATCCCTGCCCAGAGCCTTCTTCCTGCTCTGAATTTGGCTACCTGCTCCCACAAATTCCCATGAATATCGAAGTTAAAGGCAATTCTTCCGGCAAATTCATCGATTTTCAATCCTCGTTCGAGAACCTCCTGGATGTAGGTTATAGCAATGAGGAAGGCATAGGCCATCTCTTGAACCGGAGTGGCCCCGGATTCTCTGATATGATAACCACAAACGCTAAAGGGATTGAATTTAGGAACATTCTGGGAACAAAATTCGACCATATCGCCTATCAGACGGATCGAAGGTTCCACAGGAAAAATCCAGGTGCCCCTCCCGATATACTCCTTCAGGATATCATTTTGGGTCGTGCCTCTTACTTGGTCCCAGGATATACCCTGTTTTTCTGCCACCGCAAGGTACATGACCAATAGAACAGAAGCCACGGAGTTGATGGTCAGCGAAGTGCTGATCCTTTCAATCGGGATATCCTGAAAGGCTTGTTCCATATCTTCGAGTGTGTCGATGGCCATACCCACTCGACCTACTTCTTCTTCGGCAAACGGATCGTCCGAATCCAATCCCAGTTGAGTTGGCAGATCGAAAGCCACATTGAGCGCCGTCTGACCCTGCTGCAAGAGCCATTTAAACCTCTCGTTTGTCTCCTTAGGGGTTCCAAATCCTGAGTATTGCCGCATGGTCCAAGGACGTTTTCGGTACATCTCTGGATGGATGCCTCTTGTGAAGGGATATTCACCAGGTTGGCCTATTTTTTCTTCAAAGTTGAGTTCTTTGACATCTTCAGGGCCGTAGACTGATTTGACTTCTATCCCAGACTCCAGCACCACCTCTTCGAGTTCTTCAGACTCCTTTTTTTTCATTTCTCTCCCTGAATTTTGTCTTTATAAATTGAATGATGGCATCCAACTTGGACCCTACAGGGAAAACACCATCGACCCCGCATTCCTCGAGTGCTGTGATGTCTTTTTGTGGAATATTTCCACCGATCAAGACCAACTTATCTGCGATTCCCCTTTTTTCTAATCCATCCATTAATTTTTTACTCAAAGAAAGATGTGCTCCAGAATAAATAGACATACCGATCACATCGACATCTTCCTCGAGTGCTGTTTTTAGGATTTCTTCAATTGACCGATGGAGACCGGTATAGATGACTTCCATTCCTGCATCTTTCAGGGCCAGGGCGACCACCTTTGCTCCCATGTCATGCCCATCGAGTCCAGGTTTCGCGATAACGACCCTGATCCTTCTTTCCTCCGATGTTGGTTTTAAGCTCATCGCCTAATTAGTAAAAACAGGCTAATATTTGCCATCGATAATTTCCGTCAATACCCCATGAGTAGCTGCAGGATGAATGAACGCAAAATTCCTCTTGTATTCGGCAAAAAATCTGGGCTTTTGATCGATGAGCCTCACATTATTCTTTTTCAAAATCTCCAGCGATTCCTCACAACTATCCACATTATAGCTGATGAGCATAACTCCCTCGTCAGCTCTTCTGATAAACTTTGCTACTTCTCCTGTGCCGTCGAGATCTTCCATCAATTCAATGGCTGTCGGCCCCACCATAAAGCCAGTCACCCGAATTTTCTCCGGCTCGTCGACATACCGATAGGCCACATCCCAGCCGAACGCATCGATGTAGTCTTTTTCAGCTTTTTTAACATCGTTGACTGCGATGCAAATATGATCCACATAATTCGCTTTTAATTTTTCAGGCACCTTATGTCCTCCTTTATTATCTCAATAAAAACTCACTCAGATACTATTCTCTGATTTATATCTTGGAAAAATACGGGGTGTTTCCTGTTTCGGGAGAACCGGGAGGAAGCTTGTACAGAATAGCGCCTTCGACTGGACACGCTTCGAAACACTCCCCGCACTGCTGACAAAGATCCAAAACGATCGCCGCCTTTCCTTTGTGCAGTCCAATGATCCCCGGAGGGCAAGCCCGAGTGCAGGCTCCACAGCCATTGCAGCGGTAAGCATCGATCCAGGGGTATAACCCCATATGGCTGGATCCGGAATGGGGGTAAACGCTCATTTTGGTCCCCGGAATATTAGGCCGTGCACTGGATATTTTCGGCAATATCATATCTATCTCCTTTCTTATCTTTTCTTATCCTGGATTATTTACCTAAATAATTCAGGCTGTTAGAATCGCATGCCGAGTCGGTACCCATCCTGTATAGCATCAAAACCTCGTCTCACCCAGACACAATCTCCAATCATGGCTGTATCGCCCTTAAAAGAGCCATATCCCAAATCCTTATTGGGAACGAGTTGCGCCAGGATGACCGTATCCGCAGGAATGGATTGGTCTTTAAATTCCTGCTTTTCCTTTGTTTTCCTGTCTACAATCTTCCAGTCAGCAATCACGCTACTTTTCCTGATCTCCTTGACCTCTCCATAAGTCAACTGTTGGACATTGGCCTTTTTAAGCCTCAGCCGATACCTCCAGATGTAAGACGGATTCACATCCAGTCCGAAACGCGGGGCAGGATCGATCATGACCAGGCTGTAATCCCCCCTGCCTTTTCTCTCCAGCGTATCAATAACAAAAAGAGTAAGCGAGATGGCCGCTCCCGATCCTCCAAGGATAACCACATTTTTCCCCAACTCCGTTTTCCCTGTAAACATGTCGAACATGCTTTGGACATGCGGTTTGTCTGCGCCAGGGATGTCGGGGATCTCGGGGACCGCACCGGTCGCGATAACCAGGGAATCCGGCTTTTCCTGCTCGAGAAGCTCCTTGGTCACTTGGGTTTCAAGAACGAACTTCACCCCGAAGTTGTCGCACTGGGCTTTTTTATGATTCACCCATCTCATGAATTCCTCGTCGTCCCAGTATTTGTCCGACCCCTCTCCCCATGGATTCCTCGATGCATAATACCACTGGCCTCCGATATGATCAGTCTTTTCGTAAACAGACACATCATGCCCCTTTTCCGCGGCAATGCTGGCACATTGCAGCCCTGCGATGCCCGCGCCTGCGATCAGTATCCTTCTTTTCACCTCTGTCTTCGGGAATCCATAGTAGCCCCATTCCCTCTCCCCTTCATGACCGCAAGAAGGTCGGACCGTACAGTTTACCGGAGCATCACGGAAAAGCCGGGCCAGACAAACCTGACAGGCAACACAGGGAATGATATCTTCCTGTTTGTCCCACATAATTTTATTCGGAAGAGCCGGATCTGCGATCATCGGTCGGCACATCTCCCAGATATCGAGTTTCCCTTCGGCAATGACCTTCTCCGGTATATCGGGAACAAAAAGTCTGTAGGCCATGCTGACAGGGATGTCGACCTCCTTTTTTGTCCGTTCGGCCACATACAGCCACTTGCCCATAGGGATATCTCTGGATATAACAGAGCCCAAGGATTCCTGCCATCCTACCGTCACACTGATGTAATCACAACCGGCAGCTTCGGCAATTTTGATCGATTCCATGCTCTCCTCTTCGGTATTCCCCTCCCTGTCATCCAGCATTTCCCAACCGCACAGGCGTATGCCGATGGGGATATCAGGCCCGATTTCTGTCCGTATTCCCTCGATGATCTTTCTCATGAATGTGGATCGTCCCTGAATATCCCCGCCGAACGCGTCGCTCCGCCAGTTTGTATATTTAGAGATGAAGTTCGAGATGAGGTAGCCCACGATGCCCGAGATCTCGATGATGTCATACCCGGCCTCCACGGCTCTCCGGGCACCATCGATATGCTCTTGGATGCATTCCTCAACTTCAGGAACACTCATTTTGCTTTGCGGCCGGAAGCGACGCAGCCTTTGCTGTATGGCTGAAGGGCCGACCGTATAGTCGAGATTGATCCCTCCGACCCGGCCGCAGTGCATCAATTGAAGACAGGCCAGGGCATCTCCTGCATGGATGACATCGGCCATTTTTTTCAATCCAGGAATAAACTTGTCGTCCCAGATCCCCATCATCCCCACATAACCCTGGCCCTCTCCTCTTGGGTCTGTGTAGGCCCCCTGGGTTGTCACGATGCCAGATCCTCCGCGCGCATGCGCTTCGATATAGGCGAGCTCTTTATCGGAGATAAATCCGTCGCTGTAGTTGTAATTGGTCTCGGTAGAAGCGTATTTTATCCGGTTTTTTGCCCACAATTTCCCGATCTGGATGGGGCTGAAGATATGGGGATACTTTTTGACTCCTGGCAGCATTCAATCCTCCTTACGAATGGGTAGGCGTGGAAATTCACCGATTCGAACGATCATGGTACGCAAGAAAGATTATATGAAAAATTTCCAATTTGCAAGGAAAGAGCCAAGCTTGACATCAATTTTTCCATAAGTTATAAATTTGGAATCTTGAAACCTCAAACCATAATCAGTGTCGAGCAAGCACTGACTTTGACCTATGCAACCCTTCGCTTTATCCACCTGGGCTGGCGTGTGATCAAGCTGGAGCCCACTCCGGTACCCGGCCGGAAATCAAAAGGAGATCCCAACCGGTATATCGGTCGTCCGGTGGCAGGAGAGGATCGGCACAGCTATTTTGTGGCACCCAATGTCGGCAAAGAAGCCATCGCTGTCGACCTTAAAAGACCAGAGGGTCAAGCCTTGCTGAAGCGGCTCATCGAGGAGCTTAAAGTCGATGTGTTCTGCACTAATACCATGCCGGCACGACACAAAAAATTGGGAATCGATCATGAAACGCTTTACCAAGCAAAGGATGACCTCATCTGGTGCTGCATCTCTGCCATGGGTTTAGCCTATCCTGACGTACCCGGCTACGATCCCGTCATGCAAGCACTTTGTGGATATATGGACCTGACGGGTCATCCTGATGGCCCTCCCTTGCAGTGCGGACCGCCTCTTGTAGATCTCAAGGCGGGCGATGAGGCCTTCACCCAGATTATCCTAGCGCTCATGGAGCGGAACGAAACCGGCAAGGGAAAGATCATCGATATCTCGATGGCCCAGGCTGCCCTTTCCTGGCTTCATACATTCATTCCGATGCTCGATATGGGGTCCCCTCCTTCTGAATTGAAACGCTCGGGCAATGAGCACCGCCAGTTTATTCCCGTCAATGCCTACCGCACACAAGACGGCTTCATCTATATAGCCATCGGCAGCGATGCCCAATGGATCCGGGTCGTTAAAAATCCCTTATTCGCCTCCCTGAACCAGGACTGTTTTGAGACCAACGAGGGCCGCCGAAGAAACAAAACAGAACTTCACCACGCTATCGAGTCTATCACGAAGGAACATCCCTCGGCTGAAGTCTCTGAAGTCCTATCCGAAGCCGCTATTCCCCATTCTCCGATAACACCGATCGAGGAAGTGCCGAATCTGCCTTTCTTTAAAAATTCTGCCCTGAGGACGATGGCGCCCGATGGGAAACCTGTACGCTTGCCGCCTCCTGCTGTGCCTACAGAATATTTGGAAAAGATTCAGAAGATCCTGGCCTTTGCTCCAGCCTACGGGGAGCATACGAACGCCATTCTCAAAGAAGCGGGCCTATCTGCGGCTGAGATCGCTTCACTCAGAGACCGTGGAGTCGTGGAATGAGCCAGTATGACTATTATCAGCCAGAAACTTTGGAGGAGGCTCTCCGGTTGAAAAAAACCATCCCCGACTCCTTCTTTTTATCCGGGGGAACAGACTTGATGGTCCGCATCAAAAAAAGAGAGCTTCGTCCGCGCGCCCTCATTTCTCTGCGTTGCATCCCCAACCTCTCAGGAGTCAAAAACGGTAAGATAATACGGATAGGAGCGATGACCTCTATCAGCGAACTTCTGAAAAACACATTGCTGTATGAGAAATATCCTGTTCTTATCCAAGCCGCAAAAGAACTAGGGAGCGTCCAAATCCGAAACATGGCCACCATCGGAGGGAATCTCTGCAATGGCTCTCCTGCCGCTGATATGGCTCCGCCGCTCCTTATTCTCGAGGCTAAAATGAGGCTTCATAGCGGGCAAAAAAGCCGGGATCTCCCGCTTGAAAAATTCTTTCAGGCACCCGGAGAGATAAATCTTTCTCCTGAGGAAATATTAGCCGACATCCTCCTGGAACCTCCCCAACAGGATACTCAGGCAATATTTCTGAAGAAGGGACGGACAAAAATGGACCTGGCAATAGCAAGTCTGGCCGTCCTAATCCGGAAACAAGGAAATCGATGTCTAAAAGCCCGTATTGCTGCAGGTTCTGTAGCACCGACTCCCGTGCGTCTTTTCGATGTGGAAGCACTTTTGGAAGGGGCCACATTTTCCCGAGAACTTTTAACCGAGGCCCAGCATCTGGCAGCCAAAAGCATTTCTCCCATCACCGATGTCCGTTCCACTGCCGATTACCGGTGTCACTTGGTGGAGGTGCTGCTGAAACGGGCGTTCGAGAAGTTGATGGAAAGGAAGTTCGAGGACAGGAACAGAACGTGAAGAAAACGATTACCTTCACACTAAACGGTACTCAAATCAATGTAGCCGCAGACAGCGATCAGACCCTCCTCGATATCCTGCGCGGCGCCCTGTGCATGACTGGAACCAAGGAGGGCTGTGGGGAGGGAGAGTGCGGAGCCTGCACGGTTTTGGTCGATGACTCAGCCATCAACGCCTGTCTCTACCCTGCATTCGAAGCCGCAGGCAAAAGTGTCACAACCATAGAGGGCATCGCAGGCACGAGAAACAGGCTGTCAATCATCCAGCAGGCATTTGTGGACAGCGGAGCTATCCAATGCGGATTTTGCACCCCTGGGATGATCCTCTCCACCAAAGCCCTGCTCGATACCCAGCCCGATCCATCTGAGGCAGAAATCAGAAAAGCTCTCTCCGGCAACCTCTGCCGCTGCACAGGATATGTACAGATCATCGAAGCCGTAAAAAAAGCAGCGGCGCGCTGGAAGGAAAAATCATGAGGAACTTTCATCACATCGGAAAAGCGACACCTCGACCCGATGGCCCGGACAAGGCAGCCGGAAAAGCCCTTTACATCCACGATCTCCAGCGTCCAGGAATGCTGTATGGAAAGATCAAATTCAGCGATCTCCCCCATGCCCGGCTCAAACATATCGACACCTCCAAAGCTGAACGTCTCCCCGGTGTGAGGGCTGTCATTACTGCAAAGAACACTCCAGAAATCCGGTTCGGCTTTCTCTGGGACAACCTGGCCTTGAAAAAGGATAAGGTGCGTCAATACAGAGACGAAGTGGCTGCTGTGGCAGCCATCGATCCGGAGACCGCCGCAGAAGCCATCGATCTCATCCATGTCGAGTATGAACCACTGCCCAGTGTCTTCTCTCCCCATGAAGCCTTGCAAGAGGACGCTCCGCTCATTCACGAAACCGATGCTCAAGGCCGGCCCAGGAATCACAACATACTTCCCCTTAAATATCACCATGAGTCAGGTGACTCGGACAAAGGGAAGCGGGCGGCAAAGCATATTGTTGAAGGAGAGTTCTCAACACCGTTAGTGCAGCAGTGCTGCATGGGAACGGCCGGATGCATCGCTGAGTTCGACATGAATCATAACCTTACCATCTGGGCTAAAACTCAGATTCCGTTTCTGGCCCAACGAGACTTCAACCGGGCCCTTACCGATATGGGATTAAAAGACAGAAATACAAGGGTTATCGTCCCTGCCCTCGGTGGCGGATTTGGATCAGGCCTGGATACCCACGCTTACGAATACATCGCCATCCTCCTCGCCTTTCAGACAAGCCAACCGGTCAAGATCGTGTACACCCGGAGAGAAGAGTTTGCCCATCTTTCTCCTAGACAGTCTTCCCGGACGCGTATTATCCAAGGATGTGACCCAAACGGTAAACTCACCTTCCGCAAAGTCGAGGTGCTGCAAGATAACGGCGCATATACATCATGGGGCGCTACCTATCCCTCTGTCATGATGATGCCAGCCACATCCCTGTATCATGTTCCCAACATCACCTTCGATGCCAAGTTGGTGTACACGAATAACACCTACTGCCAGGCTATGAGAGGCTACGGCAATCCCGAACTCACGTGGGCGCTGGAGAGCAATATGGATGAACTGGCTGAAGAGGCTGGGATCGATCCGTTCGAGTTCCGGATGCTGAACCGCAATCAACCCGAAGAAACCACTCCAATGGGACTGAAGGTCAGCACATGCGGACTGAAAGAATGCCTTGAGACCGTAGCGCTGAAGCTCGGCTGGAAGAGCAGAATAAATCAGGGGAAAAACCGTGGAATTGGGATGGCTTCTTTGATCCATGTGGGAGGAGGGGGACGCATATACAGATCCGACGCCAGCGGCCTGCTACTTAAACTGGATGATTTCGCCAATGTGAATGTCTTTCACGGCGGCGTGGAAATGGGCCAGGGATTACATGCTGTTTTGATTCAATCTGTGGCTGAAGCCTTAGGCGTTTGCCCGGATAAAGTGTTCATCAATCCGACTGATACCGGGACCTGTCCGTGGGATGTGGGAACGCATGCCAGCCGCGGGGCTTTTATGGCTGGCAACGCCGCCATCCTTGCCGCTAACAAGCTGCGGAGCAAAATCTTCGAGCTGGCTGAAGAGCTGTTTCCGGCAGAAGTGGAAAAAAATCTCAAAAAACACCTGAAAAAAAATCCTGATTATATGCCTCCGGATTTCGATATCGCCAAAGCTTCAAGACGCGATCGATTCGATCTGCAAGAAGGATACATCTTTATAAAGGACGCTCCCTCTGAACCATGGCTACGAATGGATCTAGGAAGGTTGATTCGTGCCGCCCATTTTCGACAACAGGGCCAGATGCTGACCGCTGAAGCCTTTTATGATCCGCCTAATGAGCTTCCTGACTTCGAGAAGGGATTGGGCAACATTTCTTCCACCTATGCTTTTGGAGCCCAAGGAGCAGAGGTTGAAGTGGACACTGAAACAGGAGAGGTCAAGATCCTCCGGTTGGTCGCTGCCCATGATGTGGGAAAGGTTCTCAATCCTCCCGGGCTCAAGGGACAAATCTATGGAGCTCTAGCCCAAGGCATAGGTTATGCTCTGTATGAAGAGCTCCAATCGAAAGAAGGGAAAATTCAGAACCCAGATTTTCGAGACTACAAGATTCCAAGAACTCATGAGATGGACTTTCCCATCGACCTCGAATTTATCGAGACCGATGACAGATTCGGCCCCTTCGGCGCCAAGGGAGTGGCCGAGCCAGGTTTGGTTCCAACTGCACCAGCCATTGCCAATGCAATCTATGACGCTGTCGGTGTCCGGATTCGCAATCTTCCGATCACTCCAGAAAAAGTTCTTAGTGCCTTACAGAAATTAAAGACCGATGGGAATCAAAGGCTTCTTCCCTAGTGTTTTTTGTACCTAAATCTTCAGAACCTGAGGTTGAATCCTGTGTACAATATGTGATTGGGATCTTTGGCCTTAAGGTCCTGTCTGAGGCAGCTGAGGATAAACTCTACCTTCTCACTGAGCGGGAAAGCTGTTCCTAAATAAAAACGGTTTTGACTGAAAGCATCGACCTTTGTGTCCCAAAAAGGTTCTTCCGCAATGAATGGCTTCAGATTAAGCTCACCCAATTTGACATTTACTGTAAATCTGATGTAGAGCCGAAACCGGAAATGATTCACATCCGCATTCTGCTCAAAGCTTCTTCTTTCTGTCCTGAAACGCCAGTCAAAAGATAAGGTCTTGTTAAGTTTTGTTTTCCATCCAGCTTCCAGAGTGTAACGGTTCTCACTGACTTGACGATTTCCGGACGTTGATGTCTGTCTTCGATAGTAAGTAGCCAGATAGAAATTTTTCGGAAGTTTGTAACCACCACCGCCTTCCAGGATGTACACGAATGGATCCTGAAAAGAGATATCATGAGTTCGGATCTGGCTTTTTAACATGAGTGAGAATTTGTTGTTGATCGTCATGTTGAGTGAGTTGTTGAACCACCCCTGCCCTTCCGCATGAGCTTCTATGCTCAGGAGAAGAAAGAATGTCAGCGCATAAAAAAGTAGGATAAAAAGCAGCGTATATTTTTTAGTTTTCATTGACACTCCTATAACACTCTTATAAGAGTCTTTAAGATTAATTCAATAAGGCCATAATGTCAAGGCCTAATTTCTTAATTTCTTAAGAGAAGGATTCGGGTACATATTGGATTAAAATCATTCGGGAGATATCCGCAGGTAATGCAATCAAGTATCTTAAGTGTTCGTCAGTATCTGCTTGTATTCCCGGGTTTTTCCCGGGTTTTTCTTGACAAAATTCTTTTCTTTTGATTATCTTGCTGTACAATATCGGTGAGCGTTACCAATCAGATGATAAATTCCTTAGTTCGTTTTTATCTTTAGGGAGAGTGGCCTATGGCAAAAATAAAAATGCTCTGTCCTTTTTCAAACAAGCCCTGTCAAGAGTGTCCTCAATATCGGGGAAGACATTATTTCCTGTGTTTTTATACCAAATATCGTGGGTATCTGGGGAATTCTGTTGAAAAGGTCAAACCGAGATCCTGGCAGACAGAACCCAATCCAACGTTTGAAATGCCTTCGCCACTTCCACACAGCCCCAAATGGCTCGCTTTCAATGAATTTGTGGAAAGGAAGAGGAAATGATACACAATTTCAACTACCGGCGAGCCACATCACTCAAGGAAGCCCTCAGCCTGCTCGAAAAATATAAGGAAGACTACAAGATCATATGTGGGGGACAATCCCTGCTTATTCTCATGCGCCAAGGACTTGTGGCTCCGGAGAATCTCATCGATATCAAGGGCGTCAAGGAGCTGAATACCATCACTTATAAACCAAAAACAGGTTTGAAGTTAGGCGCTGCGACTACGCATAGAGAAATAGAAAAATCCCAGGTGATCAAGAGACATTACCCCGTCCTGGCAGAGATGGAAAAGAACCTGGCCTCTATTCAAACTCGTAATTGGGGTACGATCGGAGGCAACCTTGCTCATGGAGATCCTGCAGGCGATCCGGCCCCTATTCTTATTGCCTTGAACGCAACGGTGAAAATATCCAGCCTGGAACGAGAGCGCTTCCTGCCCCTCGAGGATTTTTTTATCGATATCTTCGAGACAGCACTCGAGGAGGGGGAACTCCTGACCGAAATCCAGGTACCGATTTTACCTAAAAAAACAGCGGTGGCCTACGAAAAGTTCAACATTATCAAAAACTACCAGGGGATTGTATCGGTCGCTGCATCGGTCACCGTGGCCGAGGACGGAGTCAAATGCGCCGATGCACGGATCGTTCTCGGCGCTGCTGCTGCGATTCCCCTCCGCGCAAAACAAGCAGAACAGATGTTAATAGGGAAAAAAATCGATACGAAAGCGCTTAAAAGTGCAGGCAAAAAGGCGTCAGAAGAATGCGATCCTGTCAGCGATATTCATGCCACCGAGATATACCGAAGAGTTCTGGTCAAGGCCCTGACAACAAAGACAGTGAGAAAAGCCTGGGAACAAGCCAAGGCAGCCGATTGATTGGGAGAGACTCAGCCATGGAAAAAAAGATATTGCATCTAACAGTCAACGGGGAACCACACGAGCTTTACATCCATCCCAAGAAACTTTTGGTGGAAATCTTGAGAGATGAGTTGGGTTTGACAGGAACGAAAAGGGGCTGCAACACAGGGGCTTGTGGGGCTTGCACGGTTCTGCTGGATGGAGCCGCTGTCAAATCCTGTTCGGTTTTGGCAGTGCAGGCGGACGGCGCTGAAGTGACCACGGTCGAAGGCCTTGCGGATGGAGCCAGACTCACTCCTCTTCAACGGTCTTTTCTCGACCATGGAGCTTTTCAATGCGGCTTTTGCACGTCCGGGATGTTGATGTCGGCCACAGCGTTTTTGAGAGAGGATCCGGCTCCAAAAGACATCAAGGAAGGGATTCAGGGAAACATCTGCCGCTGTACAGGCTACAACAGTATTCTTCGCGCAATAAAAGCTGTTGCCGAAGGCAAGTACAAGGAGGAGGGACGATGAAAAAGTACTCCGTCATAAATACGCCTGTTCACAACATCGACGGGATCGCCAAAATCACTGGGCGGGCCAAGTACACCTTCGACATCACTCTCCCTCGTATGCTGCATGGGAAAATCTTGCGCAGCTTCTATCCGCACGCAGAAATCCTCGATATTGACACCACAAAGGCAGAACGCCTGAGCGGGGTTAAGGCTGTCGTGACCGGAAAAGATACGCTGGGCTTAAAACAGGGAATATGGAGGCGCTTCAAAGAGCTCTGCGATGAAGAAATTCTGACCAGGGACAAGGTCCGCTATATCGGGGAACCTGTGGCAGCGGTGGCAGCTGTCGATGAGGATACAGCCGAAGAAGCACTCGATTTGATCGAGGTGGAGTACAAGCCCTTGCCCGGCGTGTTCGAACCGCTTGAAGCCATAAAAGAAGGGGCACCGCAGCTCCATGATCAAGCCGAAAGAAATATCAATGTCACGCGCCACATCGAATGGGGCGATGTGGATGAGGGATTCAAAAAAGCGGACTATATCCGCGAAGATTGGTTCCGGTGCTCTTCTCAAGCCCACGTGTGCATGGAGACCCATTGTGCAGTGGCCGACTACACACCGGAAGGCAGACTGACCGTCTATACCTCGACCCAATCTCACTATTACATAAAAGTCTTGCTGGCCGAGATACTCGGCCTGAGAGAGAACGATGTGAGAGTGATTTCCCGTTACACGGGAGGAGGTTTCGGGAGCAAATTCGAGCTGGATTCTGCCCAGTTCTGCAGTTCACTGCTTTCCATGAAGCTCTACCAACCTGTGAAAATCGTGCTTACCCGAGAAGAAGAATTCACAGCCACCAAACGGCGGACACCCATGTTCTATTATGTTCGGAGTGGGGTGAAAAAGGATGGGACCTTTCTGGCAAAAGAGGCACGTGTGTTCACAGAAGGGGGCGCCTATACAGCCATGGGGGCAACAGCTCTTTATCTTACAGGCTTTTTCCAGTCCTTTCCCTACGTGTGGCCCAGTTACCGGTATGACGGATACAGGGTTTATACCAATACCGCACCAACTTCGGCGATGCGGGGATTCGGGGCCCCTCAGGCGACCTTCTGTGCAGAAACTCAGATCGACCTCATTGCGGATGAACTGGGGATCGACCCGATAGAGATCCGGCGCAAGAATGCCATGTATCCCGGATACGAGGTTCCAGGGCAGGCCACGATCCAGAGCTGCGGTCTAAGCCAATGCCTCGACAAGATCGACGAGTGGATCAAATCCAGGGGGAAGCTTCCAGCCAATCGAGGGATCGGAATCGCTGCCTACGGGTTCATGTCGGGGGGGATATTCAATTGGTTCGATACTCCCTACGCCTTTTCCTCTGCCATTATTCAAATCAACATCGACGGGAAGGTCGACCTTTACGTCGGATCACAGGATATGGGGCAGGGTTCCAACACGACTATGGCGCTGATCTGTGCAGAAGAGTTAGGGGTGAAATTCGAGGACATTCGGCTTCATATGGGCGATACAGAAAATTGTCCTGTAGATTTGGGCGCATGGGGAAGCCGCGAAACGCTGATGCAGGGGAATGCAGTCAAGATGGCGGCTTCCAAGGCCAAGCAGCAGATCCTCGAGTTCGCTACGGCGAAGTTAGCGCCAAATATCGTCTATGACCTGGACATCAAGGACAGCTGGATCCATCTCATCGCGCGTCCTGAGAGAGGCCTTTCCTATTATGATGTCGTCAAAGAAGCCATCCGGGGGAAGGATGGACAACCGATTATCGCCAGAGGACACTACACTCCCCACCGCAAAGGAATGATCTCACCGGCCTACAGCTTTGGCGTCCAAGCTGTGGAGGCCGACGTCGATCCAGATACAGGAAAAATAACGCTCAAGAATTGTGTGACCGCTCATGACTGCGGACAGGTGATCAATCCCTTGGGTGTACAGGGTCAACTCGAAGGAGCCATAGCTATGGCTGCAGGATACGGCTTCACCGAAGATCTGCCTATGGATGAAGGAAAGATTTTAAACCCGAATTTGGTCGACTATATGCTCCTGCGGGCGACCGAGATGCCGGAGACAAAGGTGATGGAAGTGGAGACCTACGAGCCTGAAGGGCCCTTCGGGGCCAAAGAAGCAGGAGAAGGCCTCACCAATCCGACGGCCGGTGCGCTGGGCAATGCAGTGTTTCATGCCGCAGGAATCAGCATCAAGAATCTTCCGATTATGCCAGAAAAAGTGCTCAATGCGTTGAAGGAGAAAAAGAGGAAATAACAAAGGAGGTATGAGTGTGAGTTATCAGTGTCCGGTGTGTGAAAAAATTTGGCCCGATACTATGGATTTGGCCCGTCATGTATTCGGTGTGGGTGACCAAGCCCATAAGGATTGGGTCAATTCGAAGGGGGTCAATTTTATCGAACTCTTGCTCATCCAAACCATGGAGCCCGGCAATAAAGGATACAAGACCTTGGCTGAGATTCTGGAGAGAGAGGCCAAAAAGGTGAAGTAGGTGAGACAAAAAAATTTGAGGTCAAGGAGGAAAAAATGATCCTAGAGGGTAAGTTCACGCTCAAGGCCCCGATCCATTTGCTTTGGGACACATTGATGGACCCGGAGACACTGCGTTTTTGTGTTCCAGGCGCAGAAAAGATAGAACGCCTCGACGAAAAAACATATGATTGTGTGGTCAAGCAGAAAGTCGGACCGATTTCCGTCAGATTCAAGTTTAAAAACATACTCTCCAAGCTCGACCCCCCGAATCATGTAGAGATGGAGGGCGAAGGAGAAGATATCGGCAAAGCCGGTCGTTTCACGCAAAAAACAAACATAGACTTAAAGGAGAATGAAGGAGGGGAGGTGGAAATATCCTACCGATGCAATGCCAACATTGTCGGAAAACTCGCCATGTTTGGAGACAGGATCTTGAAGGCCAAAGCCAAAAAACTGGAAGCGGAATTCACAAAGGCATTGAGTGAAAAACTCAAAACCGTCGGTGGAAACTGAAATTTATTTTATATCCACCTTTACGACGACTGCGGCTGCGGTATCTCCTGCCGCGCAGCCATCGAACAGTCCGTATCCTCCACCCAAAAGAACAAGCTCTTCAATGAGCTCGATAATCAACCGAGCACCTGTAGGACCTTGAGGATGTCCCCATACTAGTGAGCATCCATAATTGTTCATACCGTCGAGCTCGATCCCCATCTCTCGACAAAAATAAACGTCGTTGACAGCAAAGGGAGTATGGGTTTTGATGGCCTTGATGTCGCCGAATCCCACGCCAGCCTTCGATAGAGCTTGTTGGGCTGCAGGCACAATGGACTTGGCCATAAAGCCTCTCTTTACCCTCGCCTCAGCATAAGAGAGAATCTGTATTTCGATATTCGGATCGCGGCTCAGCTCCTTTGCCTCGGCTCGGGTGGTGATAACAATACTGGCATTGCCGTCCGCTGGATAGGTTTGGGTTCCGAAGGTGACTGTTCCATTCGGCTGCACCGGCCTCAGTCTTGCTAGGGCATCGGCCGTCGTCGGAAAAACTCCCTCGTCTCCTTCGACCATTGCGACAGTTTTGCGTCCTGATGGATCCCTGACATCGATAGGGATCTCCATGAACCGGTTCAAGAACGCGCTGTTGTCTTTGAGTGCCTCTTGATACTGGCTGTAGCGTAAAAAAGCCACTTCATCCTGTTCTTCCTTGGTGATGCCCGCTTCCTTGGCCACATTTTCCGCCGTCTCGATCATGGCATTCTTGGCATATGGATCATAGCCAAAGTTATCCCAAACCCAGTCTTCCTTATCCCCTGTCCCCCCAACCCCCAGGGGATTGGGATAATACACATGAGGGCCGTTACTTGTTCGATCACAGGTCACCACAAGGATAGTCTTACAGTTCCTAAGCTCCAGCTCTTCGGCAGCAAAGGCGATACATTTGGCCGAGGTGGCACAGGCCTGACTGGTCGTCGGACCTGTCACTCCCTTTGCTCCGATCATGCCAGCCATCCAAGGAGCACCATAAAAACTGCTCTTCTGGGGGATGGTCATACCCAGGACAAGCTGATCAAATATCTGGGAAGATATTCCTCGTGTCCGGAGGGCATTCCTACAAATCTCTGCGGCAAATTCCATTGCATGCAGATGAGCAAAACTTCCCTGCCATCTGCAGAATGGTGTACTCCAGTAGGCATCATACGGAATATATGCTTTTTCAAAAGCCATCTTAACCTCCAATAGAAATCTTTAAGTCATTCATATCAACACACTCAGGCATGAGAGAACTTGGCCTCTTTTTTTGGCCCGAATTTCATGAAATTTCCCATACCGATCCTCATATCCTTGGTCCTCACACACTCACCGAACATTCTGGCTTCGTGCTTGAGCCCCTCTTCCAGAGTCAGCTTTGCTCCCCCGAGGATGGCCTTTTTCAGGATCTCATCTGTTTTGCGCGACAAGGACCCGATATCTACTTCGGGAAGTGACTCAGGGATATCGATCGGACCATCTTGTATGGGCTTCACCTCCACCTCCCCTGAAATCACTCTTTTGGCAAATGTTATGCCCTCGTCCCGCACATCTCCTTCAACCTCTTCACTTACCAATCCTATTTGCAGCGCTTCTTCGGAAGAGACAGGATTTCCGGAACGCAAAATAGGCCAGGCGTGCAAAAGGCCAACAATCCGAGGAAGTCTCTGAGATCCTCCATATCCAGGGATGATACCCAGCTTGGGCTCTGGCTGACCCGCAAAGACTCTGAGGCCCTTTTTTGCAATCCGCGCCGTGCAAGCCATGGCAAGTTCGTTCCCGCCTCCGAAAGCCAGGCCATTCATGGCACAGATAACCGGCTTTCCGAGGTTTTCGATGAAATTCAACGTCTCTTGTCCCTCCCGAGAGATTTTCTCTCCTTCCTCAGGACTTTTAATCCCGGCGAGCATTTGGATATCCGCACCGGACACGAATGCCTTGATCCCGAAGCCCGTAAGAACGGCGCCTCTGATGCGGTCGTCCTTCTTTATTTCCGAAAAGGCCGCATGAAGCTGTTTCATGACGTCCCTGTTCAGAGCATTCAAAGTCTTGGGGCGTCTGATAGTGACAACAGCGATTTCATCCTCATCCTCACGGAAAACCATAGGAATGTGCCAGGGTTTTCCTGATTGTGCCTGTTTGACCAGGACATCAGGGATTTTAAAATCCGTCCATGTTTGGGCATAATTTTTGACCAGTTCAAAAGCTTTGTCCACACCCATTCGATTCATCATCTGGAAAGGAGGATTCACCACCAAGGCGCTTTCAACAGCCATCTCCAGGTCTCCGACATTGGAAATCCCGGAATCGAGAATCTCACATACAAGACCGAAGTAAGCCCCCTTGATACGATTGGACACTTCTTGGAAAACATTCTCGCTAAACGGTACATCATCCGCGACAAACGATGTCACCCAGGGCATTCCGAATTTGATCTGATTTTCCAAAAGGTTCGGGGAGTGAAACCACGGCATAATCTTCTCGTGCATTTCAGCTGCACCGTGTTGTACGATCGGATTGCCTCCTGTGAGATTCATTGCCGTAAAGGGCCCCACCCCAAGTCCTAGGGCTTTCTGCACCATGGCATCGATCTGTTTGACTGTTCCCATTCCCTTTTCAACCATGAGAACAGCCGCAAGAAATATCCCTTCGAATATGGGATCTATGGCATAGCCGAACCGGCTTTTTACCTTGATCGGGGCTTTGCCTATTTGCTCATAAAATTTCATTATAAAGTCTGTCACTTCGGCGGAAGTTTCTTCTCCTGGGACAACCTCGACAATAATACTCCGCTCAGCAGGGAAAAAGTAATGGATGACAAGACACCTCTGTTTATTACCGACTTGCTCAAAAATCACTTCCGGTTCCATATGGGAAGAGTTGGAAGCAAAAATCGTGGTCTCGGGACAAGTTTTTTCCAGCTCGGAAAATATTTTTTGCTTGATGCCCTTGTCTTCTGTGGCCGCTTCGATCACCAGGTCAGCTCCGCCTAGCTGGGAGTAATCTGTCGTCCACGAGATATTGGCTGTCATGGCATCTGCCTCATCTTGTTTGAAGGTTCTTGTCTTTACTCCTCTACCTATCTTTCCCTTGACCCGAACCTCCCCTGACTTCAACGCGCTTTTGGCGATATCCACGACCACAACAGGAACTCCGTGACCGTGGAGCACTTTGCTGAAATACAGCGCAATATCCGGCCCGATATTGCCTGAACCGACAATTCCAATTTTACTGATGCTTTTTCCGAATATTTCATATGCCATGATTTTCCTCCTTGGAATGTTCTTTAAACAAGACAATTAGATCCTTTCTGTCGAACCATGCCGAATCCCGACTTCAAATGCTTTCATATTCATTTCCAGATCTTCTTTCCGGCTGACCATTTCCAGAACAGAGCGTATATCGTCGCGATTGAATGGCACAAGACTTGTGCCCACAGAATAGCCAATGAGGACTATGTTTGCAGACTTTACGGAACCGATTGCAGAGGCTTCTCGGTTTGCATCGAATGCTCTGAACTTGATCTCTTTATTCTTCAAATGAGTTAAAACCTTTTGATCGAATCGTCCCAGACCCTCAAGATTCGCAAAACAAATACCCCCCCGCTTCAGAAATCTCAAAGTCTTGTAAGTTTCCTTTTCTTCAAACGAATAGAGAATATCTGCAGCGCCTTGACGGATGATGGGACCATAAAAATTCCCAAGCTTCAGGTGAGCCGCAACCGAGCCTCCCCTTTGACTCATCCCATGGGTCTCAGAACCGAGAACATTCAATCCCAACTTTAATCCGAGCTCTGAAAAGATCCTGGAAGCAAACAATATACCCTGTCCACCGACTCCCGCTAATACAATCTGCGTTTTCATCGTCATTGGTTCGATTACATATCTTTTTTAGTCGTTCTACCCTGAGCCTTTCTCACTCTTTCGGACAATGGCACCCCTTGGGCACACAAGGATACACACTCCACAATCAATACAAAGGGTTCTGTCTATCTCGACGATTTCTTCTTTCTCATTCGGCCGGAGTGCTGGGCATTCGAAAAAATCGACACAATACATACAGCCATTGCATTCATCGGTTATCTCCACTTCCACACGATATAACTGACAGACCTCCGGGTATCGAATCAAGCAAGGATGTCTGGCTATAATCACGGCGATTCCGCCGTCACTCTTCTGGGTGTATTCTCTCCCTTCTTTAAGAATCTGTATCAATCCATTCACCTCATATGGATCGATGGTCCTGACCCATTTGACCCCACACCCTTTGAGCAATTCCTCCAAAGGAATCTCCACTCCCTTGCTTCCATCAGCCGTTATTCCTAATCCAGGGGTGGGCTGCATACCTGTCATAGCGGTGATTTCGTTATCTAAAATGACCAAAATAAATCGGGCATTATTATAGACCGCATTCAAAAGAGAGGCTGTTCCAGAATGATAGAAAGTGGAATCCCCCATAGTGGCTATTATGGGAATATCATTGTCATCCTGATGATAGGCTTGATAGAATCCGCTGGCAAAGGTGATCCCAGCCCCCATATCCAGAACCGTATCCACGGCTCCCAGATTGAGTCCGAGCGTATAACAACCGATATCGCTGGGATAGATGGCCTTGGGAAAAGCCCTTTTAATGGCAAAGAACGCTGCTCTTTCAGGACATCCAGCACACAATGTCGGCTTCCGGATAGGCAGATCAAGGGTGGCGACAAGTTTATCGAGTTTTGGGTCTGAAATCGCTTTAAGTGTGAAAATTCCAAGTTCTTTTAAGACTTTTGCCAGTATTTCGTACAGAACCTCAGGTGCCAGTTCTCCCTGGAGAGGGACATGACCGGTCAGCCTCCCCAGGACTTTGTTTTTATCAACGATCTGAGATTCAATCACCCTATCTGTTTCCTCGATCACCAAAACTTTCTTGTGACGCTCAGTGAAGTCTCGAATTTTCTTCTGAGGAAGTGGATAAGGGGTCCCAATCTTGAGGACATTGATAGCATCTTTCAAGCCAAACTCTTCAAAAAGATCCATCAGGGCTACAAAACTTGCACTACAGGTGATGATTCCAAGACTCGCGCCTCGAGATGATATCGCCTCATAATTCCATCTGGTGTCCTGTTCAAATTTTTCTTGTATTTTTCTTAGAGTATCATTCAGCCGGGTATGAAGGACCAGCCTGTATCTCGGTGTCGCAGCCCAGCGGTCTGGTTCCTTGTCGAAATGAGCCGATCTTTCAAGGACCTGAGGGGGAAGAAGTCTTACATTCTGTTTAGCATGTGAGACTCTGATCGTGGGACGCAGAAGCACAGGGATTTGAAACTCTTCTGAAAGCTCAAATGCAGCTCTCACCATCTCTTTTGCCTCTTGAGGTGTCGAAGGATCAAAGACAGGAATTTTAGCGAACATCCCGTAGAACCGGGAATCCTGCTCTGTCTGTGAGCTGTGGGGACCCGGATCATCACAGCTGATGACGACCAATCCTCCGACCACACCTGTATAGGCGGAACTCATAAGAGAATCAGACGCGACATTAAGTCCGACCTGCTTCATGGCAACGGCTGCTCTCTTCCCTGTCAGGCACGCAGCCAAGGCATTATCAAAGGCGACTTTCTCGTTTGTTGACCACTCGACATAGGTCTTCAAATCCAGCTCTTCTTTGAACATGACCACAGCAGGAATGATCTCGGAGCTCGGAGTCCCCGGATAAGAAGTGACAATATGACATCCACTCTCGACGATTCCTCTTGCTATGGCAACATTTCCCAACAAAATCCTGATCTCTCTTCTTACATCCATGTGTTTGCGCGTTTTTTTGTTGCTGATATGGAAATCAGCACAGATTAAATAATTTTCTTATAGAGCTTATGGAATGTGTCCATAAACCTCTTGTTTTGTTCCAGTGTACCGATCGTAATCCGTAACAGACTGGGCTGTCCATACATGGATAAATGCCTGATAATGATTCCCTTTTTCTGGAGTTCTTCGGCGAACCACTTCGCATCGTTTTTTACTTCGAAAGTAATAAAATTTGTCTCTGATGGGATATAGAAGATATCGAGCTCTTTGAAAAACAGATACAAGGATTTCTTTCCTTTTTCATTGATTTCTTTGGTTCTTTGAACATGGTCTTTATCTTTCAACGCTGCTGCAGCCCCAATTTGTCCCAATCTGTTTACTGAGAAAGGAGGACTCACCATATCGAGCGCATGGATAAATTCATCTTTCGCCACACAGTATCCTACACGGAAACCAGCCAATCCATACATTTTGGAAAACGTTCGCAGTACGATCACATTCTTTCCCTCTTCGATAAATCCCAATGATTTTGGATAATCTCTGTGGCTCACATAGTCATGATAGGCCTCGTCAAGTACCACCACCACATCTTCAGGGACTTTTTCCATAAAATCTGAGATTTCTCGATGGGTTGCTACAGTGCCAATCGGGTTCATGGGATTGTCAAGATAGATAATTTTCGTTTCATCAGTCATAGCTCCGAGGATAGCATCAAGATCATGACAAAATTCTTGCAACGGAACTTCTACCAATTTGCACCCAATGATCTGGGTTACGATTTTTGCCATGATGAAGGATGATTGGCTCATGATAAGCGTGTCTTCGGGATTCAAGAAAGCGATCCCTAAAAAAAGAATCAGTTCTGTGGTCCCGTTGCCAATTCTCAGATTTTCTTGAGGAATCCGCAGATGGTTGGCCAATTTCTCCTTCAAATAATAACAGCTGTTATCTGGGTAGAGATTGGTTTCCTTCAGGCTTTCTTGAATGGCTGAGATAGCAAGGGGAGAAGGACCTAGAGGATTCTCATTCGAGGCAAGTTTACAGACTTCTTCTTTTAAGGCAAGCTCTTTTTTGAGAACTTCTGCAGGTTTCCCTGGTTGGTACTGTTCGATTCTTGAAACACTTTCTCTGATTAATTTTTTCACTGTGGATAAATTCTTAAGGCATAGATTATCAATGAAGTGAAGCTAAAAAGCAAGCCTAGCGTGTCTACTAAAAAGTGAAAAAAACTGTCTTTTATAAATGCAATCTGAAACATGTCGGAGTTGAATCCAAGATAGAGGATTAACTCAGGCAATTTTGACATCAAATTTTCCCTATGTTATAAGTTTCTAAGCTCTACTATTGAACTCTTTAATCTTTATCATCCTGGAGGCCTTAGATGATAAAACAAATCAGTCACCTGGGGATGGCTGTGAAAGATCTTGATGAGGCGCGGGAATTTTACAGATCTGTTTTCAAATTGGAATCGTCCAATCCTATCATAGGCGGAGACGGCACATTGAAGGTGAGCATGGTCAAAGTCGGAGAAGTTTCGATCGAACTCATCGAGCCCATCGGGAACGAAGGCGTTATGGCCAAATTCTTGGAAAAGAGAGGCGAGGGATTCCACCATATCTGCTATCAGGTGGATGACATCCATGCGGCCATCTCATCACTCAAAGAATTGGGAATGGAAGTTCTGGGAGAACCAAGACCCGGAGCCGAAGGATTGAGTGTGTTCCTTCATCCTCGCGGAACCCATGGTGTGCTGGTGGAATTCGTGGAAAAGTCTGAGTGAGGCAAAAATGGATTTCGAACTTACAGAAGAACAGAAAATGTTCCAGGATATGGCTCGAAAGTTTGCCCAACAAGAAATTCTACCCCAGCTTAAAGAACATGAAAGACAGGAGACATTCGATCCCAGCATCATAAAAAAGTTCGCTTCCCAAGGGCTTCTCGCACCGCACATTCCAAACGAGTACGGAGGACTTGGCCTCGACTATGTGACATCTTCCATCATCTGGGAATCACTCTGTATGACAAGTTTATCCCTGACTCAGGCAGCTGTGAGCGGTCCCATCCAACCAGTCACCAATCTTTTAGATGCGGGAACCGAAGAGCAGAAGCAGAAATACATCCCTCCGGTCTGCAAGGGCGAATCGATCATGTCCGGAGCTGTGGTCGAGCCTAGCGCGGGAAGCGACTCATCTATGATCGAGACAACCGCTGTGCGCAAAGGAAACCGCTGGATCATCAATGGAACAAAAATCTTTATCACCAACGGGGAAATTGCGGATGTGGTGTTGTTTATCGCTCAGACAGACAAAACCAAGGGACTCAAAGGTCTGGCATCTTTTATCGTCGAGAAAGGCACTCCAGGATTCTCCAGCACGCCTCAGAAGGGAAAGATCTCATGGCGAGCTGGCAGCGAAGGCACCATTAGATTCACGGATATGGAATTGCCCCTAGAAAACCAGGTTGGAGAAATCGGGCGCGCGCTCCGTGATGCCCTGCGTGGCATCGACACGGCACGCCTCTTTCTTGCTGCTGGTGCCATCGGTCTTGCTCAGAGCTGTTTGGATGCCAGCATAAAATATGCCAAGGAGCGAGTGCAGTTTGGTAAGCCCATTGGTGGACACCAGTTGATCCAAGAAATTATTGCAGAGATGGCCACGCGGATAGAAGCATCCAGATGGCTGACTTACCGCGCTGCTGACCTCAAGAGCCGGGGAATCCGCCACATCAAAGAAATGTCCTACGCTAAATATTTCGCCACAGAGACCGCTCTTTGGGTGGCATCACAGGCTGTAAAGATCCATGGATCCTTTGGAACGATCGACGATTACCCTGTAGGATACCACTACCAAGATGCCATTACTGCCACCATCCTCGGCGGCACAGCCCAAATGCACCAGCTCTCCATCGGACAGCAGCTCCTGGAGATGGCAGCATTCAAGTGAGCTAGGTGGTATCTGTGAACAAAACATTCGATGCTATAGTGGTAGGAGCTGGACCAGCAGGCTGTGCATGTGGATTAACGCTGGCCAAATCAGGACTAGACACTCTAATCGTGGAGAGAGGCAAGTTTGCCGGTGCAAAGAACATGTGGGGTGGAGCTTTATACGGTCCATCTCTGAATGAACTCTTCCCAGAATTTTGGAAAGAAGCCCCGGTCGAAAGACATATCCTCCGGCACAAATTTTCCTTGCTCACAGAGGATGCAGCCTTTTCTGCAGAATTCACATCAAAGAAATTCGGAAGTCCCCCTTATAACGGCTTTTCTGTGCTGCGCTCCAAGTTCGACAGATGGTTCGCTGCCAAGGCTGAGCAGGCAGGAGCCATTGTTGCCGCAAACCTAGAAGCCGAAGACCTTCTGCGGGAAGGAAACTCCGTGACAGGTATCAAAGCCGGCGGTGATGAGCTGCCTGCCCGTGTGGTTATTGCCTGTGATGGAGTGAACTCCATTCTGGCAGAAAAAGCCGGGCTAAGAGCAAAGTCATCTCCTCGTGATATCAAGCAAGGAGTCAAAGAGGTGATCCAGCTTCCCCCTCAGCTTATTGATCAACGTTTTAACCTCCAAGGGGAGGAAGGAATCGCCTGGGAGTTCATCGGTTCTTTTACCAGAGGAATACCTGGCGGCGCATTCATTTACACCAATAAAGAAAGCTTATCCATAGGTGTGGTGGTCCAATTGAATAAACTGGCTGAGAAAAAGGTGGTTGCCAATGACCTGCTGGAGGATTTCAAACGGCACCCCGAAGTAGAGAGAATGATTGCGGATGGCCAGTTGGTGGAATATTCTGCTCACCTGGTCCCAGTTGGAGGAAAAGCGATGATGCCGACTCTATACGCAGACGGCATGCTCGTGGCTGGTGATGCCGCAGGACTGACATTGAGCACAGGATTGGTCCTGGAAGGGGCAAATTTCGCTATTGCCTCAGGAAAGGCTGCTGCTGAAACCGTTATCCGAGCAAAAAAAATCGGAGACTTCTCTAAAAAATCTCTGGCTCTCTATTCTGGACTTCTCGAACAGAGCTTTGTCCTCCAAGACCTCAAAACCTTTGAAAAAGCTCCTCACTTGCTGGAGAATCCCCGATTCTACAGCCAGTATCCTGAGCTGGCCTGCGAATTGGCTGAACAGATCCTCTCCAACGACGGCAGGCCAAGAAAGCAATTTTGGAAACTGTTCCGTGATTCTCGGAAGGAAAAAATTTCCCTTTTACAGATGATCCGTGATCTTTTCCAGATAAAGAGATCGATATGAAGCAAATGACTATAGAGGATAAATTAGCTGTCAACAAATACGACATCGACAAAGAACGCCACATCCAAATCAAAGAGGATATATGTAAGTCATGTGAACTGCGTCCCTGCTTATATGTTTGCCCGGCAGACTGTTTCAAGTTCAGGGAAGATCGCATTACATTTTCCTTCGAAGGCTGCCTGGAGTGCGGGAGCTGCCGGATCGTGTGCGACAAAGAAGCAGTGGAATGGGCTTTGCCACGGGCCGGTTTTGGTATCTGCTACAACTACGGATAAAACCTTCCCCTCTAACTTTATGAAAATTCCATCATTTGGATCAAAGATAAAAACGAATTCCCTATAAAATGAAAAAATCCTCAAAGCTATGAAGGACTCTCAAAGTTCAATAAACAATCATACAGATTGGTCTCTGTTTTAAAGAGGCCTGACATTAATAATATCAATGCCAAAGTGATGCTATATTGTCATAGCAAGTGACCAATGGAAGCATGGCCATCTCGTCAGAAAAGAGATATCCCAACGTCGTTCCTCTCCTAACGATGACACTGAAATGGATACATTCTTGATAGATAAACAGGATAATCCCTTTGTGCTTAAGAAAAGCTATCTTCTAGATTGGATTAATTTTTCATCATTAATGTTAAGCATATGGAATGCAAGCGAGAAATAAATCGCTGTTAGAAATTCCCTCATTATGCGGGGATAGAATAGATCCCTAGGGGAATCCCAAGTTGCTCAATCACATCTTTTGTATGATTTCAGCCATGCGTTTGATGTATTCAGGATTTGTTCCGCAACACCCGCCGGTGATGTTGGCTCCGTTTTGTATCATCTGAGGGATAAAGCGCTGGTAGTCTTCGACGATCTGTTGGTAGGAGATTTCTCCCTCGCATGAAAGAGAGGGTTTTCCTGCATTAGCCTGCGCAATTATTGGAAGGAATGTTGCCTCTCTGATGAGCCTGATCGCATCCACCATCTCTTCGCTGTTAAGCGTGCAGTTGGTGCCGATGACTGGAACTTCTTCCTTTTACAACTGTTCAACACACTGGCCCACACGGTTCCACATTATCGTGAAATAGCCTCGAGGTCCTCTGGTAAAGGTTATGATAACGAAGACCTGCTCATCAGTCACTTTTGTCATTTCTCACAGGGCCCAAAAGGGTTCTTTGAGATCGTAATCATTTAAAAATAAATGACCAAAAAGGACATAAAGTGACATTTACCAGTTTTGACTTGACTTTTCATTTTAAGGAATCCAAAATTAATAATAGAGTAGGTATTCGGAAGGATCGATGATATTTTCAAACTCTTCCTTTCCTTTCCTTTCCTTTCCTTTCCTTCTGTTATAAAAAACACCCTTCATATGATAGATTTGGCGTCAATAGTCGATATTTCCAACACATCTTCATCAAAAGACTGATATCTCTTTTGAGAGCTAAAAATTATGGATAAGAGAATAAAATCAATTCTTAGATTTTTGGAAGGTAACCTAGAGGAAAGAATTACCCTCAAACAGGCCTCAGAGATGGTCAACCTCAGCTATGGCTATTTCTCTGCATTGTTTCAGAAAGAGATGGGATCAAACTTCTCGAAGTATTTACAAAGAACGAGAATTGAAAAGGCCAAGACACTTCTCAGGAATAGCTTTTTGTCGATTAAACAAATTTCCTTCAAAGTGGGATTCAGACACGAATCCACTTTTTGTGAGGAGTTTAAAAACATGGTGGGCACCTCACCTTCTGAATACAGAAAGAAAGCCGAAATCAATAATAATGGGAGCATGTAATAAGGCCGACCTGAAAATAGCCTAACAAATCCGGAAATTCCCTAATAAATCTGAAAATAGCCTAACAGAAAATTGTTTACAAACCGGACTTTTCGACTTAACTTTTAATTGAAGAAAGCATATCAAGGAGGGAAGATGGAACCTGTCAATAGCTGTTTTCCTCCCAAGGCCTAAAATGAAACAATTAGTCAAATCCCACTGGCTTACAATTCTGGTGGGACTATTCGTCCTGATAAACATCATTTTAGTGGCGTTCAACATCATCAAATCAAGAGAAATAAAGAACGAATATTCAGGACTCGCAGAAGCAAGAGAATCACTTGTTCGAGAAAGACATCTATTAGAAGCAAGAATGAATCCATCCAATCCAAATATGGGCTCAAATTTCTATGGGATGTCCTGTCCTGAAGCAACTCTATTATCCATTTCGGGAGGTAGGATTGAACTTCGGGATTTAGCTGGGAACGTGATCATTATCCGATTCAGCCGTTTTTACAGACAAGACCTCACGAACCTCGTATATCTAGAACATTTGGCGGGAAAATATCAGGACCAGGGTGTCTCTCTCATTTTTGTTAATTCTCTCGGAAGACATGATAGAGAGGCCATTGATAGAATTGTAACACTCTCAAATCCAATCATTGAAGATGATGGTTCCATCCGGGGCTTATTTAACGCTCTTCCAGAGGATTTAATTATTATCGACCGGAATCACACGATAAGATTCAAATACAACCGGGCATCAAAGGCAGTACTCTACAACGAAGTCCTGAAATGGATGTCTCCAAACAGAACCCAGCCAGAATCTATTCAAACAGTGGAGTTGGAAAAATTGTTGCAAAGGCTTAGCTATTATGATGTTTTCTCTGGCGAGAAACACACCATAGGTCAATTCTCGCAACCGGCTATTCTTCTCACTCTGTTTACCTCAATCTGTACAGGATGTGAAGAAAGTTACAGAGTTCAGTTGATAAAGGATCTTGCCAAAGATAAGGATTCAGAAAAAGTGAAAATTCTGATGCTATTTGGCAAAGGGAATAATGCCGATGCAATTAAGGATCATTCGGAAATGAACGAATGGGATGAGTCCAGTATTTCAGTAGGAGTCGTTGAGGATTTGGGGGGAGGAACATCTTCGGATTACTATAGGATTTTTGAGCTCGATGTCGACCCAAGGACTTTCATCATCGGAAAGAACAAAAAAATCCTTTTTGCTGAAAATTTAAGAAACAGCAAAAGAGTTAATCAACAATACATAGAAAGCTTCTTGAAATGAATTTATTCAGAGCATTGGTTTCACTCCTTCTTTTCGGAGTAATTCTTTCTTTCACAGGCTGCGAGAAAACCATTGTATCAGAGATAAAGGAACAGGAAGTAGAATCTAGTGGAATTTTTAATGAGGAACAATCACTCCCTGAAGAAAAGATCACTTATCTTGAGAAAGTGGGAGAGATCGGCGATGGATTTTGTGATGGGGAGCTCAATTATTTTGCCAGAATCACTTCAATATGTATAGACCGAGAAGATAACCTATACGTTGCAGATTCAGGACATCACAAGATATTCAAGTTGGGCAGTGATGGCAAATTAATAACATATTTTGGAAGACAGGGCCAGGGTCCAGGAGAATTCTTGGGTAGATTAAGAATCTCTGCAGGAAATGACGGGAAGATTTATGTCACAGATGATGGCAATTGGAGATTAATAAGATTTTTACCCAGTGGAGAGTTTAGTGGAATGTATCCCATAGTACGAGGTATATATGATGAAGCTACAGTGAATTCGGAAGGTGATATTTATCTCATTTCCAAAAGCGGAATAAAATTAATAGAGTGTTATGATTCCAATTTTAAATTTAAAAGGGCCCTTATCGATTTTGACTATCACCTCCAGTTTCCTTATGACAAACCTTCATCATTGATTGGTCTTAGATTTCCTAATAACATAGAAGTTATAAAATTGATTACTAAAAATGACAATCTTGTTGTAATATCAAATTTTTCCATGAAATCCTTTATATTTGATAGAAATAATAGAAAGATTAACGAATTTAATATTGAGGAAAATGAATTTGTAGAGGATTTTAAGAAAAAATTGAAGAAAGTTAAAAAACAAGAAATTCAGTTGAAGGCAAAATTTGGATCGAGATCAAAATCAAGCGGTTACTTCTATGGTTTTTCCCTGCCTTTTAAAGCTTTTATTGATTATGATGATACCATATGCCTTGTTTATAAAAAAAGTGATAATACTTCATACTTATATAAATATGAGCTGGATGGAACTCTATTTGGCATATCTAAATTTCCTGAAAAAATTGATGGACTTCATCTGTGCTCAGACAGCTCAGGGAGAGTTTATGCTATTCGAGCAGGAAGGTCAGAAATAGATATCTATAAATAAAAAGATTTATTAATATGGAGGCAAAGAATGAAAAACTTCTCACGAGTTGCGATCGTTTTGTTTGCTCTGATTATCACAGTGTCTAATTTCATCATTGCCCAACAAAGTATTACTAAACAAAAGCCTCGCTATTATGAGTGTTATGCTCCTGAGTGTGATATTCTGGCATGGGAAGAATGTGAAAGGTTATGTACTAGGCATGATGAAACATGTTTTGACTGTCTTTATATGTGGTCTTTTTGTTATGATTTAGATACATGTCGTATGTGGTACCGTTTGTATTGCCTAGATATGAGTTATTGGATTTGGTATTGCGATGGATATTTCTGGTGTTGGGAATAATCTTCTGGATTAGTTGAGAATCGATGTGATATGCCCATTTCAAGGGAATGAAAGAGATTTTCAAAATGATCGGCCAGTATAAACACAAATAAATTCTCAGCTTTGTAAATAGAATCTTCTAGCTTTTCAGAGAAAGAGTGAAGCTCTTCAAGGAATCCAATGCATTTATTCACAAACCTCATTGTGTAAAATTAGTTCATCTATCCTCTATATATGACATGAACTCTACTATAAAATTTCATCCCAATCTGATACAATTTGGCATGAAACTTGATCATGTGGATAGGGGGAATTTTTAAAATGATATATTCAAATAAAGGGATGATTCTTCTCTCCTCATTCATAGCCTTTTCTTTGATTCCAAACCTATATCCAGTGTTGTTACAAGAGAGAAACAACGAAAAAACCTTACAACATCAGGTCACAGTAACTGTCAAGCTCATCCAGGTCTATGTAACGGATAAAAATGGGAATCCTGTTCTTGATTTAGGGAAAGAGGATTTCGTCATTTATGAGGATGGAAAAAAACAGCAGATTACCGAGTTTGAAAAACACGTTCTCTCCCTGCCCTCGATGGAAGAAAAAATCCAGCCTGAGAAAATTCCAGAGAGTGGGCTGCCACCTCCCAGGAAGCTTATGAACCGCAAATTTTTTATTCTCTTCGATTTTGCCTATAACAACGCCAGGGGGATCCTAAAGGCAAAGGAAGCCGCATTGCATTTCATCGATACCCAGCTTCAGCCATTAGATGAGGTTGCAGTGCTTTCCTATTCGGCTATCAAAAGTCTAACTCTCCATGAATATTTAACTACAGATCATAAGAAAGTCCGCAATGTCGTTGATTCATTTGGCCTTAAGGATATCCTCGGCAGAGCAGAAAATTTAGAGGTGGAATATTGGAGCAAAATGCAAAACAGAACTCCTCTTGATGCAAGTAATAAGCAAGATCCTGCCATTGAAGGAATAAAGGAAAAATTGATTTTTGACCGAATTGAAAGCTTACATCAGGCAGTCAATTTTTCAAAAAAAATGATTGAGTTTGCGAAAGCATTAAGATACATCCCAGGGCAAAAACACATCCTTCTTTTTTCCTCGGGTCTTCCATATTCAATGATGTACAGAGTTAACTTAATAGGATCCGAAGAACTAAGGAGTCGTTTAACCTACGAAGATATGCTGAAAGAATTATCAGCTTCAAATACAAAAATATACGCACTTAATACCGAGGAATCAAGCATCCTGGGAATAAAACTGGGAATAAAAATAAAAGGAGTTTTTTCGCTGCAAAACATGGCAAGTTCAACAGGCGGAAAATATTTCGGTAACATAAACAGTTACGAAAGACACCTGGAGACAATCCAAAACCTGACCGGATGCTTTTATGTCCTCGGTTACTACATCGATGAAAAATGGGATGGGAAGTACCACAAGATAAAAGTCAACGTCAATCGGCCTGGATGTGAAGTTCATGCCCAGAAAGGATACTTCAATCCCAAGCCTTTTATTAAATACAGCGAACTTGAGAAAATGCTCCATCTCGTTGACTTAGCTCTGAGTGAAAGGGCTCATTTCCAGAAACCCGTTCATTTTCCAATGGTCACATTTCCATGTTCGTTAGGCAAGGAGATGAATCTCTGCCTAGTGTCCAAAATCTCTTTGGAGAAGATTCAGGACATCTTGAAAGGGAAAGTGGAGGTCATCAGCATTATTTTTGATGAGTCTAGCAATATCGTTGAGTTTGCTAGGTCAGAAAGAGATATATCGAAACACCCAGAGAATAACATCTATTATTATTCCCTCTTTCCTCTATCTCCCGGCGAATACAAATGTCGACTTGTCATCAGAAATCTGAAGACTGGCCGGGCAGCCGTGGCTGGTTCCCCGGCCATAATCTTCGAAAGACAGGAAAAAGGGATTGAGCTTCTCTCTCCGCTCTTGCTCGTCTCTGAAAAGAACGCCTTTTATATTAAAGGTTTTGTTCCTCGCGAAAAAACTGATTCCTTTTCCCTTGTGGATTATTTTCATTTTGATTCTGCTCAGTATGCACCGCTTGTTCTGGAGGAGTTGCAAGGCGACTCAACCGTTCTGGCTGCTATGCCTTACTTCGTTTCTAATATCCCAGAGCCAGAGGTCACAATTTCCGCAAGCTTGATCGAGCAATCCTCAGGAGAAATCATCTCTCTTCAAGTCATAACTCGCTCAGAAGCAAAGGAAAAAGAGCTGAGCATACGCTTAATCGAAATCCAGATCCCCGAGCTCCCCTCGGGTGATTATGCTTTGAATCTTACTGCCGAAGAGGTAAAGAGTCAGTCCGCTTCCCGAGTCACAAAGATTTTTAAAATCAGACACCCCATGAAGAGGACTTTCAATTGATAAATTAGCAATGATATACAATACGGTTATCTAAGCTTGTTGAAAAAAGAGATTCTATCACAAAAAATGAGATCCTGGAAAATGAATAGGTCTTTACTTCTCCTAAATATTAAATTTCTAATAATCTTTTCTTTTTCGATCACTCCTCATCAACATCAAAATTCTGCCAATGAGCCAATCGAAGTGACAGATATTCTTAAAGCCGCCGCTGCTTATTGCCAGAAATTAGAACACTCAGTTTTATATTTTGTGTGCTTGGAAGAAATAACAGAAAAAATCAATTTTGACAAGGATATTGCACTGCTTTACCGAAGGAGACAGCCGAGAAGGAGTTGGATACGAACGCCAATCCCTCTCCAAAGAATAAAAAATTTCTTCGTTTATGATTTTCAGTACATGCGGAGGAAAAACCAAATCAAAGAAATCCGAACTCTGCTGGAGGAAAACGGGAAGAAAAAACATGAAGAAGACGCTTCTCTAAAAACACTAAGCTTCAAATTCAAAAACGTAATATTGGGACCCGTGGGTATCCTTGGTCAACGTTGGCAACCTTATTATGATTATAAAATCGTCGGTGAAGATAAAGAGAATGACCCCCCAGCCATAATTTTGGATATCGTACCCAAGCACGGCTACAAAATGGATTTCCTGTTTGGCAAAGTCTGGTTCGATAAGAATAACCTTGATATTTTAAAAATCGAATGGAGCCAGCAGAGAATAGGCAATTTTGCCATCTTCGAGAGCCGGGGCCTTAGGTATAAGTCGGAGCCTTGCTTTACTCTTTGTTCAGAATTTAAGGTGGAGAAGAACGGCATTCGATTCCCGAGTAAATTTATTATTGAAGAGGCATACATCGATAAAAAAGGGAAGAAATTTGTCCGTTCGGAAACAACGGTGACCTATAAGGATTTCAAGTTTTTCACAGTCGAAGTCGAGGTCAAACAGTAGCTGAATTTATATTCAGGATAAGTTACCATATTCAGCTACTTCTCTGAATTGCCACGACTCTTAGACCGGCTTTGCCGCCTTTAGTATTTTACAATATCAAGTAATTGTAGAGCTCGAATCTATATTCAGAGAACTGTAGGAATTTGCAGGGGATAGATAAATAGAGCTGTTGATAGAAAGAGAAGAATTTTGTTTTTGGGCTGGGTCTAAATTCTTTTCAATTTCCCGTATTCCCACCCATTCGCATCCTACAATGAGGGGATAACACCGAAACCACCTAAGTCAAACATCTGAAGAATAGTATTCTCCGATGAGATAGCGGGTAAGGTTCGCTATCAATATCCAAGACACAGCTCCCAGGAAGAGTCGATGGATTATTTGGAATTTATCGTCAGAGCCACTTCACATATTCATGACAAGCGACAGGTCATGGTGCGATTCCACGGTCTCTATTCTAATGTTCATAGGGGGAAAGCTGCGAAACGCTGGGGCTCAGCCTTCTCATCCTCAATCATTGAAGACAATCCATCTTATCTATCTTCCAAGGGCTTGGCCGAGATGATCCGCAAGGTGTATGAAATTGATCCTCTGTTGTGTCCCTCCTGTGGCGGCAAAATGTCGATCATCTCTTTGATCGAAGAACTGAAGACAATCAACAGGATAATCCGTCATCTCGAGCTGACTTCTGAGGCCGAATGACTGCCTCCGCCTCGTTGTGTCCAGCAGGAACTCCTGATGGCAGCTGAGGAAGGTGGGGAGTATTTCTGAGGGCATCTGAGGCTGCGTTTTGCTTATTCGTAGGGTGGGATCTATCTTAAACTCAGTAGTATGGTGGTAGGGAGTGATTGGTGTCGCCTTTTAAGCCGTTGACCTGGCTGTTTTGGCTGTGTTAAGCTCATTCACGAATGTCAATGGCCGAAAATGATAACTTTTGCGAGATTTGATCCAAGCGCAAACAGTCTCTGTTTATCGTAGACAAAACTGTAAAATGGGAGATAGTCTTGGGTCCTGATCTTTTTGATCTCTACCGATGGATGCTCAGAAGCCGCCTGTTTGAACAGGCCGTTATTCAACTTTGGGATGATGGGAAAATCTCAGGAGAAATGCATCTCGGTATAGGTGAGGAGGCAATTGCAGCCGGAATTGTCGGACAAATTCAACACGGAGATGCATTGGCGCTCGACCATCGGGGAACTCCGCCGTTGATCATGCGCGGTGTCGACCCAACTCTTATTCTGCTCGAATTTCTCGGCCACTCCGAAGGCCTATGCGCCGGAATGGGAGGACATATGCATCTGTTCTCGCGCCAACATCTTGCAGCATCATCTGGAATTGTTGGAGCTTCGGCACCGACTGCGGTTGGCTTTGCACTTTCTGCCAAATACCTCCGTCCTGGCAGCATCTCAGTCGCTTTTTTCGGAGAAGGAGCCGTGAATCAAGGCATGACCATGGAATCTTTCAATCTCGCTGCTTCCTGGAAGTTACCGGTGCTCTTTATCTGTAAAGACAATGAATGGGCTATTACCACCCTTTCCTCTTCTGTAACCAGTGGAAGTTTGATCGAACGTGCGAGAAGCTTTGGCATGAATGTCGGAGAAGTTGACGGAAGCGATGTCCTGGCGGTATGGGATGCTACAAAATCAGCCATAGAACAAGCTCGCAAGGGAGATGGTCCATCCTATTTGCATATGCAATGTTACCGTCCTCAAGGTCATTTTCTTGGTGATCCTTTGATTCGGATTGCCAAACATCCCGTGAAGGGGATGAAAGAACTGGCGGGCCCATTAGCTAAATCTGTGACCAAGATAAAAGGATCTTCGATGGGACAGAGAGCCGGAAGCTTGAAAAGTGTTTCAGCACTCCTTAGAAAAACAATGAAGAGCCAACTTTTTAAAGAAAAAGACCCTTTGGAATTGCTGCGTCAAAAAATAAAATCAGATAAAGAGCGCATTAGAAGAGTTGAGAAGGAAGTGAATGAGGAAATTCAACAAGCTGTGGATAGAGCCTTACAAATGGCTGCCAAGCAGGCCAGGAGAAACTCCCTATGAAAAGAATGAGTTTTGCACAATCTATTGAGAGTGCATTGGCCCAAGCAATGGCTGAGGACGAACGGATTATCATCATGGGTGAGGATGTACAGATGATCCGGGTGAATCTTTTTTCACGTTTTGGAAAGGAGCGTGTTTTGAACATGCCGATTAGTGAAGCTGCCTTCGTCGGAGCGGCTGTAAGTGCGGCTATGTCAGGTTTAAAACCTGTTGTTGAAATTATGCTCGTAGATTTTATAGGGGTAGCGATGGATGCTATCTTCAATCATGCTGCAAAAGTGGCGCGATTCTCGGGAGAGGATTGGAACGTTCCACTTGTTATTCGCACAGCATGTGGAGGCGGATACGGTGATGGGGGGCAGCATGAACAGAGTTTGTGGGGATGGTTAGCACACATACCAGGTTTATCAGTTCTCGCACCTTCAACGCCTGCCGATGCTGGAGGACTGATGCTTACAGCGATTGAACACGATGGTCCTGTTATCTACTTCGAACACAAATTGCTTTCAGATTACTGGCTTGATTACTTGGGAGGAAGTTCGAGAAAAACTGTTGAGTTCGATGTCCCTTCTGAAGGAGCATATGGATTCGTCCCAAAAAAATGGGAGGCAATACCTATGGGCCAAGCAGTGTCCCGGCGGGATGGAAAAGACATCACTATCATCAGTGTGGCTGTCGGTGTGCACCGATCCATTGAGGCTGCTGACGTTCTAGAAAAAAAAGGCATCTACGCAACTGTATTAGACCTCAGATCAATCTCCCCACTGGATAAAGACAGGGTGTGTGAATCTGTATCCCGCACAGGACGCCTTCTCGTTGTTGATGAGGATTACAAGAATTTTGGACTTTCAGGCGAATTGGCAGCACTCGTTAAAGAAGCAGGTGTTTTCTTTAAATTTGCAAGAGTCTGCACCGATGATACTATTCCATACGCCCGCGGCCTGGAAGATCAGACGCTTCCGAATACAGAAAAAATCGTAAGCACTGCCTTGCGATTGATGGAGAGAACCAACTCAAAATGAATATCGTCGTTTGTATTAAGCAAGTCCAAGATCCCGAGATCCCCGCTTCGAAATTCCGATTGGATGCAGAAGGAAAAAACGTCATCCCTCCCGAAGGAATCCCTCCTGTTATCAATCCTTACGATGAGCAAGCAGTGGAATTGGCCATCAGGATAAAGGAAAAGCACGGAGGGCAGATATTCATTTTGACTATTGGGAGTGACACAGCAGCGAGTGTGGTGAAACACGCTCTGGCCATGGGCGCCGATGAAGGGATTATCCTGAATGACATGGCTTTCGAAGGTTCGGACAGCTTCTCAACAGCCTATATCATGAGCAAAGCGATACAAAAAATAGACAATTATGATCTCGTGCTGTGCGGAAGGCAGGCAGCCGATTGGGACGAAGGACTGGTCGGTTCGATAATTGCTGAAAACCTTCATTTGCCTTTGATCACATTGGTCGAATCGGTTAATTTAGCCGAAAGCCGATTCCAAGTCAAGCGAGTGATTCTAGACGGCTATCAGGTCTTCTCTGTTCCTTTGCCAGCCGTTTTGACCGTCAGTCATGAAGCAGGACAGCCTCGATTGCCTTCAGGTTGGGGAATTATTTCCGCATCCAAGAAGGAAATCGCTGTGTGGGATGCAAATACTATCGGTGTCGAATCGTATCAAACAGGTGCAGAAAAATCTCGAAAAAAGCTGATGAAACTTTTCATCCCTCAAAAGGAAAAAAAGTGCGAAATGATCGAAGATGAAAAGCCAGAGGAAGCAGCCGGTAAGCTGGCACAGAAATTGAGAGAGGCGGGGGTCATATGAAAGGAGTTCTGATCTGTGGAGAGCTTGAAAAAAAAGAGATCTCTTCAATCTCCAAAGAACTCATATCCACAGGTCAAAAGCTGCAAAATAGTCTCGATCAATCCCTCGATTTTCTGCTCATCGGAGAGAATCTCAGGGAACGGGCAGAGGAAGCCGCCATTCTTGGAGTCAACAAAGTTTTGATAGTAGAGGGCCCTGAATTTTCAGAGTTTCATCCTGAGCGTCTGACAGAGATCATCGCGGCTGTCTGTCGACAAATCGAACCGTTGCTCATCCTCCTTGGTCAGACAGACCTGGGCAGGGATGTCGCTCCCAGATTGGCGGCGAAGTTAGAAGGGAGTATTTGTTTGGACTGCGTTGATTTGGCATACGACCAAAAAACCGACACCCTCATCCAAACCAAGCCAGTCTACGGAGGAAATGCCTTAGCCCAGTGGGCTACAGCCAGTCATCGCCCCTATATCGTGACGATGAGACCACGCTCAGATAAGCCGGTTGAACCGGATCCCTCTTATCGAGCAGAGATTATCCCCATCCCTGTCGAAATCGATGAGACACAGATGAGGAGTCAATTGGTGAAAACGGTCCATGAGGAAGATAAGGGGATAAGGCTTGAGCAGGCGAAAATCATCGTGGCTGGAGGAGGAGGGATCGGTGGCAGCGAGGGTTTCGATTTAGTCCGAAAGCTCGCTCAGGCCCTCGGTGCAGCCGTCGGGATAACCAGGGTGCCTGCAGACGAAAACTGGATGTCGAAAAGCCTGGAGATCGGCCAAACAGGTCATATCGTAGGTCCAGACCTTTATTTCGCAGTCGGCATTTCTGGAGCACCCCAACATCTCGCTGGATGCTCAGGCTCAAAGGTCATTATCGCTATCAATAAGGACCCTCAGGCCCGTATATTCGAGGAAGCCGATTTTGGTATCGTCGGAGATTACAGGGATATTTTGCCCGCTCTCATCGAGAAATTAAAGGATTTAACAGCTGCCCAACAGGATTAAATAACGAGTCCATTTTATTAAAGACTTTCTCCTTAAGTACGAAGTGAACCTAAAAAGAGACCAATTTTTTAAATTCACTGAATCGACTTTTGACTTCTGAATGTTTCAAGGATTTGAAACGTTCTATTCCGAAATCTTCGATGGCGAAAGAGGCCATGACGCTTCCGTAAACAGCTGCCCTGCGCAGCTCTTTTTCGTTGATTTCCCTCACTGCATCCAAATAACCTAAAAAACCCCCAGCAAAGCTGTCCCCCGCTCCAGTGGGATCGATGACGTCCTCGCAGGGATGAGCCAGGACACCAAAAACGATGTCCTTTCCCAGGATCAAGGCTCCATGTTCCCCCTTTTTCACAGCCACCAATTCAGGACCCATTTCCATAATTTTCCTTCCTGCCTTGAAAAGATTGATCTCTTCGGTAAGCAGCCTGGCTTCCTCTTCATTACAAAAGAACAGGTTGCATCTCTTAAGAACCCGTAAAAGCGCTTCCCTGTTGTTTTTGATCCAGTGATTGATGGTATCCATCGCGACCCACTTTGGATTTTCGAATTGGTTAAGAATATTCTCCTGCAGTTCTGGTTCGATATTGGCCAGAAAGAGAAACTCAGCCTGTTTGTAGTCAGGAGGAAGATGTGGCTTAAAATCGGCAAAGACATTCATCTCCAACTTGATGGTGGTTCTGTGGTTGGGATCATGACCGTAGCGCCCCTCCCAGTGAAAGCTCTTTCCTTTGGCAAATTCCAAACCCTGGATGTCGATCTTTCTCCTTTTGAACAGAGCGATCATTTCCTGGGGAAAGTCCTCACC